>Ga0101944_10002505_pt1 | contig 29365 bp, 25 predicted proteins | sample DewCreD2012metaG_FD_75245 | JGI IMG/M metagenome (GOLD analysis project Ga0101944, IMG submission 75245) | Hot spring sediment bacterial and archeal communities from British Columbia, Canada, to study Microbial Dark Matter (Phase II) - Dewar... ... | reverse complement strand
ATTCTGCTTTACCAAACTGACGGAAGCACAAGCATTATCCAATGCATGGCTTTGGATGTATAATAATGAAAGGCCGCATAAATCATTGGGGTATAAAACACCGGTCGCATTCATGCAGGAACGTCTACGAAGCTACGCTTCTCCGACATTCCTGCATGAACAACAATTTGATTGGAATTGTTTAATTTTAAACGCTACTAATTAGGGGAAGCTTTCAACACCTACGATGCAGCAGGCAACCGCACCGGCCGTACTGTAATTTTATTAAGTAACCCGCAAGGGCTTAAGAGTGCGCGGCACGATACGGCAGCCGGGCTACGCGGTGAGCAGCAGCCGCAGGATAATGCAGCACTGCCGCAGCCGGTGCTTAACCATGTTGGCACAAGCACAATAAAAATTTACCCCAACCCTACCACCGGCATGCTTACCGTAGAGGTAACAGGGCTGGAGCCGGCAATGCAAAACACATTGGTTGTTTATACTGTTGAGGGTAAAGAGGTATTTGCACTCAGCCGGCTCACCGGCCGCGATGTGGTGTTGCTTGGGGCACAGCCGGCAGGGGTTTATATTATGCGTATTTCGCTGGGCGGGGTTGCGAGTGAGTATAAGATTATTAAGGAATAACCTCCTGGCCCCTGCTATCATCACGATGGATGTGATTGCGAAGGCCGAAGGAATAACCCCCTGCCCCCTTGAGAAGGGGGTTTAATAAATTTGAATGAGTATTATGGCAACAAAGCTATATAATCTGCCGGAATTGCTCGAGGTGCGCAGGCAATTGCGAAAAAACATAACTGAAGCAGAACTGGTACTGTGGGAAGTGTTAAAAAATAAAAAACAGCGAAAACGGAAATTCAGAAGGCAACATAGTATCGGGTATTATATTGTCGATTTCTATTGCTCAGCCGAACGCCTGATTATAGAGTTAGATGGACAACATCATTACACACCTGAAAACAAAGCAAAAGATAAGGAAAGGGATACTCACCTGGCTTTGATGGGTTTTAAAATACTGCGGTTCGAAAATAAAATGGTTCTAAATAATCTCACGGAGGTATTAAAAATAATAATTGCTAATTTTGCTAATTAATACCGATTGGACAAATGTAATAGTCCAATGTAAATGGACTAAACATTTGTTACATCGGCATTATACGGATGATATTTGGACTAAATTATAATTCCAAATGGTATAACCCGTATCCCTTTTAAATATTGCTAAATACTATTACTGTGTTTTTCGAAACGGGATGGTTCAACCCCCTTCTTAAGGGGGCAGGGGGTAAAAAAATGCTCCCCCTCGCTGCCGCATGATTATATCTTGTGGCCAAAGTAAATTATCCCATTTGGAAGTATCTCATTTTAGTTCAAATGCCATCCCTATAATGCCTTGTTCGTTGGAGCTATATAATAGCGAAAGCGATGCTTTGTTCGCTGTAGCTATGCAATAGCGAAAGCGATGCTGTGTTCGCTGCCCGCGTGTCGCTGAAGCTTCAGCGAAAGCACAAGCTATGCAATAGCGAAAGCGATGCCGCAGTAGAAAATCTTCCTTTGGTTTGAACACCAAAGGATTGATTTTCAAGAGCGTTTTTCAGTTGAGATTAATCAACTGAAAAATAAGGGTTTAAACAATTTATGGACTATATAATATGTCACTTTGGTATAATAGCCGGACTATTTCACCTGTGCGCCATTGGCTGTTCCATCCTGCGGCTCTACAATATACAGGTGTCCATCAGGATTTTCAGCCATCAGAATCATTCCCTTCGATTCAATACCTTTTATTTTTCGTGGTTCAAGATTTGTCAATAGAATAACCCTTTTCCCAACCACCGATTCGGGCGTATAATACTCAGCAATACCACTAACTACGGTACGGATATCAATGCCGGCATCAATTTTAAGCTTGAGCAATTTTTGCGTCTTGGGTATCCTTTCGGCTTCAAGTATTGTTCCGGTACGGATATCCATTTTTGAAAAATCATCATACGAAATATTGCTTTTTTGCGGATTAGCGGTGATTACTCGATCTGCTGTTGTCCGCACAAGTTTCTTCCGCTGCAGTTCAACAGCATCATCCTCAATCTTCGAGAAGAGTAATGATGGTTCACCAAGAACATGACCCGTTTTTAAGAGGAATGTTCCTGCATCGGGCCACCCTGAAATATTTAAATTGAGCATTTTGCGGATAGCTGCAGCAGTGAATGGGAGAAAGGGCTCCAAATAAACGGCCAGATAAGCCGAAATTTGCAATGCCACAAACAGTATTGTCTCGGTGCGTTTGATATCGGTTGCAGCTGTCTTCCATGGCTCAGTATCAGCAAGGTATTTGTTCCCGAGCCGGGCTATATCCATTGCGGCCCTCAGGGCATCACGAAAATGGAATGTCTCAACTCCACGTTCAATTTGTTCTTTCAACAGTGGTATTCCGGCCAGAGTGGATAGATCGTATTCAGATAAATGTTCTGGTTCCGGAACATGTAACCGGCAATTTTTTTGTGTCAATACCATCGCACGGTTAATAAAATTTCCAAGAATAGCAACAAGTTCATTATTATTTCTGTCCTGAAAATCTTTCCAGGTAAAATCATTATCCTTTGATTCAGGAGCATTGGCGCATAACACATAACGAAGCACATCCTGTTTGCCGGGAAAATCAACTAAATATTCGTGCAGCCACACAGCCCAGTTGCGTGAAGTAGATATTTTATCACCTTCGAGATTCAAAAACTCATTTGCCGGAACATTGAAAGGAAGCACATACGAGCCATGTGCCTTCAGCATCACAGGAAATACAATGCAGTGAAAAACAATATTATCTTTACCAATAAAATGAACCAGCCGGGTATTTTCGTTTTTCCAGTACAGTTCCCAGTTAAACCCTCTCTTCTCTGCCAGTTCCTTTGTTGCCGAGATATAACCGATTGGAGCATCAAACCAGACATAAAGCACTTTACCGGCAGCATTGTCTAAAGGCACAGCCACGCCCCAGTCCAGATCACGGCTAACTGCCCTTGGCTGCAATCCCTGCTTAAACCATGATTTACACTGACCAATGACATTTGATTTCCATGTACTCTCGTTATTTTTCATCCAGCTTTCCAGAAAGGGCTGATATTGATCCAGCGGCAGATACCAGTGGCAGGTCTCCTTTAACACCGGCTTTGAGCCGCTGATAGCAGAAACCGGATGAATCAGATCGGTTGGATTCAATGAAGTGCCGCATTTCTCACACTGATCACCATAAGCTCTTTCATTGTGGCAATGCGGACAAGTGCCGGTAATATAACGATCGGCAAGGAACTGTTTTGCTTCATTATCATAATACTGTTCTGTTGTTTTCTCAAGAAAAACATCTTTCTTATGTAATGTTGAGAAAAAATCAGCTGCCGTTTTTTTATGAACTGTTGTGGTTGTGCGTGAATAAATATCAAAACTGATAGCAAAATCGGAGAAGGACTGACTGATCATTTTGTGATACTTATCAACGATATCCTGGGGCGACACCCCTTCCTGTCTGGCTTTGATGGTGATAGGTACACCATGCTCATCCGATCCGCAGACAAACAGAACATCTTCCCCTTTCAGCCGGAGATAACGAACATAAATATCAGCCGGAATATACACACCGGCCAGATGACCGATATGTATAGGGCCATTGGCATAGGGCAGTGCTGCAGTAACCAGATAGCGACCTGTTTTTCCCATAATTGAGATTGAATCAGAAATTAATTGTAATTTTAGCAAAGATAAAAGTATTTACAGATCTTTCTTCTAAAACTCAGATAAACCTGGCATGCCGGAAATGATTACTCCTCCTTACCTGAAAAAAAATGATACTGTCGGGATCGTATCCCCTGCAGGACAAATAAAAAAAGAAAGCATAGACAATGCTATAAACACGCTTGTCCGCTATGGATATAATGTTGTTGTTTCACCGGGCGCTCTATCTGCCGATGGCTATTTTGCCGGCACGGACCAACAGCGAGCTCAGCATTTCTTTGATATGCTTCAGGACGACCGTGTTCGTGCTATTTTTTGCGCCCGCGGCGGCTATGGCACAGCACGCATGCTCGAACACCTTGATCTTTCGATTATCAGAAAAAAACCGAAATGGATTATCGGCTTTAGTGATATTACAGCCATGCACCTTAAAATCAACAACGAATATAACGTTGAAAGCATTCATGGTGTAATGCCCTCGGGTTTCAGGTCTGCCGATGAAAAAGATGTTTCGCTCAATACATTGATAAATGTCCTTGAGGGTAATAAAATCAGCTATCACGAACCTACACATCCTTTGTCAATCCATGGCCGCGCTGAAGCCGTTGTGACCGGCGGGAACCTCTCGGTTATCCTAAGTTTGCGCGGAACACGTTACGACATTGAAACAAAAAATAAAATCCTCCTGATCGAAGAGATAGATGAATACTCATATCATCTCGACCGGATGATGTATAATCTTTATTTAGGAGGGAAACTGAGCGGTCTGAAGGGACTCATCATCGGACAACTCACTGAGATTAAAGATACAAAAACCAGCTTTGGTAAAAACGGATGGGAAATTATCAAACACTATGCCGGCCGCTATGACTATCCGGTTATTATGAATTTTCCCATTGGACATGATACCATAAACCTGCCAATCATTTTAGGACGCAAAACGATAATTCAGGTAAATAGATTGGAAACCTTGGTCGAATGTACTTAGAATCAGTAATCAATAACCTTATAATCCTTCGGGATCTCGAATAACGTACGGTTTAGCTTGGTATATTCAATCCCTGTAACGGCAAGACTTAGTTTTTCATACCGTACAAGAGTTCGTTCAACGGTCAGTATTGGCAAATACCCCTGGCTGTCTGGTATTTGTAAGAAAAACTCTGAAAGATTTCCGATATTATTCAACAACTTAAGCATGTCATCAAAAAAATAAAAACCATCGCGTGTAACCCAATAAGATATTTCGCTGTTTTTTAAACGGTTACGCACTCTCCACTGATAACATTGGTAGCCATTAATCATCTTTGAATTCTCTGTTTTTATTACTTCGTAATTGCTTGATTGGGTTGAACTTTTGCGCGGGCTAATCTCTTTATAAACTTTCTGTGATGTATTCAGCACAAACACTTTTTTGTCCATCAAATTAATGATGTACGAACTAACCAACTGATTGTCTTTATTATACTCATCAATCCTGACCATGCTGTCTTTAACAAAGTAAGAATACATGTTTGTATCATAAAATGATTTCTTAACAAGATTAATTTTGCCTTCAAAACTTCCTGCAATAACCGACAATGATAAAAACAATAAAAATATACCCCCTGCAAATGTCCTTCTCATACCTTAATACTTATTTTTGTCCATTATCATTTATACTGCAAAATCAAAAAAAGGTTTCATTTTTTTTAAAATTTTTATGGACAAAGATGTTTCAGTAGGCAAAGAAGGAGAGAAAGTAGCTGAAAATCATTTGGTTGAAAAAGGATATCAAATTCTTGAACGCAACTGGAGATTTGGCAAAAAGGAACTAGACCTGATTGCTAGATATGGGGATAAACTGGTGATTATTGAAGTAAAAACACGCACAAATCCTGAATTTGAGCAACCCAAAGAGGCTGTAACCTTTAAAAAACAGCGAAATATTGTTGATGCAGCAAATGCATATATACAAAAAAATAATATCCTGCTTGAAACACAATTTGATATTATATCCGTACTCTTCAATAATGGCAAAACTGAGATAGAACACATTTCCGATGCTTTTTACCCATTAGTCAGGTAATGAGCAAATTACATCCGCGCGCTTCACTATTATCCATACGACCAAAGATTTCGAAACTACCGTCGTGGTTAATTCTTCCTACGTCTTCGGTTTCGATAAACGAACAGGAATGGATGTTTGCCAGATCAATAATATTGACTCCACCCATACGGCCTGCCGGGAGGTAATAAAATGGGTCGTGCAGATCACGGATAAGAATTTTCATCCAGGGAGGACAAAAAAAGCGACCTCCCGAAGCCGAGTAGGCCTGCGATAATAATTCGGTCATGCTGTATTCCGAATGAACCTCCTTCAGTCCCCATCTCTTACAAAGCACTGCATGCAACTCGTCACGCGTAATTTCTTCGCGCCTTGCTTTCATTCCGCCTGTTTCCATTACGAGTGTGTGATGGAGCTGCAACGGATATTTTTCGGCCAGATTAAGAAGGGCAAAACTTACGCCAAGTAAAAGCGTTTTTTTTTCGTCCTGCTCGTTCCTTTGAATTTGCCGGAGAAGTTCATCAGTATTATTAAGATAAAAACCGCTCCTATCGTCACCTGATTGCTCAATCAACTTAGCAGCCATATAAACCAGAGATGAATTCTCCTGCTCAAGATATGAAGGAAGCAGCGCCATAATAGAATATTGCCGTGGTGAACCGTAAAACAGCCGGAAGCACTCTGATAATGATTGGTCATAAATACTACGGTCCTTAATAAAATGCCGGCCGCGAACAGATGCAGAAGTACCACTGGTAAAAAATACAATCTGTGGATCACCATCAAAAGATCGTACCTCGTGGGTTTTAAAAAAACGTACCGGAAGAAACGGAATAGATTGAATATCACTTACCTTCCTGGCTATCAAATCAACAAAACTACGATACACGGCATTCCGTTCATGCTGATAGTTAAATACTTCAAGACAGCGACTTTCGGTCAATGGACCGATAACATTATCATTTATCACAATGGTATTGTTTACTGCAAAGATAACCGTATGCATAAAATTATGCTATTTTTGATTGTTTAATAGATTTATGAAAAAAATAATCATTATAGGAGCAGGGCCTGCAGGTCTCACTACCGGTTATCTGCTTACGAAAAAAAAATTTAGCGTTGATGTTTACGAGTCAACAGATGACGTAGGCGGCATGGCGCGATCGCTCCAGCTATGGGGCCAGACGGTTGACCTTGGGCCGCACCGCTTTTTCAGTAACGACAGGCGGGTAAACGAAATATGGCTTCAGGCAGTAAAAAACGATTATGACATGGTAAACCGGCTGACAAGAATCTATTATAACAAACGGTTTTTCGACTATCCGATTAAACCCGTCAATGCGCTGTTAAACCTTGGTTTCTTCGAGGCAATTCATTGTGTCTTCAGTTACTTTATTTCGAAAAAGATTGATTCAAGCCATCCGGAATCATTCGAATCATGGGTTACTTCACGATTCGGGAAGCGGCTCTACGAAATCTTTTTTAAAACCTACAGCGAAAAACTATGGGGCATTCCCTGCACAACATTAGACGCTGATTTTGCAGCCCAGCGAATTAAAAAATTCTCACTCGGGGAAGCCCTTAAAAATGCTTTCCTGCCTGGTTCCGGCAAACATAAGACGCTGGTTGACCAGTTTGCCTATCCGCATCAGGGGTCAGGAAGCGTTTACCGCAACATGAAAGACGAAATCCTCTCATCAGGGAACCATGTTTACCTGAATACACCCGTCAAGCGGATAATTATTAAAGATGACAAAGCAACAGGTGTTGAATTGGCTGACGGAAGCATTGCAGGCGCCGACGCTGTTTTATCGAGCATGCCTCTTACTGCAGCAATAAACGGTTTGGACAATGTGCCGGCTGATATCCTTGATGCTTCATCGAAACTATTCTATCGTAATACGATTCTGGTTTTTTTAAAAATTGATCATAATAAACTGTTCCCGGATAATTGGTTGTATATACATACGCCCGGATTACAGATGGGACGGATAACCAATTTCCGCAACTGGCTGCCATCGCTCTACAATAAAAGCCCGTTCACTATCCTTGCTGTCGAATACTGGTGTTATGACCATGACCTGCTTTGGAAAACAGAAGATAAAGAAATCATCCGGATGGCCTCAGATGAAACAGCACGTACAGGGTTGCTAAAAAATGCAGCCGTACTGGATGGCTATGTCTACAGGTTGCACTGCTCGTACCCGGTATATAACATCGGATATAAAAAACATCTGCAGAAAGTTACCGATTATCTCGATCAGTTTACGAATATTTATTTTGCCGGCCGGTATGGCGCATTTAAATATAACAACCAGGATCACTCGATTCTAATGGGTTTGCTGGCGGCAGAGAACATTGAGCATGGATACCGTAAGCATAATCTGTGGGATGTGAATACTGATTATGACAGTTATCAGGAAAGCGCCATCATTACCAAAACAGGGCTACAAAAAACGACTTAAATCTTTTTTCCGGACAGAATCTGTTCAGCCAGCGCTTCAGCCGCACCCTCTTTCAGGGCATATTCCGACTGGATAAGGGAAACAATTTTACATCGCTCAAGCAAATACCTTACAATTATAGCAGCCAGTACAATCAGGTCGGCCCGCATTTCAATAAGCCCCTTCATTTTTAACCGCTCGGCATAAGTGGAGCCAATTAATAAACCATACAAATTTATGAATTGGTCGTATCCCAAAATATTACTCTTTACAGTATAAGGATGTGTAAAAACCGGATCAACATGATAAATCATATCGGCAAAGCTGTCGAAAGCGCCTGATGATCCAACCATAACAGTGGGTTTATAACGGGCAACGGCTTCAAAAAAATCAGTAAGCCCGTTTTCAAGGATATGTTCCAATTCCAAAATCTGCGCGTGAGTGATAGGTTCCGATGGTTTAATCTGTTCGGCAAGACGTGCAACACCTAACGGGTAACTATGTTTCCAAAAAATTGAACTGCGATTGGCAATAATCAGTTCATTACTGCCACCGCCAATATCCATAATAACTGCCGGTTGATCGGAAAATTCCACGGCCTGCCTAACACCCATACAAATCAGCTCTGCCTCATAATCACCATTAATCACTTGAATATCTATACCAAATTTTTCTTGAGCCGGATGAAGCAACTGGTCACGGTTTACTGCAGCCCGTATGGCTTCGGTAGCATAAACCGCTGTTTTTATTGGCTGATAGTTCCTGATCTTTTCAAAAAAAATACTCAGGGCATCAAGCGCACGACGAATGGCATCGGCCGATAAATAATTACGGTGTATAGTATCTTTGCCAAGTTTAACACTTATTTTATCTGAAAATAAATGAATCAGTGCTCCCTTATCATTCAACTCCGAGATGAGCAGGTTGAAGGTATTGGTTCCCATGTCTATCACAGCAAGGTACATGTGTTCAGGATTTAATCCAGCGGAAGAATTCCCTGATCCCGGCTTTCTTACCATACATCAGTATCCCTGTTTTATAAATCCGTGCCGATAGCCAGGTAAAAAAGAAAAATGATGCAATCAGTAACACAGCCGACAGTGTAACCTGCCAATAGGGGACCCCATAGGGAATACGGGCCATCATAACCACAGGCGATGTAAGAGGAATGATCGAAAACCAGAACGACAAGCCACTATCAGGATTATAGATTGTACTCAGCATTACCAGTAATGCAATACCCAAAGGAATTGTCACCGGCATCATAAACTGCTGGGTATCTGTTTCCGTATCGGCCATTGAACCCACAGCGGCAAATAATGAACCATACACCAGATATCCGAACAGAAAATAAAACAAAAAGGAGCAACCGATAACTAAAAAATCAATGGCCACAACAGCAGAAAAAATATCCTGAAAGTCACTACTTGTAATCATTTGCTGGGGTTGCAGCGTACTGTTACTAAATAGATTCTGTGCCGGCTGTTGCTGCAATACCTCAGTTACTGAAGGCATAGCAAAGTGTTTATAAACCATCAACACAACAATCGTAAGCATTATCCACAAAGCAAACTGAGTAAGTCCCGCAAGGGCAATACCAATAATCTTTCCGGCCATAAGCTGGAAGGGTTTAACCGACGACACAATCACCTCTATGATACGACTTGATTTCTCTTCAATCACACCGCGCATAATCTGGGTACAGTAAAGCAAAATAAAAATATATGTAAGCAATCCACACAGATATGCCACACCCATTGCCACACCGGCATGTCCCGATTTTTCTTTTCCATCACGCGTCCACTTAATTGAGCGTACCTGTACCTGTGTTTTCACCGACTGAAGGATATGATCAAGATTATCAATATTGTATGTTTTCAATTTCTGCTTCTCAATCTCCTTCTCAATTGCATTGGCTATATGCATAGAAACAGCAAGATTCGGCTGCTTATATGACATCAGTTGAATTGCACTCGGAACATTATGAATTGAAGGCGCAATATACAACAAGGCATAATAGCCAGAGGTATCAAAACCCGCGCGCACCTCCTCCACCGAGGTATTCCTGAGATAACGAACACGAAGTGTACGTGTTTCAGGAATAATACCGGTAAACACTCCTGTGCTATCAATCACCGCAAGGGTTTTTAATTCGTCATTACTAAGTGATAAAAGATAGGAAGGCAATATAAATAATGCCGCAAAAAGGAAAGGGCCAAGAATCGTCATTATAATAAATGATTTCTTGCGAACCCTCACCAGATATTCACGCTGCAGAATAAGAAGGATTTTATTCTGTGCCATAATCACTACTTTTATTTCCGGCCTTTACTGCATCAATAAAAATCTCATTCATAGAGGGGAGCAATATTTTAAAACTTAATACCTGAAATTTTTCCGCATAAAGCTGCAATAAGCGGTTTCCATGTTCGCCGTCTATCACATTTATAACAATTGTAAACGACTCACTGTTTGTTACGGAATGCAATACCCGACAGCCGTCAATTGTCGGCAAAAGCTGATCGGGAATATTCCCGCGGCAACAAATCTCAATAATATTTTTACTACATGATTTTTTTATCATCTGTACATTTCCCTGAAGCAACACTTTTCCATGATCAATCAATGTTATCTCGTCACAGAGTTCCTCTACAGAGTTCATATTATGAGTAGAAAGAATAATCGTTTTACCCATTTGCCGGTAATTGAGTAATTCAGTTTTTATCAATGAAGCATTTACCGGGTCAAATCCACTGAATGGTTCATCAAGAATCAACAGGTCGGGATCATGCATAATCGTTGTGATAAACTGTACCTTTTGTTGCATGCCTTTTGACAGTTCCTCAACCCGCTTTGTCCACCACGACTGCAGGTTAAATTTTTCAAACCAGTCATTCAGTTTCTGCTTTGCTTCATGCCCCGACATTCCCTTCAGCCGCGCCAAATACAGGCACTGTTCCCCAACCTTCATTTTTTTATACAAACCGCGTTCTTCCGGTAAATAGCCAATGGAATGAAGATTAACCAGCGTATAAGGTTCATCTTTAAAAAACAGTTGTCCGCTGTCAGGGATTAAAATTTTATTAAGAATGCGAAGAAAAGTTGTTTTCCCTGCGCCGTTCGGACCCAATAATCCGTATATACCAGCTGTTGGAACCTCAATGGAAACCTTGTCGAGTACTGTGTTTCCGTCGAATGATTTAGTAATATTTCGAGCGCTTACAATATGCATGTTGCAATACAAAAAAGGTTCTTTACAAGCATGTAAAAAACCTTTCTCAGTAAAGTAAATAACAACTTTTTTAATACCTGTCCATCCATTTGAATTTTTGTTCTGATGCCCCCAACTTCATCCCGATACTCAGTTCGTGCGATCCATAGCTATAACTCATAATGCGGCTAAGGGTATAATCGAAACTATAGGCAATATAAAAATTACTGTAACGTACACCCATAATAGCAACCAAATCGCCATTAGTACGATAAAGAAGACCGCCCCAGTAATCATCCTTATAATTCAGTTTAAGCATAATATCGGACTGGTAGCTTAATCCTTTAAGTTTATTGGAAAACCCTTTAACCTCGGGTTCACTAATTTTAACCAGTACCGATGGTTCAATGTCATACTCATTAGTGAGATAAAGCCGGTATCCTGAAAGGAAGTAATAATGCCTCAACAGACGGTATTTTTCAAGACTTGAGCCAAGACGGATAGATGCCTGAAAAAGCTGATCGCCGGCCAATCCAGCATAAAAACTACGGGTGAGAAAGTATGTTCCGATAGAAGCATCTGGTCTGATCACAGGTTCAATTTCGGACTCTTTTGGATCTGGGTCATTCCATATCAGTTCATTTTTATTAATTTTAAACTGAAAGGTTGTTAATGCCATTCCGAAAGAAATCTGTGAACTTCGCAAATTTATATGATATGCGTATGCACCTTTAATACCAGTGCGGCTGACGGCGCCATTAACATCCCGGTAGATTACACCTCCTAATCCGACATTACCGCCCCTGCTCTTTTGCAAACGCCTGATGCCCAATAATCCGGACCCTACACCTGTTTGCCGTTTAAGCAAACGCCATTCGGCACTGACAGTATATGTATTCGGACTGCCCTTAAAACCAAGCCACTGGTCACGTGTAGTCATATTGACAGTAGTAAAACCATGTGCACCCGAAATGGCGGGATTTAATACATGCGCATTAAGTTTATACTGTGTATAAATGGGTAATTGCTGTGCTCCGGCAAACTGAACAATTGCCAGTAACATAAAACAGAACAATAACCTGTGCATCGTATAACCCATCACCACCGTAAACAAATTCTTTGTCGCTCTCCAAAAAAACAAATGTTCGCCTTCGTATAAAACAGTTAAAAATAAGCAAACAGTTTGTAAAACCTAAAGTAAAAATATGTTTTTTTTATAATAATCACAAATTTTTTTGGAGAAACTTGCCATACCCAAGCAAAAAACCGGGATGGAAACAAGTAACAGGATAGATGCTGCCGGCTATGGAAGGCAAATCGTTACGTTAATTCCCCAGTTCAACCAGAATATCGTCCTTCATAACCGAATCGCCCGCCCTGACATTAATTTTAATGACCTTTCCGGCTCTTTGGGCAGTAATTTCGTTCTGCATTTTCATGGCTTCAAGGATCAACAAGGGATCCCCCTCCTTAACTTCTGCGTCTTCTTCTACAAGAATCTCAATAATCTTACCCGGCATTGGAGCCAGCAAGGGCTCAAAACCAATATCTTTATGCTTTTTCTGTAAAAACTTCTTTCTTCGGAATGAAATTGGCGTCTCAATCGAAAACTGATAGGCCACACCGTTAATCACAATCTGGTATTTATTTTGATTTTTTTCTCCGATCTCAATGGCAAACTTCCTGCGTTTATAAATCAGATACATAAAACCATCTTCTTCTTCAATGCTTACATTGAGTCGTTCCCCGTTGTACAGGGCAACTCCGTCTTTTTTAAGCTCAAACTTGAACTTTTTTCCGGCCTTACTTAACGCAATAAACTTACCAAGCATAGTTTATAATGATTTAAGTCGTTTATTCAACAGCCATGGACTTAATGTCTGGCCTTTATTATAATCCACAACCGAATCTTCATCCATTTTTAATTCATTGGCAAAATCCTGTGTTGCCATGAATGCAGCCAGTAATTCCTCAACCGGTTCGGTATAAAACAAACTCTTCATCTCTGTATCAATAAAAGAGGTATTAATATCACCCTTTCTGAATTTTTTATTATGCAACAGCGCCTTAAAAAAAGGAATAGTTGTTCGCAATCCTTTGATTTGCGTATTATTCAAAGCATCAAGCGTATTTTGTATAGCTTCATCACGAGTAACACCATAGCAAATAATTTTGGCTATCATAGAATCAAAAAAAGGTGTAATTTCCGATCCCTCTCTGATACCGGTATCTATACGGATATTTTTCCCTGCTGGCAAATGCATCTTCTCAATAATCCCCATATTGGGTGAAAAATTTGATTGTACATCCTCGGCATTTACCCGGCACTCTATTGCCCACCCGTTAATATGTATGTCTTTTTGTGCAAATGACAATTTCTCGCCCCGCGCAACCCGAATCATCTGTTCAATCAGATCGAGTCCTGTAACCATCTCGGTAACAGGATGCTCAACCTGTATGCGCGTATTCATTTCCATAAAATAGAAATTATTATCTGCATCAAGCAGAAATTCCACGGTGCCTGCACTGTAATACTTCACCGACCGTGCAATTTCTATTGCTGCTTCGCCCATTTTTTTTCGTAAACTTTCGTTCAAAGCGGCTGAAGGCGCTTCTTCAATCAGTTTCTGATGCTTTCGTTGTATCGAACACTCACGTTCGCCCAAATGAACAATATTCCCGTGTTTATCACCAATCACCTGAAATTCAATATGCCGGGGCTTGCGAACATATTTTTCTATAAATATAGATGCATCATTAAATGCCTTCTGTGCTTCGTTAGATGCCATATTGAACATCTTTTCCATCTCCTCGGGCTTATTTACAATGCGCATTCCACGACCGCCACCGCCTGCTGCTGCTTTAAGTATTACCGGATATGCTATCTTCTCGGCAATGGATAGCGCCTCATCAACGCTCTTTAGATTCTTGGCGCTGCCTTCAACTAATGGTACATTATACTTTTTCGCCAACTGTTTGGCTATGGTTTTATTTCCCATTTTATAGATGGCATCAGCCGATGGTCCAACATAGATAATCTTCTCTTCATCGCAGCGCTGAGCAAAATATGGGCTTTCGGCTAAAAATCCGTAACCCGGATGAACGGCTTCTATCTTATTTGCTTTAGCCAGCGAAATAATTCCCTCAATATCCAGAAACTCCGGTATGCCTTCGGTATTGGGTATAAAATCTACCACCTCATCGGCATGCTCCAGATATAAAGCCGATGGTTCTTTTGCCGTGCGTATTGCATAGGTCTTTATCCCCATCTTCCGGGCCGTTCGGATAATCCTTACTGCTATCTCTCCGCGATTGGCAACTAAAAGACTTTTCATCTATGGATTGATTTATTTAAATGATGTTAAACACTCATTTTTTGGGCTGACAATATTAATACTTTTTTATTTGATAGTTAATTCAATGTTTTTATACAATTAATTGATTAATAGATATTTATAAATATGTAATTTATAGTATAATTACGAAAAAAAATGTTTTAAAACATTATTATTCAATTAATTAGAAAAACGCCATCGACATTATTTGAGTCATTCAAAAAAAACATTCAGAGAATATTCATTTTACAAATCAGTTTTTTTAATCATCCCTTTTATTTATTTTTGTAGCCCTTTTAAAACGGTGGATGTAGCTCAGTTGGTTAGAGCACTGGATTGTGGTTCCAGGTGTCGTGGGTTCGATTCCCATCTTCCACCCAAGTTATACATCCATTGAGTATTTTCCATGGTTTTTGTGTACATTATCAAATCATTAGCTGATGGGAAATATTACATCGGCCAATCGGCTGACTACATTGCCAGAATTAAGCAACATAACAACGGATTGAGTGCTTCAACCCGTAACCGCAGACCGTGGTCTTTAGTTATTGCTATTCCTTGTGATTCCAGAGCCCATGCAATGAAACTGGAACGGTATCTTAAAAATCTCAAGAGTAACACACGGCTTTTAAATTTTATCAAGAATTGTAATGGTGTCGTGGGCCCCGAAAAATAAGGAATCTTCGATTCCTGTTTTTTTTCGAGGGTGCTCGTTCCGTTTTTATCTGTTTTGCTTTCGCAAAACAGATAACGGTAACGGCATGCGATTCCCATCTTCCACCCAAGTTATACATCCATTGAGTATTTTCCATGGTTTTTGTGTACATTATCAAATCATTAGCTGATGGGAAATATTACATCGGCCAATCGGCTGACTACATTGCCAGAATTAAGCAACATAACAACGGATTGAGTGCTTTGCGTGACAGAAAATGAAACAATCACAAGAATAATGGTATATTACATCAGTTCCTGTTTATTAAACCCGTACTTTTTAAAAATAAATGCTGCCAACTGAGGAAAATACTGATTAAAATGTGCTTCAAAATCATGATATCTGGCTATAAACACTTCGACTGCCCGCTCGCCATCCACAGGATTTTTAATCTGAAGTATCATTTGACGTATAACCTTAATTATACCTTCTACATCCTTATAATAGGATAACCAATTATTTTTTATAAATCGCGGAAGAAATTCTTGTACCTCGGCAGGCAGTATATCAATATTTCTTTTAAGTATCAAATACAGATTATTTATAAAATCATCCTGATTAACCGGTGAATATCTTGCCCAGTCGCGCGCGAGGTAATGATCATAAATAACATCAACTATCACGCCTGAATACTTATGAATATCGCTATATAATAACGATTTGCTCAATTGTACTACCGGATGCTTATCGGTATAATCATCAATATCGCGGTGTATGCGTATGCCCTGACTGACAGCTTCGGGAAACTTATTATATTTTCGTCCTTTGACATAATCGCCAATAAAGTTGCCAACTTTTACCTCATCCGAAGCGCCAGACAGATAGATATGAGCAAGAATATTCATTCGTATATGATTCCCGGCTAAAAGTACACTTTTTTCAATCAGCGACAATTTATTATTTTTACACCTATGGCAATTACAGGCGAACTTTTTTCAATCTATTTTTTACCGGCCATTGTTTTTCTGATCATGCTTGGCATGGGACTTTCGCTTGAGCGGAGCGACCTGAACAATATTTTTGCATCTCCTCGTGTACTCCTGCACGGGCTGATAGCACAAATGATTTTTTTACCTATCGTTGCGTTTCTTCTATCGTTGATTTTCCCTATTTATCCATTGTATAAGGTAGGTCTGGTGCTGATTGCCGCATCGCCCGGCGGCACGGCCTCAAATCTTGTAACCTACTGGCTCAAAGGAAACATCGCGTTGTGCATTGCATTAACGGCTATCACCAGTTTTCTGATCCTGATTACAATTCCATTAATCGTAAATCTGGCGCTCTTCATGTTTGCAGGACACACAGAGGAAATACACCTGCCTTTCTGGTCAACCATGATCAATGTCTTTTTGCTCACCATTCTTCCCAGTGCTATAGGAATACTGATACGTAACCAATGGCCGATTATAGCTAAAGAAGTTGAAAAGCCACTTGAAACAGCAATGACAGTAATGCTTCTGCTTGTGTTTGTATTAATCGTATGGTTTGAACAGAACGAAAATCCGCACAACAGCAGTCACTACTTCATTCTGTTTATCGTTACATTTATTCTTAATGTTTCAACTACAACAGGAGCATACTTTTACAGCCGCCTAATAGGATTCAATAACCGTGACAGCTATACCATTGCAATGCAAGTAGGATTTCAAAACAGCGCCCTGGCCATCTTTGTCGGCACTACATTACTGAACAACCAGCAAATATCACTGGTTGCCGTTGTGTATGGATCATTCACCTTCTTTACCACTGCAGCGATGGGCTATCTTGCAAAAAAATACGGATGAGCCATTACCGGATATTCTTCGATACTATTTTTTATCCTTTTTGCGTTAGTTTTGCAGTATGAAAATTGTACAGCGCATATTACTGATTATCAGCATTTGTTTCCTTTCCATTATTTTGGCTGCGCTCATTTTGCTCAATATTTATAAAAAGGATATTCTGGGATATTTTCTCACTGCCATAAAAAATAATATAACCGCCGAAGCAACAATTGGCAGTATGAATGTCTCACTCTTCAGCCGCTTTCCCAATGCATCAGTCCGGTTTAAAGATGTTTATGTTCATCACAAATCTGGTTTTAATACCCGTCCCTTTGCCAGCGTTTGCGGTGATACGCTGTGCTACGTCCGCCAGTTATTCGTTGAATTTAACCTGATAGACATCTTCAATAAAAAATATTCTGTTAAACGGATATATCTTTTAGATGGCAAAATATTTTTACTTACCGGTAAAAACGGTAAAACCAACTACGATATTTTTAACACCAGGAAAAACCTTCATGACACAAGCAGTACCAGCATTAAATTATCCAACGTACGCATTGCCAACACCAGATATCTGATCATTAGTCAATACAACAATTATATCGTTAGCGGAATAGCCAGGGATCTAATATTTAAAGGTGATTTATCATCATCAAATCATTTGCTGATGATAAACGGGAATACATTTATTCACCAGGTAGCAGCAAAAAATACATTATATATCGAAAACCAAGAATTGACAATCCGTTCCGATCTGCATATATCAAAAAATTATGTCCGGCTTATCCGGAACGAATTTCGTATAGCAGGCCAAAAAGCAACAGTTAGTGGCAGTTTACAGTTAGGCAGCCGGCAGTCGGTTGACCTTACGATTGCTGCCGACCGGTTAGACATACGTAAAACAATGCCAATTATACCCGGTGGTTTCAGCCGTATTTTCAGCGACTACGATTGCTCGGGATTAATGCAGGTTAAGGGCGCTGTACGCGGACGTTTCTCGGGCGAAACAACACCTTCGGTAATGATTGCCTTTAATTTATTGAATGCGCAGGTCAGGCATAAAAAAACAGGAATAACTGTTAAAAACATAGAAGCTGCCGGTATCTATACCAACGGACATCTGCGGCAGCCGGCCAGTTCAACCGTTGTTATAAAAGGATTCCATTCCGAGATCGGCACCGGAACAATCGAAGGTCGTATTGACCTGACCGGTTTCGATAATCCGCGACTGTCGGGCAACATAAAAATCGCAGCCGATGCAGGCGATCTGCTGAATTTTTTTAAACCCGACTCTTTATTACACCTGACAGGGCCCCTTGTAATTGTCTCTGACTTTAACCTGTTATTAAAAAAAATCCAGTCGAATAACCAACTTAACTATGATGAATTTGCCGGCCAGGTGCAGATTACCTGTCACGGAAATGATCTCCGGTTGCCAGACCAACAGATTCATTGCACAAATATTAGCGGCAATCTTTTTCTGAATACCCATACACTGTTCACCGACAGTTTGTCAGCCGAATATAACCAGGTGCCGTTGCTGATACGCGGTGAGGTAACCGGACTACTTCCGGTGCTAATGAAAAAAAATTCTGAAATAAAAATCAGCGCCACTATTTATTCACCGCTTATGAATGCCGCGCAGATTTTCCCATTTTCAACACAAAAAACTACTGGCACCTCTTTTATAGTACAGCCAGTATTAAACATCAAATTTGCATTCGACGAATTTATTTACAAAAAATTCACAGCATCAAATGTCACCGGTGTCTTATATTCTGCAAACCACCGCACATATATTGAACCACTCCGTTTTAGCACTATGAACGGCACAGTTTCCGGATCAGTAATGCTCGTTAATTATGACAATGGCAATACATTTATTAAACAACATCTGGAACTTGATCAAATTAATATAGCATCACTATTTAATACATTTGATAATTTCGGCCAAACTGTTCTTCTGGATAAAAACCTCAGTGGTTCTCTTTCGGCCAAAACTGATGTCCGATATGAACTTGACACCAATAACAAGCTACTGGCCGATTCGCTGGTTGCTGAAGCAACGTTAACCATTAAAAACGGGCGGCTGATCAATTTCGAACCCATGACCGGACTTTCCAGATTTGCTGAAATATCAGAACTGAAGGACATCCGGTTTGCCACGCTCACTAATTCCATTTTTATCAAAAACCAAACGATTGTAATACCTGAAATGCAAATTAATTCATCCGTCATAAATATTTCCGGATCAGGCGAACACCATTTCGATAACCACTATGAGTATCATGTACGCGTGCTGATGTCCGATATCCTTTGGTCGAAAGCGCGTAAAGCAAAAAAAGAAAATAACGAATTCGGGATTATTGAAGATAATGGTGTACGCACCAGTTTATACCTAACCATCAGAGGAAAAGGTAATCAGTATAAAGTAACCTACGACAGCAAAAAAGTACTTGATGTAATATCGGAAAAGATGCGGAATGAAAAGCAGGAATTACGTTCGGTATTACGTAAAGAATTTGGCTTATTTAAAAAAGATTCGCTGCGTTACGATAATAATACAAAAAATATACGAATGGAATGGGATGATACAGATTCGGCCCAGGCCATCAAAACCAATACAAAGAAAAACCAAACAGGTGAAAAATATACAATCCGTTGGGATGATGAATGATTTCATTATCCTGAAGATAATTGAAATTGAATTGTCAGTATCTTTGTTTCATTGATGTACCTATGAATATCTATTCAAAAAAACAAACCTGGAAACTGCTGTTATTCTTCTTTGCAACAGCCATAGGATTATCATCACTGCTTTATACGCACCGGCTGGTTAAAAAGCTCGAACGCGAAGAGCTGAAAAAAATGGAACTGCTGGCCGAAGCAACGCGCCTGCTGGCTAGTACAGTCAGCAGTGATACGGATATCAACTTTCTGGTTGGTATTATTCAGAATAACGAAACAGTTCCTGTCATACTCACCGACCAGCAAGACAATATCCTTTCGTACCGGAACTTAGACACTATACGGGTAAAAAACAAAAGCTACCTGCAACGGCAATTAGTCCTCATGAAAAACCAGCATCCACCCATTGAAATTGACCTGGGCGAAAACAATAAAAATTTTATCTACTATAAAGATTCAATCATTCTAAACCAATTATTTTTATATCCCTACATTCAGCTCTTTGTCATTATATTATTTATTCTTATCTCATATTATGCGTTTAGTGTTTCCCGGAAAGCAGAGCAGAACCAGGTATGGGTTGGGTTATCGAAAGAGACGGCTCACCAGCTTGGAACACCCACCTCATCGCTCATCGCATGGGTTGAGCTGCTCCGGCTTAAAATCGTTGATCAGCAACTAATTGCCGAAATGGAAAAAGATGTTGGCCGGTTACAAAAAATTACTGAACGGTTTTCAAAAATCGGTTCAAAAACAGTACTGCGTCAGACAAATCTCAATGAAGTTTTGGAAAATGTAAAAGCATATCTTTCGAGCCGGCTTTCTACACACGTACTATTCACACTCGACCTGCCTCCCGAGCCGGTAATCATACCGGCCAATGGCGCATTGCTTGAATGGGTTATTGAAAATACCTGCAAAAATGCTTATGACGCTATTTCTTCCCAGGGAACCATATTGGTAACTCTGAAAAAAAACAAGCATCAGGTAGTGATTGATATAACCGACAATGGAAAAGGAATTCCCAAATCAAAGTTTAAAACAATCTTTAAGCCCGGCTATACAACAAAAGCAAGCGGATGGGGATTAGGATTATCATTATCCAAACGCATTATCGAGACCTATCATTCCGGCCGGATTTTTGTACAGTCATCTGAACCCGGAAAAGGGACAACCATACGCATCCTGCTTAAATCACCGGTTTGAAAAAGAAATATAACATAGAAATCTGTTCGCCGGCCGGATCGTTTGAATCGCTGATGGCTGCTATTTACGCCGGAGCACAATCGGTTTATATCGGTGTTCTGCATCTTAATATGCGGTCGCAATCCATTGTTAATTTCTCGCTTACCGACCTCAGGCGAGTTTCGGCGATCTGCAAAAAACATCGGGTGAAATTTTATATTGCAATAAATACAGCAATCTATGACCGCGATTTAACAGTAATGAAGAAGATCATTGATGCTGCAGTAAAAAATCAGGCCGACGCAGTTATTGTAACCGATCAGGCCGCAATGAATTATGCCCGTTTAAAAAAAATTCCCGTACACCTTTCAACGCAATTAAATATCAGCAATATCGAAACCATCCGGTTTTATGCTGGTTTTGCCGATGTGATGGTTTTAGCCAGAGAACTATCGCTGCAACAAATTAAAAAAATTATTACTGCAATAAATAAAGAAAATATCAGGGGGCCCTCAGGAGAAAAAGTTCGTATAGAGGTTTTCGTTCATGGCGCTTTATGTATGTCCATTTCAGGCAAATGCTATCTGAGTTTGCACGAATACAACAAATCGGCTAACCGTGGCGAATGTCTCCAGTTATGCAGAAGAAAATACATTGTCCGGGATAAAGAAACCGACAGCGAATTCGAAGTTGACAATCAATATATCCTTTCGCCAAAAGATCTTTGCACAATAGGTTTTATTGACCGGATAGCCGATGCCGGAGTATCAGTTTTTAAAATTGAAGGCCGCGCAAGGTCTCCCGAATATGTTAAAATCACAACACGTTGTTACAGCGAAGCGATCCATGCGCTGAATACATCAACCTATACGGCTCAAAAAATTTTAAAATGGAAAACTGAACTCGCAACGGTTTTTAACCGCGGGTTCTGGGATGGTTATTACCTTGGACAAAAACTGGGAGAATGGAATGATGCCTACGGATCAAAAGCAACAAAGAAAAAAACATATACCGGAAAAATTACGAATTATTTTGCCAAAATAAAAGTGGCTGAAATGTTGATTGAAACAGGAACAGTTAAACTCAATGATTCTGTTCTAATTATTGGCAAAACAACCGGTGTTATCGAAATGACCATAACCGAACTCAGGGATAAAAATGGCATAATCACCAAAGCAGGGAAAGGGATTTACTGCTCTTTTCCTGTGTCACAGCCAGTAAGACGATCAGATAAAGTGTATTTGTTCCGGTAAAAAACAGTTTCGTATCTGGCCAGATATTATCTCAAATTCCGCATTAGAAAATGCAGAAACGATTAAGAATTTGTAATTCAGTATTTCTCAAATACTTCAAACAAATTCTAAATCGGGATTATCCCAACTAAAGCGAATAAAAGGATTTTCAATCCTTCTATCGCTTAATTTGGAATTAAGCCGACTCGGCAAGAAGAATAATTTTATTTTGCTTCACCTCAATCAGTCCGCCATCAATTTCAAAAAATTTTGTTTCCTTACCGGCGGTAATTATTTTAACTTTACCGGCTTCCAGCGTAGAAATAATTGGAGCATGATTATTTAAAACCTCAAATGAGCCCTTGCTTCCCGGGACCTGGATCAGTGATACTTCGCCGGAAAAAATTTTCTTGTCAGGTGTAATGATATCGAGCTGCATATTTGTTATTTTGTTGCGGCGAGCAACTTATCTCCTTTAGCTATAGCATCCTCTATCCTGCCAACAAGCTGGAATGCGGCTTCAGGATATTTATCCACCTCCCCGTCCATAATCATATTAAACCCCCTGATAGTATCTTCGATACTCACCATAGCGCCCGGAATACCTGTAAACTGTTCGGCTACAAAGAACGGTTGCGACAAGAACCGCTGAACACGGCGTGCGCGGTGAACCACAAGTTTATCTTCTTCCGAAAGTTCATCCATACCAAGAATGGCAATGATATCCTGCAATTCTTTATATCGCTGCAATAATTCTTTTACGCGTTGGGCGCATTCATAATGCGCGCTGCCTACTGCTTCGGGCGTAAGAATACGTGAAGTAGAGTCGAGGGGGTCAACGGCAGGATAAATGCCCAGTTCAGATATCTTACGGCTAAGAACAGTAGTTGCATCAAGATGAGAAAACGTGGTAGCAGGCGCAGGGTCGGTAAGGTCGTCGGCAGGCACATATATGGCCTGTACCGAAGTAATCGAGCCGCGGGTTGTAGATGTGATGCGCTCCTGCATATTACCCATTTCTGTTGCCAGCGTGGGCTGATAACCAACAGCAGCAGGCATGCGCCCCAACAAAGCCGACACTTCAGAACCGGCTTGTGTGAAACGAAACACATTATCCACAAAAAACAGAATATCGTTTCCTTTGCCTTCTTTATCACCGTCGCGGAACGATTCAGCCACTGTTAATCCCGATAACGCAACAGTAGCGCGTGCTCCCGGCGGCTCATTCATCTGCCCGAACACTAATGTCGCCTGCGATTGTTTCAGCGCTTCCTTATCAACTTTCGACAAATCCCAGCCGCCTTCTTCCATGCTCTTCTTAAATTCAGCGCCATACTTAATAACGCCCGACTCAATCATATCGCGAAGCAGGTCGTTTCCTTCCCTCGTCCGCTCTCCAACACCGGCAAATACCGAAAGTCCCGAATATCTTTTAGCAATATTATTGATTAGTTCCATAATAACTACTGTCTTGCCAACACCGGCACCGCCAAACAACCCAATCTTACCACCCTTAGCATACGGCACCAGCAAATCAATAACTTTGATGCCCGTAAACAGCACTTCGGCCTCAGTGGTCAGTTCTTTAAATCCAGGTGCAGCGCGATGAACGGGATATCCGCCAACTTTACTTACCGGTTCCATTCCATCAATGGCCTCTCCGATAACATTCAGCAACCGTCCGTTAATTTGTTGGCCAACAGGCATTAAAATCGGTCTACCTGTTGAAATTACTTCAAGCCCACGGCTCAACCCATCGGTCGAATCCATCGAAATAGCCCGTATTGTATTTTCTCCGATATGCTGCTGACATTCAATCACCAGCATTTTGCCATCCGGACGTTTTATCTCCAGTGCATCATGAATATTCGGCAACTCGCCGCTTTTTTCAAAACTAACATCTATTACAGGCCCTATAATCTGAATAATCTCACCTTTACTACTTGACATAATTAATAATTATATATATGTGAAGAGCAAATATAGCAATTTTTCAATGCGTTGGTTCGTTTGTCAGACGATTATCATCTTAAAAAACATGAGTCGTTGTTTATCAATATTTTATATAAACATTATATCTAACATTTGGTAAAAACATAACATAATCTAACAGTTATCATCCTCAATAGGTTAATGAAATATCCAAAGAAGTTTTAGCCACTGAAACAAGCCACCACTTACCACATTATTTACAACCAGCATTAAGCGATAATACACACCAGATAAAGCAGGCGGAAATGACATTTCTTTGGGAAAAATGCAGGAAAAGAGAATAGTCGAGGCAATCCGGATCAAATCTGCTGCACATGATATCTTTCTGCAACCGTTCAATTCCCAACAAATAGTTTAATCTATAGATAAACTGATATAATCTGCTTTTTCAATAGATGTATAAAATCTGGACTTAATACTGCCTGCTAATCATATATGGTTTACGAAATATTCATAAATATTAATTTGGATAAATTACTAATCTTTTTTTTAAAAAAAATTAGAAATTTTGTAGTAATTTAATATAATCTAAATCGTATCTTTATGACAATACCTGAAAAAAACCAAAAAGAGAATTTTTTTTTCGTAAAACCCAGCATTACCAATTCTTTACTGACAAGCGCTATCTGTTTAATGACAGGATTTTTAATGACCGGATTGAATATTACAGCACAGCAACAGATCCCGAACAGTGATTTTGAACAGTGGGTAAGAGATACGATTTATGAAGACCTGGATTTATGGGAAACGCCCAACAAATATTCAAAAAACACAAAGAAAACAACTGACCGGATTTCCGGCAATTATGCAGTAAGAATGGAGACCGTGGAATTCGACGGAGATACAATTTTGGGATACATAACGATAGGCGATATAATATCTTTTGAAGGGGGTATTCCTTTTACTGTTTCGGCCGACAGCATCAAAGGTTATTTTAAATATTCCGTTGTACCGGGCGATACAGCTCTGATGGGAGTAGCATATAAAAACAACTTGGACAGCATAAATACCATCATAAAAATTACCGGTACGCAAAACACATGGAAAAAATTTGCATTTCGCGTAGATACCATTGCTAATCCCGACTCGCTGCTGATTGCTTTTGCTTCGAGTAACGGATTAGGACAGCAATTCCCCGGTTCATATCTGTTTTTAGATAGTATTTATCTGAGCAGTTCATCCGGAAAAACAATACCCGTATTACCTAATTTCAATTTTGAGAACTGGACCAGTTACTATGTAGACGACCTTGCACAATGGGCTACATTTAATTCCCTGATGCCATCTCTTCCTACAGCACGGGATACCGGCGATGCGTATTCCGGCTCATCTGCTCTTGTTATCGAGCAACGGCCTTATAATCCCGATGATGTTCCCGGTATTGTAACCTTAGGATATTTTACTGAAAACGGAATAAAAGGCGGCATTCCTTTTACCGATAAACCAGCCGCATTGTACGGCTATTGCAAGTTTTTACCGCATCAGCCGGGCGACAGTGCAATTATCATTGTATATTTCAAAAAGAATGACAGCACCGTGGCTGGCGGCAGATTTTTGATTACCTCCCCAATTTCCAGCTATACACGGTTTTCAATACCTCTTTTCTATTCGGGCACACCAGACAGTATGAATATTATTTTAATATCATACAACAACAATGCCCTGCTGTTTGTTGATTCCTTGAATTTTTATTATCCGGCCACGAATATACATGCCATAAATACAGAAAAATTCACTCTGTTTCCCAATCCTGCTTCTTCTATTATTCATATCGGTTTTCCATCAGGATGTACCTATCCTGTAAGCATTCGCTTAACAGATTTACATGGCCGTCTAATAAAAACGCAAACCTGTGTGGATCAAAGCCAAAAAGAAATAACGATGGATGTTCGGGATTTATCCGGAGAATTTATCATCCAGATTCAATCGGCCGGCAGAAGTATTTCCAAAAAACTAACCTTGTTTTATTAAACAAGGTATCCGGAGGCAGGTTTACCAACCAATAGTTATGCCGGCATAAACAAAATCATGATAGCCATGAAAAAATGACGGAGTATAAATATCAAGATAATCGGTGGCTGTTAACCCACCGGCGTCAAAACCTTTGTAATCCATAATCACATATTCGGCAAAAACAAAAGTATTATAAATAATCTGCCACCGGAAGCCGACACGTTGTACAATACTTTGCCATATCACATCCTTTAAAAACGGACGGGTATCAATATTTTTATCAATTAGATATTCGTACTGATTTCCTTTTACAGCATATTGCCATGATGCATTAAGAATAAGAGTGTGCAAAGGATGATATTCGAGTGAACAAAAATATTCACGGCTGTTATCGCCCAGATAATGGCCGAGTGAAAACTGATTACTTGCGTAAGTCAGCGTAGGCACTCGATGTTTGTAGGTAATAGGAAAGGTACGGGTAAATTCGCCGGTTAAAAACATATCCTTTAGTGGAAGTCCCGACAATCGGAAACCGGCCTTGGTGCTTGTAAAATTACGCCGGTTTCTATCCTTGACACGTGTTACTGAAAATTCATCTACAAACCACGATCCATACAAATGCAGATGTTTAATCTGCCGTGAACTGACAGCTACGAAAAACTGTGAGTTCATATTATCAATGGAATGATGCAGGGTATGATCAACCGATTTATACACCATTACCGGAATAAAATATGCCGGCTGCAGTTCAATGTCGTAAACAATTGAATTGCCGGCCGAGAATTGCAGCCGTTTCCAGGGTGAAAATGTAAGCATGTTTGCAGCCATATATTTTGGCCTGTAGCGTGTACGAACATAACCCTGGCTATAATACAGGTAATGATTTGAGTCGAGCACTTCACTAACCAGCCATCCGTGAAAATAATCAAGCTGAAGCCAGGAAACGGGTTGCGCCATCAGTTTAAGTTGAGCAAAAGAGGGATTACGGCCCGAAAGAATATTTGAACCATGGTAATTCCCTCCCCATTCTATCTGATCTTTAATCAATCCGATATGTCCCCATCGCCAGGAATAAGTGACACCTCCGCGCATCTCACTATAATCACCGCCTTTGCGGTTGCGCACATTATACTTGTAGCTCCCGCCCGGCTCAAGCGTCAGATAAGAAGGCGCCGCCCATAACTCATCCTTCTGATAATTATCAACCAGCGAAGCATATAGGCCAATATGTTTGCCTGCATAGGTAAAGGCCTCGGCCCCGCCGCTGTTATGATAAATATAACAGTTATTCCGGATATAGTATTTTCGTCCCCATACCGGCCGCACCGAAAGGGTAAAACTGCTGTCGCGGTAATGAGCAAAAGCAGGCGAAAGCCCAACAGTGAGGTTTTTCCGCCTGATGAGGGATGCGCGTGTGTCAAATGGCAAACCAGCATCCAGGCCATAATCACGCAAATAGTACTGCAATTCTTTCATCTGCCTGCGGCTCAGCCGGTGTGACGAGTCGCTCGCTGTAATAAGTTTTTCAACAATGTATTTGCGGCTATACGGTTTTGCCTGCGACTGAACAACAATGATTTTTTCTGCAGCCAGTTCATCCAGAAACCTGTAAATATCGTACCTGTAAGCGGGCTCAAAAACCGTCTGCGAAAAAATATCCATAGCACCGGCAATAAACACTATAAACAAAATTATACTGCGCATCAACATACTTTAACAAATCTATACTGTGTCAGAAATATGGAATTATTAATTTATCTGTAAAAAATTCTACCGGACTTCACAAGTATTGCTATTATTTAAATTCCGTTTCAACCATTTGCATAAATATAGCAGTAATATCCGTATGCTCGCTGATAAGCTTTAATGATGCATTACGTGCTTTATTTGCCGCAGTGGGGTCGGCCAGTATCTGAACCGCCCGGTTTATGGCCTGTATCTGCTGTACCTCACTTTCGCCAAATCGTTGAATTAGTCCGTAACGGTGTTCTATATCATCGGTATATCCACGGCCTTCATTATCCACATAAACTGAAGGCACGCCCAGCACTGCTGCTTCGGCTGCCATGGTCGAGCTTTCGCCAAACATCAGCGATGCAAAGGCCAGCGCATGATGTAAACGATGGGCGCCAAGAGGAAAACGATAAGCATCGAGTGCCACATCCAAAGGAAGCTCTGAGCTGATAAATACCCTTGCATAATGAGAGAAGGCCTTTACTGCAGCCAGTTTATTGGCCGGATTAATACCTGTATGTCCCTGATCATGCCGGGCGCCCCAGGCCACAAAACGGCAGATCACATATTTTTCATGATCAGCCAATCCCATCTCATGCCGGACTGCTTTATCCGGCGCAAATACAGACGGATGAAGATAAGCCAGTTCTTTATATCCGTTAAAACGAATCTGTTTTTTACCTAACGATTTTTTAAAACAGGCCGGAGTAAAAATTTTTTTTGCAAACAGACGAAATAATAAATGATCCATATCCGATAGTTCTGTATCTTCAAAAGCAATAAACGGCCTGCTAAGGATAAACGATAATATAGCCGCATAGGGCGAAAATCCCATTATCAGTGACGGTTTAAAAGAACGTAACCGATTATACAATATGCGGAACTCATGCAGCAGAAAAAAAAGCCGCGGCCAGAAATCTTTAGGTAATGCCGGCTTTTCGTAATACTTTAAACCCGCGAAACCAGTCAATTCCGGCAATACATCTTTATTACGGACAGCAAGAAAAAAGGTATGACCCTTTTGCTGCATTTGTAATATAAACGGACGAAAAAAATGAAAATATGCGGGATGGTTGATGTCTATAAAAATGCGTGCCACAGAGTTTGTATTTTATTAAAAAATTAAGATCTTCTCTCATGCACATCCTATCGAACGATTTCTTATGCAATCAGTTTAAAAAGTTCTCAATGCCGCATCAAAATATAAGATTATGATGGCATACTAGTGTTATGTTAAGTATTAATTGACGGATATAATCTCTTTAACTTTATTCTTGCATCCTTAGTTGTAAACTGCCAATTTATTTTACTGTTTTTGTTATTACGATGAGTTTTCCATGCAT
>Ga0101944_10002503_pt1 | contig 29402 bp, 43 predicted proteins | sample DewCreD2012metaG_FD_75245 | JGI IMG/M metagenome (GOLD analysis project Ga0101944, IMG submission 75245) | Hot spring sediment bacterial and archeal communities from British Columbia, Canada, to study Microbial Dark Matter (Phase II) - Dewar... ... | reverse complement strand
TGTCGGGGGCGTTTCAAGCGTTGACTGGGGGGCCGCGTAAGCCGAAGGTGGCGTGAAAAAAGTGGGGAATAAACCGAAGGTTGTTGTTCCAAATTCAAACCGTTTAGGCAGTAAAAGTGCTAAAGGTAAACCGTGGGTGACGGTGTACAGTTACGAGATTAAGTATCCAGAGACATGATTATGCCGCAAACTGATAGTTACTATGAAAGGTACAGTGCTGGGGTAGGGAAACCTAAAATCGTGGGTGGTAACTACCGTATCACTAAAGCGGAAACTGCGCCTGATGAAGCTATCCAGCCTGAAGCGTTACGGTGGTTCCGTCGAGACGACTTAGTTCGTAAATGCATAGTGACCAATGCGGCGTTTGCGACTTTTAGCGCAGGCTTCGATACTGAGTTGGAAGCGGTTGATGATAGTTTAAGTGATGAACAAAAAAAGCAGCTTACTGAGCAGTTTGCGTATGTGAAGGCGTATGTTGATCAGGTGAATCGTCAAGTTAACTTTGATAAATGTCTCTTTATTGCGCAGGTGAAGCGGAGTATTTTTGGGAAAGCGGCGTTTGAAATCGTAACAGACGCTAAAGGTACGCCTAGTTGGTTGCTGAGTCTTCAGTCGGATAAACTTGTGGCGAAGGTTTCTTCGGATTGGCAGTTGGAAAAACTTGAATACAACGCTACAGGCAAAACCGAATACACCCCAGAGGAGGTGTTGTTTTTCCTTAACCTCAACTTAGAAAACGATTATGTCGGCGTATCGGATGTTGAGCCTGTTTTTAATCAGTGTAGTAGTCGGCGGGCGTTGATTAAGACAGATTTCCCAAAAATTGTTAGGCGGTTGTGGGCGCCGTTTAGTGTGCATCAAGCCGATACTTCTATGATGTCGGAAGAAGAAGAGGACGCTTTTTTAACTGATTTAGCTTTGAAGGCGCAAGCAGGCGAAAACATCGTTATAAACAAATCTATCACTTCAAACGTCATAGACATGCGCATCGACTTTGCTGGGTTGTTGGCTTTGAAAGCTAGCTTTGAGTTGGATATTATCAGTAACTTTGGCACTCCCCGCTTTTTGCTTAATAGGCCTACGGAGAACCGTGCTACGGCTTATACTGAGTTTGAAGCGTATGTAGCTGGCCCTATAGCTATGATTCAGCGTGATCTTAAGCGTGAAGTGGAAGCGCAATGGTATCCTCGGCTTGTCAAGTTAGCGTTACAGTTGAAGGGTTACCGTGGGGATGTGCCTGTTAAAATCAGCCATGCATGGCGGACTATCCGCGTTAGTGATGTGTATGCTATGGCTTCGGCTGCGGCGGCGTTGTATAATAACGGGTTGGGTTTGATTGGTGAACACCCTGAAATCGGGTTTGACCTGATGGGCTTCGACAAAAAAGCCCTAGAGGCTCCTGCTTCGCCTAAGATGGAAGCGCCTAAAACTGAAGACCAAAAAACTGAGGAAACCGTGACGCAAGATGGCGCCTAAGCGGTTACTCTATCCAACTGAGCTTGTGGATCGCCGTGTTTTTCGGTTGCAGCGTGAGTTGCGTTTGTTGCTGCGGCGGTTTAGGCGTGGGGAAATATCCAAGTTGCAACTGGATGCAGATGGGCAATATGCTATACAGCGGTCTTTTAAAGTTGCTGAGTCTGACATACGGGTTTGGTTGGAAAAGCGTGGTTTAAAGTTTGAAGGCGACCGTAGCGAGTTAACGGTGGCGCTTGAAGAGGCGCTTAAGCGTTGGCAGATGGTGGTTGCCGATGTCTGAGTACCGCTGTAACTGTAGCTTGCATATGCAGTTGGAGGCGGCGGCAGAGGATTTCTGGCGTTCCCCTAAAGGGTTAACGATGCGCCTTGACAGTTTAGCTCAAGACTTACATTTTCAAGTAGTTAATGGCGCTATGCAGATGGTTGCACCCACTAACGGTGTGAAGGCGTTGTTTTGGCGTATCGCGGACGATGACAAAGTGTGCTGGAAATGTATCGAGAAATCCTTAGGTGGTGACGGTGCGGGGTTCTATCGGGTCGGTTGGTTTTATCCCAAGATTCCTGTGCATCCGAATTGTCGCTGTCAGCTTGAACTTGTCATGGATTATTAAATCACAGTAACAGAGAGGAATATGTTTTGAGTCAACAGCAACTTGTAGAGTACAGTTTCTATGCTGGGTTGCATCAGCTTGATGCAGCGTCGAAGACTGCGACTTTCTACATAATGAACACTAGCCGTAACCGTAATCGGTGGGGTGTTACGGAGAAAGCTCTAGCTGAAGCTCTCCCATCACTTAAGGGTAAGAAGTTGGGTATGGGGTTGGATTACCGTACTGATAAGCATTACCCTGATGGGCAAACGATGGATGTCGGTGTTTTCGTAGCTTTTGATAATAAGGGGTCTTACGCGACTGGCGACGCAAAAATATCTGACGCGAAGGCGTGGCGTATGCTTGAAAAGGGTGAGTTAGGCGCTACCAGCGTGGTGATTCATGCGTATCATGTGGCTTGTAGCCTATGCGGCGCCGAATTAGAACCTAACTCTCAAGCTGTAGAGAATCATCCATGCTTTAAAACTTCAAATGCTTACGAGCAGGTTCACAGCTTCGTTTTTGCCCGCGTAGATTTTGTAGACGTCCCCGCTTACCCGCAGGCGGGCCTCTTGGAGTTAGCTAGTCAATCTAGCTCCCGAAAAGTACCCCTAGAATTGTTAGCGGGATTCTATGTTTCCCAAAATTCAGAGTCATCCCTTACAGGAGACACCAAAAAAGTGACCGAAAAAATAGAAGAATTTGAAAAGAAAATCTCGGCACTTGAGCAAGAAAAACAGGAACTGCAAAACCAAATCGCTGAACTAAAGCAGGCAGCCGTAGCCAATGCAGAAGCAAAGAAAACCATCGCAGAGCTCAAGGCAGCACTCGACGCAGTCAAAGCTGAACTGAAAGCCAAAGCAGACCAAGAACATGCGGCGCTTGTAGAGCAAGCCTACAAAGCACGTGTAGAGGCTGGCATAGCAGGCGACGAAAAACTGGAACGTGAGATGCTTGCTAAACACAGTAATGATGTTCTGTCAGTTTTCATTGCAGATGCCCAGAAGGTTTCTGTGAAACTTCAAGCTCAAGGGTCGAATCCAGTACCCAAGACAAAATACAATGCGCAAACTGTAACTGACCTCAAAGCTGCGATAGCGGAGAGACGTGCCAGTTATGGGTTCGCGCCAAAAATTGAAAATGGAGGCAAATAAACATGGCAGTAGGAGACATAATTCGAACTGAAGGCCTGATGCTTATGCAGGTCACAGTTAAAGCAAACGAAGACATCGAACTCGGCGAGATGGTTGTTGATGACGGCAACGGATTCTTAGCCGCAACCGCAGCGTTAGCTGCATTGTCTAAACCAATGGTTGCACTGGAAGCACACGACTACAGCGAAGCGTCAGTCCACACAATCACCGTGGGCGTGAAAGGCGTTTTTGAAGTGCAGAAAACCGCAAACAACGGCGCCATTCGTAAAGGCAACAAACTCACCATCGACAGCACTGCAGGCGAAGTTAAAGTTTTCAGCATGGCAGACGTCACCAGCACAGTCAACGAAACCAACGTAGAAAATGCAATGTTAGCTAATCAAGCTGCATTCGGCCAAGCCTACGAAGACGTCGCTACAGGTGCAACATCAGTAAAAATCATCCTATAGGAGCATGAATGAAATGTCTGAAAAAACTTTTAGCAGAATCTTCAAATCAGCCTTCGACCAACCTGGCGATGGCAAATTCTACAAGCTACCCGCAGGATTAGGCGAAGTTAAAGACTTCCAAATGTCCGCTATGGTCACCGTGAACGACGTAGCCGACATCGACAGCGCAACGATGCTCGATGAAGTTCTCGGCTTAGCACGACCCCAATACGTGTTAGCTGGCAACGCTTGCCGTATCATCCCAAGTGATACCCTTGAATTCAGCGTTGACATCGCAACTAAACTGTCTGCGCAAGAGAAAGTTCCTGATCTTGTCGAACCTGACCTTAAAAAGTTGGGTTGGACCCGTGTAGCTTTTGACCTCTGGAAGAATCAGGTGCATGTTGCCATCGGCGACAAAGCTGCACGCAGAGCAAGCCACAATGTCCTACAACTTAGTATCGAAGACGCAGCTGGCGCTATAGCGGCATCTAAAAACAGTCAAATCGCAACAGCTTTAAACGGCGGCACACGTACAGGTGCAGGCGGAAACTGGACCAGCACAACCAACCCCTACGACGACATCGCAACGGCCATAACCAGTATCGAAGACACCTACGAAGCAGGCGAAGCCAACACACTCATCGCGCCAAGACCAGTCTGGACTGCATTCTTCGGCAACGCATATGTTAAAGGGCAACTTGAAGGCGTCAAATTCCCCGCAACTAAAATCTTTCCAGTTCCAGGTCTCCCCGGATTCACTGGCGTACTTGACAACAACATTACCGCAGCCGCGATGGTTGTGTGTGACAAGAATAAGTATGTTTTGATGGGTCAGGGGCCTGTTGAGGCGGAAGGTTACCGTAATAGTGCTGCTGGGTTTGATGCTTGGGTTATCCGTGATTGGATGCAGCCGCAGCGTGTTGTTAACGATGCTGGCTACGTCTTGACTGCGTTGTTAACCTAAGCTTTCTCTTTTCTTTTTTCTTTTTTAGTGTTTTATAGGAGAATCTGTATGTGGTTTATCAAAAAACTTAAGAAATTACTTAGTCACAGCGTTAGCTTTGATGTTGAGGCGGAAACATATTGGAGTTTCCAAGTCATACGAAACGGTAAAGTTATTGCGGAATCTGCACCTGTGCATAATGTGACTACTAATGCGGGGTTGAATGTTGCTCGGGCTATCTTGCATCAGGCTGCTCATGGTGGTATTGCGGGGTTTGATAAGTTAACGGTGGGTAGTACGGATTATACGCCTGCGGCTGGCGATACGTCGTTGACTGGTGAAGTGAATGCAGATGGTTTAGAGCGGGTGTCTGGCACTTATAGTAATGAGGCGGGTACGGGGGCGTGGAAGCTTGAAACGACTTTTACTTACACTGGGTCGGGTGTCACTGTTTATACGGGGGCTGTTTTTAATTCTGCTTCTGGCGCTACTATGATGTATGCGGCAAAGTTTGCTTCGTCTGCTACATTGGTAAATGGAGATCAGTTAAGGGTCATTGTGACGGGTTCGGTAGCGGCGGCATAGAGGGGGTTAAATTTGGAGATGGGGAATAATGATAAACTGTTTTTTAACAATGTCGAAGTTTCTCAGACTCTAGAGGGGGAGTTTGTTGTTAAGCCTAATTTTAATTGCCCTGTCTGCAACCGAAATGTAAAGCCAACTGACAAGGTTTTTACTAAAAATGTCGATAGTAATTTGGTGCGGGTAATCACTGCAAAAGATGCTCTTGTGGAGCAGAAAATTAATGAGGGTAAAACTAAAGAAGAGGTTTTAGCGCTAAAAGAAGTTGTAGAGGCCAAAGATACCCTCAACATCAATCAGCAAGTCAATTTCACTATGCCTTGTTGTGGAACAAAAATCACGCTATACGTCGCCATCTACAAATCCGAAAAAGACGCCCAACCGCAAATTTCTATCTCCACTGAACCTATCCCAAGCAACTGGTACAGTAGGTTAAGGTATGCGAATCCGTAAATGGTTAACTCACCTTTTCCCAAAAAGGGTTTTTTTCTGCCCAAAATGCAAAAACCCAATTGAACAAAACACCCAACAATGTCCTTATTGCGGTGAAAAGTTTCCGCTAAACTTCGCCGTTAAATGCCCAAGAAAACTATTACAGCGAGAGCATGAAAAAGAGTTATCGGCGTATGTTCACCAAAAGATTTTTCCAACCCTAAGTGAAGCACACCGCAACTATTTAGCTCGGTACTTCACAGTTTTTTTTAATGATGGATTTGAAAGTGCCGACTTCTCAAATTGGACATGGACATCAGGTAACGTATCAGTAGTTTCTTCAACTTCTTATAAGGGAACATACTCTGCTAAAATAGATGCAACTAATGCTTCAAGCAATTTTTGGAAAAGAATCTCAACCTCCACTTCAACAATAAACGTTAGATGGTACATTAAGTTTGAGTCATTCCCAACTAATGCATACACAAAAATAGTAAATGTTTTTGACACTAGCTTTGCGTATCCATCCGTATATGTCAAGCTAACCGATACCAATGGACAAAAATCTTTAACCATTGGGTACGATAGTAATGATATTTCTTCGGCAAATGTTACTTTAGATTTAAATACATGGTATTGTTTAGAGTTAGCAGTTACTAACGGCAATGGAAATGCCTCAATAACTTTATATTTGGATAATCAACAAATACTAAGTAATTCTTCCCAAACTATCACGCATACATTTGCTGTGGTGTTATTTGAATTAACTTGTTGGGGTATTGGTACACCATTAGTAAATTATATTGATAATGTTGTCTTTGCAGATACCTATATTGGCATTGAACAAGAAACCTCAACCATTTTTATCACCCAAACCAGCAACGTAGACTCAGTTGCCGACATCGGCTCCCATTCAAACTTCGCCAACCAACAAGCCGACGACTCAACCTACGACACCTTAACGGAAGCCAACACCGTTACACAAGGTTCGTTAACTTACCGCACCGCTCAAAACGCACAAGGAACCTCACTAACCAGCCCCTACGATGTAACCGTAAACAAACCAACAGGAATCGTAGAAGGCGACATTATCTTCGTCGCTGTAGCATGGTACACAACCAGCGGATACACGATAGACGGTGTACCGTCAGGGTTTACTTCACTTGGTTCATACACTTCTAACTCTGACAAATATGCGTTGTATTATAAAATTGCTGGAGCAAGTGAGCCATCCAGTTATACTTTCAGTTTCAGCAACACAGTAAAATACAAAATCACCAGCTTCGGATACTCTGGAGGTTCTTTTAACCCATCCGACCCAATAGATGTCGTTTCAAACACTGCATACCGAACATCCGACACCACTGTTCGAGCAGCTTCAATGACAGTTGCTAATGCTAATTCGCCACTCATTTTCATCGGTATGCAATACAACACGTCATCTCAAACCTTCACTAAACCTTCCGTACCCACATCTGATTGGGTTGAAGATTACGATTCAGGAAGTACAACACCTGACTTTTGGTTTGAATTCTGTAGCATGATTTGGTCAGGTAGTGGCGCAACAGGAAACATGGATGCTACTTCAACTGGTAGCAACGGAACAAAACATGCATTCGCTGTAGCACTGAAACCTATTCCACCCAACTATCGCCTTGAATTAGAGGAAGAATTCACCGACATCCCCTACTCAAGCTACACAACTTGGACTCTCCATGTAAAAACAGGTAGTTACAGCAGCCCCGCAGAAACCCTCAACATCCAAATCCGCGACGGCTCCACTTGGACAACACTCGGAGCATTAACAGCTTCAACTGACAACACCTTCAATGTAACTAGCTACATAGTGGCATCCACAGAGCAAATCCGTTTTATCGACGGCACAACCAGCGACGATGTCACACAATCTACATGGCAAATAGACGCCGTATGGCTCGAAGGAAGCAACATCACTGTGAGTATTCCAGTTATTATGCATCACCTAAAACAGATGGGAATAAGCTAATGACCATACCCTTAAAGTATAATACTGCAAGTCAAGAGGTTCCCATAGGGCCTTTTTTGGATGATACTGATGGGAAAACTGCTGAAACTGGATTAACTATTGCGAATACCGATATTAAGTTGTGGAAGAATGGCGCCACAACCTTAGCGAATAAGAACAGTGGCGGCGCAACTCACATTAGCGGTGGCATATATTACGCGGTTCTTGATGCTACCGATACGAACACTAAAGGCCCTATGGTGATGTTTGTGCAGGTGTCGGGTGCTTTGCCTGTTCGGGTGGAATGTGAAGTTTTAGACGCGAACTTTTTTGATGCACGTTATGGTGATGACCGTTTACAGGTGGACGTCCGAGAAAAAGGTGACAGTTCTCTTGCGCTTACTACACAGGAAAAAGCAGATGTCAATGCCGAAGTAGATGGGGCGTTAGATACTGCGGTGCCTGCGTCGCCTACTGCTAACAGCATCAATGAACGAATTAAAACTATGGATGATGCTTACACGGCTACTCGCGCAGGTTACTTAGATAACATTAATAACGCGAACCTTGCGACTGTTCCAGCGATTACATCAGCCCGTATCGGCTACCTTGATAACATTAACAACCCGCAATTGTTGAATATATCCAGCACTATTCTTGGTAGAATTGATGCGGCAATAAGTAGCCGAAGTAGTCACAGCGCCGCTGATGTTTGGAGTGTAGCCACACGTAGCTTGACTGATAAAGAAGGGTTCCGTCTTTCAGCTACAGGCGTTGATGATGTGCTCGATGAAGTCTGCGAAAACGGTTTGACTCTTCGGCAGATGTTGCGAATTTATCTAGCTGCTTTAGCTGGAAAAAGCAGCAACTATGGCAGTACTTTCCGTGATAATGCAGATAGCAAAAACCGTATCGTTGCAACTACAGACACCGATGGCAACAGAACTGCTGTGACATTGGATGGAACATAGTATGGGTGCGTATTTCAGTGCAAAGTATCTTTCCACACGCTATTGTAGTAGGCGGTATTTCAGCAGAAGTACACTGACCACATTAATTGAGCGATCCATCACTGCCGCTGCAGCCTTGTCAAGTAATTTAGGGCGGCAATTCAAACCTATTCGCAACTTAACTGTTGCTGCAACGTTGCAGGGCGGGTTTAGTCGCTGGTTTAGCGGGATTAGGGTCTTCAATGCTAATGCCTCATTGGCTGCATTGTTAAATAAAGTGTTTATGTTTACCCGCAGCTTTACCTCAACTTTGACCTTACAAGCGAATTTAACTGATAGAATCACGTTTTTCATGCGGCAACTAAGTGTTTCGTTGACGGCTTCAAGCACGTTTAGCCGCCTCTACACAGCCTTACGCGGGTTTAACACACAAACCACCTTAGCCTCAAACTTCAACCGCTTAACCACGGCCATCCGTGTATTTACCGCTTCAATAGGTGTGGTGGCTAGCGTAAATCGTTGGTTATCTTTGGCACGGAATTTCACGGTGCAACTTACTTTAGCCTCTGCTTTCGTTGAACATTTTGCCCGCGTCATTAGGCGGCTCTATTTGTATGCTACTCGCAGAAGCCAAGCTACAGAGACCCAACGGCGCCATGGCGCTCTCAGCGGAGAACGCCGCAACCTCACTATAATAGGTGAAAAACGTGAACTTGTTTTGGATGGTTCACGAAGAAAACTTGAAGTTGAAGGAGAAAAATAAACATGACTCATCCTGGAGATAGCTATATAGAAACCTTAACTTTCAAAGATGACCAGGGCGAACTCTATGACCCTGTGTCGGTTACGGTGGAGTTTGTTTCGCCGTCAAAAACCGTAGAGGGTGCTTTGTCTCTTTTGGATTTGACGCGGACTGGTGAGGGTGTTTATGAGTTGGTTTGGAGTTTGCCTGTTGACGCGGCGAGTGGTACTTGGATTAGGCGGGTTGTTGCCACTACGGATGACGATAAAACTTTGACGTTTGAGGAGCCTTTTAACGTATCTACGCAGCCCTATGGTACCTTGTCAGTGGTGAAGCGTCTCTGTAATTTGTCTGATACAACGGCTAAAGATGTTGATTTGTCAGGTTATTTGGATGATGCCACTGACTTCATCAATACCGCTCTGCGGCGTGCAGGGGAGTCGCGTTTGCCGCTTGATCCTGTGCCGCCAGAAATAGCTCGAATCGCTAGTTTTTATGCTGCGGGGATGTTTTTGCAGCGGGATACTGCTGATGCGCGGCACCCGTATGTGTCGGATGCTAAAGCAGAATTAGAGGCCTACATCCAAGCTGCTTATCATACTGCGTCGAGGGCTCCTAAAATCTTTGTGACTAGTGAAGTGTTAGGTGAAGATGACTAAAGCCGATATTGTTTCTTTGTTATCTTCTAATTTAGCTACGCTCACCTATCGTAACCGTACGGCGCGTGTTGCGGTGGTTGCTTGGTATGTTCCTGCGAACATGCAAAAAGATTACCTGCAAAACGAGAAAGCCGATGTACTTATCAGCGTCAAAGAAGCTGAATCGGTCTCTAGCCGTTTCTTAAGCACCCTAAGAGTGCCATACACCCGAAAAACCCAATTTGAGGTTGGTGTGTGGCTGTTGGATTCTCCGAGCTATGCGCGGGGTGAAAAAGATGTTTTACGTGATGCTGCAGTGGCAGAGGTGCAGCGGATTTTTAAAGCCAACCCAACCTACGGCTGTGAACGGGGTGTCAGAAATGACGACCATGTCTATGGTAAGGTTTGGGTGCTTTCTTCAATCGTCACAGTTCAGTCTATAACTGAATCAACAACATAAATGGAGGAAAAAAAATAAGGTATGCCTGATACAAATTTAAGTGAAAATAGTCCAGTGTCCGTAACAATCGGAGCCACCACCTATACCAGCGTTGTGTCTGTTGCATTGCGTTTTCAGCGTGCAGGAGGCGGCGAAATGGTCACTTCGAGAACTGTGGCGAATAGTCATGTGCCTGTAGGCCTCACTGACCACCCCAAAGAATGCGTGCTTGTTGTCGTTTTAGATGCGGATGTTGTGCCTGCGTTGATTACTGCGAACTACTTGAACATGACTGGCGTGAACTCTGCCCCTTCCGCTTTAATAGTTACCGAAAAAAACATGGCAGGCGCCACCCGCACCGTAACCTTCACCGCTGCCAATAGCAAAATCCAAAATGTCGCCCCAAAAAATGTGGTAGAAGGCGAACAACACGTCGAAATCACATTCCTAACCTACGGCTCGATAACTTACAGTGCATTTGCATAGGAGACGGTACGAAATGAGTTTTGAGGAACTTGAACAAAAACTCAAAGCCATCCCCGGAATCGTCGATGTTCAACTTGTGGACCGCAAACTCTCAGTAAACTACCTGCCTAACTGTGACCATAATAAAATCACTGATATGCAGTTAGCTGTGGCTCTTGCTGTTTCTGATGCGAAATTGGATGTTGTTTTCATAGATTACATAAAAGCGGCTGTCGATGCAGTTTAAAACCTTGCTAGCCGCGCTCCGTAATAAAGGGCGGGGGCGTGAAGCAGATTACTATTTGCGTGCGGTGTCTGCGCATTTTCATGGGGTTCTCTCAGCTGAGGCTATCGGTGAATTAGACGTTGATGAAATCGCTAGCGTGTTGACTCTTGTTGGGTTGTTTGCTAAAGTCACTATGCCTTCTCCGCTAGCTGCGTATGTTGCTGATTTGCAAGCTCGGGGTTTTAGTGTATCTGTGGGGGAGAAGTACCGAAAATGCCTACGTTAACTCTTTTTGGGTCGCTAGCTGAAATACGTGCAAAGTTGCAGCGTATTCGGGGGGTTTGTATGTTGCGGGCTGCTGAGGGTTGGCCTGTTTTGCAGCATGACGAAACTTGGCTTTATCATATATCTCAAGATGGTAAGGCTTGTCCGACTTGTACTCCTTTTGACAGTAATTCTTATCGTGGGGACTACTTGCTCTACGAGTTTCCTTTCCTTGAGGTTCTTTCGCCTTTTAAAGCGTTGGTTCATAATGAAACTAGTTTTCATGCGGCATTGCGGTGTCAATGTAGTGTTGAATGGGTTAATCCAAGTGAGGTTTTGGTGCAACGGTTGATGGCGGAGTTTGAGGCTGTTTTATGAGCGACGTAAATATTATTCCTAGTATTGATACTTCTGAGATAGATGCGGCTTTAGCTAAGCTTGATGCTGCACTTGAAAAAAGCAATCGTTTACGGGGACAAATCGTTGGAGAACAACCTCAGCCGCCAACTAACCAACCCACACCCACCGAACCCATTATTTTACCCTCTGAAAACATTGAGGTTTCTGTACCTAAACAGTCTGTTTTAATCGAAAAAACTGTTGAGGTTTCTACCCCTAAAGCCCCTACCTTAAACGCTGAAAACCTCGAAGACCTCTATATTCTACCCGAAGCTGAGCTTAAAGAGCCATATATGGCTGAACCTGACCTTGGCGGTTTCTTTGCGCGGCTTGAAGCGGCTAAAGCAGAGGTGGATGATGTTGTCGCGGATGGAACTGCGAAACTTGATGCGTTGTCTGCTCATGCTGAAGCGGTTAAAATTCAAGTGGAGGGGGAAGAACCTGAAAATTGGGGGCCGCTCTATGAGGAAGTTAAGACGTTGAACCCTAAGGATTGGATGGGTGATGTAGATTCTACAGTGGCAGAGGGGCAGGAAAAGCTAGCTGAGTTACTTAATCAAGTTGATGCGGCCAAAACGCAGGTTGATGGGGTAGTTAGGAGTTCCGAAGCTGATTTAGAAGGTATATCCGCTAGGTCTGTTGTTGCTGAGGCTAAAGTTGGTGCGGTGCTTTCGGAGGGTTCTGAAATTAAGGGTTTGGAGTCTGCTTCTAGTCGTATTATTCGTATGCTCCCCGGGCTGCGTGAGGCGGATCGGTTGAAGCGGAGTATTGGGCAGATATCTGAGGGTAATGTTGTGGGTGTGTTGAGTTTGTTGATGTTGGCGTATAGTATTTATCGTCAGATTTCTAGTTATCTTGAGCAGCAAAAAAGAGAACAACTAGAATACCAAAAAGCAATTATGCAAACAAAAAATTTTACAACTGCAGAGCAATTCCAAGTTTGGCAGGCTGACCAAAATCGTGCCATCCGAGGCTTCGGGACAGGAATCATTCCTTAGAATTACTTTCTTAAGGATTTATCATGTATAACGGCAGTAGCCCAGACTACAAAAGATGTGAATCCAATTAAGAATAATAAAGCCAAGACGCCACCAGTACTATTTAATGCCAATGATAATTTTTCAGGTGCAAATGCATAAATAGATAGTAATGTCAGAAATGCGCCAACCCCTATGAAGGCTAAAACATAGAGAATAAGCCTCGTTGCATATACTAATTTTATCGGTAATATCATTTTTCTCTTGTATTTTCGGAGTTAACTACTCTTATAAGGTTTATTCCTTTACACGATAGGAGAACAAAGTTTTGACAACCATAAATTCAATAATCAATAGTCAAGACTTCGCAGGTGCAGCGAAGCGACTCGATATCTGGATAGAATCAGGCGGAGTAGGTAGATGGGAACTTGAACTAGACAACATCAGCGGTGCTTCACAAATTTTAGCAACTAACTATATTGTTTCATTAGGCATAAATGGAACAACTCTCATGGCTGGGTACGTTGATGATGTAAAACCTGAAGTCTCAGACGAAAATGCTGTATTCTCAAAATATGTCACTTGTACTGGTAGAAATTATGGGCGTGATTTATCAAGACTTTTCATCATTAAAGATTATGTTAACAAAAAATTTGACGATATAGTGGATGATGCCCTTTCCATTGCGGGAAGTGAAATAACATATACTTCTCCATCAACTGCTGATATTGTTTCAATAAAATTCAATCGAACATATCTACAAAGTGGGTTCGTAGAAGGGGCCAAACTAATCGGATACGATTTTTGTGTTCGTAATGATAAAAGTTTGCAACTTTGGAAATTAACAAACGCCCCTAACAGTGGCGTACTTCTAAAAGCTCTTGCTAATGATGTAACTAATAATATCCTAAAAATTGACCCAGAAACCAAAGCAGGCATAGACATCTACAACTACATTCGTATCGACGCAGGTGAACTAAAAGGGCATTGGACTACTGGTAACGCTTCTGATTTCGGCACGGCTAATTGCACGGCCATAGATGACACAACAGTAGCAGTAGATGAAGCGTCAATAAAAGCAACTATCACTGATGATGCATATGCAAAACTGTATTTGCAATTTCCAATTTATAACCACACAGAAATTGATTGCTCTCTACAAGATCGGCAATGTGAACTATGGTTCAACCATGATAGCCTTAGCGAAATCTACCTCTACGCGATGGATGACCAAAACCATGAAATAGCATGTAAAACTGTTCTCAATCCATTGACAACTGACTGGATAAAAGGCACCTTTACCCTAGGTCCAAGCGCAGTATTTCGCAATTTACTTTTTGGCAATCCAAACCCAGGAGAATGGTATTATCTTTCAGGCTCAACATTTACCTGGAAACTGAAACGTATCGGCGTTTATGTGCCTTATCGTATTGGTAATACTGGTACGCATATCTGGATTGATGGATTAACGATTGATGGCGTTGATGTTTGGGCTTATGCCCAGGATGCCACAAGCATTTCTACTTACGGCAAAGCAATGCTTCCTTTGCTTCGCAGCGATATAAAAAGTCAAGTGCATCTTCAAGAAATCACTGACGCAGAATTGATTAACCGCAAAAACCCAATAAATAAACTAAAATTAATTTGTACTTTTCAACCTGCAATACTCTATCCTGGATATCTTGTTGATGTTTTAGCTCCAGAAGCATACATCGGTTATGGTTCTACACCATTGACGTACAGAATTTTATCAATCCACCATATAGCTACTCCTGGTGTGTCTATTTGTAGAGGACATGATGCTGTAACTGAATTGGAGTTGGTGCTTCATAATTCAGGGATAGGTGCGGACCCGACACGTTTTAAGTTATCTTCCTCTGCACCGCAAACTACACAGTTAGCTATTATTTCGCGGTTGGAAAATAGGGTTCGGGTTCTTGAGAGCAGTTTCGCGGGTTCTGGGTCTGTTTTAAGCGGTGGTTCTGGGGGGTATATGGGTAATGGATTGCTAAATATTAGTAGTCCACATGAGGCTATTACTAAGGCTGATTTAATTAATTATATTTGGGGCTTTGAAAATGGTATTTGGCTTCCTGCTTCTAAAACTATGCCTACAGGTGGCAGTTATCTTCGTATTGCGGATACTTTGACGGGGCATTATACGGATTTATTTGAAGTAATCATCAATGAGGAGACAAATCCTGCTAGTTATAGTCCTATTTTTGGGGTTTCTACTGGGTTTGTGGTGAAGAAAGATATTTCTTGTGGGGGTTTCGTGTCTGCTAATCAGGGTCTTATTGCGCTTGGGTCAGGGATGACTAGTCAATTTGACCCAGCAGGCGCATGGCTGATCCATAGTGAAAAAAGTAGTTTGCATGATATTGAAACTCGCTCTTCAGCTCCGTCTAATCCACAGTCGGGTCAATTCTACATTAATTCGACCAATAATCACCTTTACCGTTATAATGGTAGTAGTTGGGTGGATTGCGGAGACAAAGATGATGCTGCTTTCTATTTTGATACCTTCTATATTCGTAGGGCGGGTTATTCGACGCCTATTCCGCCGTTTGCTACTCCTGGTGTTCCGATTCCTTATAGTCAGTTGGGGCATTTGCGGTGTGCTAATATTACGGCTAGCAATGTGAATCCTAATGCTGATAACGCTTTCGGGTTGGGTTCTCCTTCTGCTGCTTGGTCAGGCGTTATGACTTATACGCTTTATGCTGATGCCATCAAGAAACTTAATGGTGATGATTGGTTTACTTCGGGTGGCGCCAACTTCACTACCGATGTAACTATTACTAAAGCGACGCCTACTTTGAATTTGAAGGCTAACACTGCATCTAACCCCACAGTCACCTTCTACGATGATTCTGTATTAAAAATGTCGTTGGCGTATAGTAGTAGCCTTGATCAACTTTTTGTCTATGACCATTTAGGTAGTCGCGTAATTGCTACGTTAAATCATGCGGGTAATTTTGGTGCGTTCGGTGATATCCAAAGCGGCGGCAACTTGATTGCTGGAGCCAACCTTTCAGTCACTGGGGTTGTAACATCAAATCTTGTTATTCAGAAAGCTACTCCGCAACTTAGCCTCTATGCTAATACCGCTTCTGACGCTTCAATCTTGTTCTATGATGCGTCTGTGCATAAGATGAATTTGAGTTATCAAAGCAGCACCGACATACTTTTCCTCTACGACGTTTTAGGCAGCAAAACTTTAGCTTCATGGACTCATAACGGTGACTTCGGCGCGTATCGTCATATTACGGCTGGTGGCGACTTTGTGGTTTCTAACAACAGCAACTATGTTAAGCTTCGTAACGGTGCAACTCGCCTCTTTAGTGATGCCGATGGCGAATTAAAAGTGCTCAACTCAAGCGATGTTTTAGCCGATATTAAAGTTAGTAACGCTAAATGCGACCACCTCAACAGTGCAAGCGGCACAGGTATCTATCTTTTTGACCACCTAAAATTCTACAACGGCTCCACTGGGTTGAAACTCTACGATGCTACTAATGCAAGTGGTAGTGTGGGGCAGGTTTTAACTGTTAACAGTGACGGTAAGCCGCAATGGTCGGCGGCTGCGGGTTGGAATGGGGGCACAGTAACCAACAATATATTAATTAATAGTAGTCAACCAACTTTAGCATTTAAAACTTCTCAATCATTAAGTAACGCTTTTGGTTGGCTTGATTTCTACACCAACACAGGTACACGTCAATGGCTTGTTGGCATGAATATTGCTTATGACAATGGCAATTTTGAAATGATTTCATACAACAATAAATCTGTGTATACTAACGCAGATATTTGTTTAAATAGTGGTCAGGCTATACGTGATTTCAGCGATTCAACTAACCGTTATTTATTGTTGCATACTTCATTGGGTAGTTGGGTGTTTGGTGTTCATACTGCGGGTTATAGTCCTGCGTTTAAAGTATATGCCACAAATACGTCTTCTAATTTGTTATCTGTTGATATGTCAGGTAACTTGTCTATTGCTGGTGGATTGTACACTATAAATGGTAGCGCGTTAACGCTTGGTCAAGATACTAAAGTTGAGCATGCTAACACTGTTTACTTTAACGTGAACAGCAGCAATAGTGGTACTGTGCAAGTTACTTTGCAGCAAGCAGGTAGTGATAAACTTATTCTACGGCATTACAGTGGCAACAGTTACCTTTCAAGTGCATCAGGTGCTTTGTATCTTGCTGGTTCAACGGTGCGTAGCCAAAACGATTTTGTAGCTGAAGCAGGATGCTATATTAATACAACTAATCCAGCGGTTACGTTGCAGGTTAGTGGCAGTAATCGTATCAGTGTAGGTTTTAACGGTTCTAACAGTTTTATAAATGTAACAAACGCTGGAGATTTCGGTATAACAAACCAGAATGGTAACTTGAGTTTAGCTGCATCAAGCGGCTACATTTGGATAGGTAACAACCAAATAATCCCAACAAGCGGTGGACAGGGACAAATCGGCAACTCAACTTATTATTGGTCGGCAGTAGTAGCCCGCAATGTATTACCCGACAATAGCAGTTCTGGCTCACTTGGCAATACTACGTATTGGTGGAAATATGTGTATCTTGAAGAATTATGGACACATAACTATTCAGGTCACACCTTCGACGACTACGACGACCTATCACTTGTTAAACTCTGGGGTGAAAAAGACGCCGAAGTCCCAGACACTTATGACAGCACAAAAATTATGCCGCCAAAAAACGACCCATTCAATATGCTAAAACACCCAGAAAAACCCGAATTCTACAGCCTTTTTGACATGGTAAGTTTTGGGTTAGGTTGCGCTAAAGCCCTCGCTAAACGCTACGACGAAACAAGCGAACTTTTACTCACCTTCTATGATGGCGTAGAAGTGCATGACCAAAAGATAGCGGCGCTGGAAACACAAATCCCTGTAGAGTTGGAGCGTTTGAAAAGTCATGTTCAAGAACTAGAATTACAGTTACAGGCTTTAAGAGAGGTGAAAAAGCAAGATGGCGCAATCTCCTCAGAAGCAGCTTGAACTTTCCCCAGCTGCACAGCAGGCTGTTGGCAAACTTAACTTGCGTATAAATGATTTACTGGAGGCCTTGAATCAAACTATCAAGGTGCTTCTCGACGAAAATCAGGCGTTGCAAGAGAAACTTCGTGAGCTGCAAGCCCCGGTAAAGTCTAAGTCTGAATAGTTTTTTTTGTTTATAGTTTTTTTTGGAGGTGAGTTTTGGTATGGAAGCCTTTTATCCCTACATCATATCTATTGCTTTGACTTTGGCGTATGCTAGTCTGGGTAAATTGAAAAGCGGTGAGCCTTTTGATGTATCTAAATTTGCGGAGACTTTGGCGGTGCAGATTACTGCGTTGGTTGCTTTTGCATTGGCGACTTATGTGGCTGGTGTTGATTTGAGTGAGCTTGTTGTGGCGTTGCCGACGTTGTTGACGGTGCTTATTATGCAGCTTTATAGTTATATTCGGAAAAAGCAAGCGGGTGTAATTTAACCTGCTTGACTCTGTTTTTTTCATTTAATTTTTGGGGTTAGCGGAAGCTCTCTATAAGAGAGTTGAGAGAGCAGTTTGCAGATCTTTTGCTAATGTTTGGAGTTGTAGTTCGGTTAGTTCTGTTGTGCTGTAGAGGTCGAAGTTGCCTTTACCGTTGGTTATGGTTGAAGCTGTCCAGATGGGGGTTATAATGTTGTATTCTGCGGTTTTAAGAGGGTACTGGTTGGCTAAATGGGCGATGGCGGTGTTGACTGTGTTTGGGGTGTAGGTTAGTTGGGTGTTGGTGGTGATGGTGAAGGTGTATTTTGTGGTTTGTCCTGTTTGGTCTGCGGGGTCAGGGGTGCTTTCGAGGTAGGTTATGGTTAGGGTTGGTTGCGGTGTTGGTGTTGGAGTTGTGGTTGGGGTGGGGTTTGGGTTGATTATTTGGCTGCCTTCTCCTGCGATGATTGTGGAGTTTTCGGCGTAAATTGTGCTGTCTGTTATGTTTTGTGGGTTGGGGCTGCTGGATGGCGGGGTTACGGGTTCATCTGCTACGGCAGCTTCTTGTGGTTGGGTGGCTAGGTATAGGCCTGTGCTTGCGCCTGAGGCGACGATGACTGTGATGAGGGCGGCTAAAAGTTTGGTACTTATCATGTTATGTCACCTCCGCGTGGGCAGTTGTGGATGGGTTGGTGACAGTTTGGGCATATGCAAACAGTTGTTGTTTGTTTTTCCTCTGTAGGTGTGAGGTTGTTTTTTATTTTTTCGTAATTGATTTTTGGTATTTTCAGTTCAGGGTATGGTGAAGTAGCTATTGTTAGTTTGTCTGTTTCTTGTTTAATTTGGCTAATTGGGTTTGTATCGTGAATCTTTTTATATGATGTTTCAGGTGGTACTTCCTTTCTGACGATTTCAGATTTAGCCTTTAAAGCACCCGATATTTTGATTGCTTTCTCATTCTTCAAGTCTTTGGGAAGATAACGGTAAATTGTGGTTTTACTGATGCCTGTTTGTGTTGCAATCTCATCAGCTTTTAAACCTGCTTTTGCAAGAAAAGTTAGGCGTTCTGTGAGTTCTTGGGGTGTGACTCGGCGTCGGTTGAAGTTTACGGCTAGCCGTGCCAACTCTAATTTGACGGGTGTATCGATCCATGGTATGGTTTCTTCGCGCCAGTCGGCGTTTTCGCCTTTGCGGTGGAATCCGTCTATGATGTTTCCGTTTGCGTCTTTGAGGACTGGGCAGAGTTCGCCTAGACCTTGTTTGGATTGGGCGAGGTTGTATTCTATGATTAGTTCTTCTTGTTGGGTTGTTTGGGGTTTTGTTTGGGGTTGAGGTTTATTTTGGGTTGCTAGTGGGGTGGTGGGTGTGGGTTTGCCTCTGTGCCAGCTTGCGAGGTGGAGGCCGAGTTCTATGTTGTAGTCGAAGCTTTCGTTGCAGTAGGGGCAAGGGTGCGCTTTCTGCTTAAGCTCTTGAGACAAAGTTTATTCCTTCTGGCGATTTTCTTGTAGGTATTTTTGCAGTTCACAGCAGAGCTCGCGGTGGATGCGTGCTATTGCTCTGGTTTCACCTGCTACTAAACCTTGTTGAAAACCTCGGTTCTCGGCTTCTAAAAGGTCGCGCTCTCGTTGAGTTGGCGTGTAAATTTTCACCCATTGTAGGAGTTTTCGGTAGCCTCTGACGAGAAGATTTAGTGGTATTGGATAAGCAATGGCTTGTGTGTGGGTATGGTCGTGATATGTGATGCCGTAAAATCGGGGGATGTGTTCGCCTTCTGATAGGCGACGTTTTGAAAAGACGCGGCGAAATGTCAAGGATTATTCCTCTGTGGGGTGGTTTTTCATGTATTCTTTTGCTGCTTCTGTTAAAAGTTCGCTTGCTTTTCGGGATGAGCCTTTCTTTTTGATGGTGTAGATGGTCCATTCTTTCCAGAATTCGTCGTCGAAGGCGACGCTTGTTTTTCTTATTACCATAGTCATAGGTATTACCGTTATACCTTATATTGGTTCGCTCTTTTATATTTACCGTTAAACCGTTACACCGTAAGATTTATTAATAATACCGTTATACCGTATAACTGTGAAGGTTGTATGTGTATGATGACCAAACAATTAAACCCTGATAAAATTGCGGAGCAATACCGCCTCTACAAACAAGCCCGTGAAGCCCGCATTGCTCAAGAGCAACAATTAATCCAGCAGCAAGCAGAAACTGAAGCCTTCTGGCAGGCTAAAAAAGAAATCGCAGGCAAACAAGTTACTTGCCGAAAGAGTCATGTCTGCGTGGAATGTGGCCGCGTCATCGAGGCAGGTGAATGTGCGACTGTGAAGGCGCATTTTACTAACCTCTCGTTAAGTGGATACACGGCGGGTTTTCAAACAACTTATATATGTAACCGATGCAAACCCCTGAAGGAGGAGATACATCAGTGACTCAAGAGCCGGTTGTCACAGGTTTCAAATTTGTCACTGTCAACATGAAAAGTTGGCACGGAAACCAAATGCAATGGATACTCAACGAGTGGCAAAAATGTGAAGGTCCACTAATATTATGCAGTAATGGGTTCCATGCAAGTCGCACTGCACTAGATAGCCTCAAATATATTTACGGTGACCAATGGTTCAAAGTGGAGGCCCGTGGAGAAATCCTTGAGGATGATGATAAATTTTGTGCGCGTGAAATGCGTTTAGTTCAAGAGTTGCCGATTAACAAGATTTTGGTGCCGTTTGCGATTCTATGTGCTAGGCGTTGCTATAAGTACTATAAGAAGCGGTACCCAAAAGATGAGGTGGTTTTGGCTTGTATTGTTGCTGCAGAGAAGTGTTTTGAGAATCCGTCGAAAAAAAATATTGAGGTTGCGAGGAGTGCTGCGAGGAGTGCTGAGGGTGCTGCTGAGATTGCTGCGAGGAGTGCTGCATGGAGTGCTGCGAGTGCTGCATGGAGTACTGCGAGGAGTGCTGTATGGAGTGCTGCTGAGATTGCTGCTGAGAGTGCTGAAAAACGGTGGCAACAGAAAACCCTCACCAAACTAATCAAAAAATATGCAAAATAGGAGGCACAACAACCATGACTACTTATCAATACATCAAATGTGGTGCAGTAACTTTAGTTACTTGGATTCGGCGGTGAAAGCATGAAGTACCAATGCCAAAACTGCAACCAAATTTTTACTCATCCAGAAAAAAACATCGACACCCGACCATTTCCATACCCTACACAAGGCACAGAAACAATAGAAAAATATCTTTGCCCCTTTTGTCATTCGCTAAATTTCACTGAATATGTTGAGTCTCAGCCTGAAATTGACAGCGTAAAATCTGTACCCCTCGAAGAAGTGGATGCGTGGCTAGCGAAAGGCTATCAGGTGCGGGAGTTGTATGCGAAGTCTGCGACTTTGGTTCGGCTTAAAGCAACGCCTATGCTGCAGGATGCTTGTGTGGTGCAGGCTGAGGCGGCTTACAAAAAATTGGAGGCGTCACAGTAGTTGCCTTTTGATCCTTGTTTTTTCTGTAACCAATCCGTTGCGGAGGATTGTGTGCGTGTCGGCTGCCAAAAACATATCGCTGCGGTGCAGAAGCGTATGGAGGAGCAGGATCGTAGGTTGGCTGAGTTGAAGGCGAAGTTGTTGGATATTGGGGTGGATTTTTGATGGATGACGTTTTTAGGCGTACTGAGAAGGCTATAGATGTTGCTCGGCGTGTAGGGGGTGCTGTGGATGTCTTTGGATATCCAATTAAGCCTTGTGATGGCTCTAAAAGTGTGGCTAGCCGAGAATCCTAATTTTAAACGTCGGGCAACTTCCAACCTTCCCGTCGGCGATTCCGAATTATCTCTTTAACATCTTTTTGAGTTAACGCAAAATCTATATGTTCACATACGTCTGTTTGGTCCAGACTGCATTTTGCGCCGTTTGGTTTAAAGTAGATGTCAACGACTCGGTGTATTTTTCGGTCTAAGATTTTTACTCCATTTTCGTCGCTGTTGATTTTTTCAAATCGTGGGAGTTCTTTGATTTGTGACTGTATTTCTTCTAGTCTGCGTCTAGCTGAGTCTTCTAGGAATTGTGCTATGCTTCGGTAGCCGAGGGTTGGGTGTTGGTCGATGAAGGTTTCTATGGCTTCGGCGAAGTCGTCTTTGATGCTTATTGATACGAATTTAGGGCGCGGCAAAAAGGTCGTCTCATTTTTGACATATTACTGTAAAAATGCGGTATAAAAAATTTGTTTCTGTACTGTAATATTGCGTGAAATGTAACGTAAAGGCTTATAAATAAATCACGTTATAATGCGGTACAATTAAAGTACATGGAGAAAGGCGCAGGTGTCTGAAGATAAAAAATTCAGAAGTATAAGTTTGCCTAGTGATTTGGTTTCTGTTATCGAAAATACGATTGAAGCCAAAAAAGCTGAAGTGGGTGAGGCTTTGATTTCGCCAGAATTTAAGAGTACAGCTGCTTTTGTCACTGAAGCGGCTCGTAAGCGATTAGAGCAATTAAAGCAAGTTGCGCAGGAGGCTTAACAGACTTGAGCACTCATATCGTGAATGGGCAAGTCTTCAACGTTTACCCTTGCAAAGATGCCAAACGGTGTCGTCTCATAAAAGACGCGCTCCGCGATTTCTTCGAAAATATCCAGAAACAAAAATCGTTCAGGGGGGCTTAGAACGTGAAGCAGTTAGATTATGCTAAGCTTTTGGTGCGTCATGGCGAAGTTCTCTTAGTGCCCATTTTTAAGAAGCAGCTACCTAAAGGGCTGAAGTTGAAGGATAATGTTTTGGCGCATGGCTCCGTCACGGGTCACAGTCATATCCTCGACGGCCACGCCAAAGTTTACCTCGCCCCTGATGGCACTCAATACGTCACCGTCCCAGATCACCCAGCAACACTGAACCATGAAGAACACAAAGCCACACCCGTCCAGAAAGGGGTTTATATTGTGCGGATTCAGCGGGAACGCGACTTAAACGATGAAATTCACGCTGTGAGGGACTAAAAGATGCTAAAGAAATTTACTCTTGAACAGGAAGCCCTCATAGAAACCACAAAGAACGAGTGGTTAAACCGTTTTTTCAGCCTCCAATTTGACGAGCAAAAAGCCAATGATCTTGTGGATTTTCTTTATGCTTTAGTGGAGAAGCCTAAGCCGTTAAAGTTTGTTTTGGATTCGCCGTTGGCTATTCAGATCGCAGCCAACATTTTTAAGGCTATATCAGAGGGCTACAGCGAACTCTACAGCGAACTCTACAGCGAACTCTACAGCGAACTCTACAGCGAACTCTACAGCGAACTCTACAGCAAACTCGACAGCGAACTCTACAGCAAACTCTACAGCGAACTCGACAGCAAACTCACCAGCGAACTCGACAGCGAACTCTACAGCAAACTCACCAGCGAACTCGACAGCGAACTCTACAGCGAACTCTACAGCAAACTCGACAGCAAACTCACCAGCGAACTCTACAGCGAACTCGCCAGCAAACTCCGGCTTAACTACTTCTACATGGCATGGTACGGCACATACAGCCACTATCCATACATTGCATACTACGACTTTGCTGAAAAAATTGGAATAATCAACAACAAAGTATTCACCCAATACCGCGAACTAATCAAAGCAAACATTGGCGCCCTGATCGTACAAGAACACTACGCCCTGATCAGCCGCCCCCCAACAAAAATCAATCGAAACGAAAACAAAGACCTGCATTGCACCAAAGGCCCAGCGGTAGAATACGCCGACGGATACTGTCAATACTATCTCTATGGCATCTCCTTTGACCGTGAACTCTTTGAGCACTTTATCCTTACCAAAGCGTCTGTTAAAGAAATTTTTGCCATCGAAAATCAGGAGCAACGCGCCGCCGTCATACGGCACTATGGCATAGAAAACATTCTCAGCGAACTGCCTGAGCTAAAGAAGCTTGACGAGTGCCCAGAGCATAAAGCTGTCCTGTACGAATTTACTTTTTCACCTAATATTCGCCATCAGTTTCTATTGCTCGGCGATTTCAGTAGTGAACGTAAGTATGTGCAGGGGACGTTGCAGCGTTGCAGCACTGCGCTTGAGGCTTTAGCGTTGAGTTACGGGGTGTCGATGGAAATTTATAGTCAACTGAAAGTGGAGGCTTAACGGAGTTGAGTCAAACTCATGTCGTGAATGGTCAAGTCTTCAACGTTTACCCTTGCAAAGATGCCAAACGCTGTCGTCGTTTTAATTCTGCGTTGACTTTGCAGGTGAAGGTTGCTGTGAAGGGTTATCCTGATTCGGTGCGGGTGGTTGAGCGGTTGAATCCGTGTATGCATGGTGGTTGTGGAGCTAAACTGTCCTAGTTTCTTAAAGGAAAACAAAATTTGGAGAGAGAGGGGAACAAGTTGGGAAAAAAACAAATAGGCACCTTGAAAGAGTTGTGCAGCTGTTTGGTGGCGTTTTTGGAGGAGTCTGAAAAGTTAGCGGAGCGGTTGGCTGAGGTGGAGGTGGAGGTTGTGGCTTTGTCTGCGCGGTTGGATAATGTTGAGGCGCGGTTGGGTGTTATGCAACCTCAAAACACATCTAACCTCAAGTTAGCTTCTCCAGCTTATTATTCGGAGCCATAGAAGAACTCGGAGTTGATTAGTTTGGGTTATGGTGCGCCGACTCCAAAAATGGGTTTAATCATCTGCAAAGGCAGCCACTGCTTCATACGCAAAGTTATGGGGCCAGATGGTAAGCCGCATTGGATAAGGGTCGCCCTCAAACCCCCTCAATCTACTGACCGATGTAATAAATGCGGTAAAACCCGCGCTGAATTGGAGGTAGAAATCTTTGAGTGAACGTACCTTAAAAGCTGCGGGTTGGCAGCCTCAAAGTCGCCCTGCGGAAGATGCTGAAATCAGAGCTTACCGCCAACTTATCATAGAAGCCATTTACGGGATTTATTATAGTAAGAAGGAGCGTTTGGCTGCTAAGCAGATGCCTCCGCAGCCTGTGACGTTGCAGGAGATTTTTGACCGTGTGAAGAGTATGGTGAATGAGCGTCGGAGTACGGGTGATTGGCCGTTTGGGGTGCATGAGAAGCGGTATGTTGATCGGCGGGTGAATGAGGTGGCGACTGCGAAGTATGCGGTGGGGGGTGTGCCGAAGGTGGTTGCGGTTCGGGCGGGGTTGTATGAGCCTAACAAAGTTTGTTTTCTTTTTCATAAAGATACGGAGGTTCAGAGGTTTTGATGTCTATTCGGGAACTTTGGGCTAAGGTGCCAAAGGTTGCTTGTCAAAACTGTGGGGAATGCTGCGGGCCCGTTGAGATGGCGCCTATAGAGAAGCAAATAATCACTGAGTTTTGTAGTCGAAATAATATTTCTTTAGGTGATTTTTTTTCTGGGACTGAGGCTAGGCTGTTCGCTGGTTTGATGTCGCAGGATGGTTGGCAATGTCCGATGCGAAGAGACGGAAAATGTCAGATTTATGAGGTGCGTCCGCTGGTTTGCCGTTTGCAGGGTGCTACGCCTCGGTTGGTATGTCCGAATTTTCCTAACCGTAAGTATCCTTTAGGGGTTACTGAGGCAGGATGTTTGGTTCAGCAGAGTTGGAGGGCTAGCCGATGAATTTTAACGTCGATTTCAAAGTTGCTCCGCAGAGGGTTGATGGTCGGCTTCCAGGCTATTTGAAGGTGAGTTGTCAGAAGGCGGCTGTTTGTCGTAGTTCTTCTAAGCGGAAGTACAGTTTTGTTTGCGGTAGCAGTTTTAGCCATGATGACCGTGTGCGGAGTTGTGTTGAGTATTGTCGGTTGTGTCGTGGGGAGCGGGGAGGAAGATAAGGTTTGAGGCATGATTTAGGTTGGTTGTTCGGTGAGGTGCCTGTGTTGTCTTTGTGGCAGAAGTTTGTGCTTAGGGTGTCGGGGCATGTGTTTCTGCGTTGGCAGCAGCCTTCGGGGTATCGTTCGGCGGTGCCTGTGTATGTGGTGCGGTGTAGGCGTCATGGGTTGTTTTTGGATACTCCGCATGGGTTTAGCGGTTATTTTCAGTGCAGCGACTGCCTAGCTGAGGGTGATGTTAGGAGGACCTATTTATGACGTCTTTTCTTTTTCCTGCGCCTCTTTTTACTGATGAACAGTTACGCCGAGGTTTAACTGAGGAGGATTGGAAGCAAGCCCATGAGCGCATTATTGCCCAATTTGGGGTTAAGGGTTTAAATTTTGAGCTCTGTAGATACAAAGGCTCTGTGCTGTGTCAGGATCCTCGGAACCGTAAGGTGTGTTTGTTGCCTGCGCAGGCGCCTAAGGAGTTTGTTATTTGTGGCGACTGTAAGTTTCATTTTAAAGTTCGAGATGGCTTGATTGACTTGTCTGAGGAGGGTTCCATGTAGCATGACGGCGGGGGATGGGTCAGTGGGGTTTGCTTTTGGGCGCGTATTTGGCACTACACCCCCAGAGGCTTCTACCTTCGCTACGCCTTCTCAAAACCTCAGTTCTGCTGTAACAGAGCTAGAGGCCCACCCCAAAATCCCCCTTTGCCCCGAATGCGGCGCCTCTAAAGTTTACCGTAGCGGGTTCCACAAACAAACTCAGAGGTATCTCTGTCGATGTTGTGGTCGCCGTTTTTCAGCCAAAACCTTAAACATAGAAGCTGCCATAGTTGAAGGTGCCAAATATGCGCCAAAGGAAGCGAAAAACTTGGTTTTCACAGCGGCTAAAACCGTTGTGGGAGATGCAACCCTTCAAGGCTTACTGACACGGTTCTATAGCTACCTAGAAAAAGAAGCCTACAGCACTGAATCCATGTACCCAAAAATGATACAGCGCCTAGCTATGCTAAAAGCTGACCTCTATGACCCTGAAAGCGTTAAAGCTGTAATTGCAAAAATGACGTATGTTGATTCTAAAACGGGTGAAACTAAAAAAGTCCGTGATGGCACAAAAATGCTTTACTGCGCTGCTTACGGTGCCCTCTGTAATATGCTAAAAATCGAGTGGAGCAACCCCGGTTATCGGCAGGAAGAAATCGAAGTTTATGTGCCTTATGAAACTGAGCTTGATGCTTTAATTAACGGTACTAAATCTCGACGTTTGGCTGCGTTCTTGCAGTGCTTAAAAGAGACGTTTGCTGACCCTAGTGAGGCTTTGCGTATTCGATGGATTGACATTGATTTCCAAAACCATACGATAAAGATTAATTTTCCAGTGAAAAACCACAACAGTGGCACCATTCAAGTTTCAACTAAATTGCTCGATATGATTTCGGCGTTGCCTCGTATTAATGAACGGGTGTTTGTCAGTAACTATACGTCTATGAGTGAAATGTTCCGTAAACTCCGTAAACGAATCGCTAGCATCCAGCAGAATCCACGTATCAACGCCGTAGAACTTCGAGGTTTTCGTCATTGGGGCGGTACAAAGTTAGCTTATGAAACAAACGGCAACGTCTTAATCGTTAAGAAGCTGCTGCGGCATAAATCTGTCAAAAGCACCATGAAATACATCGGTAGAATTGACTTTAAACCTGATGAATTTGAGACAACTTCGGCGACGTCTGTTGACGAAATTTTAGCGTTGGGTTCTAAGGGTTGGGTTGAATACTCGGTTGTGCGTGTCGGTGCTGTTGAGGTGCATTGTTTTCGTAAGCCAAAGCGGTTTAATAATTCTCCACAGTTTGGGATTACGTCCCAGAATTTGGGATTAAATACATAAAGCTCCACTCACACATTTACGTCAAGTGAAGCGTGTTGACGGAAGCAACCATCCAATTTTCATCATCTGACCAAGCTAAAAGTTGGCTGGAAAACCAAACAACCACACTCCTATCTCCCGTACACGCTAAAGCCAAAGAACTCCGCGACAACCTCAACCTCCAGATCCAAGCCTTAACTGACGTAAGCAAACTCCTCTTCGACGTCAGCACTAAAGAAATTGAGCGGCGAAACATGAAAGTCTACAACCGCGCTCGAGCATTAAACAAGCTTGCGCGTGTGTTTGTGGATCGTTTTAAAAAAATTCCTGCCCCTGAACAAGTCGCTTATGAAGCCCTAAACAAGTATGCACAGGAAGCTCAGAAGGTTCTTTTTGTCACAGAAATTGACTTAAAAAACTGGTTTCCAAGAATCTCCCCCTACTTTATCATGGATCGACGAAAATTCTTGGCAGTCTACGAAAAAACCAAGCAAGCATACACCGCTTTAAACGACTTTGTAACAAAAGAATACGTAAAAAGCAAAACCCTTGAAGAAGCAATGCATGAATTAAACACACTTCAAGATTTAGAAAAACAATTAGCCACATTAAAACAGGACAAGGACAGCATAAAAAACGAGCGAGTTCCACTTGAGCAGGAAATTGCTGAATTGGAAAAACAAATCGAGGAACTCAAAAGCAAAGGACCCATCGATAAACTCAACCTAGTCAACGCCGAAATCGAAAACCTCAACAACGAACTAAAAAACACGCTCCGCCATCTTCAAAAACCCTTTATCAAGATGCAGGCGCTTGCCACTTCTGGAGGCGGAGGCGGCATAACACCCGATGAACTCAAAAAAATCAACCAGTATTTAGACAACCCTTTTGATGCGCTTGTTACTGAAAAGTCAGGTTACCCCGAATTAAGGGAGATACTGGAAAAACTTGAAGGCATGCTTGCCAAGGACACGCTTAAGCTTAAAACCGACAAAGCCCGAAAAGCCGAACAAACAATTGATGAAATACTGCACAAAAACATCTTAGACAGCCTACAAATCCGCTGTGTTGAGATGACAACGAACCGCGACCAGTTGGTGCTGTCATCGAAGATGGATGAAATAAATCGGAATATAGCCCAGTATCAGGATCAGCTTAACTTGCTTAAAGCGCGGAAAACCAGCGTAGAAACCCATGAAACAGTCAAAACCAACACGTATCAGGAAACGGTGGATAAAATAAGCAACCTTAAACGTTCCATCGAGCGGGACGTTTATGCGGCTACGGGTAAAAAAATTCAAATTACCTAATGTTGGACTTCGTAGATCAGCAAGGCATGCCCTTTCACTTTTTTAGTTTGTATAAGCCGTAGTTTTACAGGCTGGTTTAAGCTTCGAAAGAGACCTACTGCTTTTTTGCCCACAATTTGAGGGGCAACAAGCAGGTGTACCTCTCTCACTAAGCCTTGTTCTAAGAGTACACTTGCTAAAACTCCGCCTGTATCCGTCGTTATCGTCTCAAATCCGTAGCGCCTGTTGAGTTCTTCCAGCGCTGATCTGTAATCTACGTGGTCGTTTCCTGCAAGGATGT
>Ga0101944_10002501_pt1 | contig 29447 bp, 20 predicted proteins | sample DewCreD2012metaG_FD_75245 | JGI IMG/M metagenome (GOLD analysis project Ga0101944, IMG submission 75245) | Hot spring sediment bacterial and archeal communities from British Columbia, Canada, to study Microbial Dark Matter (Phase II) - Dewar... ... | reverse complement strand
GGGTACTCGAAGTTGTCCGGGTCGCCGCCGAAGTAGGCCGCCCGACTCTCCGGCGCCCAGACCAGTCGCACGTCGGTAAAGCGCTGGTTGCAGTAGAGATGATAGAAGCCGCCGCGATAGAGCCGCACCACTTCGCACATCAGTCCGGTGCGTTTTTCAGCGTCCGATTCGATCTCGGCGATGCGCTGGTTAATGCCCGGCAAGGAGTCCCACGTCGCCAAGGCCGCCGCAAAAGGGCGCATCTGCTCCGCAATCTGCTGATCCAGTTGCGCCATCGCCTCGTCGAGCCGCCGATGCAGCGGGCAGAGCCGCTCGGAGTGCGTTTCGATGCCCAGCGGACATCTCTCGATGCGCGGCAGCGGGTCCACTGCGGCCATTACATCGTAGATGGTGATGCTCTTGAGCGGACGCGACAGCGTGAACCCGCCATGAAGCCCGCGCTGGGAATCGATAAGCCCTCCCCGTGAGAGCAGCCGTAGCACCTTCGCCAGATACGGCACCGACACATGCGTGGAGGTGGCTATCTGGGCCGCCGTGAGCGGCTGCCCGGCATGCGTGCCCAGGCACACTATCGCGCGCAACGCATATTCGGCTGTTTGAGAAAGCAACGCTGTCCCCCGCGCAATCTGATTTCTGGATATTGACATCCTAATATACCAGATGGTACCCTATGCGCAAAAGCGGATAAAGTTGTCCGAATATACAGTGGCAGTCTGTTTTCGATCGCTCCCAAGGAGATTTCCATGGATAGCCTGAGCAGCCGAACCGTCGGCGCCCTCGTGGCGGAGCGCCCCTCGCGGGCACGCGCCTTCGAAGACCTGGGCATTGATTACTGCTGCGGCGGCAAGAAGCCGCTGACCGAGGCCTGCGCGGAGCACGGCCTGGATCTGGACGCGGTGATAACGCGCTTGCGGGAAGCCGAGGCGACGGCCGGCCCTTCGGAGGTTGACTGGACACAGCAGAGCCTGACAGCGCTTGCCGATCACATCGAGGATACGCACCACGCCTACCTGCGCGAGGAGCTCCCGAGACTCACCAGCCTGACCCAGAAGGTGGCTTCCCGGCATGGTGAGCGGCGACCGGAGTACGTGGAGGTCGCGGATGTCTTCGGCGCGCTCCGCGCCGAGCTCGAGTCGCACATGATGAAGGAGGAGATGATTCTCTTCCCCATCTGCCGCCAGCTCGATGAGGCTGAGGGTCCCGCCGCCTTCCATTGCGGCTCCGTGCGCAACCCCATCCGCGTGATGGAGATTGAGCATGACCATGCGGCCGCCGCACTCCAGCGCATGCGCCAGCTCACGGCAGGTTTCACTCCCCCGGACGATGCCTGCACCACCCTGCGGGTGATGCTCGATTCCCTGGCGGTCCTCGAGAAGGACCTGCACGAGCACATCCACAAGGAGAACAACATCCTCTTCCCGCGGGCAGCCGCGCGAGAGGAACTGCTGTCTGGCGCCGGGAACTAATGTTCCATGAGCGCCGTGCCACGCGAACGCGGGACGCCTGAAAGCCCCGCGTTAGGCAAACTCATGCACGCGCCGCCGGTTCCACGCGAGCACGGGGCGTGGGTCATGCTCAGTGCCCCGCTCGTGCTGGGGCTGGCGGCGGCCGGAAGTGCTCCTCTGCTGCCAACCACCCTGTTGGCGGTGGTAAGCCTCTCGGCCTTCATGGCCTGGGAGCCGACCTTCCGCGTGCTGCGGGGCCGCCCACGCCCGGGCGACCGGATCTGGGCCGCCGTTCTGCTTACAATCCTGGCGGCCTCCGCGTGCGGCCTGCTGGTTTCGGGTCCAGGCTCCGGGCTATTGCCTCTTGCTGTAGCCGGACTCGCGGTTGGCGTGGTCACCGGCATTCTGCGTCGAGTAGGCCGCAAGCGGCTGGACCGCACGGTTCTCGGCGAAGTGCTCGCTGTCTCGGGCCTCACGCTGACGGCGCCCGCGGCCTGGGTTGTCGGTCGCGGCGAACTGAGTGGCGCTGCCTGGTGGCTGTGGGCAGCCAGCACTGCCTTTTTCGCCTCCGGCGTGGTGCACGTGAAGACGCTGATGCGCTGCGCACTGCACAAATCGAATTGGACACGCGCAGTCCACCGCCAGCTCTGCGGCCCATCACTGCTGTACCACATGCTGCTTGGAGCCGCCGCGCTCTGGGCCGCGACGAAGCAGCCGCAGGCGGGGTTCTGGATCGCGGCGGCCTATCTTCCCGTGGTGGCACGTGGGCTCTACGGCAGCGTGAGACCTGCCAGGCGTATGCCGCGGCTGGTACGCGTCGGTGCGCTGGAGAGCCTCTACGCCGTCTGGTTTCTGGTTTCTGCCTCTATCGCTGCAAGGATGGTGCTCCCGTGAAGCTGCCAGATTCGCTCAGTCTCAAAGGTGTGGAGCCAAAGCTGCGTTATGCAACCTTCGCCTCGATCGGCCTCTTCCTGGGTATGGGCGCCTACGTCGCGCGCATCTCCGAAGCGACCAGTTATCTTTCGGATGATCCGCGTGCCTGCATCAACTGCCACATCATGGTGCCGCAGTACACCACGTGGAAAAACTCCAGCCATGCGCGTGTGGCCAACTGCAACGACTGCCATGTACCGCACGACTCGGTGGTGCGCAAGTATATGTTCAAGGCGCGCGACGGCATGCGCCACTCCTTCCTCTTCACCCTGCGCCGCGAGCGGCAGGTCATCCAGGCCATCCCCGAGTCGCGCGAAGTGATTCAGCAGAACTGCATCCGCTGCCACGCGCGCGTTTTAGAGGATGTTGTAACGCCCGCCCATGTGCCCTATGACCGCGACTGCACCGACTGCCACCGTGAAGTACCGCACGGACGCGTGCACAGTCTCTCATCTACGCCGAATGCCCAGGTGCCGGACCTGACTCCGGTGATGCCGACGCGATAGTCCGCCGCTAGTGTCCTGAACAATGATCCGGACGGAGACCTCAAAATGACACCGAATGCACCTTCCCGGCCCCCGCGACAAACTACACGGTCGCGCGCCTTGCTCGCATGGCTGGTCTTTCTAGGCTGTCTCTGCGGAGCGCTCATCGTGGGCCTCCTGGCCACCTCCATCACGGAGCGCCGTGCCGAGCGCAAACTCTCCACCTTGCAGATCCTTCAGCCCGTCGGCGAGTGGGAAACGGACAATGCCAAGTGGGGCGTGAACTTCCCGCGCGAATATGCCTCGTGGGAATCCACCCGCTTCATGAACGAGAATACCAAGTACGGCGGATCAGGTCACCGCGACTATCTTAAGGACGATCCGCGGCTTGTCATCCTCTTCGCGGGCTTCGGCTTCAGCAAGGAGTACAACCAGGCAAGAGGCCACTTCAATGCGCTGGAGGACGTGAAGGTTACCAAGCGCGTCAACGAGAAGACGCCCGCCACCTGCTGGACCTGCAAGAGCCCGGACGTACCCCGGATGATGCAGGCTAAGGGAGTGGCGCAGTTCTACGCCTCCAAGTTCAGCGACTTCAAGGAGGAGATGCGCAACACCATCGGCTGCCTGGACTGCCACGATCCCAAGACCATGCGGCTGCGCATCTCGCGGCCGGCTCTGCGCGAGGCCTTCGCCTCCATGGGCAAGGATATCAACAAGGCCACACACCAGGAGATGCGGTCGCTGGTGTGCGCGCAGTGCCATGTGAGCTACTACTTCGAGAAGAAGACCAACTACCTGGTGTTTCCGTGGAAGCGCGGGCTCGACGCAGATAGCTTCGACAAGTACTACGACGAGGTGAAGTTCTCCGATTGGACGCACCCCATCAGCGGCGCGCCGATGATCAGCGCGCGGCGCGCCCCGCCCTCGCCATGCCAGAACTGATGAAACAAATGGGACATTGTCTGATGAAGGCGCACGGTGGCGCAACCGTCCCGGGAAGCCACGGGGAGCAGTTTGTGACCCCGTCACAATTTGAGTTCTGCGCAGACTTCGCGAAAAACGATCATCGCCGGGAAGCCTGCGAAGGCTGTGGCCAGGTTGGCCGCCTCGTGGATTTCGGCGCTGGTGATGCCGGCGGACAAGGCCGCCTGGATGTGGGTCAACAGACTGGGCTTGCTGCGCAGGGCCACCGACAGCGCAATGGCCATCAGGCGCTTTCCCCGGGCGTCGATGGCGCCCGGAGCATTGGAGGCGTTCACGAAATCCACAAAGATATTCAGCGAATCGGCCGTATCGGGCGCCACGCGCACATGCCTGCCATCAAGCGATTGGATGGGGCGGTCGGGCTCCACCTCGGGCATCCCTTCGCAACACGGGACATCCGGATTCCGGTGGACTGCTTTGATCTTGTGCGCCGGTTCATCCGGCTCCGATATGGAGATTTTGACTTTTTTACCGTCCGCCATGATCGCATTCTCCTGCATTCCACACCCTGGCGCCCAGACGCGCATGTGTCACGACCATTCAACCCTTGCGCCTCCGCCGGTTTTTGTTTCGGACGGCGGCAGCGACGCTGATAAACATCGTGACGGCCTCCGCGCCAATCAGACAACGCGACTGGGCGGGTCAACACCCTTTGCCCATCGTGACAGGGGACACGCGGCGTCCGATGATGTCGCCGCCGGGCGTGAGGTGGATGGTGGAGGCGGTGGGAATTGAACCCACGTCCGAAGACCTCTCAGAAAAGGCATCTACAGGCTTAGTCTGCCTTCTTTACCGCACGATTCGCTTTGGCGCGCGCCGGAAGACACGCTCGCTGCCGCAGCTAGCCCGGAAATCTCACCGTTCGCGCTCGGGCGGCGCGCCAACGGCCAGCCGGCTGGGATGACGCCTGACACCGCAAACACCGGCGATTCGCGGGCAGACGGGCTACCTTAAATCAGGCGGCCAGTGCGAGTTCAGGTTCCGCACTTAAAGCGTGTCCCACCGGTTTAAGGAGGTGGATGGAACGGACCTCCGCCTGCAGCCTTTCCCTCGACGATCCCCGTCGAAGCCATGTCGCCCCCACAAAAACCAGCACCCCGTAATCTGCTCCCCTTGGCGCCCTGCGTTCCCGTGCCAAGGTTCTGAAACTGATTATAGAACGATTTCGGGACAAGTAAAGCCCATTTGCCCACGCTTTTTTCCAAGCCTCTGAATGAGGCGTACGGGCATAATCCAGGGCGCAGCGAAGCACGCCCTGGGCAAGCGTCATACCGTTTTGCCGAAGCCTCTGAAGGAGGCGAACGGCCCAATTCGGTCGTTGCCGCTGGGGGCTTGAACAAGGGGAAATGTTCATGTTCCCAATGATTCGCCAGCGGCAACGTCACGAACCGGAAAGCCTGCCGGGTAAGGCGAACAGCCAGTCCGCATCGCGTCAGGATTCCGTCTCGGCCTCCGCGTCCTGAGTGCGAAGGGCATGCGGCATGATGCCGCGACGGCTGGGCGCCCGGCAGAAATCGACGATTTCGCGCGCTTCGGGACACAGGTCCGCCACATGAATCTGTTCAAGAGCGCGTTTGACCGTTCGACCCGTGTGATAGATATCCCGATAGACGCGCTTGATCTCAGCGCGGGCCGCGGCGCCGATGCCTGCGCGGCGCATCCCGATGACGTTCAGGGCGCGAACCGTGTTGCGCCCCTCAACGATCATGAACGGCGGCACATCCATGCCAACGCTCGAACCAGCGCTGATGAGGGCCAGACGGCCAATGCGGACGAACTGATGAATGCCGACGGGGGACGAAACATTGACGCGATTGCCGAGGACACAGTGTCCGGAGATGAACGCGCCATTGGTGAGAATACATTCATCTCCGATGACACAATCGTGGGCGACATGCCCGCCGGCCATGATGAAATTGCGGTTGCCGACCCGGGTGGGCGCTCCGGCTGTGATCGACCGATGAATCTGGGCGAACTCGCGAATCGTGTTTCCGTCGCCAATGACGACGCCGGTGTCGTCCGGATACGAACCAATGCGCTGGGGCTCGGTCCCGATGCAGGCATGGGGGCCGATCTTGTTGCCTGAACCAATGCGGGTGTGGCCGGTGATGTAGGTCTGAGCCAGGATGACGTTGTTGGCGTCGATGATCACCGGCCCCTGTATCACGCAGTATGGTCCAATAGAGCAGGATGGGTCTATGCGGGCCGCCGGATCGATAATGGCGGTCGGATGAATGGAAGCGATTGGCGTCTGGGTCATGAATCACCCTGCGGTGGAAAATGGGCAAGCAGCTGGGCCGCGCACAGCGGACGGACAGACCGGGAACCGGCATCCCGCCTGTGCCGCCGGGGCCTGTTCCCTATTCCAGCGTCTATCGTTGGAAGCGCATGCGGATTTAATTGTAGGGACACCGGCGAAACCGGGTCAATTCACAATTCCGCCGCCGCGCTTCGGGGCCTTTGCGCCGGGCGCCGTCGACGCCCTTAAACCCAAGGCGGCTCATGGCCGCAACCAAAGTCTCCAACCTGGGAACAAAAACGTATGAAGGGAATGTCGAATATCGAACAAGGGAGCCGATTGCAGAATGCCGTAGCACGGGCGTCCCGCCCGTGATGATTACGCGTCCATCGTGCTTCTTCGCCGTTTTTCACGGGCGGGACGCCCGTGCTACGGCGGAATGGCGCATTCTGCAATTGGCTCAAGGAACTCCCAATTCCCAGGTCCCTCTTCCTTGGATATTCCTTGTTCGATATTCGACCTTCCTTTCATACTTCATGATTCTCGTCCGGCGCCAACTCGCAAATCATCTGCGCAAAACGCACAGAAGTTTTGGACATAGGGTCGAAATCCGGCAGTTGGAAAAGGCGCATGATTCATAAACCGCGAATGGGCGCCCCGAATAGCCTACCAACCGGCGAGGACGAGAACGACGACGACGACGAGGACGACTTTGGAAATCTCCTGGATCCGGGAGCCCCCGAGGCAATAGGCCTTGACCCCGACCGGAGACGTCGGTCACGCTTTACCCCGCAACACGTTTCCATTGGGTCGGACTCCAACGCCAGACACGGAGCATGCCATGATTCCTGAGGCCGAAGGCAATCTGCGCGCCCTTCGCGACAATCCCTACCCCGGCCGGGGCATCATTGTGGGGATGGACGAAAGCGGCGGGGCGCTGGTTCAAGTGTATTGGATCATGGGCCGGAGCGCCAACAGCCGCAACCGCGTGTTTGAGTCTGAGGGAGGCCACGTCTGGACGGCCGCAGCCGACGCGTCCAAGGTCAAGGACCCGAGCCTGATCATCTACAATGCGATGCGGGAACTCAAAGGACTGTATGTTGTCACCAATGGCGACCAGACGGACACCATTGTCCAGGCGGCGCTGGCGGGGGCCAGTATGAGTCAGGCCCTGAATACCAGACGGTATGAGCCGGACGCGCCGAACTTTACCCCGCGGATTTCGGCAGTCTGTTCGCTGCGCGACGGAGTGCCGGTGTCCGAGCTGTCCATCCTCAAGAAGTCCGCGCTGGGCGCGGGGTGTGACCGCCAGACGTTCCGGATCGAGCAGTTCGCCAAGGGCTACGGACACTGCATCACCACCTATGCGGGCGACGGCGATCCGCTGCCCTCGTTCCGGGGGGAGCCGTATATTCTGCCCCTGACCGGGGATATCGGCGGGGTGGCCCGTTCGATTTGGGCTGTTCTGAATCCGGCCAACCGGGTCTCGCTGGCCGTCAAGTTCATTGACCTGGGCAATGGCGCCTCGCGACTTCACATTGTCAACCAATACGCGAAGGCGCAGCCGCCAGGGCATACAGGCGCATGATGCGTTCGGCGGTCGCTTCGAGCAGTTCCGGCGCCCGCCGCATCGATTCCTCCAGCGTCATCGGGCCGGGACAGATGGGAAAGCACGCCTCGATGCCGATGTCGCGGAGGGCATCGGCGCCCCGCCCGACGCTTCCAGCCACGGCCACAACGGGGATGCGCTGTGTGCGGGCGGCGCGAGCGACGCCCGCCGGCGTCTTGCCAAACGCCGTCTGAAAGTCGATCTGCCCTTCCCCGGTGAGGATCAACGAGGCGCCCTGAATGCGCCGGAGAAAATCGGTTTGTTCGAGGACGATATCGACGCCGGGCGTCAGGCGGGCTTGCAGAAACGCCATCAGCCCCGCGCCCAGCCCGCCGGCGGCGCCCGCGCCGGGAATGTCTCGAACGCGACGGCCGGTTTCCTGCTCCACCCGCTCGATGTAATGTTCCAGATTGCGATCGAGCGTTTCGCACTGCTCGGGCGTGGCGCCCTTTTGCGGCCCATACACGCGCGCCGCGCCGCGCGGACCCAGCAGCGGATTGTCCACGTCGCAGGCCACGACGAAGCGGCTCGCCCGCACCTCGGGCATAAGCGCCGTCGCGTCCACGGCCGTGATCGAGCCGAGCAGGGCTCCGGTCATTGGAACGGAGACGGGAACCCCGTTCACCTGAAACTGAACGCCCAGCGCCTGAGCCATGCCGGCGCCTCCATCGGTTGTCGCCGAGCCTCCAATGCCAATGATGAACTCGCGGCGCCCCGATTGCAGCGCGTGGCGGATCAGTTCGCCGGTGCCGAACGTTGTGGTCTGCATCGGATTACGCCGTTCCACAGGGACCAAGGGCAGCCCTGAGGCGGCGGCCATTTCAATCACGGCTTTGTTCCCCTCGTCAAGGACGCCATAGCTCGCTTCCACGGGTTCCCCCAAAGGCCCCGTCACGGTCACCGTGACGATCCGGCCTCTGCCGGAAGCCACCAGCGCTTCAATGGTTCCTTCGCCGCCATCGGCCATGGGAATGGCGACAACATCGGCGTCCGGCGCCACGCGTCGGACGCCACGCGCCAGCGCTTGACAAACGCCGATCGTGTTCAAGCATCCCTTAAAGCTGTCAGGGGCAATTACAATTTTCACAACATTCTCCGTTTGGCAGAATAAAACTATCGTTTGGACTTTGCCTGCAAACGCGGCGCTCGAAATCGCATCTCCACCGTGAGCAAAGCGACGAGCGCGGCCCACCCGATCAACGACCCGAACAAACCGAGTCGAAATGAAAAGGGGCGATAGCGGACAGTCACTTCGTCCCCCGGTTGAGCGCCGGAAACGGCGCGGAAGAAGCCATGCGCAGCGTCCGGGCCGATGGAAATGCTTCGGGCGCCCACCCATGCCTCCCAACCCGGGGCAAACGGCTCGGGCAGCCGGATGACGCCATCCGGGGGAAGCGATGGGGGCGCCATAAACGTCGCTTCATTGGGGGCATAGCGGCGCCACTCCAACGGCGGCTGCGCCGCCCGGCCCGAGGCCGAAAACAGGAACCGCCCCCGTCGCGCATCGCCAAACGCCGGAGCGTCCGACAACGCATATCCCGGAGGAGGCCAGCCGTTGTCCGGCGGCGGGCCCAGCAGATAATCAACGCCGAAACAGTCCAGCGCGCGCGGGTCATAGATGCCTCCCCACTCATTGAGCAATTCATGATATCGCGCGAAGGTAATGGGGTGATAGCCGTGGGGGCTGGCGATCTGGTTGACCATGCGACGCGCCGTCAGTTCATTGCCCCACTCGAGCATTCGCGCCGGAGGAACCCGTTGCGCCAGGAGCGGATCAGGCGGCGTCAGCCGCAGATAGCGTTCGTAGATTTCGGCCGATTCGGGTTGAATGAAGAGGCGATTTGCGGCGACGAGGTCCGCCGCGCAGGCCAAAGCCACGGCGCAGAGGCCACAAAGGTGATGGCGGCGGGACGCGCGCGCCCAACGGGAAAGCAACAGGCCGATGGCCATCAACGACAGGCCGCCCCAGAAGCCGGCATGGCTGGCCGCCTGAGCCGTTCTCCAAGGAACGGTGAGGGCCGCGCCTGGCGCCGCTCTGGTCGCGAACCAGGCGCAGGCCCCGAAAACCGCCAGAATCAATCCCGCGGCGCCGCACACCCAGCCGGTTCGAGGAGAGGGCGCCGACCGGCAAGCGTCCAATAGCCGCTGTGCGCCATAGGCGGCCAACAGGGCCGTTGACAGGGCCATCAGCGCCATGACCGTTCCAGGCGAGCGAAAACTCGAAACGCCCGGCAGGGCGTGAAAGGCCAGTCGATAGATGGGCGACCACTTCCCCAGCGCCATCGCGCAGGCGACTCCCCACAAAGCCGCCCAGAACCAGCGGCGGCGGGCGCCGCGGCCAAACAGGCCCACCCCGGCCAGTATCCACACGCCCGCGCCCACGTAGTCACTGACGATGCGCTCGCTCCCCCACCCTCCGGCATAAAAGCCCGAGCCTGCCCGGACCGAGTCGCCCGAAAACCGGGGCAGGGCCAATTCCAGCAGTTCCATGGGGGGAAAGGATGTTTGCGTGGCCTCCGCATACGAAAGGCCGGCGGCCCGGTTGGACAATGCGTTCATCTCCAGCAAAGGCAGCAACTGCGCGCCGGACAGCAGCCCCGCGAGAATCAGGGAAGCGGCAAACAGCGCCGCCTGCGCGCCCCGGCCGGGCCTTGAAGAGGCCTTCGCGAACGTTGCAGACGCGACGCGCGAAGAGCCCAATCCCGATATCAACCACAGCAGACCGGCCGCAACGGTGTAGCAGGCGATCTGCGGATGACTGGCGAGCATTTGCGTCGCGACAGCCGCGCCGGCCAGCAGAACGCCGCTCTTGCGGCCATCACACAGGGACACCCACCCCGCCAGCGCCCAAGGCATTGCGGCGATGGCCAGGACCTTGCTCAGGTGACCGGCGTAGGTCAACGTCAGCCCGTGCGAACACAGGCCGAAAGCCACGCCCGCAAAGAGCGCGGCCGTCGGGGCCAGTCCACACCGCCGGGCCAGCGCATGGGCGCCCGCGCCGGCAACGGCGAAGGCGAGGGCGTATTGCAGCGTCAGCGCCATGGGAAATGGCAGAACGGCGAAAAGCCACTGCAGGGGGTGAAACGGACAGAACAGAAGGGTCCCGAGCGTGGGAATGCCGCAGAACAGATAGGGGCACCACAGAGGCAGCCGGCCCGACGCGCGGATTTCATCCCATGCCCATCGCAGGCAGGGGTAGTCATGCGCGGTTGTATCGGTCCCAAAAGCGAACAAATCCGGCCCCAGGCACGGCACAAACAGCACGCCCAAGCTGACGCTGAGAGTCAGGAGCAGAATCAGCAGGGCCACGAATGATGCCCGGCCCGTCAGACCGAACGGATCGGAGGCCGCAGTTGAGGCAGCAGCAGGAGTCACGGGTCTATTCATATTCCCGAAGCCTCGTTCGACGCAAGCGGGCCTTCAGCGGCGCGTCATCGCCCCGGTCGTCCGGGACGATCCTGCGCCGCTTGATAGGCCTTGAGGCCCCCGCCCTCCCATCACTACGATTGCGCTGGTGTTTATCATGCAGGGGGGGCCGCAGATTCGACAGAGGGATTCCTTCATGCGATTCACAGCCGGGCGGGCATTGATCGTTCTACTGAGAGTCCAGGGATTCGTTGAACTCCTGGCGCTGGTTGCGGTGGTTATGCCATACAGTTGGATGGGCGAAGTCCATCGGGCGATGGGCATGGGCGACCTTCCTTCCGATCCCATCACGGAGTATCTCGCCCGGTCACTATCGGGATTCTATGCCTTCCACGGGGCTGTGCTGATAGCCTTTTCGCTTGACCTGCCGCGCTACCTGCCCTTGGTCCGTCTTTTCGGCTGGATGGGGGTCGCCGCGGGCATCGGACTGTTTGCGATGGACCACGCCATTGGCATGCCCGCCTTCTGGGTCTTGGGTGAAGGCCCGATTGTTGTGGCGCTGTCGGGCGCGATGGTCTGGCTGGCCTACCGCAGCCGTCCGTAGATGTCCAAGTGCCGATCGGTCGCCATGACGACCTTGAGGCTCCCCAGATTGTTGCGCGCGAGTTGCTCGACGACCTCCTCCGGCGTATAGGCCGACAGCAACGAGCGATAGTATTCCTTGCGCAACAGATCGCTCTCCCCACCGGCGTGCGTCTTCACAAGCGCGCGAGCGGCGTCGGTGTCAGCCGGGCGCGCCAGATCGCGCATGAAGACGATGGCCCCCGGCCGGGCAATGCGCTTGACCTCCCGCCACAGCGCGTCCGTGTCGGTGATGTGATGCAGGATGCTGTTGGAGAAGACGATGTCGAACGCGGCATCTTCGAGGTGGGTGTTTTTCGCGTCGCCGAAGACGCGCGAAATCGAGCCGGTCAGTCCGGCCGCCTCGATGTTCTTTTTGGCCCACTGAAGCATTGCCGGCGACGCGTCCACGGCCGTCACGCGCCACCCCGGCCGCGCGCGAACCACGCGGATGGGAATGTCGGCCGGCCCGGCCCCCAGGTCCACGGCATCGGCCTTGGGGATCGGACCGGCGATTTCGAGCAGTCGGTCCACGAAGGCTTGGTTGACCTCGACGAAATCGGCCAGCGCATACGCTTCGGCCTCGGCCTGGTCGTCCATGACTTCGGGTTCGGGCTGACGTTTCATGTGTGCGGTCATTAATCGTGTCCCAGCAGCAGCTTGATGTATTGGGCGCGTTCAAAGGCATGAGGGTCATCGATCCGGCGGCGGCTGACCTTGCCCCGAAAGTCCCCCACCGTCGCATAGCCCTTGCGGTCCATCCAGTCCGACAGGCCCCGGTTGAGAGCCGCGACGTGCTGGACGCTGTTGACGTAGAGAGCCGAGACAATCTGCGTCACAGCGGCGCCTGCCAGCAGATGCCGTGCGACATCTTCAACCGTGTGGATTCCGGTCGAGGCGGCAAAGTCCACATCCAGATCCCCGGACAGCAGGGCGATCCAGCGCAGCGGCAGCCGGGTTTCAGCGGGCGAGCTATAGTCCATCGTGATGCGAAGGCATTCGTGCTCCACGTCGATATCCGGCTGGTAGAAGCGGTTGAACAGCGTGATGCCGTCGGCGCCAGCTTCGGCCAGCGCCTTGCAGACGCTGGCCACGGAGGTGTAAAACGGGGCCAGTTTGACCGCCACCGGAATCTTGATATTCGAAGTGATCGCGCAGACCGTGTCAAACAGCCGGTGCTCGATATCCGATGACAGGGTGTCCGGATCGGCCTCGACCGAATAGGCGTTCAGTTCCAGCGCGTTAACGCCGGTGTCTTGGAGTTGTTTGGCATATTCGACCCATTTGTCCTTGTCCGTTGCGCTGAGGCTGGCAATCAGCGGCATCTGGACGGCTTTGCGCGCTTCGCGCACCCACATGAGGTGTTCCTGCGCGCCGGAGTATTTGAGCGCTTGAGTTGGGAAATAACGCAGGGATTCGGCAAAATGGTCGGCGCCGGTGTTCAGGGCGTCTTCAAAGGCCTGCGCTTCGAGTTCAATCTGTTCCTGGAACAGCGATTTAATCACCAGCGCCCCGGCTCCGGCCGCCTCGATCTCACGGATCGTGTCCACGCGCTTGGACAGCGAACACGCCCCGACCACGACCGGCGACTTCAGCGTCATGCCCAGGTATTTTGTGGATAGATTCGCCATTGTCATCATTCCTCCCTTTCAGAGATAAATAAAAAGTAGCTAATACATATAGCTGCGGCGCATCGAGCGCCAACTGGGAACGGACGCCGGACGCCGCCGCCGGATGCCGTTCAACTCACCAATCCACCACTGAGCCGTCGTCGGCATCATACAACTGGGGATTCTCCCAGTCGTGGCCGATTTTATCCTCGAGCGCCTCATCATCCAATTCAATACCCAGCCCCGGTCCCGTCGGAATGTCGATCCATCCATTTTTCAGGACAAACGGCTTCTTGATATATCCCTCGCCCAAGGTGACCTGTTCCTGGCACAGGTAGTTGGGAATCGAGGCGCCCAGGTGGATGCCGGCGGCCAGCGAGATCGGCCCCATCGGATTGTGCGGCGCAATCGCAGCGTAATAGGCCTCGGCCATTCCGGCGATCAGCCGCGTCTCGGTGATCCCGCCGGCATGGCACAGATCGGGTTGCAGAATGGCGCAGGCGCGTTTTTCGAGCAATTCGCGGAAGCCCCACTTGGTAAAAATGCGCTCGCCGGCGGCAATGGGCAGATGCGTCTTGCGCGCAATCTCGGCCAGCGCATCCACGTTCTGACACTGGACTGGCTCCTCGATGAAGAACGGCTGGAGCGGTTCGAGCGCCTTGATCAGGAGCATGGCGGTCGCCGGCGGGACGGCGCCGTGGAAGTCGAGGGCGATATCCATTTCGCCGCCGCCGGCCTCGCGCATTGCGGCGAACTGTTCGACGGCGTAGTCCACGGCGGCCTTGTTGTCGATGAGGCGGAACGGGCGCTTGTGCGCAGGCTGGCACTTGGCGGCGGTGAAGCCCCTCTTTCGCGCGGCGCGAATGCTCTGGACGTCGCGCGCGTGGGCATAGACGCGGACCTTGTCGCGCGTCGGGCCGCCGAGCAATTCATAGACCGGCACGCCGAGGCATTTGCCCTTGATGTCCCACAGCGCCATGTCGATGCCGCTCAGGGCGCTGGTCAGAACAGGCCCGCCGCGGTAGAAGGCGTGGCGGTAGATGGCCTGCCAGTGATGCGCGACGCGGCGCGGGTCCTTGCCGATGAGATAGGGCGCGATTTCCTCGATGGCCGTGGCGATGGTCTTCGCGCGGCCCTCCAGCAACGGTTCGCCCAGGCCAACGATGCCCGCGTCAGTATGAACCTTCAGAAAAATCCATCGCGGCTTGACAAGGAAGGTTTCGAGCCGCGTCACCTTGATCGTGTCTTTGCGCGGAATGGGCGCATCGGTTCTTTCGGGCGCCAGATCGGAATAGGGCTGGTAGCCCGGGCGGGATTCTGTTGTCGATCGTTTCATTGCGTCGTTTCCAGAATGTGTTGAAAGTGCTGGACCGTGTCAGGGCGCCTTCGGCGCGCCACGGGAATCATGCTGCAAAGTGGAGCCGCCGTTCAATCCCGTAAACGGCGTCCGGCATCGAGTTTGCCGCCCGCGTATCGGGAGATATCCGCCGCGACATTGCGGGCCATCAGCGCGGCGCTGGTTGCAGGGACCAAGACTGAATACAACGGATAGCCCGCAGGCAAGCGGAACGGCGAGCCGTTCAGCGTGGAGGCTCCGGCGTCAGTTCAAAGTGGTCATCCGCGAGGGTCAGTCGCTGGCGCAGCAGTTCGTGCAGGCGCGCGCGTTCGGCTGCAAGTTTAGGATCGGCGACTCGATTGTCCATTTCGTAGGGATCGCGTTCGAGATCAAAGAGCAGCCAGGGTGCGGTTCGGACGCCATCTTTCAGCACCGCGTATTTCCATCGCCGCGTGCGGATCCCCCGATAGGGCCGTTGGTAGTGCGCCGACGGAGGGCGGAAATCATGCACATGTTCCAGCAGGACGCCTTCTCGTTCGAGGCTTTGGGCGTCGCCGCGGATCAGCGGCGCGAGATTGATCCCGGGCATTGCGTCGCGCGGCGTCAATCCCGCCAGACCGCACAGGGTGGGAAAAATGTCTTCCGTGCAGACGGGATCGGCGATGCGCCGTCCGGCTTGACCAGCCTGGCGAGGATCGCGCGCGATCAAGGGAATCGCAATCGATTCTTCGAAGGGATGGCATTTCTCGGCCGTGGGCAGGCCATGCGCGCCACCCATTTCGCCATGATCTGACAAGAAGACGACGACGGTGTTGTCCGCAAGGCCGGCGCGGTCCAGAAACGCCCGCATGCGTCCGACGTTGTCATCCAGATTCTGGATCATCGCATAGTAGGTGCGGACTCGGTCCTGCTTGATCTCGGCGGAGTGCGTATCGTCTCCGGGCCAATGGCCTTCGGGAATGGGATAGTCGGGTTTATGTTCAAAACTGGGGGGAAGGCGCAGGGGGCGGCCCTTCCATTTGGCGATGTATTCAGCGGGCGCTTCATAAGGAAAGTGCGGCGGTTCGACGCTTACAACGCAACAGAAGGGCCGGTCCTTGGGGCGTTCCTCGTCCAGGTGGCGCATGGTCAGGTGGAAGAGGATATCGGTCTGATAGCCCTCAAATCGCCTGGGCGTGGGATCGTCATCCTCATAGAGGATCGTGTCGAAATGGGCATTGCGCAGTTCGAAGGCCAGCCATTTGCGCCAGCGCCCCTGCCGTGACCTCGGGATGAACCTGGGAAAGCCGTGATGATCTGTGACGCCATCGAGGTGCCATTTGCCGATATATGCGGTGTGGTAGCCCGCCGCATTGAACTCATCGGCCAGCGTGCGTTCGGCGGGGCTCATGCGCCAGGTCAACCCCGGCACGAATCGGGTGTGCGCGTATTGGCCGGTCATGAAGGAAAACCGAAACGGCACACAGACCGGATAGGTCGAACAGGCGGCGTCGAACGTCACACCCTCCCGGGAAAGCCGGTCGATATGGGGGGTGGCAATGTTGGGATCGCCATAGCAGCCCAGCGCCTGACGGCGCAGTTGATCGGCCATGATGACCAGGATATTGGGGGGCCGGTTTGCAGGCATCTACGGATTCTCCCAAAGTGAAGTCGATAATAATCTGACGCTCCCGCGCGCGGCGGGGCAAGGACCAATCATGCGATGCGATCGGCCAGCGCGGTGGCGCCTGTTGTGCTGCAGTTGCCCGGCGTCTCACGCGTCCAACGCTGCGCGAACCGCGCGCAGCAACACCTGCCGGGTATAGGGCTTCTGTAACAGCGACAGGCCCTTGTCGAGGACAAAGTTCGTATGAACAGCGTTTTCGCTGTATCCGCTGGCGAAAACAACCTTAAGGCCGGGCCGGATGCGCTGCATCCGGTCATACGCCTCCCGGCCCCCCATTTCCGGCATGACGACGTCGAGGACGGCCAGAGCGATCTGATCAGCGCGGGCGCGGAGAACATTGACGGCCTCGGCTCCGTTTCGGGCGGTCAGCACCGTATAGCCGGAGGCTTCAAGAATCGCCTGCGCCAGCGCCAGCACCGCGGGGTCATCCTCGGCCACAAGCACGGTTTCATGGCCGCCGGCCACGGGCGCATCGAGAGCGGCGCCCACGGCCTGGGCCGGTCGCTCGATCTGCGGCCAATACAGTTTAAAAATGGAGCCTTTTCCCGGTTCGCTGTAAACGGTCACCATGCCGTCGTGTTGTTTGACGATGCCATAGACCGTGGCCAGGCCCAGCCCCGTGCCCTTGCCTATTTCCTTGGTGGTGAAGAACGGTTCGAAGACGTGTTCCAGGATTTCATCGCTCATCCCGCAGCCGGTGTCGCTGACGCTGACCAGGACGTAGCGACCGGGTCTGGCCCAGGCGTGGGACTTGCAGAACTCCGGATCGACCCGGACGTTTTCTGTTTCGATGGTCAGGCGGCCGCCATCGGGCATCGCATCACGCGCGTTGACGCACAGGTTCATCAGCGCCTGCTCGATCATGCCGCGATCGGCATGGACGGCGCCCAGGCGGTTGCCGGGCATCCATTCAATCTCGATGTGCTCGCCGATGACGCGCCGCAGCATCTTGAGCATATCCTCAATCGTGTCATTGAGATCGAGGTCCACGGGCCGCATGATCTGGCGCCGGCTGAAGGTCAGCAGTTGGGAGACCAGCCGGGCCGCGCGTTCGCCCGCCTTGGCCACTTGGGCGATGGCATCCCGGGAGGGGTGATCGGGTGGCAAATCCTGCGCGGCGATGTCGGCATAGCCGTTGATGACCTGCAGCAGATTGTTGAAGTCATGGGCGACGCCTCCGGTCAGCTGCCCGACGGCCTCCATTTTCTGGGCCTGGCGATACTGCTCTTCGAGCCGGGCGCGCTCCTCCTCCGCGCGTTTGCGTTCGGTGATTTCGTTGAAGAGGGCAACCATTCTGCCGGGTTCGGTCTGAAAGGCATAGACTTCGAAGGCGCCGGCAATCCGTTTGTCCCGGTAATCGATGTGTTCGGTCCGCCATGGCGTCCCCAAGCGGGCGGTCTCGCGGTATCGGGCCGGCACTTCGGTCCCGATCAGGGAAGGGAACGCCTCTTCGATGGCTTTCCCGACGAAGGAGGAATGGTCCACTCCCAGGATTCTTTCGGCGGCTGGATTAAACCCTGTAAAGACAAGCCGGCCATCTTCCTGCAATTGATACATGTGCATCCCCATGGGGATTGAATTGACGATGCTGCGGAATCGCGTCTCGCTGCTTTGCAACCGTTCGACGGCCATGCGCCGTTCCTGTTCGGCCTCCCGGCGCCGGGCGATCATCCGGTTGGCCAGTTCGGCCAGGCGATCGAACTCGGCAAATCCCATACTCTCGCCCGGCGCCGCTTCCGGCGCGGTGGACGCCCGTTCCAAGAAGTCCGAAAAGGCGTCGATCGCGGCGCGGGCCCGGCGCGCCAGGCGCCGGGAACTGACGGCGGCTCCCAGCAACAACGCCGCAAGCACGGCGCAGATTCCGGTGATGTTCCAGCGCAGATCGGCAAGTTGCCTCAGGCGGAGCCGCTCGATCTCGACCTCGATATCATCCATATACATGCCCGTCCCCACATACCATTTCCATTCCTTGACGCCCTGGGCGTAGCTGATCTTGGGCGCAGGCCTCTGGCCGTCAATCCGGGGCATGACATACTCGACGAAGCCGCCTTCGCCCTGCGCGCGCTCGATGAGCGCCTGCACAATGCGAACGCCGTTGGGGTCCACCGTGTCCATCATATTGCGGCCAGTGGCCGGGCCACTGAGCGTCACGCCGTCCCATCGGCCAACAAAGACGTAGCCCCCCTCGCCGTCGCGCATTTGAGCAATCCAGTCCAAGGCCTCTTTCTGCAAATCCGCTTCGACGTCTTCCAGATACTCTCCTGTTCCCAGAAACCAGTCAAACGGCTCGAACCGTTTGATGAAAGACAGCTTGACATGCGCGTTTCCTTCGGCGTCCGGCTTGGTCCATGTGTAGGAATAAAAGCCTTCGTTCTGGGATTGAACCAGGGCGATCATGTCCCGGATGACATAGGCGCCGGTCGTGTCCTGCATCCCGAGCAGGTTTCGCCCTTCGAGTTCGGGATGGTCGGCAAAGAGTTGTTCGACGCCATCGAGTCGCGTGGCAAAGTAATAGCCGCGGCCGTTGTTGAATCGCAGCGGGCGCAGCGCCTCGCGAACCATGGCCTGAATCTCTTCAGAAGAGCGCGAGTCCTTGTATTGGGCATGGAGGTGAGTGGCAATGCTATGGGCTTCATAGACCCGATCGCGGAGCGTCTGACGGATGCGCAAGTCGGTCTGCTGTCGCTTGTATTGAATAAAATCGATCGCGGCCTGCACTTTGGCCTTGATCTCGCGCTTGCGGGCGTCGATCTGGTCTTTGCGCATTGCCGACGTTCGCGCTTGAAACCGCCGGTATTCCTGGGCGATCCACAGGAAACCAATGAGACCGCAGGAGATGGCGGTCACCAGGATCATTCTCTGAAAGACGGCGCGCGGGATGCTGGTCGGTGGGGCCATGCGGTGGACTTCCCTCAGCAAGCGATGGTTGAACGGAGGATCGGCGGCTTCATGAAGTCCAACGTTCAATCGGTGAAAACGACAAAACCAGTTTACCGGGGGAGGGAGCGGGCGTGTCAAGTTCCAAACATGCTTAAGGCTTCCGTCCCCAATCCGCCAGATGGGTTCGCCTCATGACGGGAATCGGTTGTAGCGCGCCCTTCAGGGCGTCCAAACCGCTGGCGGCGGGTGAAGATCGAACGGCCTGAAGAACTCACGACAAACAGGAGAGCCAGTTGCATAATAGGGGAGCGCGGGCGTCCCGCCCGTGAAAGTCACTGAAATGCCTGAGAAATCAGCGGGCGGGACGCCCGCGCTCCCCTCACCTTCTGCATTATGCAACTGGCTCAGGACATAGCTTTTTCAGGCACAGACGGATTGGGGGCCAATCCAGCGCGACTCACTTTGCGGTTTCTTTTGTCTGAGATCGGGCGGAATGTTCCCGGATGGCCTTGAGCTCGGTCGCGCGCCATTGTTCGATTTCCTCAGCGGCCTTCTTCTCCCATTTCATTTTCGCGAGCCAGATGCCCCGTCCATAGCCGGCGACGTAGAACTGGCCGTTGCTCTCGATGATCTCGGGCGCATACTTGCCGTGGGACCATCCCGGCGTCATTTTGGTGATTGGCGAATCCGGGAACTTTAAAGGATCGCTCGACACATAGACGAACATCTGCTGCCACAGGTAGTATTTGTCATCATGGCGCAAGACAAAAGGGCTTTCGGGATTGCCGGTGACAGCGATATCGATTTCCTGTTCGGACCACGGGCCTTCGAGCGCCGGCGCCGTGCGCGCCGTCATCCCCCGGGCGCAATAGTAGGCGATCCACCGCTCACCGTCCTTGAACAACTGGACATCACGGCCCATCTTGAAAAACGTGTAACTGCCGCGGACGTCTTTGTGGTGGCGGAATGTCTTGCCATCGTCGCTGATCATGCAATGGGCGCCGTTGCTGTTGTAGAAGAAGTAGTATTTGCCATTGTGTTTGAAGCAGTGCGGCGCCTGCATGCGGCCCTCGACGTGGCCGATCTGGGGGTCCGACGTGGCAAATATGCCCTTGGGCGCCCAGTCCGGCGCAAACAGCGCCGGACTCTCCCAGCGATGGAACAGGCGTGTGCGGCCGGGGTGGGAGGTTTCTCGGATGCAGGCGACCATCTGCCAGGTTCCATCGGCGGCCTGCCAGATCGAGAAATCGCAGGCGTTGTGCCGGGGAGGATTGTTGTATGGGCTGACATCCGGAGCGCTGTCGGCGATCTTGATCCATTCGCCGGCCAGGACGGGAACGTCCACGGCGTCCGGCGCCGCGACGGCGCGCCCCGAAACAAACAAGATATACAGAAGCCCTGATGCGATGATCTGCCATTTCATGATCGGTTTCCCTCAGACTTTCTGGCGCGCCCGGTGAACGCGCGCTGGCAATGAAAAGCATGAAGCCGGTGATGAACAACCGCGTTGCGATGTCTCGCACAACGACATGGGCATTGTCACCCGTTTTTGCCGCCGGGGGCAAGTTTCGGGCGAGTTTGGGATTGACCTTCCCGACCGATGACTTTTAGGCTTTTTCTTGCGGCGGGACAGTCGTATGAGCGCCTGAGGCCAAAACGGCAGTCGGTGCGGCTGCAAACCTGCACCGTCCTTCCCTGATAGAACTGAGTGACGCATGATGGCGAATCCGGGGTGGAAGCAAGCGACGCGGCTAACGGCTTGCGTTGTCATGAGCATCGCTCTGGCGGCATTGCCGTCGGGATGCACAAAGGAGAGCGCCCGTGCGCTTTCGGGCCAAGGCGCGGGCAAGAAGGGCGCCTCCGGCCCCCAACCGGTTCTGGCCGCTGTGTCTGAGCGCAAAGACATTCCGATCGAGATTCGCGCGGTGGGGACCGTGGAGGCGTATTCGACGGTTCAGGTCAAGGCGCAGGTGGGGGGGCTGCTGATGCGCGTCCATTTCAAGGAGGGTCAGCACGTTCCGAAAGGCGCGCCGCTGTTCTCAATCGATCCACGTCCCTTTCAGGCGGCGCTGCACGAGCGCGAAGCCCAGGCAGCCAGCGCGAAGGTCGAGGCGTCCAACGCTGAGGTCGAGCTGCAACGCGCCGCCTCCATTTTCAAGAAGAACATCATTTCCAGAGAGGAGTATGACCGGGCTCGGACCACGGCCGAGTCAAAAGCGGCCGCCGCCGTGGCGGCCGCCGCCGCCATCGAGAACGCCCGTTTGTTGCTGGAGTATTGCGAGATTCGTTCTCCGATTGACGGACGGACCGGCAACCTGGAGGTTCATGAAGGCAACGTCGTCAAGGCCAACGCGGACACGCCCATGGTCACGATCAACCAGGTGGAGCCGATTTACGTGACGTTTGCCGTTCCGGAAATCCAGATGCCCGCCATCCGCCGCGCCATGGCACAGACGCCCCGGCTTCCGGTCCGGGTCACGATCACGGGCGAAGAGGATGAGCCCGTAAGCGGAACGCTGGCCTTTCTCGATAACGCTATCAGCCGCGAAACGGGAACAATCCGCCTCAAAGCCGAATTCGAAAATCACGAGCGCCGTCTGTGGCCGGGGCTGTTTGTGAACGTGACTCTGACGCTGGGCCGGCGTGAGAATGTGGTCACCATTCCCTCGCAAGCCGTCCAGATCGGCCAGGACGGTTCGTATGTCTATGTCATCCGGAACGATCAGACCGTCGAGAGCCGGCCCGTCGTGACAGGCCCGCTGGTGGGCAATGACATGGTGGTTGAGCAGGGATTGGCCGCCGGGGAGCGCGTCGTCACCGACGGGCACCTGCGCCTGAGCCCAGGAGCCAAAGTGGAGATCAAGAAATCACTTTGATTAGTGAGCCAGTTGCAAAATGTGGAGTGGAAGGGAGCGGGGGCGTCTCGCCCCCGGAATATGACTGAAAAACTCATCCAAACGAGGGCGAGACGCCCCCGCTCCCTTCATTTTGCACCTGGCTCCAGTGACATGCCCAACCTATGGAATTGATCGGCCAACTCATCGAGATCATCGGCGAGTTCTGGCGCCAGCGCCGCCAGGGCGCCGCGCCCTCTGCTGCGGGCAACGCCGCGCCGGAATCATGAATCTCAGCCAGCTCTTCATACGCCGGCCCGTCATGACGAACCTCGTCATGCTGGCGATTGTGTTGTATGGCGCGCTGGCCTACCGGCAGTTGCCGGTCAGCGACCTGCCCAACGTCGATTTCCCGACGATCACCGTCAGCGCGAGCCTGCCCGGCGCCAGCCCCGAGACGATGGCGTCTTCGGTCGCCACGCCGCTGGAAAAGCAATTTTCGACCATCGCCGGCCTGGACTCGATGAGTTCGAGCAACGCGCAGGGCAACACGCAGATCACGCTGCAATTCACGCTGGACCGCAACATCGACGCCGCGGCCCAGGACGTCCAGTCGATGATCTCGCGGGCGACGCGCGACCTGCCGGACGAAATGCCCAGCCCGCCGTCGTATCGCAAGGTCAATCCGGCGGATCAACCCGTGCTGTTCCTGGCGCTCAGCTCGCCCCTGATGCCGCTGTCGGCCGTGACCGACTACGCCGAGAACCGTCTGGCGCAACGCATCTCGATGATCAGCGGCGTGGCTCAGGTCCAGGTCTATGGCTCGCAGAAATATGCCGTCCGGGTCCGGCTCGATCCGAGCCGGCTGGCGGCCAACAGCGTGGGCATCGACGAGGTGGCCGCCGCTCTGCGCCAGGGCAACGTCAACCTGCCCTCGGGAACGCTGTATGGACCACACCAGGCATTCATCATCCAGTCGGAAGGGCAGCTGACACAAGCGGCCGACTACCGCCCCCTGATCGTGGCCTGGCGAAGCGGGGCGCCGGTGCGGCTGGGCGACCTGGGCGAGGTGGTGGACAGCGTGGAAAACGACAAGTCGGCCGCCTGGTATAACCAGACGCGCGCGATTGTGCTGGCGGTCCAGCGCCAACCGGGAACCAATACCGTCGCCGTTGTGGATTCGATCCTGGAGTTGTTGCCGGCGTTCCGCGAGCAGATTCCCGCCTCCTTGAATCTCGATGTGCTCTTCGACCGTTCCATCATGATCCGCGAGTCGGTTCACGAGGTCAAGTTCACGCTGCTGCTGTCGTTGGCCCTGGTCGTGCTGGTGATTTTCCTTTTCCTGCGCAACGTCCGGGCCACGCTGATTCCCAGCCTGGCGCTTCCGCTGTCGGTCATCGGCTCGTTCGCGGCGATGTGGTATCTGGGCTTCAGCCTGAACAATCTGACGCTGGTGGCGCTGACGCTGTCGGTGGGGTTCGTCGTCGATGACGCCATCGTCATGCTCGAGAACATTGTGCGCCATGTCGAGAAGGGCGAACGCCCCTTCGAAGCCGCGCTGAATGGCTCGGGCGAAATCGGTTTCACGATCCTGTCGATGACGCTGTCGCTGATCGCCGTGTTCATCCCCATTCTGTTCATGGGCGGCATCATCGGCCGGCTGTTGAACGAATTCGCCGTCACCATCGTCACGGCGATCTTGATCTCCGGCTTCGTCTCGCTGACGCTGACCCCCATGCTGTGCAGCCGGATGCTGCGCGCGCATCGCGCGGAATCGGCCGGGCGCAACTGGCTGTATAGCCTTTCCGAGCGCGTTTTCGATGGAATGCTGGCCGCCTATCGGGCCACACTGCGCGTCTCGCTGCGGTTTCATCCCGTGACGATGCTTGTTTTCATCGCGACGCTGGCCCTGACGGTCTATCTTTTCAAGGCAGTTCCCAAGGGCTTCATCTCTTATGAGGATTTGGGACAGCTTTTCATCCAGACCGAAGGGCCGCAGGACGCTTCCTTTGATTATATGGTCCGTCATCAGCAGGCGCTGGCGGCGATCGTTGCCGCCAATCCCAATGTCGCCGGCTTCATGTCATCGACGGGCGTTGGAGGGTTCGGGGGCGCCGGGAACACGGGCCGGATGTTCGTTCGGCTCAAACCGTTTGCCGAACGCGATCTGACCGCCGACGAGGTGGCCAACCAGTTGCGCGGGCAGCTGGCGGCCGTCCCCGGGATTCGATCATACGTCCGGGCCGTCTCGTCCATCAACCTCGGCGGGCGCATCGCGCGCAGCCAGTATCAATTGACGCTGCAGAGCGACGACACCGAGGCTCTGTATCACTACGCGCCGCTGCTCGAGGCGAAGATGCGCGAACTGCCTGGGTTTCTCGATGTCGCCAGCGACCTGCAGGACCGCAACCCCCAAGTGCGGCTGGATATTGAGCGCGACCGCGCCTCGGCCCTGGGCGTGACGGCGCAGCAGATCGAGGACGCGCTGTATTCGGCATACGGCACGCGCAGCGTTTCAAGCATCTATGCGCCGACCAACACGTATGACGTCATTCTGGAGTTGGCGCCCGAATACCAGAAGACGCCCGAGGCCCTGTCGCTGTTGTATGTCCGCTCGGCCAACCGCGCCCTGGTCCCACTGGATGAGGTGGCCCGTCTGAGCCGCACGGTGGGGCCTTTGACCATCAATCATCAGGGCCAGCTCCCGTCTGTGACGCTGTCGTTCGATCTCAAGCAGGACCAGATCGCTCTGGGCGATGCCGTGAACGCCGTGAACCGGCTGGCGCGCGAAACGCTCCCCGATTCGATCACGCATAGTTTCCAGGGCACGGCTCAGGCCTTCAGCGATTCGATGCGCGGTCTGGGACTACTGCTGGTCATGGGCATCCTTGTGATCTACATCGTGCTGGGCATCCTCTACGAGAGTTTCGCCCACCCCCTTACCATCTTGTCCGGATTGCCGTCGGCAGGCGTCGGCGCCCTGCTGGCCCTGCTGCTGTTCCGGATGCAGCTCGATCTGTATTCCTTCGTGGGCGTCATCCTGCTGGTCGGCATTGTCAAGAAAAACGCCATCATGATGATCGACTTCGCCCTGGCCGCGCAGCGCGAGCAAAAGCTGTCGCCGCGCGAGGCCATTTTCCAGGGCTGCCTCATCCGGTTCCGGCCCATCATGATGACGACCATGGCCGCGCTGATGGGAACTCTGCCGATCGCCATCGGCATCGGGGGGACGTCGGCCACGCGCCGCCCGCTCGGCATCGCGGTCGTCGGTGGCCTGCTGCTGTCGCAGCTGCTCACGCTTTACATCACGCCCGTATTCTACCTGTATATCGAAAAGGTCCAGAACGCTACGCGCCGTCTCTTGCGCCTGCATCATCCCCCCGAGCAGGCCATGGCGCGTCCCGCGCCGACTGCAGAATAGCCGCAGGCGGGCAGCAACCCAAGCCGCGCGCCCTTGCGGCCCCATCCGGCGCATTGTCCTTGCGCCAGCGCCAGCGGGCGGGAAACCCGATCGGGTCGCAGACTATGAAACGGGCGGCAGGCCAAAGCCCTCGCGCACCCAATTGACAACGGCCTGCGCGGTGAAGGCATTGTCCCACTCGTAATCGGCGGGCTTGGGCTGGCCCGAACGCGGCGTCTGAACGCTGCCACCCTTGCGCATGCAGGTGGCTACAGTCATAAACGTCTTGAGGCCCATTGGATCGTCGGGCACGAGTTCGAGTTTGAGGACTTCCTTCACGTAGCGTTTGAGCGTGCGGTCGGGATCGGGCCACTTCTCTTTCTGTGCGGCGGCCTGCGCAGGCGCGACCGTGTTGCCCGAAGCCGCGACGCCGTGGCCAGCCTTTTCCCATTCTTCAAGCGAAACGGCATTCGTCTGTTTGGAGTCGGGATTAATGTCAAACGCGTTGGGTTGACCCGTGAAATAAAAGCGGTTGTTGGCCACTTTCAGAGACTTGGCGTCCCCGGTTTGCAGGCCGGAAAGATCAATGGGCATCTCGGCGCACACTGCATTGTTTTCGAACGAAATATCCGAGCATTTTTGGTAGTCACCCCCCAAGACCAGCCCTCGCTCGGTCCGGTAGAGGATGTTGTTTCGGACCGTGTTGTCGCGTTGGGTGTAGGACTTGCCCTCGACCTCCATCACCTTGGGTTCGATGCCCAACGCCGAGCCGAATCTTGGACGCGTGTCTTCGGTGAAGCCCAGGTCATTGAGCATCATCGCGCCGCTGATGACATTGCCCTCAACGATAGCCCCATAGCTGGCGCCCCCGAGGCGGTATCCGCCACCGGGCTGGGCTTCGGGCGAGGATTTGCCTTCGGGAGACGGCTGATTAGGATTGGGAAACTTGTATGGGAACTGCACATTATTGCGAACGATGGCCGTCGAGCCTTTCTGTTCGGGCAGCCAATAAGCGAACTTGCCGTTGGAGCCGGTAGAACTGAACCAGTAGCCTTCGATAATCAAGCTGTTTTCTATCTTCGCGCCGAAGCGCATCTGTGGCCCGCCCGAGGCGCCATCGGCGGAAATGACATTCTTGAAGACCAGTCCCAGCGGCGGATTGGCCGCCATGTAGAAGTTGCGGCTGAAGATGTCACGGCGGGGATTGGGATCGGTGGCCGGATCGGTCTTGTAGCCGTTCTTATAGAAGATGCAGTCTTCCAGGCTCGTCTCGTGATACTCCTTCTGGCTGTCGGTTCCCGAATGACCGGGACCGAACCCCTGGTTGTGCGCCTTGGGATTCCAGATTCCCGTGACAATGCACCGGAATACTTCGGTTCGGACGTTGCCGCAGGGGTCAAATCCGTGTGTGCCGCCGCGCAGGAGGCAATCTTCGAAGCGCAGATACGAGCGCTTCCAGTTCGGATCGTCATCGCGGTTCGACGTGAAGCGCCCGCCAATGCCGCCGACTCTGTAGCGTTCGCCGTTTGCAAACTCCAGCGACACGATCTTCGAGTAGGTCGCGCCCGTTCCGCCGCCCGAAGACCAACTGAATACGGCCACTTGCCGCCCTGGCGCCTCTCCGCCGTCTGGAAGCCGGGCACAGATCGCCGGACGCGGCTCGCGCATCGGTCCGTAGGCGCTGAACACGGCGGGACGCTCCTGGGACTCGCCGACCATCGGCATATTCCCCGTGGATGGAAAGCGCTGGCCGCGGCGAAACAGATACCAGTCGGGAAACTGAAGGCCGCCGCGGTCGTTTTTGTTGGTCGCAGTGCGAAACAGGCGCGAGACCTCGCTGCGGAAATACGCGAACGGCTTGATGGCCTGCTCATTGGGCAGCAGCGGGTCGGTCCCATACGCCACGCCCTGCGCGTTCTTGTCGCTCCCATCTTGATCGACCAGACGCTGGCCATCCCACCAGTAGAAAGCGCCGGTTTCGTTATTGCCTTTAACGACATCCAAGTAGGCGATTCGCGATCCGGGATCGGCCGCTGCGCGCGTCCCGTCAGAAGCGAACGGCGTCAAGACCGTCCATCCCGCGGCATCCGTCGCTCGGGCGGGACTTGACGACGGAGCGGTGGCCGAGCCGGCAGACGCGGGCGGCGGTTGAGTGAGAGCGCAAGGAGCCACGAACAGTATGCATGTGAGGCCCCAAGCGACGTTTGCCGTGGCCCAACATGAGACGCTTCGACGATCGGCCATGGTGAGTTCCCCTTTTTCTGTGAGGTGTGACGGTTTGGAGATGCGCGTCCTCGAAATCGTACCATTGCGAACAACCCCGGGGGCGCATAAGAAGCGCTGCAGACGCCCAAGCATTGGCACGAACGAGGCCAGAACGACGGTTACCGCCTGTTACCCGGCATCCGACTGACGTCACATCCTCATCATTCCAGCAATCCTTGTGCCCACCCCAATCCGTCAGCCTGGCTCCCCGCATTGCGAGAATCGTTTGTAGTGCGCCCTTCAGGGCGTCCGAGCCGATGGCGGCGGGTGAATATCAAACGCCCTGAAGCACGCACTACAAACAGGACATAGCCCTTGCGGGCTGACGGATTGGGGCGGCCCAGCCGGTCCGGTGATTTTCGCTTTACAGGCGCGGGAGACGCGCCGTATCCTGCCCACCGTCGTTTGACGGTCCTGCCCCCGGTTGAATCCCGGGCAGACGGGGTATGGGAATCCATGATTATTCGCACTCGAGCCTATGCGCGCGCCGGCCTGATCGGCAATCCATCGGACGGATATTACGGCAAGACGATCTCGGTGATTGTGCGTAATTTCTGCGCCGAAGCGACCTGCTATCAGACGCCGGAGATGGCCATTGTCCCGTGCCGGCTGGATCATTCGACATTCCCGTCGCTGGCCGCTCTGGCCTCGGACGTTCGCGCCAACGGCTACTACGGCGGCGTGCGTTTGATCAAGGCCACGCTCAAGCGATTTCACGATTACGCCGTTCAGAACGGAATCGAACTCGAGGACAAGAACTGCACGCTGGAATACCGCTCGAACATCCCCCTGCGGGTGGGTTTGGGAGGTTCCAGCGCCATCATCATCGCCGTTCTTCGTTCCCTGATGATCTTCTACGGCGTCGATGTGCCCCTGGCGCAGTTGCCCAATCTGGCCCTGAGCGTTGAGAAGGACGAACTGGGCATCGGCGCCGGCCTGCAGGACCGCGTCATCCAGAGCTATGAAGGCGCGGTGTTCATGGATTTCAACCGCAAGTTGATGGAGAAGCAGGGGCACGGCCGTTACGTCTCCATCGATCCGCGGCGCCTGCCTCCGTTGTTTGTCGCCTATGACGATGGAGCGGGTGAAGGGACCGAGGTCGTGCACAATGACCTGCGCGCGCGGTGGGAAGAGGGCGACGCGCAGGTCCACAAGGCCATGGAGCGGTTCGCCGAACTGGCCCAGACCGCGTTTGATCTGATTCAAGCCGGACGCGGCGCCAAGATCGGCCCGCTGATGGACGAAAACTTCGAGCAGCGCCAGCGGATTATGAAACTCAATTCGCGCCACGTCCAGTTAGTCAAGACCGGACAGGCCGTCGAGGCGCACGTCAAGTATGCCGGCTCGGGGGGCGCCGTTATCGGGACCTACCGGGACGAGGCGCACTATCACAAGATTGCCGCGGCGTATGAGGCCATCGGCGCCAAGATCGTCAAGCCGGAAATCCAGTAAGGCCAAGCCCAAAGGACATGCCATGATCAAGAAAGCCGTCATACCGGCTGCCGGATACGGGACGCGATTTCTTCCCGCCACCAAGGCCCAGCCCAAGGAGATGCTGTCGATCATCGACACGCCGGTCATTCAATACGTCGTCGAGGAGGCGCTGCAGGCCGGTCTGGACGACATTTTGATGATCACCGGCCGCGGCAAACGCGCCATCATCGACCATTTTGACCGCACGGTGGAAATGGAGTATTTCCTCAAGGAAAAGGGCAAGGAAGACCTACTCCAACACCTGCTGGATATTTCCGAACTGGCCGACATCTACACCATC
>Ga0101944_10002499_pt1 | contig 29461 bp, 26 predicted proteins | sample DewCreD2012metaG_FD_75245 | JGI IMG/M metagenome (GOLD analysis project Ga0101944, IMG submission 75245) | Hot spring sediment bacterial and archeal communities from British Columbia, Canada, to study Microbial Dark Matter (Phase II) - Dewar... ... | reverse complement strand
CATGACAGCCAACCCCATCGCCGACGACCATGGGGCACGTCGCTTCCTTGCTCTCGGCCTGCAGCCCCCATCACGGCGTGCCGCATGATGAATTCATCGGCCCGACTTTCGCCGAAGAGCGTGATTTCCGCCGCCCTGCTCGCCATGCTCGGCGTGATGTTTCACCGCGTCAACGTCGTCCTGCTCGGTATGCGCCTCCCCGGCACGATGCCCGGCGGCCCGACCGAAACCTACTATCCCAGCCTCGTCGAGTGGCTGGTTTCCCTGTCGCTCGTCGCGGCGGCGGTGTTCTTCTTCGGCCTCGGCGCCAAGCTGCTGCCGATCCTGCCGCGGGTCGAGCCGGCCGCGGAGCGCGCCGCGGACGCTTCCGATGCAGCGACCCGCGGCTGACGCGCGCGCGCCGACGCGCGCGGGGCTGGCGGCGCTGCGCGACCGGCCCGGCATCCCGCCCGAGTACCTCGACTTCCGCCTGCGGCTCCACGACCTGCAGTGGAACGCCTGGGACACGCTGGTGGCGCGCCGGCCGGCCGGCGCCGTCCGCCCGGCCGCCGCCGGCGGCCCCGTGAGCCCCGCCGATCTCGCCCTCGACGACGACCTGCTGCGCGGCCTGCTGGAATCCGTCGCCGCCGCGCTGCCCGCGCGCGTCGAGCCGGAGGCCGGTGCGCGCACGTTGCTCGAGGCGATGCGCCGGTCGCCGCCGCGGCTCCGCGAGATCGCAATCGCGGCGTCCTTCGACCCGGTCGAGGCGGTCCTCGAGGTCGACGCCGCCCGCAGCGGTTGTTCGGTCGATGCCCTGTTGTTCTTCGGCCGCGTGCTGGCCGCCCCGTTCGTCGCCGAGGCGGTGAGTCGCCCGGGCCGCAACGGCGCGCCGGACCCGACCGCGCCGGTCGTGCGGTGTCCCGCCTGCGGCGCCACCGCCGGCCTGGCCGTGATCTCGGGCGAGCGCGGCGCGCGCACGCTCTGCTGCTCGCTGTGCGGTACGTCATGGGCGAGTCCCCGGGCCCACTGCCCGTTCTGCGGCGGCACCACCGCCCTCGGCTCGCTCGAGGAAGCCGGCGAGCGGGAACGCTGGCTGGAAACGTGCGGCGAATGCCGCCGCTACATCCTGACCGTCGACGCCCGCGCGCCCGGCCGGCGGGGCCCCGTTCTGCCGCTGGTCGAGGTGGTCGCCGGGTTGTACCTCGACCTGATCGCCGAGACGCACGGCTGCCGCCGCGGCCTGCCCTACGCGGCGCTGGTCTGAGCCGCCCGGCGCCGCCGCCGCGCCTAGCGCAGGCGCAGCTCGATCGGATGCGGGTTGAGGTACGTCTGGTCCGCCAGGTAGGTCTCGCCGGAGCGACGGATGTGGTGGCGGAGCAGGGTCAACGGCACCAGGAGCGGGACCCGCTCCGCGCGGTAGTCCTCGATCGCCTCGACCAGCTCGGCCTTCTCGTCGGCCGGCAGGCGGCGCTTGAAATAGCCCAGCATGTGCTGGAGCACGTTGACGTGCTTGCGCACCGTGGCGTGCACGGCCAGCGTCTCGAGGAACAGCGCCTGGTATCGGTCGTACAGTTCTGCCGGCGGCAGCTCCTTGGCGTGGGCGACGAGTCGCCCCAGCTCGCGGAGCTTCTCGGGGGAGTGCGACATGATCTGCAGCTTGTGCCGCGCGTGGAACTCGATCAGCCCGGCCCGCGAGCGGCCTGCGGCCAACCGGTCGCGGAACCGCCGCAGCGCGAACACCCGCTCGATGAAGTTTTCGCGCAGCGCGGGGTCGTGCAGCCGGCCCTCCTCTTCCACGGGGAGCAGCGGGAAATGCCGGGTGAAGGCGCGGGCCCAGATGCCGACGCCCACCGGGCGCGGCATGCCCGAGGCGTCGTAGACCTTGACGCGCAGGAGTCCCGAACTGGGCGAGGCGCGCTTGAAGATGAAGCCGTGGAGGTCCAGCGCTTCGAGTTCGCGCAGGCGCTTGCGCGCCCAGGCCTGCATCCGCGCCGTGTGGTCGATGCCGGTCTTCCGCGTGACGAGCCGCGGCTGCTCGGGGTCGCCGACCAGCCGCATCGCCTCGCGCGGCACCGGCAGCCCGCACTCCACCTCCGGACAGACCGGGACCCATTCGAAGAACTGCCCCAGCGTGCCGGTGAGGTACGGGTCGTGCTTGTGCTGGCCGTCGTAGCGGACCTTCTCGCCGAGCAGGCAGCTGCTGACGCCGATCCGGATTGGGGATCCGTTCATGCGCGGCAGTCTAGCACAACGGTGCCGCGCCGCGCACCTCGCGGCCGCGCTCAGGGGCTGTAGGGCTCCAGGGCGAGCGTGATGCCGGCGACGTCGGCGGAGAGGTCGAGCGTGCCTTCGGCGATCGAGGCGAGGTAGTCGCCGGCGACGGGCATCGGGATCGCGCCGCCGTCGGCGTCGAGCAGGGCGACCAACGCCCAGCTCGCCCCACGCTCCACGCCGGTGAAGCGGAAGCGGGCCGGAAAGGCGACGGGCGCGATCTCCATCATGCACAGCGGCATCGAGGGCGTGGCCAGCGAGGCCATCCACGACACGTACAGCCGGCTCGTCGCCGCAGGCGTGCCGGCGAACGTCACGACGCCCTCCACCGCGACGCCGCCGGCGGAGCCGCAATCCTGGGTTGTCACCGGCCCGCCGTCGTCGTCGCCGTCCGGCGCCTCGCCCGTGTCGGTCGTGTCGGCCGTCTCGGTCGTCTCGGTCGTCTCGCGGACGACGTCGAAGTACTCGTGGGTCGTCTCGCAGCCGGAGGCGGCGGCGAGGAGCAGGGCGTAGGGAACGAGTCGTCGGTGCGGCATGGCGCGCGTCCTCCGATCAGAAGGCGAGAGGGAAGGTGATCAGCACCTTGTGTTCGAGCAACCCGTGCGGGCCGTTCCAGTCGCCCATCGGCGGCGCCAGCTCGTAGGCGAACTCGGCCGACAGCGCGTGGAAGCGGAAGCCGACGCCCCCGCGCAGGAACAGGCGCGGGTCGAAGGCGTACTCGTTCGGCGATCCGTCGTTGAACGCCTGGAACGCCAGGCCGAACAGCAGGTGCCAGTCGCCCACCGGATGGCCCCAGCCCGTTGGTTGCTCTTGCGGAAACCAGACGAAGGTCAGCGGCAGCTCGAGAGCGCCGAGCGGATCGCCTTCGAGGCCGGTGGCGAGCATCCAGCGTTCCCAGCCGTAGAGGAACAGCGCGCGCAGCCACATCCGCGGCGCGCTCTCCCCCGTTCCGGGCGTCTCGTACCAGCGCTCGACGACCTGGCCGCCGGCGGTGGCAAGCACGGTGCGCTCGCGGAGCGGCCAGTCGAGGGCCAGGCCGATCGTGAGGGCGAAGGCCCAGGAGCGGGGCTGTGCGTACGTTCCGCGGACCGCGGCGACCTCGAGCGGGTCCGGCGAATCGAGAGTCGCGGGGCCTTCGAGCACGCGACCGTCGGGGACGTCCCGGGGGACGCCCGAGACCGGCGCCTCCGGCTGCTCGTCCGCCGAGGTTTCCACCTGCAAACGGAGGTCGGCGGAAGCCCGGGCGGCGCTGGGTTCGAGGTGGACGATGCGGGCTTCGGGACCCTCGAGCAGGCGGTTGAGCAGGAAGGTGGCCTGGGGGTAGTCGAGCCGCGGGTCGCGCCGCTCGGTCCACGGTTCGCAGCGCGCGCGCAGGGTCACCGCGCGCGCGGCCCCGGGCGGGACGACGACGAGGAGCTGGGTGTCGAACGGCCCGCCGGGGGCGGGCAGCGGCGCCGACGGATACTCGGGGCGCGCCGCCGCCCCGTCGATCGTCGCGGCCAGGTCGTGGCAGTCGCGGGCGGCGAAGCCGAGCCGCACCTCCTCCGCCGTTTCCACCTGCAACGTCACCTCGATCTCCGCGTACGGGCCGCCGGCGTGATGGTCGACGCGGTAGCGGGCGGAGGGGAAGACGGGCGCGCCCGGGCCGACGAGGACGGGGCCGACGAGGATCGGCGGCGGCTCGCGCGCCGGTTCGGCGGCGGAGGCCGTGGCGGCGAGCGACAGGGTCGCGCCGGCGAGGGAGGCGAGGGCGAGGTGCGGGATCGGACGGTCGTGCATCATCTTCGGTTCCTCGAACCCCCAGGCTTCCCGGCCGGTCCGGCCGGCCGGCGACGTCGTGCCGTGCGTTGCGGTTTCCGGCACCGGTCGGGGTGACTGGATTCGAACCAGCGACGTCGGGCTCCCAAAACCCGTGCTCTACCAGACTGAGCTACACCCCGCTGGGCGTCCGGCCTCCCGCGGACGCGCCGCCATCCTTACCCGACGCACCCGAGCTTGGCAAGGCGGGGAGCCAGAGTCGGAAGGTGGCGCCGGGACCGGGAGCGGGATCGCAGGCGAGCGTGCCGCGGTGTGCCGCGGCGATCTGCTGGCTGGCCGCCAGGCCGATCCCCGTCCCCTGCCGCTTCGTCGTGAAGAACGGCTCGAACAGACGCGCCCGGGCCTCGTCCGACAGACCGGGACCGGTGTCCGAGACGGCCAGTTCGACCCCGTCCCGCAGCGGTCGCACCACCACCCGCACCCGTCGTTCCGGACGGCCATCCACGGCCTCCAGGGCGTTGCGCAGCAGGTTGGTCAGCACCTGCCGCAACCGCCCGGCGTCGGCCGGCACCGCCGGCGGTTCGCCCTGGACCTCGCACTCCAGCGTCGCGCCCGACGTCTCGGCCTCCGGCTGGTGGAACTCCACCGTCTCGCGCGCCAGCCGGGCGACGTCGGTGGGCGCGGTTTCGAGCCGCGGGGTGCGGGCCAGCGAGAGGTAGGACTGCGTCACGCGGGTGAGTCGTTCGACTTCCCGCGCGATCGCCTGGACCATGCCGCGGGTCGCTTCCGGGGCGCCGGCGCGCTCCAGTTCCTCCTGCAGCAACTCGGTGTTGAGTCCGATCGCCGACAGCGGGTTGCGCACCTCGTGTGTGACGTGCGCGGCCATCCGACCGAGGGCGGCGAGCTTCTCGCTCTGTTGCAGCGCCCGCAGCCGCTCGTCGCGTTCGCGGATCGCCGCCGTCATCCGGTCGAACTGGGCGGCCAGGCGGCCGATCTCGTCGCCGCGCCGGACATCGATGCGGCCGCTCAGGTCGCCGCGGGCCACGGCCCGCACCGCGCGTTCCAGGGCGCGCAGCGGGGCGAGGATCGAATGGACGAAGACGAGGATGCCGATCGCGATGCCGGCGGCGACGAGCGCCAGACCCAGCAGCATCCAGAACGTGCGCGATTCGTCGCGTTGCAGGGCGGCCGACAGGTCGGCCACCTGGCGGTCGGCCTCGCGGCCGGCGGCGCGCAGACCGCGGTCGACGGCCCGCTCGCGCTCGAGCGTGGCCTCGAGCGTGGCGCGGGCCTGTTCCTGGCGGCCGGCGTCGAGGTCGGCGAAGAAGCGGTCGAGGGCGGCGTCGCCGGCGCGGGCGTCCTCGCCGAGGCGGGCGAGGTCGCGTGCCAGGCCGTCGGCCGTCGCGCGCGCCGCGTCGTCGGGCGCCAGCGTCCGGATCCGCGCCACGATCTCCCCCAGCCGCGCCACGCGCTCGGGTCGCAACCGCCGCACCGTCTCGACCCACGACCGGGTCGCCGCCGGGTCCGGTTCGTCGAGGATCCGTTCGAGCAGGGTGAGCAGGATCGCCTGGGTCGCCCGCAGTTCCGCCGTCGACAGCGCCAGCCGCAGGTAGCCCTCGTCGAGCAGCCGCACCCCCTCGAAGGCCCGGCGGCTGCGGTGCAGGCCCCAGCCGACGATGCCGCCGAAGGCGACGGCGAGCGCGAGGAAGGCGGCGAGGAGCCGGACGGCCAGGGACGGGCCGCGAGGCGGCTCCTCGCGGTTGGCCGGTGGCGACGGCTCGGTGGAGGCGGCGTTCGGCGGCGCTTCGTCGGGGCGCGCAGCCGTCGTCGAGGGCTCGCTCGGAGGGCCCGATTCCGCCGGGCACGCCGGGGAATGGTCAGCGCCGCTCATCTTGTGGTAACCTTCGCCCAGTTCCAGGCGTCGGAGCAAGAGGGCGGTCGAGGGAGCGGCGATGAGCGACAAGAACGGTGATGCCCGGCAACATCCCCGCAGCGAGGTGATGCTGAAGGTGGAGTATCCGGGCTACGAGGACTTCCTGCACGACTACACGGAGAACATCTCCAAGGGCGGGACGTTCGTGTACTCGGAGCGGGAATGGCACGTCGGGGATCGGCTGCGGCTGACCCTGTCGTTCCCCGGCCTGCTGCGGCCGATCCAGCTGCGGGGCGAGGTGGCCTGGGTGCGCAAGGAACAGGACCGCGGCATCGGCGTGCGCTTCCTGTTCGACGAGAATCCGGACAGCGAACGACAGCTCGCGGAGCTGGTCGGGGCGATCGAGCGCGGCGAGTCGACGGCGCTGGCGCGGCGGATCCGCATCCTGGTCGTGGAAGACAACCAGTTCATCCAGAAACTGCTCCGCGACGGGCTCGATTCGCTGGCCCGCAAGCGCATGGCCGACTCGGTGACGCTGATCTTCCGCGAGGCGGCCAACGGGTTCGACGGGCTGGAACTGATGGGCAAGGAACCCGTCGACCTGCTGGTCTGCGACCTGTACCTGCCGGTGCTCGACGGCTTCGAGCTGATCCGGCGGACGCGGCAGCAGCATCCGAAGGGGAAGCTGCCGATCCTGGCGTTCTCCGCGGGCGGCCCCGACGCCGGCCGCCGCGCCCTGGCGCTCGGCGCCGACATCTTCCTCGACAAGCCGCTGCGGCTGACCAAGGTCTTCGAGACGATCTGCGACCTGCTGCGCCTCGGCGAGACCTCGCGGCCGGACCGCGGTCCGGCCGGGGCGACCGCCTAGGCGGCGGCCGGCGCGGCTCGCTCGGGCGGCGCCCGATGCTGCGACGCTTGTCCGGGCCGGGGACGAGACGCGACGGTGTCGAGCCGCGGAGCGAGGCCGTCGCGCCGGAAGGACGTCGCCTGTCCCGGCGCGCGCTGCTGCGCGGCGCCGCGGCGGCGGCCGGCGCGGCCCTCCTGGGCCCGCTCGGGCCCGCCCCGGGTTGCCGATCCCCGCGCGTCGCTCCCGGCGACGCCGACGCCGCGGCGCCCGAGGAGACGCCCGCCGGCGGCGGCCGGCGCCGGCTCCCGCTGTTCGAGGTGGGCGGCGAGCCGTACGCGGTCGGCGTGGCGATCGGCAGGCGCTTCGCGCGGGAGTTCCGCACCTTCTTCGCCCGGCGGCGGGAGTGGTTCGACGACCTGGCGCGCTTTGCGGAGAACGAGGGCCGCCCGGCCCTCGATGCGATGTACGACGCGGCGCGCCGCCACCTGCCGGAACCGGTCGAGGAGTTGCGGGGGCTGGCCGACGGGTCGGGTCTCCCGCTCCGCGAACTCCAGGTCCTCAACGCCCGCAGCGAACTCGAAGCGGCCCGACGCACGCCGCTCGACCGCGCCGGCTGCTCGACGATCGTCGCCGCCGGCGGCGACGGGCTGCTGCTGGCCCACAACGAGGACGGCGACACGGCGAACGAGGGGCTGATGTACCTGGCGCAGGTGCGGCCGCGCAGCGGCGTGGGCTTCCTCGCCGTCGGCTATCCGGGCCTCGTGCTCGGCAACGCCCCGGCGATCAACGACCGTGGGCTGGCGATGGTCACCAACTTCATCGGCACCCTGGCCTGGCGCCCCGGCATCCCCCGCTACCTGCTCGACCGCTGGGCCCTCGAAGCGCGCTCGATCGACGACGCGCTCGCCCGCGTGCTGCATCCGGAACGGGCCTACGCCTTCCACCACGTGCTCGCCGCGATGGAGCCCGGCCGGCCCCGCGCGTTGGCCGTGGAGGCGACGCCGGCGCGGTCGCAGGTGCGGGAGCTGCGCGGGGTGTACGTCCACACCAACCACCTGGTGCTGGACCCGCTGCGGACCGAGCCGCAGATGGAGCAGTCCGTGGCGCAGTCGTCCCGGCCGCGCTACGAGACGCTCACCGCCGCGCTGGCCGGCGCGGCGGACCCGGGAATCCTCGAGGTCGAGGACCTCGCGACGCTGTTGTCGTCGCACGTCGGTCGTCCGTACTCGCCCTGCCGGCATCCGGAGGGCGAGGTTCGCGGCGCCACGCTGGCCTGCGCCGTGTTCGACATCCCGCGGCGACGCCTGCGGCTGTACGCCGGCAACCCGTGCCGGGGCGACTGGGCCGAGTACCTCGCGCCGGAGGCCGAGGCGTTCGCATGAGCGGCGTCGCCTTCGGCTTCCTGGCCGATTCGGAGCTGCGCATCGGGGAATCGATCGCCTGGGTCCGCGAACGACTCGAGGCGCCCTAGCTTCCCAGGCCCGTGGCGTGGAAGACCAGCCACAGGGCGGCGCCGACGAGCCCGGCGCAGGGGATGGTCAGGACCCAGGCCCAGACGATCCGGCCGGCGACGCCCCAGCGGACGGCGGACGCGCGGACCGTGGCGCCGACGCCGCAGATCGAGCCGGTGATCGTGTGGGTGGTGCTGACCGGGATGCCGGCGGCGGTGGCGACGAGGATCGAAGCCGCCGCGGCGGTCTCGGCGCAGAACCCGCCGACCGGCTTGAGGGCGGTGAGCCGCATGCCCATCGTGCGGATGACCCGCCAGCCGCCGGCCAGGGTGCCCAGGGCGATCGCGGCATAGCAGGCGAAGACGACCCAGAGGGGGACGTAGAAGGTGTCGCCGAGGTAGCCCGAGGCGAAGAGCAGGGCGGCGATGATGCCCATCGTCTTCTGCGCGTCGTTGGCGCCGTGGCTCAGGCTGAAGGCGGCCGAGGAGACGAGCTGGCCGACGCGGAACAGCCGATCGACGCGGCCGGGGGTGGCGCGCCGGAAGATCCAGAGCACGGCGACCATGAACAGGAAGCCGAGCAACAGGCCGAGCAGCGGGGAGAGGACGATGAACAGGGTGATCTTCAGCAGCCCGGCCTGGTTCAGCGCGCACGTCCCGGCCTTGACGATCGCGACCCCGGCCAGGCCGCCGATCAGCGCGTGCGAGACGCTGATCGGCAGGCCGAAGTGCGTGCAGGCGTAGGCCCAGACGACCGCGCCGAAGAGCGCGGCGAGCACGACCCAGGGCGTGACGATCGCGGGATCGATCACCCCCTTGCCGATCGTCTTGGCGACCGCCACGCCGAACAGGAACGCGGCGGCGAAGTTGAAGAAGGCGGCCCAGGCGACCGCCAGGCCCGGCGGCAGCACGCGGGTGCCCACCACGGTGGCGATCGAGTTCGCGGCGTCGTTCATCCCGTTGACGAAGTCGAACAGGAGCGCGAGCGCGACGCCGATGACGACGACCGTCAGCAAATCAGCGACCCTGCGTCCCGGCCCCCCCGTGCCGGATGTCCTGGCCTCCTACCATGAACACCACCATCTCCGCCAGGTTGCAGGCGTGGTCCCCGATCCGCTCCAGGTACTTGGCGACCGACTGCAGCCGCGTGGCGCGGTAGATGTTCCGCGGATCCTCCATCATGTAGGTCAGCAGCTCGCGGAAGATCTGCGCGTAGTAGGCATCGACCGTCGCATCGCGGGCGATCACGGCCCGCGCGCGCTCCGCGTCGCCCGCGACGAACGCATCCAGCGCCTCGCGCACCATCGTCCGGGCCGCCTGGGCCATCTGCGGCAGGTCGACGTACGGCTTGAGCGTCGGTTCCTCGTTCAGCTCCAGGGCGCGTTCGCAGACGTTGACCGACAGGTCGCCGATCCGCTCGAGGTCGGTGACCAGTTTGAGCGCCAGGGTGATGAACCGGAGGTCCGAGGCGACCGGCTGGCGGCGGGCGAGGATGCGCAGGCACAGGGCGTCGGTTTCCACCTCCAGGCGGTCGATCTCCCGGTCGCCCTCGATCGTGGCGCGGGCCAGCGCGCTGTCCCGCTCGACGACCGCGCGGATCCCGGCGGCGATCGCCGCCTCGACCTTCGCCCCGAGCAGCAGGATCCGCTCGCGCAGCCGGCCCAACTCCGCCTCGTACTCGCGATCGGTGTGGCGCGTTCCCATCGCCTCCGCTCCCTCAGCCGAAACGGCCGGTGATGTAATCCTCGGTGCGTTGCCGGCTCGGCCGCGTGAACAGCACGTCGGTGCGATCGTACTCGACCAGCTCGCCGAGGTGGAAGAAGGCGGTGTAGTCCGCGACGCGGGCCGCCTGCTGCATGTTGTGCGTCACGATCACGATCGTGTAGCGTTCGCGCAGCTCGTGGATCAGCTCCTCGATCCGCGCGGTGGCGGTCGGGTCGAGCGCCGAGCAGGGTTCGTCCATCAGCAGGACTTCGGGTTCGAGCGCCAGGGCGCGGGCGATGCACAGCCGCTGCTGCTGGCCGCCGGAGAGGCCCGAGCCGGAGCGATCGAGGGCATCCTTGACCTCGTCCCACAGCGCCGCCTGCCGCAGCGCGCGTTCGGCGAGGCCGGCGGGGTCGGGGACCTTCTCGCCGCCGAGCCGCAGGCCCGCCAGGACGTTGTCGCGGATCGACATCGTCGGGAACGGGTTGGGCTTCTGGAACACCATCCCGACCCGGCGGCGCAGGCGCACCGGGTTGACGTTCGGGGCGTAGATCTCCTGGCCGTCGAGCAGCACGCTGCCGGCCACGCGGGCCCCGGGGACGACCTCGTGCATCCGGTTCAGGCAGCGGACGAAGGTCGATTTCCCGCAGCCGGAGGGGCCGATGATCGCGGTGACGCGACGCTCGAGGATCGGCAGGGTGATGCCCTTGAGGGCTTCGGTCTTGTCGAACCAGGCGCGGAGGTCCCGGGTGCTCATCTTCTCCGCGGGAGGGGCCGCGGCGTCGTCGGCGGCGAGCGCGGCGGAGCGCTCGCCGGCGGTCGCCGTCGGGCGCGGCCCGCAGCCCGGCGGGAGGGTGGTGGGGGACGAAGTCGCGAGGGCGGAGGCCATGTCGTCGCTCTCCCTTTCCGCGGCGCGCCGGGCGCCTACCAGTACACGCGGCGCTGCAGCCGGGCGCGCAGCCAGATCGCCGCGCCGTTGAGCAGCAGCATCAGCGCGACCAGCACGATGATGCCGGCCGCGGCGTTGACATGGAAGCCGGCCTGCGGCCGCGAAACCCAGTTGAAGATCTGGATCGGCAGCGCGGTGAAGCCGCTGTGGACCGAGTCGGGCAGGAACGCCACGTAGGTCAGGGCGCCGATCGTGATCAGCGGCGCGGTCTCGCCGATTGCGCGGGCCAACGAGAGGATCACGCCGGTCAGCACCCCGGGGAGGCACATCGGCAGCACGACGCCCCGCAGCGTCCGCCACTTGTCGGCGCCGAGGGCGTAGGCGGCCTCGCGCAGCGACGGCGGCACGGTACGCAGGGCCTCGCGCGAGGCCAGGATCACCATCGGCAGCAGCAGCAGGGCCAGGGTACAGGCCCCGGCGAGCAGGCTGCGGCCCATGCCGAGCACCCGCGCGAAGACCTCGAGCCCCAGCAGGCCGTAGATGATGGACGGCACCCCGGCCAGCGTGTTGATGTTCAGCTCGATCAGCCGCGTCAGGCGGGTCGGGCGGGCGTACTCTTCGAGGTACAGGGCGGCGCCGAGGCCGACCGGGATGGCGATCAGCGCGGTGAGGCCCATGAGGTAGGTCGTGCCGACCAGCGCCGGGAGGATGCCGGCCAGTTCCGGCTTGCGGGAAGGGAAGGAGGTGATGAAATCCCAGTTCAGCCGCGGCCAGGCATCGACCAGCGAGCGGCCGAACAGGAACAGCAGCAGCAGCAGCGGCAGGACCAGGGCGACGATCGCGATCGCCTGGAACGCGCGCTGCGGCGCCAGCTCGGCCCGACGGATCGCGAGGTCGTGGGTCCGCGAGGACGAGGCGCTCACGTCAGCCCTCCCTTGAGCATGCGCCGGCGGAGCCGATGCGCCACGAGGTTCAGCAGCAGGGTCACCAGGAACAGGCAGAGGCCGACGGCGAAGATCGTGCGGTACTCGAGCGTGCCGGTCGGGGTGTCGCCGAGGCTGATCTGGACGATGTAGGCGGTCATGGTTTCGATCGGGACGCGTGGGTCGAGGGTCAACCGCGGCTGCTGGCCCGCCGCGATCGCGACGATCATCGTCTCGCCGATCGCGCGCGAGACGCCGAGGATCACCGAGGCGCCGATGCCGGAGAAGGCCGACGGGATCACGACGCGGAACACCGTGCGCAGCCGGCCCGCGCCCAGTGCGTAGGAGGCCTCCCGCAGGCTCGCCGGCACGGCGTAGATCGCGTCCTCGCTCAGCGAGGCGATGACCGGCAGGATCATCACGCCCATCACGATCCCGGGGCCCAGCGCGTTGAATCCGGCGAGGCCGGGAACCACGCGCTGCAGCGCGGGCGTGACGTAGAGCAGGGCGAAGTAGCCGTAGACCACGGTCGGAATCCCGGCCAGCACCTCGAGCGCCGGCTTGAGCACCCGCCGCGCGCGTTCGGGCGCGAACTCCGCCAGGTAGATCGCGGCCAGCAGGCCGAAGGGCAGGGCGACCAGCACGGCGATCAGCGTGGTCAGCAGCGTGCCGGCCAGGAGCGGCCAGATGCCGAAGTGCTTGTCGTCGAACAGCGGCGTCCACTGCCCGTCGCCGAAGAAGTCGGCCAGCGACACCTCGGCGAAGAACCCGGCGCTCTCCCGCACCAGCACGACGACGATGCCGACGGTCGTGACGATCGAAACCAGCGCGCAGACGAGCAGGAAGATCCGCACGAACCGCTCGGAGCGGGCCCGCGGCCGGAGCAGGTCGGACGGGTCGGGGGAAGGGGGCGGGCCGGAAGAGCCGGACGCGCGCGCCGGACCCGGAACGCGGCCCGCTCGCTCCCCGTCGGCCGTCGCGTCGGCCCCCGGGTCGCTCGGCTGGCGGTCCGGCGACGTCATCGCGGCGCGGCGGCGGCCTCGCGCTCCAGGAGCGTGTCGATCGTCACGCCGACCAGCGACCCCTTGCCGGCGAACATCGAACCCGTGCGGCGATCCCGCACCCGCTGCAACGCCAGCGGGTAGGCCCGCTCGGGCAGCGGCACGTATCCGACCTCCGCGATCAGCGGCGCACCCTGCGTGAGGCAGAACTCGACGAACCGCGCCACCTCGGGCCGGTCGAGCGCCCTGGTCGCGACGTAGACGAACAGCGGGCGCGAAAGCGGCTGGTAGGTGCCGTTGCGGATCGTCTCGAGGGATGCGGCGACCGGGCCGTCGCCGTTGTCGGGCTTGCCGTCGTCGACCGGCAGCAGCTTCAGCTTGTCGCGGTTCTCCTCGTAGTAGGCGAAGCCGAAGAACCCGAGCGCCAGCTCGTCGGTCGCGATCCCCTGGACCAGCACGTTGTCGTCCTCGCTCGAGGTGAAGTCGCCCCGGCTCGAATGCTCCTTCCCCACCACCGCCTCGGTGAAGTAGTCGTACGTCCCCGAGTCGACGCCGGGCCCGAAGAGATGGATCTCGCGCTCGGGCCACCCGGTGCGGACGTCGCTCCACCGCAGCACCTTCCCCTGCGCCTCGGGCGCCCACAGCCGGCCGAGCTCCTCGACGGTGATGTGCTGCGCCCAGTCGTTTGCGGGGTGGACGACGATGGCGATGCCGTCGTAGGCGATCGGCAGCTCGACGTACTCGATCCCGGCCTTCGCGCACGCCTCGACCTCGGCCGGCTTGATCGGACGCGAGGCGTCGGAGAGGTCGGTCTCCCCCGCGCAGAACTTCTTGAACCCGCCGCCGGTGCCGGAGATGCCGACGGTGACCTTCACGTCCGGATGGCTCTTCTGGAACTCCTCGGCCACGGCCTCCGTGATCGGAAACACGGTGCTCGACCCGTCCACCTTCACGATCCCGGCCTCCGATGACTTCCGGCAGCCGGGCGGGGCGGTGACCACGACACCCAGGACGATCAACGCGACGAAGCTCATGGTTCTGGACATGCTGGACCTCCCTTCCCCGCCGCCGGCAGGGTCCCGGCGGCGTGTGACATCCGCGTGACGGACAAGCCACATCTCCGCGGATCCCCCGGCATCAGTAGGAAACCTGGGCCGCGACGAGGACCTGGTTGCTCGGCGTGCGCTCGTCGTACTGGAAGCGCGAGTACGAAACCTGCAGCTTGGCCTCGTGGCCGCGGAGGAACCAGTTCAGGCCGGCATCGATCTGCCACAGCTCGTCCGAGGTTCCGGTTCCCTCCTGGTCCATGTCCGGATCGAAGTAGCCGACGCGGGCGCACGGCTGGACCAGGTCGGCGATCGTGTAGGCCACCGCGGCGTAGAAGCCGTGACCGTGGACATCGATGCCGCCGGCGTTGACGTCGTGAGCGTAGATGTACTCGCCCTGGAACAGGAACCCGGCGTAGTCGAACCGCAGGTCGCCCTCGTAGCGGTCCTTGGTGCCGGGCTGGTCGCGGTCGCCGACCGCCAGATAGGCGACGCCGGCGATGGTCAGGCCGTCGAACGGGTAGGCCTCGAGCCGCAGGGCGAGGTCCTTGGTGTTGTTCGCGTCGAGGTTGTTCTGGCCGGCGCCGTTGTACAGCCCCAGCGTGTAGCCGAACCATTCGAACTTCTTGGCCAGCATCAGCCCCAGATCGCGGCGGTCGCCGAAGCGTCGCGAGACGGTCGCCCGTTCGGGGAACAGCAGGCGGGACGACGAACCGAATCCCTCCCAGCTCACGGGGATTTTGAACTGGCCGATCGAGATCTCGACGTACGGCACGAGGAAGGTGACGAAGAAGTCCTGGAACATCGAGACGGCCGAGACGGGTTGCTGGACGGTGACCTGCTCCGGGTGCTGCGGATCGGTCGGGGGCGGATCCTGGTTCTGGACTTCGAGCGTGGCGGAGCCGAACTCCAGCACCTTGGCCGGGTCGATCATCAACTTGTAGCGGACCCAGCCGGGGACGATCTCGCCCTGCGCGCTCAACTCGGCGCGGCGGATGCGGAACGTGTTGTCGATCTCGTCGGCCCCGGTCCCCTCGAAGTCCGCGAGATACCACCCCTGCAGCAGCAGTCCCGGGCGGAAGAACCCGTCGCCCGCGCCGACCTGCAACGCACGCGGATTCCCGGCGCTCGCGTCGGCCGCCGGGGCGGGTGGCGGCGTCGGGTCGGCGGGCGCGGGCGCGGGTGCGGGCCGGGTGTCAGGCGCCGGCGGGACGCCCTCCTGGGCCGATGCGCCGGCGGCGGTCAGGCCGACGACCACGGGGATCAGGGCCGCCTGGAACCGATGGCTTGTCATTCTCGTGACCTCCCTTCCTCTCTCCGGAGACGGGACCTCCGTCCCCGTTGCGGCGGGAGTCCGTAGCGGCCTGCCGGATCCATGTCGTGGCGCGCCGGCAACGTTTCGGTGACGCTGGTGAACTTCGCGTGACAGGCCCGCCATCGGGGAGCCACCGGCCGTCGTCCCGGGCGGGGCGGGGCCGCCCCGGGAGGCGTCAGGCGCGGGACAGGGTGAAGTGGAACGTGCTGCCCTTGCCGGGCGCGCTGTCGACCCCGACCGTGCCGCTCATCGCCTCGACGAGGTGCTTGACGATGGAGAGGCCGAGGCCGGTGCCGCCGAGGTCGCGCGACCGGCCGGCGTCGACGCGATAGAAGCGTTCGAAGAGCCGCGGCAGGTGCTGGGGTTCGATGCCCGGCCCGGTGTCCGCGACGGCGATCCGCAGGCGGTCGCCTTCGACCGCGGCCCGCACGGTCACCGTGGCGCCGGGCGGGCAGTACTTGACGGCGTTGTCGACGAGGTTCGACAGGACCTGCTCGACGGCGCGGCGGTCGGCGCGCGCCGCGGGCAGGTCGGCGGGCAGGTCGGTCTCGAGCCGCAACTGTCTCGCCTCGGCCCGCTCGCGATGCAGTCCGAGCACGTGCTGGACGACGGGGGCGACGTCGAGCGGTTCGAGGTTGGGGCGATACTCGCGCGACTCGATGCGCGACAGGTCCAGCAGGTCCGCGACGAGCCGCTGGAGCCGCTCCGCGTTGCGTTCGATGATCTCGGCGAACCGCGCGGCGGCGGCGGGATCGCGATCCAGCGCTCCGCGCAGCGTCTCGGCGGCGGAGCGCACGGCGGCCACCGGCGTCCGCAGCTCGTGCGACACGTTCGCGACGAAGTCCCGGCGGATCGTCTCGAGCCGCCGCAGGTCGGTGACATCGACGAACACGGCGAGCAGTCCGCCGCCGCGGCGGTCGACGCGGGCGGCGTGCACCAGGAAGCGGCGCGGCCGGAGGCCTTCCACTTCGATCTCGCCGGCGGTCGAGGTCGGCGACCGGCGGGCGTTCTCGAGCAGTTCGCGCAGGTCCGCGTGGCGGATCGCCTCGAGCAGCGGCTTGCCGACGACGTCGGTGTCCAGCAGCAGGCTTTCGCGGAGCGCCGGGTTGACCAGCACGATCCGGCCGTCGGCGTCGAGCAGCAGGATCCCTTCGGTCATGCCCTGGAGCACGCTCCGCAGCAAGTCGCGCTCGGTCCGCAGCTCCCCCAGGGTCGCGGACAGGTTCTCGGCCAGGCCGTCCAGGGCGCGCGCCAACTCGCCGAGCTCGTCGCCGGCCGCGCTCCGCACCCGCGCCGTCAGGTCGCCTGCCGCCAGCCGGCGGGCCGTCGCCGTGGCGCCGCGCACGCTGCGACCGGCCCAGCGGGCGGCGAGCCAGGAAAGCCCGACGGCCACGGCGAGCGCCAGGAGCGCGGCGAACGCCAGGAGCCAGCGCAGGCGGGCGAGCGCGTCGTCGACCGCGGTGAGCGGCACGGCGAGGCGGACCACGCCGGTGGGCGTTCCAGCGCCCGGGGGGAAGGCCGCGGCGACGTACATCATGCGGCGGCCGAGCGTCGTGCTGTAGCGGGTGGCGGAGCCGCTGCCGTGCGCCAGGGCGCCGCGGATCTCCTCCCGGCCCGCATGGTTCTCGAGCCCGGCGAGCTGGTCGGGGGCGAGCTCCGAGTCGCCCCACACCGTTCCGTCGCGGCCGACGATCGTGACGCGCGCCTCGGCGGTCGCCGCGAGCGCGTCGGCGAGCGCATCCCAGCCGGGGCGGTCGGCGTCGCCGAGCCCGGCGTTCGTCGCGGCGCGCGCCGCACCGGCGGCGCGGACCGTCAGGTGCTCCGCCTCGCGTTCGATCAGGAACCGGTCGAGGGCGGTCCCGAGGAACAGGGATGCGACGGCGACGCAGAGCGCGACGAGTCCGAGCGAGACGAGGAACAGCTTGCCGCGGATGCCGAGACTCACCGCCGCGCTCCGGCGGGATTCGCGGCGAAGCGGTAGCCCACCCCCCGCACCGTCTCGATGTACTCGCCCGCCGGTCCCAGCTTCTCGCGCAGGCGCTTGACGTGCGTGTCCACGGTCCGCGTCGTGATGTCCGCCTGGATGCCCCAGACGTCGTCGAGCAGCACCGACCGGGACTGCACCCGATCGCGCCGCTCGTGGAGCGTCACCAGCAACCGGAACTCCAGCGCCGTCAGCGGCACCTCCTCGCCGTCGACCCACACGCGGTGCGCGTCGCGGTCGACCCGCAGCCGGCCGAACTCGATCACCGGCGTCGCCTCGGGCGCCGAGGCGGTGCGGCGCAGGATCGCCTGGATCCGCAGCAGCAGCTCGCGCACGCTGAACGGCTTGGTCACGTAGTCGTCCGCGCCCAGCTCGAACCCCACCACCCGATCGATCTCCTCCCCCTTCGCGGTCAGCATCAGCACCGGGATCCCGCGCGTCGCGGGCTCCTTCTTCAGCGCCTTGCACACGTCCGTGCCGGGGACGTCGGGAAGCATCAGGTCGAGACACACCAGGTCGGGGCGATGGTTCCGCGCCAGCTGCAGCCCCTCCTCGCCCCGCAACGCCTGCAACACCTCGTGCCCCGCCTGCCGCAGGTTGTACTCGAGCACCGTCTGCAGGTCGCGTTCGTCCTCGATGACCAGAATCCGTGCCATGACGTTCGTCACCGTCCCGTCACCGGGTGACGGACGGGTGAAGTTCCGGAAACATCCTGGCGCAAGGCTAGGACCGCCGCACCGCGGAATCAAGGTGCGGCAAGCGAACGGGCGATCCGCGGCCCGCGGCCGGGGCTGCCGGCCGGATGCCGCCGGCGCGGAACCGCGAGGACGCGGCGGCGGGCGCGTGTTGCAAGGCGAGGGGACGCGCCGTTTCACCGTTGAAAAAGGCCGTCCGCGCGGCCGAGCCGTTTGCCAGCCGATCCGGCAGCTTGGAGTGCGGCCATCCCGGGCACGGGGCTTGCAATCCTACGATGCCTGCGTCTGGGGGTGGATGATGGTACTGGACGGCTTCGACGGTCTGGCAAGCGGGCGGCGGTCCCTGGAGCGGTCGAGCGCTCCGTCGCTGCCTCCGCCGGGACGCGAATCGACCGCCTGGATCCTGGCCCGCATCAACGAGTGCTGTGTCGAGCAGGGGTTGGACTCGGACCAGAACGTCCGCCGCCTGGTCGCGCTCTGCGGCACGCTGATGGGCGCCGTGGAGGTCGGGTACGACCGGCTGCGCGAAGGGCGTCTGCGGCCGGCCTACCGCTGGACGGAGGCGTCCGGTTCGCAACCGGTCCGGGAGGAGACCGGGCCACGCTCGTCGTCGCCGGCGTCGAACGGAGATGCGGGAGCCGACCCGGTCAACGGTCTCCAGGTGATGCCGGTCGATGGCGGCACGCGGGTGACGATGGGGGTGCGGTACGGCGGCATGCGCTGGGGCGTCCTGCGCGTGCAACTCGAGCGCATCCTGGTGGTCGGGGACATCGACCGGCGCATCCTGGAGTTCGTCGCGGCGGCGATCGGGATCGAGGAGCAGCGCGAGCATTCGGACCTGGCGCGGCGCCAGACCGAGGAGCGGTCGCGGCTGGTCTTCGAGTCGATCCGCGACGGACTGGGCATCGTGGATCCGTCCGAGAACATCGTCTTCGCCAACCAGGCCTACGCCGACATCCTCGGCTACACCCGGGAGGAGATCGTTTCGAAGAACCTGCGGGACCTGCTGGCGCCGGGCGAGTTGGAGAAGGTCCTCGCGGAGACGGCGAAGCGCCGCGAGGGGCAGGCCAGCGTCTACGAACTGGCGATGCGGCGCAAGGACGGCGAGATCCGGCAGGTCCGGGTCTCCGCGGTGCCGTGGCGCGACCCGGCCGGCGCGTTCGTCGGCACGATCGGCGCGATCGTCGATATCACCGAGGAGAAGCGCAGCGAGGCGGAGCGGCGGGAGGCGACGGCCCGCCTGCGCCGCGCCGTCGAGAAGACGATCCAGGCGATCACCACGATGGCCGAGCTGCGCGACCCGTACACCGCCGGACACCAGCGTCGCGTCGCGCGACTCGCCGCCGCCATCGCCCGCGAGCTGGGCCTGGGCCAGGAGACCGTCGAGGGAATCTACCTCGCCGGGGTGATCCACGACATCGGCAAGATCGCGGTTCCGGCCGAGATCCTCAGCAAGCCGGGACGCCTCGAGAAAGCCGAGTTCCAGTTGATCCAGGCGCACTGCGCCACCGGCTACGACGTCCTCAAGGAGATCGAATTCCCCTGGCCGATCGCCCAGATCGTCCTGCAACACCACGAACGCCTCGACGGGTCGGGCTACCCGGGCCGACTGCGCGATGGGGAGATCCTCCGCGAGGCCCGCATCGTCGGCGTGGCGGACGTCGTCGAGGCGATGGCCTCGGACCGACCCTATCGCCCCGCGCTCGGCGTCGAGGCGGCCCTGGCGGAGATCCGCAAGGGCGCCGGTCGGCTCTACGACCCCGAGGCGGCGGAAGCCTGCATCGGATTGTTCGAGCGGAAGGCCTTCACGTTCGGCTAGATTCCGCGGCATGGTGCGCAGCCCGGGCGCCGCCGGCGGTCTTCCACGAACGCTGAGCCTCCTGGCCCTCTTCGGTGTGACGCTCGGCTGTCCGCGGCGGGCCCCCGAGGCCGTTCCGGAAGCCGCGACCTCCGCGCCCGCCGAGGCGTTTGCGGAGGCGACGTCGCCCGCGGAGGCTTCCGCGCGCGCGCCGGCGGATGCGGCAAGCCTGCTCGAGTCGGCCCCCGCGGATGCGTCGATCGGACCCCGTGAAGCGGCGGAGGAATCGCGGTCGCCGTGCGACGGGCCCGAGACGCCGGTCGTGCCGCTTCGCGACCGGGCGGCCCTCGAGCGGGCCTGCCGGCGCAAGGACTGGCCGGCGTGCACGGCGTTGGCCGACCGCCTGGCCGACGGTCCGGCCGAGGAGCGCGACGAGGAGCGGGCGGACGGGTTGTACGCGCGGGCCTGCGAGCAGGGGCGGCGGGGCGACGCCTGCCGGCGGCTCGGCCTGCGGCGGCTGCGCGCGGCCTCCACGCCGGCAACCGGCCGGGAGGCGGTGGAGCGGCTGGAGCAGGCGTGCGCCGCCGACCACCTCGACGCGTGCGCGACGCTGGGTGAAGTCCTGGTGCGGGGCGAGCAGGCGCCGCGCGACGTCTACGTCGGCCTCCAGCGCCTCCAGCACGCCTGCCTTCGCGGGTACGCCGCCGCCTGCGTCGCGACCCGGGGGCTGCGCGAGATCGCCGAGTCGTACGACCTGCCGCTGCCGCGCGCCGTCGGGCCGGAGCCGGTCAAGCCGGGGAAGGGGCCGTCGGCCGAGGCGGTGTGTCCGGCGCTGTTCCACGGCGCGGCGGCGGTGGCGCTCCGCGAGCGGCTCGACGGCGGGCTGGCGCGGCTGGCCCCGGCGGCGCTGGCGGCGGCGCTGCCGGGGGCGGTCGAGGGGTGGACGGTCGAGCGGGCGGCGTTGCCGGAAGTGGATTCGTCTCCGCGCGGCACGACGGTCGGCGCCCGCTTCGTCGCCGGCGACGGCGGCGTCGTGAACCTCGTGGTGCGCGACCGGGCCGCGGAGTGCACCCTGCAACCCGGAACCGGCGCCGCGATGCTGGAACGGACGGGCCGGGGCGCCGAGGCACGGTCGGCGGTCCGGGTCGGCGCGGAGCCGGCCGTCCTGTTCGGACCGCCCGGCACCCGGACGCTCGTGCTGTGGGCGGCCGATCGCTGCGAAGTCCGCGCGACGGCGACGGGCGTTTCGGACGAACGCCTGCGGGCGCTCGTCGGAGCGCTCGACCTCGCGGCGCTGCGCAGGGAGTGCGGGCGGCGCGAGCTGGACGGCGGCGTTCCGGTTTACGAGCAGGAACATGCCGTGGCGCGCCGCCGGGCGGGCGCCGGAACGTCGCCCCCGTGAAATCCGGGCGGCGGGCGGGCGTCCGCGACGGCGCCGAGGGGGTCGGCTAGGGGATCACGACCGCGCGCAGGCAGCTCGGGTCGCCCGAGCGGAGCAGGTCGAAGGCCTTGTTGATCTCGGCCAGCGGGAAGCGGTGGGTGACCATCTCCTGGACGCGGACCTTGCCCATCCGCGCCATCTCGATCAGCGGCGGGTAGTCGACGGGCCGGCAGCCGAGGCTGCCGATCACTTCCTGCTCGAAGTACATGATCTTCATCACCGGCAGGCTCATCGGCTTGTCGGAGTAGCCGACGACGACCAGTCGGCCGCCCTTGCGGATCGTGCCGAACGCGGCCTCCATCGTCGCCGGATTGCCGATGCACTCGAAGGCGACATCGACGCCCAGGCCGCCGGTCAGCTTGCGCACGTCCTTGGCGAGGTTCTGGGTCTGCTTGGCGTTGATCACGGCGAAGGCGCCGAACGACCTGGCGTACTCGAGCTTCCGGTCGAGGACGTCGACGGCGATCACCTTGCAGCCCATGCTGGCGGCGATCTGGACGGCGTTCATGCCGACGCCGCCGCAGCCCATGACGAGACAGGAATCGCCCGGGCGCAGGCCGGAGCGGCGGGTGACGGCGAAGTAGGGGGTGGAGGTGGCGTCGGCGATGATCGCGCCCTCGACCAGCGGCACCTCCTCCGGCAGCGGGAAGGCGTCCTTCGCGGGGGCCAGGAGGTACTCGGCGTAGGCGCCATCGATGTTGTTGCCGAACATCACCATGCTCTGGCAGATGTTCTCGCGGCCCGTGCGGCAGAAGAAGCAGGTGCCGCAGGAGAGGACCGCCGGGAGCAGCACCCGGTCGCCCTCCCGGAAGCTCTGCACGCCGTCGCCGAGCTTGGCCACGGTGCCCGACGCCTCGTGGCCGAGGATCAGCGGCGGCTTCTTGGCGGTCGGCACTCCGTGGTCGATGTAGTGCAGATCGGTGTGGCACACCCCGCAGGCGGCGACCCGGACCAGGATCTGGCCCGGACCGGGCTCCGGCGTGGGCACGTCTTCCAGCCGGAGCGGCTGATTCGGCCCGTGGAACACGGCTGCGCGCATGGTTTCCTCCTCCTTGCTAGCGGTCCTTCCAGACCGGCTTCCGCTTCTCCGCGAAACTGGCCAGTCCTTCCCGCACGTCCTCCGTGCGGTACAGGTCGGCCAGGAAGATCGCACCGCCGCGGTCGAGCGCCGCGGCGATCGGGATGCCGTCGCACTGGTCGGCGGCGCGGACGGCGAGCCGCAGGACGCTGCCGCTGCCGCGGGCCACACGGCCGACGAAGGCGCGAATCGCATCCTCGGTGCCTTCGGCCGGGAGCACCGCGTTGGCCAGACCGACCTGGAACGCCCGTTGCGCGTCGATCCGGTCGCCGGTCAGCATCAGCTCCATCGCCACCGCGCGCGGAATGCGGCGCGGCAGCGCCGCGGCGGCGATCGGCGGGAAGAACCCGAGGTTGATCTCGGGAACGCCGAAGCTCCCCTTGGGGCCCATCAGGATCAGGTCGCAGAACAGCACCACCTCCGCGCCGCCGCCCAGCGCGGCTCCCTCGACGACGGCCACCGTCGGCACCGACGCGTTCCGCATCGTCTGGAACAGCCGTCCGAACGCGGTGATCATCGCCGGCGCCTTGTCCGGAGAGTGGTCGGCGACCTCCACCCCCGCCGAAAACGCCTTGCCGCGGCCCCGCAGCACGACCACGCGGGTCCGCGGGTCGCGCCCCGCCTCCTCGAAGGCGGCGGCCAGGGCGTCGATCATCGGCAGGTCCAGCACGTTGAGCGGCGGCCGGTCCAGCGTGATCGTGCGGACCCCTTCCGCGAACGAGACCTCGATCGTCTTCCCGTCGGCCATCGGCTGCTCCTTTCTCCGCGGGCGGTCTCTCCCGAGCGCCGGCGGTCGTACCACCGGGACGCCGGGGCGTCAACTCGGCTCCGGCCGCCACGGATCCCGAAGAAAGCCGCACGGGTCGCGGACGCACCCGGGAGGGGCGGGAGGCCGAGAAAAGGGGTCGGCGGAAGCGTCCGCTTCGGGTAACATCGGGACGGGAGGGGGGAACGTGCGGTCGAAAGAGGAGGTGGACCGTGCCGCGCATCCGTACGCGTCGTGAACCCCGGGCGGCGCTGGGGCTGGCCGTGCTCCTGCCGCCGGCGCTGCTCGCCTCGCCGGCCGGGGCGGACGAGACGCCGGAAATCGTGGTGCGCGCGCCCTGGGGCGCGGGTGACGGCGAGCTGGGCCGGAGCGGCGGCGACGAGTCGGCGCCCGTCGGGCCGATGAGCTTCGCCGTCGGGCCGGCCGGCGAGGTCCTGGTGCTCGACCAGGTCAACCGGCGCGTGGCGCGCTTCGACGCGCGCGGCCGCTGGCTCGGCGCCGTACCCGTGGGCCTCGACACGTTCCAGGACCTGGCGCTCGCCCCCGGCGGTCAGCTCGTGCTGCTCGACCGGCTCGCCGCGCAAGTCGTCCGGGTGCTCGACCCGGACGGCGCGCGGCTGGCCGAGACGCAGCTGCTCGGCGCCGGAATCGAGGAAGGCGGCGGGACGACCGCGCTGTTCGCGCGGGACGACGGGGTGTGGGTCGAGTACGACCACCAGCGGTCGGTGCGCGTGCTCGACGCCCGGTTCCGCGAGCCGTTCTTCCGCGCGGAACGGACCGGCCGGCCGCTGCCGGACGGCCGGCAGGGACACGCCCGCCTCGCGGGACGCTCGGCGGTCGAGGTCTGGACGGTCGATCCCGGGCGCGAGGCGGTCGCGGCCCGGGCGGAGCTGCGCTACGGCGGGACGGTGCGGCGGATCGCGGCGCTGGCCGGGGACGCGCAGGGTCGGGTCGTCGTGGCGGTCCACCTGTGGGAGGAGGACCCGGAGACGTTCGCGGCGCGCGACGAGCGGCTGGAGCTGCGGGTGCTGGACGCGGCGCTGGTCGAGCGGCGGCGCTTCGAAACGTCGCCGTCGGTCGGCGCCTGGGAGCAGTTCAAGGAGTTCGAGGTGACGCCGGAGGGGACGATCTGGCAGCTTGCGTTCGTCGAGGCGGGCGTCGAGGTGCGGCGATGGCGTCAGCCGCCGCCGGCGTCGCCCGTTTCGAACAGCGCCGACGGATCGCCGATCGGCGGCAGGCAACGGGTGCCGCGACAGATGTAGGCCACCGCCGGCCCGCGCGGCGCCTTGGGCGCCAGCGCCTCGGGCAGCGTCGCGTCGGGCGGAATTGCGAAGACGAGGTCGCCGCGGGTTTCCGCCGCCGCCCGTGCCTCCTGCCACGGCGCGAGATCTTCGGGGGTGCCGCGCAACACGATCGTGCGCGGTTCCTCCAGGAATTCCTCCAGCGCCAGGACGACCGAGCCGAAGGCGGCGGGGAAGCGCGCCAGGTCGGGTCCGAGCGTCCGCAGCGCGCGGTCGGCGGCGTCCAGCCAGTCGGCGCGGCCGAGCAGTCGGCCGAGGCGCAACAGGGCGCGGATCGCGACGCCCGCGCCGCCGGGCAGCGCCCCGTCGGCCCCGCCGCGCGGGCGGAACGGGAGCCGCTCGTGGTCGCGTGCCGTGAAGTACAAGGCGCCGGCCGGGTCGGCGAACGAGTCGAGCAGGCGGTCGGCGAGCGCCACGGCCCATTCCAGGTCGGCGTCGCGCCAGCGCGCCTGGAGCAGTTCGATCAGCGCGTCGAGCAGGAAGGCATGGTCGTCGAGGTAGGCGGGGAAGCGGGCGCGATCAACGCGCCAGGCGGCGAACAGTCGGCCATCGCGCCACAGTTCGCGCCGCAGGAAGTCCGCGGCGGTCGAGGCGGCATCGATGTAGTCCGGGCGTTCGAGCCGCCGGCCGGCGCGGACCAGGCCGCGGATCATCAGGGCGTTCCAGGCAGTCAGCACCTTGTCGTCCCGAGCGGGACGCGGACGCCGCGCGCGGGCCTCCCGGAGCTTCCTCCGGGCCTCGGCCAGCCTCCGCCCCGCCTCGGCCTCGGGCACCCCGAGCCGCGCGGCGGCCTCGGCCGCCGTGGCCGCGCCGAACAGATGGTTGGCCCCTTCGAAGTTGCCGGCCGGCGAGACGCCCCAGACGACCTCGGCCGCGGCCGTCTCGTCCGCGTCCAGCAGTTCGCGCAGTTCCTCGTGCGTCCAGAGGTAGTACGCCCCCTCGCCGCCGGCGGAGTCGGCGTCCAGGCTCGAGGCGAACGCGCCGCCCGGGAGCCGCATCTCGGCCAGCGCCCAGTCGGCCGTTCCCTCCGCCGTGCGCCGGAACAGCTCGTTGGCCGTCAGGCCCCAGGCCTCGGCGTAGATCGGCAGCAGCAGGGCGTTGTCGTAGAGCATCTTCTCGAAGTGCGGGATGCGCCAGGCCGCGTCGGTGCTGTAGCGGAAGAAGCCGCCGCCGAGCTGGTCGAACAGGCCGCCGCGCGCCATTCGATCCAGGGTCCGTTCGAGCATGCTGCGCGCGCCGGCGTCCGCGGGATCCCGGCGCAGCCGGCCGAGCAGGAACTCGAGCGGCGCGCTCTGGGGGAACTTCGGGGCGCCGCGCGACCCCCCGTGCACCGGGTCGAACTCGCGTTCGATTCGTTCTCGGTAGGCCTGAACCGGAGCGCCGTCCAGCGACCCCGCCGAACGGGTCGGCGACGAATCGGGCTCGACCTGCCGGAGCGCCTCGACGACGAGACGGCCGAGCGACGCGACGGAGCGGCGGCGGCTCGTCCAGGCCGCGGCCAGCTCGAGCAGCACGTCGCGGAAGCCGGGCAGCCCCATCCGCGTCCGGGGCGGGAAGTAGGTACCGCCGTAGAACGGCTCGCCATCCGGGGTCAGGAACATCGTCAGCGGCCAGCCGCCGCCGCGCCCCGTCAGGAGCTGGTGCGCCGTCTGGTAGATCTGGTCGAGGTCCGGGCGCTCCTCGCGGTCGACCTTCACGCAGACGAAATGCTCGTTCATCAGGCGCGCCGTCGCCGGATCCTCGAACGACTCGTGCGCCATCACGTGGCACCAGTGGCAGGCCGAGTAGCCGATCGAGAGCAGGATCGGCCGGTCCTCCCGCCGGGCGCGCTCCAGCGCCTCGGGACCCCACGGATACCAGTCCACCGGGTTGGTCGCGTGCTGGAGCAGGTACGGACTGGTTTCGGCGGCGAGTCGCGAATGCAGGGTGGCGTCGTTCATGGCGCACCTCCTGGGCAGCCCAAGATAAGCAGCCGGACGAGTCGGGTCAGCCGACGAGGGAACGTCCCCGATTCCGCAACGAACCCGCGGTGCCGCGCCCGCGGCGGAAGCGGCGCGGGTCTTCAGACCAGGCGCCGCGCGACCGGCACGGGATGGCAGGTCGAACCGCGCTGCGCGCACTCGAGGCAGGTGCCGAGCAGCCGGTCATGGTCGGGGCCCGGCGGGACCGGTTCGAACCCGTGGCGCAGGAACACCGCGGGGACGCGGGCGGTCGCCCACAGGATGCCGGCGCCGCGTCGCCGCGCCGCGTCGACGACCGTCTCGACGAGCCGGCCGCCGAGGCCGCGGCGGCGGAACCGCGGGTCGACCCACAGCCAGCCGACGAGCAGCCGGCCGTCGAGACGTTCGAGCATCACGCCGCCGACGACCCGGCCGTCCTCCACGGCGGTCCAGCCCGCCAGCGCCTCGACGCCGGGAACGATGCCGGGCTCGAGACCGGCCGCGACGCCGAGCCGCCGGAGCGTGTCGAAGTCGGCGGTCGCCTGCAACTCGACCACGGCCCGATGCTACCACGAGCGGGCCGACCGGCGCCGATCACGGAAGCTGCGGAGCCGGTGCGGTCGGCAAGGGGCGTTCCGACGTTCCCAGCGGCCGGACCCGGCTTTCGGGGCCGATGCGGAAGACGTTGCCGCGCCAGACCACCCGGCGGCGGAACCACCCGAGGACCCACAGGACGGTCGCCAGCAGATCCTTCACGGGCAACCAGCCGACCCTGAGCCCGCCGGGACCGTTTCCGCGCAGCCGCCGGGCGAGCCCCACGTCGAGCGCAATCTTGAGCGCGACACCCGCGACGGCGGCGAAGGCGAGCCACAGCGGGGCGGCGAGGCCGGCGCCGGCGAGCAGGGCTCCGGCGAACCAGGCGGTCGGTTGAAGCAGCAGTTCGCCGGCGTAGGCCGCCGGGTTGATGTGGCGGCGCATCTGCATCCAGCGCAACTGGCGCGACAGGAACCGGCGAATCGTCCACCGGCGATGGACCGTCCGCACCGGATGGGCCGAGAGCGCCACGCGGCGACCGGCGCGATGGTACAGCCGTCCCAGGAGGTAGTCCTCGGCCAGCACGTCGGCCACCGCGCGCCAGCCGCCGAGTGTTTCGAGTTCGGAACGACGCAGGAGGATCGACTTGCCGACCACGCAGGGATGGCCGACGAAGTCGCCGGCCGCCACGGCCGCGGCCACGAACGAGTTGAGTTGGGCGTTTTCCAGCAAGGCGCCCGCCGATTGCTCGCCGACGCCGCAGAGCAGCGAGGAGACGAGGCCGACCCGCGGGTCGCGCAGCTCCCCGACCACGGCGCGCAGGTACCCGGCGTCGGGGCGGACGTCGGAGTCCGAAATCAGGAGCAGGTCGTGCCGCGCCTCCGCGGCGAGCACGGCCAGGTTGTTGACCTTGGGGTTCGGCCCTACCGGCCGATCGCAGACCAGGACGCGGATCGGCACCCGCGGAAACTCGCGCCGCAGGCGGTCGGCGACGCGCAACGCGGGATCGGTCGCCTCGGCGGCGCCGAGCAGGATCTCGTAGTCGGGGTAGTCCTGGCGCGCCAGCGCCGCCAGGTTTTCCCAGAGTCCTTCGTCCAGCTCCTTGAGCGGCTTGAGGATCGACACCGGCGGCGTCGGGTCGTCGCGCCGGCCGCGCCGCCGGTGGCGAAGCAGGGCGCGGTGCGCGGCGGCGAAGGTGAGGGCCGTGAGCGCCAGTGCCACGCCGCCGAGGCCGAGCAGAACGAAGGGCAGCCAGCCGAGCATCGCGTCACCTCCGGTGCGACCGTATCGGAGGCCGGTGACGTCGTCGTGAACGGCAGGTAGTTCCGGCGTGAACAGTTTGCCGCGGCCGCAGGGCGGCCGTGCGACGGCCGTGTGACGCGGCGTGGCGGTCCGGGGGAACGAAGGGGTCCGCGGGCCACGGGGCGGGACGGTGCGACCCGCGGACCCCCGGGTGGGTCACGTGCCCGGGGTCAGTCGACGGGGAACGCCGTCCAGCCCTCGTACCAGCCCGGTGCGCCCGCGGCCACCGCCCCGACGTAGGTCGTCCGCTCGAACCAGGCGTCCGCCGGCACCCCGCCGCCGGTCAGCGCCGGCGAGCCGGCGCGCGGCCGGAAGTCGGGCGCGTCGAGGTTGAACGGGTCGGCGAGCTGCGGGTCGACGTTGCGGTTGTGGCGGGCGGGGTCGAGGAACCAGGCGCCCTCGTCGAACGGCGGGTCCTCGTAGGTCGTCGGCGGGGAGCCCTCGACCTCGTCTCCCACGGGGAAGTCGGGGTCGTTGCCGAACACGATGCTGTGCCGGATCGTCAGCGCATCGCTTCGGGCCTGGGCGCAGGTCGACGGGTGCTGGATGTCGAAGCCCCGCTCGTCGAAACCGTAGATGATCGCGCCGTACAGCTCGCCGGCCGTGCCGCGCCGCGCCTGCCAGCCGAAGTTGTCGTCGCTCGAGTCGAGGTCGGCGCCCTGGCCGATCAGGGTGATGTTGGCGATCACCGGGTGCGATCGCGGCGTCAGCGCATGGTCGTTCTTGTTGTTGTCGGCCTCGATGCCGTTGTCGCCCTCCGCCGGATCCTGCTGGGCGATCAGGAACTGGCCGCGGCCGACCCACCCGAGGTCCCAATCGATCGAATCGTCGGCGGCGGCGGTCACCAGCAGGTGCTTGACGTCCACGGTGCCGCCGAAGAACTCGATGCCGTCGTCCAGTCCCATGTGGATCTGGATGTAGTCCAGCTCGGTCCCCCGGCCGACGCCGTACAGCGACAGGCCGTTGAGCTCGTTGTCGGGAGTGACCTCGATCCCCGCGAACTCGATCCGCACGTAGCGCATCACGCCGCTGTCGTCCTCGGGGTCCGTTCCGCCGTAGACCCAGTCGGCCTCGCCCCCCTCGGCGATCCCCGTGCCGCCGGGGGTGTTGATCGGCGCCCGGCCCATCAGCACCACGCCGCCCCAGTCGCCGGGGGCGCGGGAACCCGCGGGCAACGAGCTGGTGAAGACGATCGGCGCGTCGGCCGTGCCTTCGGCGACGAGCCGGCCGCCCTGGAACACCACCAGTGCGCCCTTGGTCGCCTTGTCACCCATGACCAGCGTTCCCGGCTCGATGGTCAGGGTCGCGCCGGCGCGCACCTTGTAGTAGCCGTCGATGCGGTGGCGGCAGCGGTGGTTCAGCGTGCGGCTGCCGGTCAGTTCGCCGGAGAGCACGACCGGCTCGGGTTCCGGGCAGGGCTCCACCACGTCGGCGTCGGCGTCGGCATCGGCGTCGGCGTCGGCGTCGGCATCGGCGTCGGCGTCGGCGTCGGCCTCGGCGTCGGCGTCGGCGTCGGCGGCGGCGTCGGCGTCGGCGTCGGCGTCGGCGTCGGCGGCCGAGTCGGCG
>Ga0101944_10002497_pt1 | contig 29474 bp, 22 predicted proteins | sample DewCreD2012metaG_FD_75245 | JGI IMG/M metagenome (GOLD analysis project Ga0101944, IMG submission 75245) | Hot spring sediment bacterial and archeal communities from British Columbia, Canada, to study Microbial Dark Matter (Phase II) - Dewar... ... | reverse complement strand
CGCCGCCAGTACGAGCGCGCCCTGAGATTGCTTTGGGAACACCGCGACCGCCTGCGCGGACTCGCCGCCCCGGCAACAACACCCCGCCGCCGCCGGCGCAGCACGTCTCCTGATTCCCTCTCGCCCGACGATTTCCCGCCCTCGTTGCTGGACTTCCCGCCGCCCTCCCCAGCCGATTTCCCCTCAGCCCTGCCACCCGGTTCCCCCTCCAGCCCGGCCGAAGTCAGCATCCCGATTATGCCCCCTCCCGCTCCGCAAACCACCGCCCCGCAACACCCTCCAAAACCCGAAAAAGCGAAATTGCGAAACGAACCGAAACCCACCGCTCTCCCCGCTCCAGCCGAAACACGAATTTTGCGAAACGAACCGAAGCCCGCCGCATCCCGTTCGAAGAAAGCCTCTTCCTCCTCTCCGCCCTCTCGCGCCAGCCGCCTCCGGCCCTTCCGCCCGCCCGAAAGCACGATGCCCCCTCAAACCCCGCGTCAAACCGCCGCTCTCCCCGCTCCAGCCGAAACACGAATTTTGCGAAACGAACCGAAACCCGAGCCGCTTCGCCACCGGAGCCGCCCGGCGCAGCCCCCCAGCCGCGATCCCGAACAGCGGGCGAAGCAGCCGCAGACCGCGAGCGCGGGCGGTCCTTCGACGATGCTCCCCCCGCCCCACGATTTGCCAGCGCACTCCCCAACCGGTTTCCCCTCGCCCCTGCCCCGCGTCAGCATCGCAACCGCGCCCTCTTCCGCCCCGCAAACCATTGCCCCGCAACAGCCGCCAGACCGCAGAACCGCAATGTTGCAAAACGAACCGAAATCCGCCCCGCGCAGCGGCGCGCCGGCCGGGAGCGGATTCGGGACATCCGGAGCCCGTCGCCGGAGCGGAAGAAAACTGCGTCCATCCGCGTCCGTTGGCCGATAGGTTACGCAGGCGAACTGCCAGAGAGAAACCATGTCGCTCACCACGGTGTTCGTCAGCGGCCCGGGCAGCGTCGTGGCCCGGCGGAGCCGCCGTCTGGAAGTACGCCGCGAAGGCTGCGATCCGGTCGAAATCCCCGTGCGCGAGACGGCCGCAGTCGTGCTCGTCGGCCCCGTCCAGGTCACGGCGCAGGCGCTCGCGCTGCTGTTCCGGCGCCGGATTCCGGTGGCGTTCCTGTCGCGGCAGGGGCGGCTGCGCGCACGCCTGGCGCCCGCGCTGAGCCGTCAGGCCGGGGTGCGGCTGGCGCAATACCGGGCGGCCGGCGACGAGCAGGAACGGCTCCGCCTGGCCCGGCCGCTCGTGGAGGCCAAGATCGCCAACTGCGCGCGGCTGATCGCCGGCTACAGGAAGAACTACCCCGCCGCGGAACTCGCCGCGGCGCAGCGGCAGCTGGCCGCGCTGGCGCGGCAGGCGCAGCAGGCCGGGTCGCCCGCGGAGCTGATGGGCTGCGAGGGCGCCGCCGCAGCCGTCCATTTCCGCGCCGTGGCGGCGCTGAACCGCAGCCCGATGCCCTTCTCCGCCCGGCGGATGCACCCGCCGCCGGATCCGTTCAACGCGCTGCTCAGCCTGGGCTACATGCTCGCCCTGGGCGAACTGATGGCCCTGGCCGAGGCGCGCGGGCTGGATCCTTATATCGGGCTCCTCCACGCGACGGGCGGCGGGCGGCCGGCGCTCGCGCTGGACCTGCTCGAGCCCTTCCGGCCGGCGCTGGTCGACCGGCTCACGCTGCGGCTGGTCAACGAAGGCATCCTGAAGCCGGACGACTTCGAGTCGCGGCCGACGGCCGCCGGGCGGCCGTCGGCGCGTCTGAAACCGGAGCCGCTGCGGCGGTACCTCGAGCAGTACGGGCTGGCGGTCGCACGGCCCCGGCAGCCGGGCGGCCGCAGCCTGCGCGAAGAGATGGCGCGGCAGGTGGACCGGCTGGCGCGGGCGCTCGAGACGGACGAGGCGTGGACGGCATTCCGGGAGCTGTGATGCTGTACTATGTGGTCAGCTACGATGTGCGGGATGACCGGCGGCGGAGGCGCGTCGTCGAGGTGCTGAAGGACTACGGCAGACGGGTGCAGGAGAGCGTGTTCGAGTGCGGGCTGGATCGGGCGGGGCTCGAGGAAATGGTCGGGCGGCTCCGCAAAGAGCTCGATCAGGATGCCGACAGCTGCCGCATCTGGCCGGTGTGCCGGAGCTGCGCGGAGCGGGTGCGGCTCCTGGGTCCGGGCCAGCGGTGGCAGGACCGCCTGGTCGTCGTGATTTGAGCGGAAACGGCCGAGGGAAAAGGAGATGTCACAACAGCCCCGAAAACGGTTGCAGCGGCCGGCCTGACGCAACGGCGGAAGGCGCCCGAAAACGATGGACTTGCCGGATCGACGGACTTTCTGCAAGGACGTTTCAGAAGCGGCGCAAAGGTGCCGGAAAGGGCTTTACGCAAAACGGGGGAATATGTATACTGGAGCCAGGCAGATAGCCGGGTAGCTCTCTGACCCTGTTCGCTGGTGAAGAAGCGATTGAGACATCCGACCCATCCGAACAGGTGGCCTGCCGGATGCGTCTCTGACCCTGTTCGCTGGTGAAGAAGCGATTGAGACCACTTCACGACGGGTGCCGGGAGGTCGACGACCAGAACTCCTCTGACCCTGTTCGCTGGTGAAGAAGCGATTGAGACACCGGCAAGCCTCCGAAAACTAGCTCGATGCTGCCGTCCTCTCTGACCCTGTTCGCTGGTGAAGAAGCGATTGAGACCAGGCTGCCAAGGCTTACTGGCATACGCAGGTAATGTTCAACTCTGACCCTGTTCGCTGGTGAAGAAGCGATTGAGACTATAAAGTCCCGCGCCACCCAGGCGACGATCTCATCGCCAAGACTCTGACCCTGTTCGCTGGTGAAGAAGCGATTGAGACTTCATTCGGTCGGGCGCCGGATCCTGGGGGGCAGGGCCCAGGACTCTGACCCTGTTCGCTGGTGAAGAAGCGATTGAGACCCTAGTGTGCCGCCCACACAGTAAGCTTCCCAAACGCGACAGACTCTGACTCTGTTCGCTGGTGAAGAAGCGATTTCAGAAGTCACGCCCGCATCCGGTCGCTCCGAAAGGCTCGACCTTGCGGTTCGATGCCCGGACCGTGAAGGCACGAAGCCCGGTGAAATTACCCAGGCTTCCCATTCTGCGTGCAGTAGCGTTTTGCCCGACGCAGGGATTCTGCAGGACAGCAGAGGCATCCCGGGGACTGTTCGAGGACCAGAATCGCCAGGCCCCTCCCTGATTCCCGGATTCGACCAGAGACAGGGCGGCCGCTGTTGCAGCCCGATCGCCCCGGACTCCCGCACCGTCCCGGTCAGACCTGCCAGCGAAGCGCTCTCAGGCCGGGTTCGCACCCGGGCCTCCAGCCTTAGGCTGTCTCCATGCCTGGCCCGGCTGAGGGAACGCGACGGCCGGCAACGGGGTGCAGGCGGACCCGGGATGCTGGTTCGCCGCCGTCGGCGGCCTGTTTCAGCCGTCACGGCAGCGGATTCCGTTCCGCCCTGTTCAGCAGGCTGCGGTGAGCCGGTAGGCGCCCAGGCCGGCGCTGGTCCCAGAGCCGATCTGAAGCCACTGGCCGGCTTCGAGATACGGCATGAACGGCGTCAGCTCTCCCTCGGCCTCCAGCGTGCCGATCAGCCCGTCCATGGGAATCGCGGCCTGCTGCCGTCCGCTCGGCCGCGACCAGCGGTACAGTCGCCATTCGGCCCGGCGGGTCACGATGCGGTCGGCGCGCTCCAGCAGCGGGCGCATCCAGCCGTTCTCCCGGCTGCCGTTGGCATGCACGGCCGACAGCAGGTGCAGCCGCCGCAGCAGCGCATGGGTGATGGCGATGAAGCCCGGGCGCGGGTTGTAGCGGCCGTAGGTGCGGATCCGCAGCGGGGTGAGGAACTCGAGCCGCACGGCCCGGACCGGGCCGCGGACGGGCGCCGGAGTCCAGACGGGCGGCGGCTGCTGCCAGCCGTCCCCCTCCCGCCGGGCCAGCTCGACGCCGGTCAGCGCCGACAGCACGCGCCGCAGCTGGAACCGGCCGCCGTAGCCGCCCGAGCCGCCCATGCGGTCGAACGCCTCCAGCAGCTCGGGCAGGAAGTCCAGTGCAGAGGAGAAGACGGTGAGGCCGGCGCGGAAGACCTCTCCGGGGGCCATCCGCGTGCCCGGCTCGAGCGGCGGCCGCAGCACGAAGGGATGCGGAGCGTGCGTGTAGCGGCGCAGCACGGCGGCCTGCCCCGGCAGGATCGGGTTCTCAAAGACGAGGGAGTATGCGCAGCGGGCCATGTGCGGACAGCCATGGCAGGAGGCCGCGCCTGTCGTGCAGGCCTGCTGCCGGAAAAACAGGCCGAGGCCGCTGCGGAACAGTCCGCCTTTGTACTCCGGCCAGCGCAGCTCGCCAGCAGCGGCAAATTCGAGCTCGAGGGGCGCAAAGGGGAAAAGGCCGGGCGGCCAGGCGCCCTCCTGGCGTAGTGGAAAAGGAATTTCGACAAAATCGGAAAACATAAACACACGCAGCGAATTTCCAGCTTATCGGATCCGTTGCCCGGGGCTCCGGGCGGCATTGCTGCGGCCGAATTCCAGCGGCTCTTCCGGCAGGAACAGGGCCATCATGGCAGCAGGCCGGCCCAGCCCGCCTGCAGCGCGGCGGCCCGGGCGGCGGCGTTCTCCAGCGCCGCGCGCAGCGCGTCCGGCCGCGGATCGAGACCCAGCGTGAACAGCCGGAAAACCGCCGCGAGAATCGAAAGGCGGATGGCCGCCCCGAGCCAGTGCAGAACGGGCGGCCAGCCCGCAGCCGCCGGCAGCAGCACGACGCGCGTGCCCGCGCGGCGGTCCCACACCGGCCGCGCATGTGCGGCGCAGAGCAATCCCGCCTTCGCCACGGTGAAGACGGCCAGCGGCGTGCCCAGGGCCGCGCCGGAAAGCAGGCAGCGTCCCTCGCGCTGCATCGCCGCCGCCAGCCCGATGCGGCCGGGCTCCACGGGCCGCACCCGCAGCCGCAGCAGCATCTTCCCGGGCGTCGCCCCGGCCAGCGCCGTCCACAGCGCCATCCACGGCGCGGCCAGCAGCGCGAGCTTCACCGGAAGCCAGAAGCCGGTGAAAGCCCAGCGGCCGAAATGCATCGAAGCCAGCATCAGCAGCAGTCCGAACAGCGCGTAGTCGAACAGCCGCGCCAGCAGCCGCAGCAGGGCCAGCCGCAGCCCGCCCGTGCGGCCCTCTTCGCGCCTGCGCCGCCATGGCCAGCGAAGGCGCCAGTTCACGGCCGCCTCCTCAACGGGATTGCCGGGGGTGGCGACGGCTTCATGCGCCGCCCTCCTCCCTGCCGCCGCCCTGCATCAGCCACAGCAGCCCTCCGCCCAGCGCGGCCACGAGAAGCAGCCGGTCGAACAGCTCCGGGTCGCTCACGGCCACTGCGGCTGCAGGCAGCCAGACGAGCAGCACGGCGAAAGCGCCCAGCGTTCCCCTCCGGCCGTTCCTGCCGGCTGACGGCTTCAGTTTCCCTGCGCGCCGCCGCGCCGCCGCCGCCGTCAAGGCGCTCCACCACCTTCGAATCCGTTCCCCGGGCCCGCGCGGAGGCGGTGGCGGCGCGGGAGGTTTGGGCTTAGCGAACCAGAACCGTCTCCAGGGCGGTTGTCCGGCCTTTCCCTTCGTGGCGGGCTCCGGCGGACGGAGCCGCAGGCCGCGAGGCGCCTGCACGGGCTCTCCCGAGTCCTTCCCGGAGAGCGCCGCGTCCCGTGTCCTTGCGGCAGCCAGGGACAGCAACCGGCAGGCGCGAATGGCCAATCCGATCCAGACCAGATGCGTGGGTGACATCCATGTCTCCGGTCAAAACCCGGCCGCACGGGCCGCCGCGCCAGGTTCATGCCGCCGCCCGCAGTCGCGGGCTCTCCGAAACACGCTCGCGTCCATCGTTTCTCTGATCGGCCGCCGCGGGCCGGTTCTGCAGGGATCCGGACCTTCAGACGCCGGTTCCGGCCGCAGTTTCGGGCCGTGTTGCCGCGGCGTGGTTCCGCGGGCCGATGGAAAGCGCAATTTTCTTCCGTCCGGCTGCGGGCGGCGCTGGCAGCCGGTTGTCATGACCAGGCGCTGGCGGAGGGATTTTTTCCGGAATCGAGGCCGAATTCCTGCCCGGCGGCCTTCCGGATCCGTCATTGCGGGCTTCCCGCGGCGGCGGGGTTTTCCTTTGGGCGCCCGATTCGGATAGCATGACGGGCGGAGGCCCGGCCATGTTGCTCATCCGCTCTGTGGCAGACAAACTCGGCATCCCCGAAGATGCTCTCGAATATTACGGCAAATACACCGCCAAGCTCCGCCTGGAACTGCTCGAAAATCCCCAGCGCCGCGGCAGGCTGATTCTCGTCACCGCCATCACGCCCACCAGCCATGGCGAAGGCAAGACAGTCGTGTCGATCGGGCTGACGCAGGCGCTCGAAAAACTCGGCCGCCGCGCCGCCGTCACTCTGCGCGAGCCGTCGCTCGGCCCTGTCTTCGGCCTGAAGGGCGGCGCCACCGGCGGAGGCCGTTCCCAGGTCATCCCCAGCGAGATGATCAATCTCCACTTCAACGGCGATTTCCACGCCGTCACCAGCGCGCACAACCTGCTGGCGGCGATGATCGACGCGCACCTCCATCACGGCAATCCGCTGGGGATCGATGTCGACGAAATCACGTGGCCGCGCGCGCTGGACATGAACGACCGCGCCCTGCGCCACGTCATTGTCGGCCTGGGCGGCAAGGCCAACGGAGTTCCGCGCGAGACCGGATTCGTCATCACGGCCGCCAGCGAGGTCATGGCCATTCTCGCCCTGGCGCGCGACCGCGAAGACCTCCGCGCACGCCTCGGCCGCATCGTCATCGGCCTCAACCTGAAGGGCGAGCCCGTCCGCGCCGCCGACCTGGGGGCGACGGGCGCCATGATGGTCCTCCTCAACGAGGCCATCATGCCGAACCTGGTGCAGACCACCGAAGGCGCTCCCGCCCTGGTCCACGCCGGGCCTTTCGCCAACATCGCCCATGGCACCTCCAGCGTCATCGCCCAGCGCATGGCGCTGGCGCTGGCCGATTACGTCGTCAACGAAACCGGCTTCGGCGCCGACCTGGGCGCGGAGAAGTACTTCAACATCGTCATGCCCGCAAGCGGCCTGCGGCCCGATGCCGCCGTCCTGATCGCCAGCGCCCGGGCCCTCTGCGCGCAGGGCAACGGCGGAGAGAAAGGCCCGTACACCGCCGACGCCCTGCGCCGCGGGCTGTCGAACCTCGAACGCCACCTCGACAATCTCCAGAAATTCCACGTCCCCGTCGTCATCGCCATCAACCGGTTCCCGGACGATACCGACGACCTGATCCGCGAAATCCGCCTCTTCGCCAGCGAACGGGACATCCCCGCGGCGCCCGTCGAGGCCTTCTCCCGCGGGGGCGACGGCGCCATCGAGCTCGCCGAGGCGGTGCTGGACATTCTGGAGAACCGCACGGCCGCACCCGAGCCGCTGTACAAGGCGGAAGTCAGCCTGCGCACGAAAATCGAGACCGTGGCCCGCGAGATTTATGGCGCGGCGGCGGTCTATATCGAGAGCAAAGCCAAGAAAAAACTGGAACGTTTTACCGCCGCCGGATTCGGGAATCTGCCCGTCTGCATGGCAAAAACCCAGTCTTCATTCACCGATAATCCGAAGATTTACGGCGCTCCCGCGGGCTGGACTCTCACCATCACCGACGCCGACCTCGCCGCCGGCGCCGGCTTCGTGGTCGTCATCGCCGGCAACATGATGCGCATGCCCGGCCTGGGCCGCGAGCCGCAGGCCGTGCGCATGGATGTCGACGCCGGCGGCCAGATCATCGGCCTCCGCTGACCGGACGGAACCGCGGGAAGACTACAGCACGACGACGGGGTGGTAGATGTTGGGCATCGCCGCCTCGCCGATCGCCACCAGCTCGCCGCGGCCGTTGACGGCCTTGACGTATTTCGCGCCGCCCGCTCCGCGGAAGGGCGAAACGCGGAAGTCGCGGCCCTGCCGGATCTGCGTCTCGGTGATGGCGTCCACCACCTGCGCCGGAAACTCCGGCAGCAGTTCCGAAGCCGGAACCAGCGCCTCCTTCAGCCGCCCCTCATCCGAAAGCCGCTCGAGCTCCTCGAGCGTGCGCGCCTGCCGCTCGGCGAACGGCCCGGAAACGGTTCTCCGCAGCGACTCCAGAAATGCGCCGCAGCCCAGAATGCGCCCTGCCTCGTGCGCGATCGCCCGCAAGTACGTGCCTGGACTGCACCGCACTTTCAGCCTGAGCCGGCATCCCTCGACGCCCAGGATCTCGACCGCATGCACGGTCACTTCCACGGGCTTCAGCTCGAACTCCACGTTCTTGCGGGCGAGCTGATAGGCCGGCCGCCCGCCGATCTTCTTGGCCGAAACCGGCGGAGGCGTCTGCAGGAACGTGCCGCGGAAGGGCCTCAGCGCGCGCTCGACGTCCTCCCAGGTCAGCTCCGGGGGAAGGTCTTGGCCGAGCGGCTCGCCATCGGCGTCGTAGGTCGTCGTGGCGTGGCCGAAGCGGATCACGCCGACATATTCCTTCTGCCCCGCGTTGAAGAACTGCGCCAGGCGGGTGGCGCGGTTGATCAGCAGCGGCAGCACGCCGGTCGCCGGCGGGTCCAGCGTGCCCAGGTGGCCGACTTTCTTTGTCCCGAAAATGCGGCGGACTTTATTGACCACGTCGTGCGACGTCCACCCGGCCGGCTTGTCGACGACCACGGCTCCGTTCAGTACTTCGTTCATGCAGGAGAGGGCGCAGGCGCGCTCCGCGCGGCCGGCGCAATCTTCCATTGTACCGTCCGGCCCGCGGATCCGCCTCCTGAACCGCTACACTGAAGGCTGAGTGCAGGAAGAGGTCTCGCTCTCCCGTTCCTTCGATCCCCGACTGACGCGCCGCCTGCTGGCTCTCGTCCTTCCCTACTGGCCCTTTGTCCTGCTGGCGCTCGCCTGCCTGCTGGTCAACAGCGTTCTGCAGATCCTGTCTCCGCTGCTGACGAAGATCGCCATCGACCGTTACCTTGCGCCAGCGCCCCAGCCGACGCTGCCGTGGCTCGAACAGCGCCTTCCGTTCGAGCCGATCGCGGGCATCGCCACGGTGAGCCTGCTTTACCTCGCCATCCTCGCCGCCGGGCTGCTGCTGGACTTTTCGCAGCAGCTCATCATGCAATGGACCGGCCAGCAGGCGATGTTCTCCCTGCGCCGGCGCATTCTGGATCACCTCCACCGGCTGGATCTGCGGTTCTTCGACACGAACCCCGTCGGGCGGCTCGTGACGCGCGTCACCAGCGACGTGGACGCTCTCAACGAGCTGTTCGCCTCCGGCCTGGTCTCGCTGCTGGGCGACGCGCTGGTCGTGCTGTTCATCCTCGCGGCCATGTTCCGGCTCAGCCCCGCGCTGACGCTGCTGATGCTGGCCGCCCTGCCGCTCCTTTTCCTCGTCACCATCCTGTTCCGGCGCGCCGTCGCCGCCAGCAACCGCCGCATCCGCGCCGCCGTGGCCCGGATCAACAGCTTCCTTCAGGAGCACGTCTCCGGCATCGCCGTCCTCCAGCTGTACAACCGCGAGGCCCGCGCCGCGCGCGATTTCGCCGCCGTCAACGCCGCCCATCGCGACGCCTACTTCGACTCGATCCGCGCCTACGGCTGGTTCTATCCGTCCATCGAGTTCGTCAGCGTCCTGACCGTCGCCTCGCTGCTTGTCGCCGGCGGGTGGCAGGTCCGCGGGAACGCGCTCTCGCTGGGCATCCTGATCGCGTTTTTCCAGTACGCGATGCGGCTCTTCCGGCCCATTCAGGATCTCAGCGAACGGTACAACATCCTGCAGGCGGCCCTTGCCGCGGCCGAGCGCATCTTCGAGCTGCTCGACACGCAGCCCCGCATCCTGCCGCCTCCGCGCCCCTGCCCGTTTCCGGAATCCATCGCGCCGATCGAGTTCGAAGACGTCTGGTTCGCCTACAAGGACGGGGACTGGGTGCTGCGCGGCGTTTCGTTCACCATCCAGCCCGGAGAAGTGATCGCCGTGGTGGGCCACACCGGCGCCGGCAAGACGACGCTGACCAACCTGCTGCTGCGGTTCTACGACGTCCAGCGCGGCTCGATCCGCATCGGCGGCGTGGACATCCGCGAGTTCGACCCGCGCGAACTGCGCCGCCGTTTCGGCGTCGTGCTGCAGGACCCGACGCTGTTCACGGGCACCATCGCCGACAATATCCGCCTCGGTTCGGCCCACGTCACCGAAGACGCCATCGAGATGGCCGCCGAACAGGTCAACCTTCTCGACTTCATCGAAGAGCTGCCCAGCCGCTTCGGCCATCCGGTCCGCGAGCGCGGCGCCGGGCTGTCGACGGGCCAGAAACAGCTCATCAGTTTCGCCCGCGCGCTGGCCCACGATCCTCTGTACCTGATCCTCGACGAGGCGACATCGAGCGTGGACACGGAGACGGAGCTCAAGGTCCGCGAAGCGCTGGAAGCGATGGTGGAAGGCCGGACTTCCATCATCATCGCCCACCGCCTGTCCACCATCCAGCGCGCGCACCGCATCTTCGTCATGCACAAGGGGCAGCTGCGCGAAACAGGCACGCACCAGGAACTGCTCGCCCGCCGCGGCATCTACTGGAAGCTGTACCAGCTGCAGTACAGGGATCAGGAAATCCGCCGCTGAACGCGCGCCGCCTCGCGCGCTATGCGCTCCGGAAGCTCGTCCAGCCGCAACACCATCGGCAGGAACCGCGCAGCGCCCTGGGGCACGGCCGGGCCCAGCGCGCGGAAGCCCATCTTTTCGTACATCCGCGCGCGTTGCTCGACCCCGCTGATCAGGAGCGCCGCCGCCCCCGCTGCGCGCACTTCTTCCAGCAGCTTCGCCAGCAGTCCGGCGAACACTGCCGTGTGCCGGTAGTCCCGCGCAATCGCCAGCAGCCGCACTTCACACAGCGGTTGAGGCAGTTCCTCCAGCACCCGCGCATCACCGAGCCGCGACTCGACCGAAAACGGCCGCTCCATCGACCAGCAGACCATCGCCGCCAGCCGGTCCCCGTCGAGCGCCAGCAGGAAGCGGCTTTTCGCCTCGAAACGGTCGATCAGGCGCCCGTCGGCGCGCCGTTCGTGCTGGCCCAGTTCATCGGCGAAGGCCGCGTGATTCAGCTGCCGGATTCTGTCGAAATCCTCCGGAGTTTCCGCGGCCCGGTAGACGAATTTCACCCCATGGCCTTGATCATCCGCAGATTCTCTTCCCTCGATCTGACCGTCACACGGAGATACTTCCCGGCGAGAATGCCGCTGAAAAATTCCCGCACATAGATATTGCGCGCCCGTAAACGTTCTGCCAGTTCCGCCGGCTGCGGCGGCTGGATCAGGAAATAGTTCGTGCAGGAAGGAAGAGGATTCAGGCCCGCCAGCGCCTGCCGGAACTCCTCGCGCAACTGGCGCGTTTCTTGATAGCGCTGCCTGTAGTATTCCGGATGCCGCAGCGCCTCCATCGCGGCCGCCTGAGACAGCAGCCCGACGGGCCAGGGCGGCAGCCATTTCGACATCTCCCCGGCCGTTTCGGGATGAAGAACCATGTAGCCCACGCGCGCGCCGCTCAGCGCATAGACCTTCGACATCGACTTGACCACCACCAGGTTCCGCCGCTGCGCCGCCTCCGGTTCGAGAGACAGTCCTTCGCCGGCAAACTCGAGATAGGTCTCGTCCACGACGACCAGCGTCCCCGTCCCCGCGGCGTTGACGAACTCCAGGGCTTCATCCCTCGGCCAGCACCGCCCCGTCGGATTGTTCGGGTTGACGAGCAGCACGGCCTGAGGCCGTTCCCGCCGGACCAGATCAATGAGCGTCTCCGTCCGGACGGCGAACCCGTCTTCCCCGCGCAGCCCGGCGCGCAGAAGCGGGCAGCCGAGCAGCGTGCCGGCGATGTGCTCGTACTCGCTGTACATCGGATCCAGCACGGCCACAGGACGCCCTGCTTCCAGCATCCTCGGCAGGCAGGCGAACAGCAGGCTGGAAGATCCCGCGCCCGGCAGGACGCTCGCCGGAGGCACGCCTCGCCACCGCGCCACCTCTTCCACGAAACCTTCCGCGTGGCTGGGCGGGGAGCTCTTCAGCAGGAAGGCGAGGTGTTCCTTCAGCGTCTCCAGCACCTCCGGCGCAGGGTCGAACCACGCGTCCAGCACGTCCGCCGTGATGACCTCGCCGGCGCGTTCCAGGTGCGTCAGATCCACCCCGATGGCCTCGAACGACGCCCCGCCGTGATAGGCCTGAACCTTCATCGGCCTGCTTCCGCCTCCTGCATGCCGCGCCGCACGTCCACCCGGCCGAGCACGAGAATGCCCGCCACAAAGAAGACGATCAGGCTGGCCACCGCCCACTCATAGCTGCCGGTGAACTGCAGCGCAAGGCCGAAAATCAGGGGCGCCAGCCAGCTCGTTCCCTTGTCGCTGATCTCGTACAGCGCAAAATATTCCGCTTCTTTCCCCTTCGGAATCATGATGGAGAAAAGCGACCGGCTCAGCGCCTGCGTGCCGCCCATGATCAACGCCACAAGCGCAGCCGCGATGAAGAAGTCGCGCGAGTTCCGGATGAAAAACACGCCGCACATCAACGCCGTCCAGACGAACAGGCTCCCCATGACTGTCCGGTACGCTCCAGACAGTTCCGCAATTCTCTGAAAGCCCATGGCTCCAAGAAACGCCACGAACTGCACCATCAGGATGGCCATCGTCAGCTCGCTCATCGGCATCTTGAGATGGTCGGCGCCGAACTGGCCCGATAACGTGATGACCGCCTGGATTGCATCGTTGTACAAAAGATACGCCGCCAGGAAAAGGAGCGCCTGACGGTACCGCATCAGGCTGCGGACGGTGCGGCCGAGCTGCGTGAAGCCCTCTTTCCATACGGCCTGCTCCGGCGGATGGGCCGCGCCGCGCGCCCGCAGGCCCATCATCGGAATCGCCGTGAAAAACGCCCACCACGCCCCCGCCGATCCGAGGCTGATCCGCACCGCCATCGCTTCGTCCAGCCCGAGCCGCGGCGCCTGCTGGTAGAGCAGCAGATTCAGCCCCAGCAGAATCCCGCCCCCCAGATATCCGATTCCCCACCCCCTGCTGGACACCGCGTCCCGCTGCTCCGGCGGCGCGATGTCGTTGAGAAAACTGTTGTAGACCACGATCGACGCCCCGAACGCCAGGTTCGCCAGCAGGAACAGCGCTCCCCCCAGCAGGTACATTCCGTCCGTGAGGGCGAACATCGCGATCGTCGCCGCCGCGCCCGTGTAAGCGAGCACTCCGAGCACGCGCTTCTTGTTCGGGCTTGCGTCGGCCACAGCTCCCACGACGGGCAGCACGGCGACCTGACTGAGCACGGAAATCGAGATCAGGTAGCTCCAGTAGCTGCGCGCGTCCACGGGGATGCCCAGCGGACGCACCATGCCGTCGGCATCGGCCGCCGCTTTGGCGAGCGCGGTCAGATACGGCCCCAGGAAGAGCGTGACGACGGTCGAGGAAAACGCCGAGTTGGCGAAATCGTAGAAGTACCAGGCGCGCTGCTCGCGCGGGCTGTATTGCGGCTCAGCTCCTGCTTCCGCCAAGACGCTCCTCCATCATCGCGGCGATCTTCGGGTAATCCAGCTTGCCGGTTCCGAGCAGGGGCAGTTTCTCCACAGCGACGATGCGGCGCGGCAGAGCCAGCTCCGGCGCGCCCATTTCGCGCGCCGCCGCCTGCAGGGCTTCGCGCGCCAGAGCGGCGTCCTCCGTGGCCAGGACGATCATCTCCCCGCGCGCCGGATCAGGCCGCGCCACCGCCGCGTGCAGATGCCTTGGCGACGCCCGCCCGGCAATCCGCTCGGGCAGTTCAAGCGAAATCATTTCTCCCGCCACTTTCGCAAACCGTTTCTGCCTCCCCAGGAGGCGGATGAAACCGTCTTCGATGACCGCCAGGTCGCCCGTCGCGTACCACCCGGGGCCGAACCGGGACTCGGGCGGCTCGAGCACGCCGGGACGGCTGTCCCGCAGATAACCGAGCATCACATTCGGCCCGCGCACGTGCAGCATCCCGCCTTCCTCCAGCCCCTCCACAGGTTCAAGCCGGACTTCCATCAACGGCAGCGGCTCGCCCACCGTGCCCCGCCGCGCCCGCATCGGCGTGCAGACGCTGATCACCGGCGAACACTCCGTCGCTCCATAGCCCTCGTAAATCTTCTGCCCGAATTTCTCGAAATAGGCCTGCTCGACTTCTTCCGTCAGCTTCTCCGCGCCGGCCACCAGCAGCCGCGTCCGCCGGAAGTCATACGGATGCGCGCGCTTCGCGTAATGCTTGAGAAACGTCGGCGTCGCAAACATCACCGTGGCGTCGCGGTCGTAGTACAGCTCCGGAATCGCCGCATAATGCAGCGGGGTCGGATAGAGATACACGCGAATTCCGCTCACGACGGGCAGCAGAAATCCGGCCATCAATCCGAAGCTGTGGAACACCGGCATGGCCGAGAAAATCCTGTCCGCCGGCGAGACATCCAGGACGGTCAAGGCCTGTTCAATGTCGCTCAGAATCGACCAGTGGCTCAACACGACGCCTTTCGGCCTGCCCTCGCTGCCTGAAGTGAACAGCACGGCCGCCGGCTCTTCCGGCGCCGCGTGCAGCGCAGCCTTCCGCGGGAAACGGAGCGCGAACAGCAGCAGCCACAGCTTGTCAGCGAGCGTCAGCCGGGCGCGCAGGTCTTCAAGCAGGACGACGTGCGCGCCCTCGAGCCGCGCGGCCGTTTCTTCGAGTTTCGCCCGCTCGAGGAACGTCCGCGACGTGATCACGGTTTTCACCTGCGCTGCGCGCATCGCGCTCTGCATTCCCTCGAGCCCCGCCGTGAAGTTCAGCATCGCCGGCACGCGGCGGCGGCTCATCAGTCCCAGCACGAGAGCGAGCGTCGCCGCGGCGTTCGGCATCAGCACGCCCACAGCCTCGCCCTCGGCGGTGAACTTCGCTGTCAGCCGCCCCAGGGCGAGCGCGCCGCGCAACAGCCGTCCGTAGGTCATCCGCGTACCGCCCGCGTCCTCCACCATGTCGCGGCTGCGGCCAAACACGTCCACGGCTTCCAGAAAGGCTTCAAACAGGCTCCGCTTCGGCTTCGCCAGGCACATCGACCTCTGCAGCAGCCGCCGCATCGCTTCGCTTGCGGCGCGCCGCCGCTCGCGCCCCGTGCGCCCCTCCGGCATCCGGATGACCTGCGGCTCGAACCACGTCACCCGGATCTTCGGCAGCCACGCCAGCGGAAAGTCGCCGCGCATCCGCGTGAAGCCGCGGGCGCGCGCCGCCCCGTCGATCACGGCCACCGTCACCGGGGCTCCGGTCTTCGCCGCGATGAACGCGGGTCCGTCGTAGATCTTCATCAGCGCGCCGGTCACCGTGACACGGCCTTCGGGAAAGATGACCACCTGTCGTCCGCGCTCAAGCGCCGCCATCGCCTCTTTCACGCCCAGCGGTTTGGTGACGTCGATGACGATGTAATCCGCCGCCTTCAGCAGGAAGCGGAACACCCACTGCTCCATCACCTGCGTATGAACCAGCCAGAGCGCGTCGCGAGGCAGCATCGACCAGAGGATCGGAGCATCCAGAAACGACTGGTGGTTGGCGATCACCAGCCCGCGGCCGCTGCGCGGCGGCTGCCCGTGCACCTCGAGCCGGTACAGCAAACGCAGCAGCAGACGGATCAGCAGTTGCAGCATCGCTCCTCGATGGCGCGGATTTCGCACCGCGTTACCGCAAGTGTACGACACGCCGGACAGCCCCGATACAATCGAGAGGTGGCCGCACTGCACATGACGCCGGAAGGCTCCCGGCGCTTCGCCGGACGCTTCGCCGAGGCTCTGGACAACGGTTTCTACCGTCTTGCCCAGGGCTGCCTGCTGTCTTCCATCGGAATCGGCACCTATCTCGGCGAACCCACCGAAGAAGACGACGCCCGTTATACGGCGGCTGTCGAAGCCGCAGTCCGGAAGGGCGTCAACGTCATCGACACCGCGATCAACTACCGCCATCAGCGTTCCGAGCGCTCCATCGGCGCGGCTCTGAAAACGCTGTTCGGGCAGGGCGCCGCCTCGCGCGACGAACTCCTCGTCTGCACGAAAGCGGGCTTCCTCACGCCGGGCGCCCTTCCGGAAGGCATCCTCGATTCGCCCGAAGTTGCAGGCCGCATGCACTGCATGGCGACCGCCTTTCTGGAAGATCAGATTGCGCGCAGCCTCTCGAACCTCGGTCTGGAGACGATCGACGTTTTCTACCTGCACAATCCGGAAACGCAGCTTCGCTTCGTTCCGCGCGCCGTCTTCGAAGACCGCCTCCGCGCCGCTTTCGCCACGCTCGAGCGCCTGTGCCGCGAGGGCCGCATCGCCGCCTACGGCATCGCCACCTGGGACGGCCTCCGGCTGCGGCAGGACTCCGATCTCCGCCTCAGCCTGCCGCGCGTGGCTGAAATCGCGCGCGAAGCCGCGGGCGAAGACTGCCATTTCCGCTTCGTGCAGCTTCCCTTCAATCTCGCCATGCCCGAGGCCTTCACTCGGGCGCATCAGGGCGAACCGCCGAACCACGCCACGCTGCTCGAGCTCGCCGCGCGTCTCGGCGTGACCGTCGTCGCCAGCGCGCCGCTGTTGCAGGCCCGTCTCGCATCGTCCCTGCCGGGGCGCGTGCGCGACGCCTTCCCCGAATGCTGGACCGACGCGCAGCGGGCGCTGCAGTTCGCGCGGTCCGCGCCCGGCATCACCACTGCGCTCGCCGGCATGAGCTCGCTCGGGCACGTCGAGGAGAACCTCGCCCTCAGCACCGTGCCGCCCGCGCCTCTCGAGCGCTGGCTGTCGCTGTTTGAAACGGAAGCATGACGCCCGCCGCCCGCATCGAGCCGCCCTTCGATCTCTCGCTGGCGCCCGATGCGCCGGCCGTGTTCGTCATCCATCTGCGCGAGGGCGAGCCTTACGTCAGCCGCACGCGCCGCCTGCGCCGCCGCCTGCGCCGGCTGCTCTCGCCGTCGGGCATCGCCGGCCGCGCTCTCCGTCTTGGAGAACTCGCCACCGCCGTCGAATACGAACTCGCCCCGTCGAACCTCGCCGCCCTGCTCCGCCACTACGAACTGCTGAACCTCCACTCGCCCGAAGGCGCCGCCCGCCGCCTGCGCCTGCGTCCGGCCGTGTTCGTCAAGGTGCTGCTGTCCAATCCTTGGCCCCGCACATCGGTCTCCACGCGCCTCAGCCGCGGCTCGTCTTTCTGCTTCGGCCCGTTTCAGAACAGGACGGCGGCGTCACGTTTTGAACAGGAAGTGCTCGATCTGTTTCAGATCCGGCGCTGTCTGGAAGACCTGGCCCCCGCGCCGGACCACCCCGGCTGCATCTACGGCGAAATGGGCAAATGCCTGCGGCCCTGCCAGGAGGCCGTCTCCCGCGAAGAATATTCGGCGGAAGCCGCGCGGCTGGTCCGGTTTCTGGAAACGCGCGGCCGCAGCCTTCTGGAGTCCGCCGCCGCCGCCCGCGACCGCGCCAGCGAAGAGCTCGACTTCGAACAGGCCAGCCGCTGGCACGAGCGCTGGCTCCGGATCCGCGAGGCTGCTTCGCTGTGCGGAGATCTGGCCGCGCCGCTCGACCGCCTCTCGGGCGCCGCAGTGCTGCCATCGCCCGAGCCCGGCGTGCTGCAGATCGCCGTCATGCTCTCCGGCGCCTGGCTGCCGCTGTGCGAGTTTCCGGTCTCGGCGACGGGGCAGTCGCTCAGCCTCGACTCGCGCCTGCGCTCCCTTTTTACATCGCTTGCGCCGCCCCGCCTGACGCTCGCGCAGCGCTCCGAGCACATCGCGCTGCTCGCGCAGTGGTATTTCGGCGCCGCGCGCGACGCCGAGTGGCGGCCCTTCTCCTCGCCGGAAGACATTCCCTACCGCGCCCTGGTGCGCGACATCTCGCGCACCGCCGCGCGCGCGCAGGGCCGGCTGTTCGAGCCCTGAGTTGGCTCGCCTGCTGCGGCGTGTCACACTATGTCTGAAGGGTGGACACCCGCCCCCCTGATCCCAGGAGGTCATCGGCCCGTGGCATTGAAACACCAGTCCTCCCCTGCGTCCTCCACAGGCAACTCCTCCTTCCCCGTCTACGCCATTGTCATCGTAGCCGTTCTCGCTCTCGCCGGAGCCGCTGTCTGGTGGTTCGTCCTGCGCACTCCTCCCAAGCCTCCCGAGCCGCCCCCGCTGACGGAAGAGGCGCGCGAGTATGTCCGGAACGGCTATCTGGCGCTTTCGGACGTCGAGATGAAGGCCGCCGAGAATTACATGATGACCACTCTGGTCGAAATCACGGGCAACATCACGAACAAGGGTCCGCGATCGATCGCCGTGGTGGAACTGAACTGCATCTTCTATGATCCCTACGGACAGGTCGTGCTCCGCGAGCGCGTCCCGATCGTCCGCCGGGTGAAGGGCAAGCCGTTCCAGCCCGGAGAAACGCGCCCCTTCCGGCTGCCCTTCGACAACATTCCATCGGGCTGGAACCAGGTGCTGCCGCAGCTCGTCATTGCGCGGATCGACTTCGAAAACTGAGGCCATGCCGCGCATCCTGCTCATCGAAGACGACCCCGATCAGCGCCGCCTGCGCACGCTCCTGCTCGAATCGCGCGGGCATCAGGTGCACGCCGCCAGCTGCGCGGAGGAAGCCCTGCACCTGCTCTCCGCGCCGGACACGCTGCCGGACTGCGTGCTGATGGATCTCCGCCTGCCGCGCACGGAGGACGGCCGCCGCCTCATCCGCGCGCTGCACGAGCAGCACCCCGGCCTGCCGGTCATCGTGCTCACGGGCGCAGCCGGCTTCGAGTCCTCGCCGGAGCGCGCCCTGGTGCGCGAGGTGCTGAGAAAGCCCGTCCGGACGGAGCGGCTTCTCAGCGCGCTGTCGCGGCTCGCGTCCTTTCTGGTTGCGTGCTGGCTCGCCCTGCCGGCTGCCGCGCAGCAGCGCAGCTTCCCGTTCACTCTGGCGAGCGCGGCTGAAGCCGTCGCCGAGCTGGAGCTCTCCTCTCCGTCCTCCGACTGGGGCGCGGCCGGCCGCGAAGCCGCCGTGGCCGCCATCGGGCTGGATGGCGAAACAAAACATCATGTTCTTGTTTTCGGCGAAAAGGACTCGCGGCGCTACACCGTCTTCCTCGGACCGCTGGCGCCCGGGCCGCACACGCTCACCGTGGAGCGCGATGCGCGCCACTCGGCAAAAGGCTCGGAGCTGGTGATCGGCGATGCCCGCATCCGGCCGCTGGCGCCCGGCGATCCCCTGTACGAACCCGTGCGTCACGCGCCCGTGCTGTTCGCCCGCGCTGACACGGTCGGCCGCTTCAGCGACGCGCTGCTGCTCGTTTATTGCAGGCGCGGCCGCGACGCCCGCGGTCCATGGCTTGAATACACGGCCGTGTTTTCGAATGAAGACGGCGGCACTTCGACGCGCGACCTGATGGCGCGGTGGGGCCGCACGACCGACATCGAATACGTCTACCGCGTCTGGCTCGACGCTGAAGGACGCCCCGCGCGCACTCTCATCCAGACCCGCGAGCACCAGGATGTTCCTTACGACGGCCCGTACTTCGGGCTTCATCCGATGCTGGCGCCGGTCACCGACAACAACATGGTCGAGCCCGTCGCGGGCGATGCGCCTCCGCTGCGGTTCCAGCTCGCGCCCATGCTCGCCGATCTCGCCGGCGGCTCCCGCGAGCTTGTCATGGACAGCGAGCCGTTCACCTACGAGATCGCCTGCAAGGAGATCCGGCGCGAGGGCAAGATCCGCGCGCCCGGCCAGTGGATCGACGGAGAGAAGATCGCCGACCCCCGCCGCTATTTCGTCGCTGAATTCCGTGCGGAAACGCCGAATGCCGCTGTCCAGATTCTGTACCGGTTCCGCGGCGAAAGCCTCTGGCGCGGCTCTTCTCTCGGGATCGCCAAAAACTTCATCGAGCGCGACGGCTGGGTCCGCACCGCGGCCGAGCTGCCCGAAGGCCGCGATTTCTCCGAAATCGGCGAATTCGCTTTTCAGTGCCTCTCCCGGCGCGACCTTGAAAGGCAGCCGGTGCCGAAGAACGGCAGCTGCCGCATCGTGCGTCTGGGGAAATTTCTGACGTTCGACTCACGCTGCCGCCCTGTTGACGCCGCCGCAGCCCCTGCCATCCCGGAGAAGGGCTGGCAGCTCAACGTGGGAGAAATGGTCTCGTTCCGCCATGACTAACGCCATGGATATCGCCCGTCTCCATGACCGTCTGAAAGCCGAAGGCAAGCTGTCTCTTCAGGTGCGCATCGTCCCCCGCAGCCCGCGAACCGAGTGGGCCGGGTTCCTCGAAAGCGGCGACTGGAAAATCAAAGTCGCCGCGCCTCCTGAACGAGGCAAAGCGAACGAAGAACTCATCCGTTTCCTCGCCGCCGAATTCGGCGTCTCGCGCGAGTCGATTGAAATCGTCGCCGGCGCCACGAGCCACCACAAACTGATCCGCATCACGCCCCGCTGCTGAGCACGGGGAAACCCGCACTCCCGGGCTTTACCAGGGAACCCGTTCCCGGTCCCGGAAGAAACCGCCCGTCGGCCCATCCTCCGGCAGCGTTGCCAGCCACACGGCCGTCTCTGCTCCCTCCTCGGGCGTGCGCGGCGCGTCTGGACCGCCCATCCGCGTCCGCACCCAGTCCGGGCACATCGCATTCACCTTGATGAACGGCGGAAGCTCGATCGCAAGACGCACAGTCATCGCGTTCAGCGCGGCCTTTGTCACGCCGTACAGCCCTTGCCCGCCCATGCCCTCTCCGAACGACCCCCACCCTGAGGACACATTCACGATCCGCCCGTAGCGCCGTCCGATCATGCCGGGCACAGCGAGCCGCACCAGCCGCAGCGGTCCGGTGATATGAACCGCAATCGATTCCGCGATCTCGCTGTCTGCCAGTTCCAGCATCGGCTTCTCGTGCAAGACGCCTGCGTTGTTCACGAGAATTTCAACCTGCCGGCCGGTTGATTCGATGTCTCGCATCGCGTCCAAGATGCTCTCCGCATCGCACAAGTCGAGCCGCACACTGTTAGCCTTCCATCCCTGCCGCCGCAGGGACTCGGCAGCCTCCTCTCCCGCCTTCACATCGCGCGCCCCCAGAAACACGAAATGCCCCAGCCCTGCCAGCCCCTGCGCGATCGCCAGCCCGATCCCGCGGTTAGCCCCCGTCACCAGCGCCGTTCTCTGAGCTTCGCTCCCCATGTTCCCTCCCACGCGGCCCCTCACGGCCGCAGCAGAGCCTTGATCGCGCGCCGCTCGTCCATCGCGCGGTAGGCCTCGGAAACCTGTTCCAGTGGCAGCTCCAGATCGAACACCTTGCCCGGCTGAATCTCTTCGCGCACCACCAGATCGATCAGCTTCGGCAAGTACCGCCGCACCGGCGCCGGCCCTCCGTGCAGATGCACATGCGAGAAGAATAGATGCCACCCGTCCAGGCTCACCCCGTGCGGCACGCCCACGAACGACACATGCCCTCCAGGACGCGCGCAGTTGATCGCCTGCATCATCGCCTCCTGCGTCCCCACGCACTCGAGCACCGAGTCCGCCCCCACCCCCTGCGTCATCTCCTTGATCCGCGCCACGCCCTCATCGCCCCGCTCCGCCACGATGTCCGTCGCCCCGAACTCCCGCGCCAGCCGCTGCCGCGCCTCGTGCCGGCTCATCACAATGATCCGCTCCGCGCCCATCACGCGCGCCGACAGCGCCCCCAGCAGCCCCACCGCCCCGTCGCCCACCACGACCACCGTCGCTCCTGGCTTTACATTCGCCGCATCCGCCGCGAACCACCCCGTGCCCAGCACGTCCGAGCACGCCAGCAGACTCGGAATCAGATCCGCGGACGGCGCCTCTGGCAACGCCACCAGCGTTCCGTCCGCCAGCGGCACCCGCAGATACGGCGCCTGCGCCCGCGTCATGAACTCGCGCCGCATGCACGAGGAGTGGTAGCCGAGCTGGCAGTGCGGGCACGTATTGTCCGACGCGGCGAAGGACCCCACCACGAACTGCCCCGGCCGCACGCCGCGCACCTCCCGGCCCACCTCTTCCACAAACCCGCAGTACTCATGCCCCATCGGCGTCGGCCCCGCCACAGGCTGCAAGCCGCGGTACGGCCACAGATCCGAGCCGCACACGCACGTCGCCGGCAGCCGGATCAGGGCGTCCGTCGCCTGCTCGATCCGCGGATCCTCCACCGTTTCAAAACGGATGTCCTTAGGCCCATGCAATACGGTCGCTCTCATTCGCTCATTTCTCCTGTCTGGTTCCGGCGAAATCCGCCGGTCACGGTTCCCTGCTCCCCTTCGCGCTCCCGCGGATGCGGCTCGCGTCAGCGCCCGCGCCCGGCGTCATCAGGTAACTGCCCACCCAGTCGATTGAATCGCGGCGCTGCTTCGCCGGCTGCGCCGCCACGAAATTCTCCGCCTTGTCCGGTCCCGATGGGTCTTTCGCGGGATCAGGCCCCGTGTACCGCGCCTCCAGCGGATACCGGAACACCGGACGCCGCCGCGCGGCTTTCGTCACGGGGTTCTGATCTCGCGCTACAACCGCCTCCGGCGCCTGCCCCCGCTCCACCCACTTCACCAGTTGCTGCAGCATCTCCGAAGTGTCCGGCGTCGGACCGCCGGAACAGTGGCTCATCCCCGGAACCATGAACAGCCGGACAAACCGGTCCGCCGGCTCCTGCCCGCCCATCGCGCGCCGCACGGCGTCGTAGTACATGAGCACTTTCGACGGAGTTACTCCCCAGTCCTCCCACCCCGAATACAGCATCAGTTTGCCCCCGGCGTCGCGGAACGCGCGCAGGTCCGGATCCAGCGGCTCGTAGTACTTCGCCTGCAGCGCCATGCGCTCGAACTCTTCCACCGTGAGCTGCACCTGGCTGAATGGCTTGCCCTGTCCGAGCGGAAAGCTGAACCACCGCGCCGTGTTGTCGCCCCATCGCCACGCGGCGGGCACAGAAAGCCCGCCCGGCCCCGCCACAGGGATCCAGAACCCTCTCCACGTCAGCTCCGACCCCCGCGGCAGCACGCGCGGATCCAGCCGCCGCCCCTGCACATCGAAATTGCCCGCGTACAGTGAACGAACCACTCTCACCTGTGCCGCCGTCAGGCAATCCGGCCCGTCTCCGCCCTTGCATTCGATCGACGCCGGATCAAAATCGCAGTCCCGCGGATCGCCGATCAGTCCGTCTCCCCAGACGCCGTCGTTGGCGTCGCAGGCGCGGATCACGGCTGCGTGCAGCGGCGCCAGCTTGTCCGCCGTCAGAATCGGGCGTCCCTGCGCGTCCGTGTTCGTCCGCAGCACCCACGCCATGAACAGCGGATTGAACGTCTGCAGCTGCGCCGGCGCGCCCGCCAGAATTCCGTCAAAATCCCGCGGATACCGTTGCGCCTCCATCAGCCCCTCGCGCCCGCCCGCCGAGCAGCCCATCCAGTATGATTTCGCCGGCGGCCGCCCGTAGTACGCAGCGAGAATCGCCTTTGCCGCCACCGCCACCACGTGCACGGCGCGGTAGCCGTAATCGATCCGCGCCTGCTCGTCGAGCCCTGCCCAGAGCGCGTCTTCCATCGTTGCCGCATCGTGCCCGTCGTTGGTCGCCGCCACGGCGAAGTCGCCTCCCATCTCCTCCCCGCAGGCGGGAAACACAGGCGGCCTCAGCACGCCGCACAATCCGCCGCAGCCATGTTGCAGATACCGCCCGTTCCAGTTCTTCACCGGCATCCGCAGCATGAATTTGATCTGCGGCTGTACATATCCGCTGACTTCACAGAATTCGGGTTGATTCCCTGAGGCGGACGCGATTCTCGCCGATGTGATCCGCGCCGGAGCTTCAGGGATTTCCTGAAAGTCGGGGACTTCTGTTACGCCCGGCAGTCCGTTTTGCGCAAGCAAGGAACATTCCACCCGTGCCGCTATGCCCGTTGCCGGCTGGATTCCAGCGGCAGCCGCTTCCGGGCGCGAAGCGGGATGCAGGGCGGCTGGTGCCGCCACCAGCAACGACGCGGCGGCAACTCGTGCTGGAAGAAACGCAATGCGGAGATTCATTGATTCCCTCCTGCGGCCAATCCGGCTGTGCTGACCCGCGGCTCCGCGTCCCGGCGGCCGTGGGTGGAACAGGCGCGGCACGGGCGGCCCGCGAGCCTGAAGGATCGCACGCCCATAGACTACCTTCCCAACTCCCGGCAACGTTTCCCTGTTAGTGTCAATTTCTTGCCTGATCCTGCCTCGCGCGGCGCGGCGCTGGCTGTCACCCGCACACCGATTGCGGCGAGTGCAGCACGCCGGAAGCGTTGCAAGGCGCCGCGCGCGGGGCGCTGGATCCGTGCACAGCGCCCCCGTGATTCACGCCGGATCCGTGCGAAACAAGCGGCCCACGGCAGCGCTGCAGCGCGGCACAACGCGCGGCCTCCTCCCGCCGCCCGGGGAGACTTCGGACTCTGCACTTCACTGCGTTGCCAGCCCGCTCTCTCAGAAAACGAGCTTCAGCCCGAACTGGATCTGGCGCGGCGAGTTCGCCTGCGTCGTCACGAAGCCGAACGAGCCGCTCGTCACCGTCGTGTTCGGCCCGCCGAACTGCACGCGGTTCAGTGCGTTGAACGCCTCCGCGCGGAATTGCAGGTTCAAGCCCTCGCGGATCGCAAACACCTTGAACAGCGAGAAATCGAGGTTGTTCGTGTAGTGCGTGAAAATGTCCGGCACCCGGGTGCCCAGATTGCCGAACGTGAAGGGCGCAGGCTGCGAAAACACCGAGGTATCGAACCAGCGGTTCAGGCGGTCGTGCGCGCGGCCCGAGAGGGCGCCCGATCTGCCATTATTGTTCGCCCGCGCCGCCATCGTCGCCAGCCCGATCGTATTGTTCGCGCTGATCGAAATGGTGCTGCCGGACTGCACGGTAAGGATGCCGTTCATCTGCCAGCCGCCCAGCAGCCACTGTGCTGGCGTGTTCAGGTTCGCCAGAAAACGCCGGCCTCGGCCGAAGGGCAGTTCGTAGATACCGGAAAAGACCAACCGGTGCGGGAAGTGTACGTCACTGACGGACCTGGAAATGCTGATGTCGTAGCTGTTCATGTGGCTCTCGCCGCTGGCGATCGCTTTGGCAAAGGTGTAGTTGCCCTCAAAGCTCATGCCGTTGGCGAAACGTTTCGAAAACGTCGTCTGCAATGCGTGGTAACTCGTGTTGCCGCCGTTCGAAAACAGCGGGAGCACGTCCGTGAACTGCGGGAACGGCCGCAAGAGCTGCGACAGCGCCACCGTGCGGCTGGCCAGCACGCCGCCGAGTCCGCGGCCGAAAAACGGATTCGGCACCTGCTGGTTCAGTTGATTCCCCAGCGAGAGGTAACTTGGATGGATCTGGTTCAATGTGAAGCCACCCTCGCCGCCCCGCGACTGCTGGCGCCCGCCGTTGCCTACATAGGCCGCTTCAAACAGAATGGCGCCCGGCAGCTCCCGCTGCACGGTGAAATTCCATTGCAGCGTGTAGGGCGTCACCTGGTTCCGCAGCGGCGCTTCCAGACGCCCTCCGACTGCGGTTAACAGGCCATCAGAGGCGCCCGGCAGCGGCCGGAACCCTTCGGGGAATGGATTTCGCAGGTAGTTGTACGGCGTCAGCCCGTTGTCGAGACTCGTCACCCAGAGGTATTCGTTGCGAAAGCCGTAGGGCCCCACGGTCCCCTGCGCAGCCATCGTCGAGGGTCCGAACAACTGCGCGAAACCGCTGCGGATCACCGTCTTCGCATTGATCTGATACGCCAGGCCCACGCGAGGCGCGATGTTGTTCCAGTCGCCATCAAACTGCCGCCGCGGATTGCCGTCCACTCCCACGAACTTCACGCCCCCGGTGAGGTTCGCATAGCCCGGCGTGTTGTTCAGCGGCGACGGAACATCCGGATCGAACCAGTTCATGCGGTTGTAGCGCTCCGTGCGTGGCACGTCGAAGTCGTATCGGACGCCGAGATTCAGCGTCAGCTTGCTGGTCAGCCTCCAGTCGTCCTGGACGTAGAAGCCGTGATACGTGGATGCCGAAGCCACGTTTTTCCAGCCTTGCAGCAGGTTGCCCGCCGAGCCTGCCCCCAGCAGGAAACTGGCGAACCCGTATCCTGCCGTGGCCGATGCAGCCACCGGGTTCGGCCCCTGCGTAAAGCCCGCGGTGAAGCTGAACGCCCCGGCGTTCCGCGCCTCCCACACATTGATCAGCAGGAGCCGCCCTTCGTAGCCCATTTTCACCGTGTGCTTCCCCGAGATGCGCGTCACATTCGAAACCAAGCTCCACGAGTTGAAGCCCGACTGCCGGTGATCCCCGCCGCCCAGCGACCGCTGTCCTGCGACGCTGATGGCAGGAAACATCATCCGGTCGACTGTCGTGTCGATCGCGGCGGGCAGCCCGAGAGAAGAGGGCCGGAAGCCGAGCCCCGTGTTCTCGTAGAGAAACTTGTTGCGGGCGAAGCCCAGGCGGGCGCTCCAGATCGTTGAAGGGCTCAGGCTGTTGGTGTAGTCCACCACCACGTTCGTGCCCCAGTCGTTCAGGTTGATCCGTCCCTCAGCAATGGCCGTCTCGCCCGGAAACAGCACCGGCGGACCGTCGAAAGACCTGCGGTACGAGTACCGCCCGAACAGCCGCTGACGGCTCGTCAGATTCCGGTCGATCCGCACGTCGAAATTGTCCGTATCCACGGCCGCGGAGCCGGAATTATAGAAATTCTGCTGACCCGTTCCGGGAATGCCCGGCTGATTCGGCTCCGGCCAGTAACGGATGATATTGCGGCTGACGGGATCAAATCTCTCTCCGGGAATCCGGTTGCCCGGGAATGGATCCCGGATCGATCCGCTGCCTGCCGGGTTCGGCCGTGTGGTCAAGGGATCAAAGATGATGATTGGACGGTCCACGCCCGCGCGCGTCTGCGAAAAGTCGCCCGCCCTCTCCAGAGCCGTCGGCACGGTCGTCAGCGTCTCCCGGAAGCTTCTCTGCCGCAACGCCTCGAACGATGTCATGAAAAACGTTCTGTCTCTCTGCAACGGCCCTGAAAACACGCCGCCGAACTGGTTGCGCTTGAAGCTGGCCAGCGGAATGCCGCGCCCGTTATTGAAGAAGTTGTTGGCGTCCAGCTTGGAATTTCGCAGGAAGTTGTATGCGCTTCCGTGAAAATCATTGGTCCCGGACTTGTAGACGAGATTGAGGACGCTTCCAAGCGACCGCCCGAACTCGGCTGAATAATTCTGCGCCTGGACCTTGAATTCTTCTACGGCGTCCACGGAAGGAAATACCGAAATCCCGTGGAATCCGTTCACCGTGGGAAACGCCGCCGTCACGCCGTCGATCAGCGTGTCCATCAGTCCGCCGCGCACGCCGTTCACTGAGTAGCCCACCTGATTGTGCGAGTTCCCGATGCTGCCCGCCACGCCCGGCGTCAGCCGGATCAGCTCGTACACGTTGCGCGTATTCAGCGGAAGCTCCCGGATCCGCTTGTTGTCAACTACCTTCCCGATGGAGCTCGCCGTCGTCTCAATCACAGCCGCGTCGGCCGTCACTTCGATCCGCTCGGTCACTTCTCCCACCGTCAAAACGACATCCACCCGCGCCTGCTGGTTCACCTGAAGCCGGATGCCTTCCTGCCGGTATGCCTTGAATCCGGAGGCGTTCACTTCGATCACATAGCTGCCCACGGGCAGAAGCGGCAATGTGTAGGCGCCTTCTTCGTTCGAAACCGCCTCGCTGACGGCATTGGTGCCCACATGGCGTGCCACGACCCGCGCTTTGGGAACGACGCTGCCGGTCGCATCCTGGATAATACCCAGAATCGTCCCGGTTGCCGATTGCCCGAACAACGCACCCTGCGGCACCCATGCCGCCAGAAGGAGCCACAAACACAATCTACGCGCCATGGTTGGAGATTATATACCGGCGGATTGGTTGGCTCGTGAATCCCGCGTCACAATTCGGTGAGAAAGGACGGAGCCCGCCACGCGTTCTTCAATCTGTTCGGAGCTCTCCATCGAGCTCCGCGCCGCCTTCCGGATTCACGTGGAGGGGGCCCGAAAAGAAAAAGGGCCGCTGTCGCCAGCGGCCCTTTTTCGATGCGCTGATCGATTAATTCCGACGCTTCAGGGTCGGGCGCTCGTCCGGATCTTCGGTCTTCTTGCCGTCGCCTTCCACGGGCTCCGTGCCCGCGCCCGGCGCCTTCTTCAGCCGCGGGCGGTTCGGATCATCGTTCGGTCCCAGCTTCCGCCGGTTGCTCATCGCGATGATCCGCTCCTTCACCTCCTCGAACTCGGAGGTCGTGATCACGTACTCGGGGCGCTCCTTCAGCAGCTCGGAGATGTTCTTCTGCGCCTCTTCGATCCGGTCCGCGGTTGGAGGATGGCTGCGGAAGGCCTTGGAGATCGTTCCGGGCTTGCGCTTCTCCAGCGACTCCAGCCTTTCAAAGAAGTCCACGAAGCCGTTCGGGTCGTAGCCGGCCTTGTACATGTACTGCAGGCCGAGCAGGTCCGCTTCGCGCTCGAAGGCGCGCGAGAAGGACAGGAAGCCCAGCGGGATCGCCACGGACGCCGCCTGCCGGATGCCGAAGCCGGTCCAGCCGCCCATGAAGATCAGCGGAATCGTCGCCAGGTTGGCCAGATTGCCGCGCGTGGCCTGCCGCGTGCCGTGCCGCGCCGCAATGTGCGCGATCTCATGGCCCATTACGCCCGCCAGCTCGGACTCGTTCTCGGCCAGCGTGATCAGACCGGTGTTCACATAGAAAAACCCGCCCGGCAGCGCCATGGCGTTGGGCTCCTCGGTGTCGATCACCTTGATCGTCACCGGCACCTTGGCGTCGGAGTTCCGCACGAGGTTCTGACCCACGCGGTTCACATACTCGGCGATGATCGGGTCGTCGACGATCTTGGCCACCCGCTCGATCTCCATCGCGAAGGCTTTGCCCATCGCGATCTCTTTTTCGATCGAGTACCAGTTCAGCCCCTTGCCGACGTCCCGCTCGCCGATGGCGTCGGGGTCTTTCTTCTTGTCCTTGATAACCTTCTGCTTCTGCTGCTTCTGGTCTTTGGACTGCTCAGTCGACTCCTGAGCCCGCACCGGCGGCGCAAACGACGCCACGGCCAGGGCGAGTATCGCGGCCAGGATTGTACGCTTCATGGGCCCGTCCCCTCACTTAAGACTAACGTACATTGAAATGGATGGGTTACGACAATCCGGCGACGCAAGAGATCTGGCGCGCGTGGCGGCACGAGTTCCCGGTCACGAAGAACCTCGTGTACATGAACCATGCCGCCGTCGCCCCCCTGCCCCGGCGGTCGGCCGAAGCCATGCAGCGGATGGCGCAGGACGCGCTCGATTACGGGGCGCTGCACTACCCGGACTGGATGGACGCCGTCGAGGGCGTCAAGCGCGCCGCAGCCCGCCTGATCCACGCCGAGCCCGCGGAAATCGCCACCGTCAAGAACACCAGCGAGGGCATCGCCACCGTCGCCCTCGGCCTCGACTGGCG
>Ga0101944_10002495_pt1 | contig 29512 bp, 25 predicted proteins | sample DewCreD2012metaG_FD_75245 | JGI IMG/M metagenome (GOLD analysis project Ga0101944, IMG submission 75245) | Hot spring sediment bacterial and archeal communities from British Columbia, Canada, to study Microbial Dark Matter (Phase II) - Dewar... ... | reverse complement strand
CACGATCTGTGTCTCCTTTTCGGGCCGAGGCTTCGGCTGGAGTCCTTCCGGCCGGGACCGCTTCGGGTCCTGCGCTTCGGCTTCACCCTCGCTCATCGGACCCGCACCGGAGCCCTTGAGGAAAAAATGCGGCTGCTTCACCGTGCATCAGGCAGGCTGCTATGCTTGAGGCGCAGCCGTGCGCTGAAGTTCAGGGTTGTCCGATGAGGTGGGCAGCGGTGACGATTGCATCGCGCCGGCGCGCGGCGCTGGCCCGCGCCACGGCCCGTTCGTTCCGAGAGCATCACCCGGACGTTCCGTTCTGGATGCTGCTGGCCGACGGCGCGCACGAAGGCATCGGCGGGACGGCCGAGCCGTTCTCGCTCGTGCTGCTGCAGGAGCTCGGCATTCCCGACGAAGCGCAGTTCCGCTTCCGCTACACCGAGATGGAGCTGAGCTATGCGGCGACGCCGTTCCTGATCGCGCACGCGCTGCGGAACGGATTCGACGCGGTGCTGTTTCTGAAGCAGGAGACCCTGGTGCTCGGCCCCCTGGATCCGCTCCTTGAGATGCTGGAGCGCCATTCCGTCATCCTGACGCCGCACCTGCTCGAGCCGGCAGCCGGCCCGGGCGCTCTGGAGCGGGAGCGCAATGTTCTGCGCGCGGGCGTGTTCAACGGCGGCGTGCTGGGGTTTTCGCGCTGCGCGGAATCGTCGCAGGTGCTGGAGTGGTGGCAGCAGAAGACGCAGAGGCTGTGCCTGCTCGATGTGGAGCACGGGCTGCACTATGAGCAGCGCTGGCTGGATTTCCTGCCTGGCCTGGCGCGGCGGTGCGGCATCGTGCGGGACCCGGGCGTGAATGTCGGCCACTGGAATCTGCCGGAGCGCCGGATCGAAGTGCGCGAGGGCCGCGTGACGGCGTGCGGGCGGCCCTGCCGGGTGTTCCGTTTCAGCGGGTACGATCCCGGGCATCCGGAGCGCGTGACGCGCTACAGCGTCATGCGCGTGGAGGAAACGGGTGCTGCGGCCGAGGTGTTCGCGCGTTATCAGAGCCTGCTCGAGGAGTGCGGCTGGCGCGAGACCCGCGGGCTGCCGTACGCCTGGGACTTCTTCGACGACGGCGTGCGCATTCCATCCGAAGCGAGGCGGGTCTACCGTGAACTTGGCGATGAAGTGCGGCGTTTCGGGGATCCGTTCTGCACCAGAGGGCGGAACTCCTTCCGGGCGTGGCTCGGGCGCACGCATCCGGAGCTGATGGAAGGAGAGCGCCGTGGCTGAACCGCTGGCCGTCCTGACGATCGCGGGCGCCAATTACCTGCCGCAAACGGCGGCGATGGCGGCCTCGCTGCGGCGATTTCATCCCGATGTTCCCCTGTATGCGGTGCTCGTGGGAACGCAGACGGACGCTCCGCCGCTCGAGTGGCTGGGAGCGCGCGTGCTGGCGCTGGGCGGCCTGCGCGTGGAGGGGCTGCGCGGCATGATGCTGCGGTACGACTGCAAGGAGCTGTGCGCGGCGCTGAAGCCTGCGGCGCTGCTGGCGGTGCTGGACGCGGGCCACCGCACGGCGGTGTTCATCGACCCGGACACGCTCGTGCTGGCGAGCCTCGAGCCGTGTTTCCGCGCGGCGGCTGCGCACTCGCTGCTGCTGACGCCGCACGTCGTTCCCAAGGCGGCCCTCGATCCCGACGAGGAACTGGAGCGGGCGCTTCTGATGGCGGGCCTGTTCAACGGCGGGTTTCTCGGAGTCAGCGACTGCGCGGAGACGCGCGCGTTTCTCCACTGGTGGGCGGAGCGGCTCCGCACGCACTGTTACGAGGACGTCGCCGCGGGGATTCATTTCGATCAGCGCTGGCTGGACCTGGCGCCGGGCTTCGTCGGGGATCTGCATCTCTGCCGCCACGCGGGCTGCAACGCGGCCTACTGGCGTCTGCGCTGGATCCGGCTGGAAGAACGGGGAGGAGCTTTCTACGCCGATGGCGAGCCGCTGCGGCTGTTCCATTTCAGCGGCTACGATCCGGCGGCGCCGGAATGGGTGACGCGCTTCCGTCCGGGATGGCGGGTGGAGGAGCTGGGAGAAGCGGCTGCGGCGCTGTTCCGCCAGTACCGGGAGCGGCTGCGGGAAGCCGGCTGGAGGCCTGGGGCGGAGAGGGGAACGGGGCTGCCGGAGACGTACAAGGCGGCGCGCTTCGTGCGGCGGGCGCGGGCGCGGGCGGGCGCGGCGGTGGCGGAGCTGATGCGGCGCTGAAGAGGCGGGCGTCAAGGCAAAGTAGAAACTTCCGGTTTCGGGCAAAGTAGAAAGTTCCGGTTTTGAGCGGTGGTTTGGAGCGCCCATGGTATGTTTGATCAGCCGCGCCGGGGTCGCGCCTGGCGCGGATGCCCAAAGCCGAAGCGACGGGGCTGGCTCCGGAGCAATCGGTAGAAGCCCCGTTGGAAGCGGGAATCGCTGAGCGATTCCAGGCTGCCCGCGGGGCTTTTTCGTTGAAGACGGATTGCTTGGGTGAACGCCCCGAGCGAGGCTTTGGGCACAGGAAATGCGAAGCCCGCCGGGCCGCTTCGGCCCGGCGCTCGAATTCCCTCTGCGGCGCCGCTTCAGGCATGGCGGTTGGACTTCTCGATGGCCAGCCACATCGGCGGAGCGGGCCGCTCCCGGAAGCCCTCCATCCACCGGCTCTTGCCGCCGGCATTATGGTTCCGGCGCGGCGGCTTGCGCGGCGCTGCAGGCCCAGCCGACACCGGCGGCCCGCACTCGGCGATCTCTACGTAGCGGCCTTCATACCGGGCTTTGAGCGTTCCGTCCAGCCGCAGTTCCACGCGCAGGCTCTGGCGCTTCATGCCGGCCTGCACATCCCGACTCGCGATCTGACACCGCCAGCCGGCAAACGAGATCGTGTAGTCGTTGTCGACCACCCGCATCTCTACGTGGCTCAAACTGGCCGCCGGATCGATCTGTGGCGTCAGCGGCCGGTGTGCATTCGCCGCGCCCTCCACAGGCCACGCGAAGCGTTCGTTCCACTCCGGCCAATCCTCCTGCTCCAGAAACTGGTTGGCTTCCAGCAGGGGCCTCACCCTGGCCAACCGCAGCAGCCTAACCGCTGCTTCCCGCTTCGCTTCCTCGATCCGCCGGTTCGAGGCCCGCCCCCGCAGCCCGTGCACCACCACACCGTCGCCCACCCGCTCGGAACGCCGCACGAGCTCCCTCACCCACCGCTCGCTCACCTCCATTCACTCCGCCGCCTGACGCTGCGTGATCGCGTCCTCCCGCATCTGCCTCAGCCAGTGCAACCAGTCCCGTTCCTTTTGGCTCATCGCGATTCGTCCCATCCCTCAGCCCATCGGCTGTCAACAGGAACTTTCTCGTTTGCCCATAGAGGAATTTCTCACGTTGCCGCGACATTCAAGGAACAGGGTATTGACGTCAAAAAAACAAAAGATAATCTGTTTGCGCAGTTGGAAGGCCCATGAATCCAAAATCCGTTCTGCTCACTGTTTTTCTTCTGGTTCTGGTTCCCGTTTCCCTCTGTCACGCCACGGATTGTGAGATATCCGACTCACCGGATCCGCTGATGCTTCTCATTGTTGACTGGTACGATTGGTATGGACAGTACCTTGGCACGAATTCCCTGGGAGGCGGAATTCAAGCGGTCTACTCTTTTCCACCAGCGTGCGTTCCCGCGCTTTGGTGGAGTGTCACAGTCTCCCCCCTCAGTCAGAATTACGTGTGGGGCCCAAGCCTGACCGGCGACGTCTGGATCACATCGTTCAACTACTACGACAACCTGGCATATGTTCCGTTCTACCCGTTCGTGGCCATGGGTATTTCCGCGATGCAGATTCTGGACACGCGAAGCGGCCTAATACACCAGGTCTACGGAACAGTGGAACTCCTTATTGTAAAGATCGAGGTTTAAACATGTGGAAGGACAGATTGCCATCCATCGCTTGGCGGGCTTGCATGCTTGCCGCACTCCCATGGGCTTGGATCGCAGGGCAAAGTCCCCCCGCCTTGGCTGCAGAAATTGAGATCATCCATACTCTCCGCCTCGCGGATGGCCGGCCTCTGGAACGCCGGCACACGGCTGCATTCTTCCGGACAGCCGACGGCAGGACCCGGCTGGAGCGGGGTGACTCAATCGTGCTTTCTGATCCTCACTCCCGCACGGTCTGCAGGATCCATCAGGCTACGCGAAGCGCCGTCATTCATCGTGCTCCTGCCGGGCGCGCGGGAGACGCAGGACGGCAGCCACAATCTGAAGGAGTCGACCTTGGGAACAGGACGATCGAGGGATTCCCAGCCGTTGGAAAGAAATACGTGACGGCTTTGCCGCGAGAATTTGCACCTGCTCTTTCCGAACCGCTCTACCGCACCGTGGAGGTCTGGCACTCCCCAGCGCTCGCATTGCCCCTGGTCTCGATCACTGATGACCCTGTCGCAGGCAGGACTGCAGTTGTCTTCAGGAACATTCGCATCGGTTCCGAGGTACAAGAATCCCTATTCCGCATTCCTGATGGGTTCACGGTAAAGGAGGCGCCAGCCTACCCTCCGCCTCCAAGCCTCCCATGAGGTCCCGGTTCAATTAATCCAATGCGCGGATCAGTGGCGCAGGCGTCGTGACTTCTGTATTCTCTTGCGATCTCTGCGTTTCTGTCGAGATCCTTGGTGTTACAAGAGGGCGCGCGCGCGACCGGAACGCAGGAGATGCGGCCAGCCTATACGGCGTCGTCAAGGCTTGTACTCCTGGATGTCCTTGTCCAGGAACGATCCACGGGACAGCCGGTTTCCGGCCTTCTCAAAAGTGATTTTCAGATTCTCGACGAGGGAGAATTCCGCACCATTGCCCACTTTGATGCCGAACCATTCCTGCTGGATGTCATCCTCGTTCTCGATATGACCAGCAGGGTCAGCGCGCGCGGAGTGCCCACAGGGGAGAGCGCCTATCGGGATTTCTACGAGGCCGTAATCGAGGCTGTACGGCGCATGGGTGAATTGGACCGCCTAGGCGTGGTCAGCATGTCCGCGAACAGCGTGACGGTTTTGGCCAATCTGCAGTACGAGAAGGAAGAATCACTCCGGGCGATTCGCAAGGCTTTGTTCGGCCCTGTGGCGCCGGAAAAAATCGGCCCGCCCCGCTTGTATCCCGCCCTGATTCTGGCCGGCAGCCAGTTCCGGGGAGAACAGGAACTCGGGCGGCGACGCCTCATTCTGGTCTGGACCCACAACCGCGCGTCTCGCAACGAAGAGGAACAGCAGCGGGTAATCGATCTCCTTAGAGCCAGATCGGTGACCGTTGCGGGTATTGTGAGTCCTCTGAAGCGCGTGCGTGCGGCCCCGCAGCCGCGTTCGCCTGGGAGCCGGGTGCCTTCCCCGCCTCTTCCACCAAGACTGCCTCCAGGACCGCCCGGACCCTCTCCCGATCCCCGGCCGCGGACGGAGGCGATCGAAGAGCCCGAGACGCATGCGCTAGATCCTGTCGTCGAGAGCACTGGAGGAACAATCCTCCGGCCGGCCAGCTTTGATCTCGTGAATTGGGACGAGTTCCTGGGGCGAGTCCGCTGGAAATACCGGCTGGCTTTCTACCCGCCTCCTGATTTGCCGGGTGGAATCGAGCGGCGGCTGGAAGTGCGCCTGACAGATGCAGCGCGGCAGAAATGCCGCAACTGCATCGTTATCTCGCGCTCGTCCTATCGGGTCCCGTGAAAAAAGACGTGGGACTGAGAAGAAGGTGTGGAGTCAACACGCAGCAGCAAAGAGGAGATGCCGCCCTTCAGCCGCAAGCATCGTTGGCGGGCCCCGTGCACTTCGGCGTGGAGGAGCAGCCACAACGCCAGCCGCTGATGGCAACTTGCGTGAAGCGATCCGTAGGCTCGTGGAAACGGGCGGCCCACAACAGCGCCCCCGACCCGGTCCCCCGCGGCAGCCGCACGTCATGAGGGGTTCCGAGCCGCTGCCCGTGGCCGCTCGTTCTCGCGGCGCATGCGCGCCGCTCCACTCGCGGCACCCTCTGCGCTTTCGTTCTCCAGGGCTTTCTTGCCGCCCGGTCAACGTCGCCGCGGCACCCGGAATTCCCAGGCGAAGCTCTCTCCCACTCCTCCGCCTTCACCAGCTTCCGGATCTTGCGCTTGATCAGGTCCCGCTTCAGCAGGCTCAGGTGCAGCAAGATCAGAATTCCGTCCGGGTGGTCAATCTCATGCTGGATCGTCCGCGCCAGCCGAGCCCGCATTTCTCACAAGCAGTGGGGCGGCTGACCCGGACGGGGTGATAGGGCATTTTGGGCGCGATTTTTCAGTGTTCGTTGCGGCGGTCGCCGACAGGAGGGGCATTGCCGTGGCGCAAAGACACGCTCGGTTCTCTGGTGGCGCTCCGGGAGACATTTTTGGCCAAAGCTCCGCCGGGAACCGCCTCCAATCAGCGGCCGCTCCTGCCTGTCGGAAACCCGCCCTTCCGCTCAGCACCGCAACTGCGCCCACGCCTGCCGGAATAACCCCATCAGGGCGAATCTCTCCGCCATCGACACCCACACCTGCCACGCCGTCACCCGGATCCGCACCCCGATCTTCAGCAGCCGCAGACAGATCGTCGCCGCCTGCGCCCGCTCCATCTCCGCCCCCTTCAGCCCCAGCCTCCGCAGCGCCTCCACCAGCACAGAGGCGCACGCCGCCAGATTCAGCCGCGACAGGTTGGCCCGCATCGTCTCCGCGCTCACCCGCCCCGCGAACGGGCTCAGCTATTCCTTGATCCGGTTCTGCATCTCCCCACGCTCGCAATCCAGATCCTCGTACAGCTCCTGCGCCGGCCAGTTCTGCGCCTTAGTACTACTGGGTCATAAATGTGTTGCGCCGCAAAAAGGGCAGCCGGGAAGCTGCCCGAGAAGCGACTTCGCGATTTTCTGCCGCAGGCTCGCGATCGAGTGCGGATCAGCCCGGCGGCCGGTGTCCAGCTCCGCCCCGCGGCTCGTATCCCTCCGGCTGCGGCGGCACGCGGAGCTCGAGTCGCCCGGCGCGGGCCGAGGCCGAAAAACGGCTCCTTTCGGCCACCAGGAACCCGTACGCCGCAATGCACAGCGTCGCGTGATGGTGAAACCCACGCCAGGAACGGCCTTCGAAATGCCCCAGTCCGAGTTCCTGCTTCAGCTCCAGGTAGTCGCGCTCGACAATCCAGCGATGCCTGGCCAGCTTGACCAGCTTCCTCAGCGGCGTCTCCGCAGGCAGATTCGACAGCCAGGATTTCGTGGGCTCTTCCGCCGCTGGCAGCCACTCCACCAGCAGCCAGTGCTCGGCGTGAGGCTCGCTGCGCCAGTAGTCGCTGTGCGTCGGCCGCACCCGCACCGCGCGAGAATCGGGACGCAAGCCACCCTCGTCCGCCTTCCCGCCAGCGCACCGTCCGGAATGCCTTCTCTGGTGCCTCGCGCACCAGCTCGCGCACCGACACCGGCTTCTGCTGCTCGCTTCGCCGCAACAGCTTCGGCGGCCGGCCCGTCTTCTGCCGCGGCTTCGGCGGCAGCGGCTCCTCTCCGGGCCGCCACACGCTCAGACTCGACTGCACCCCCACCACATAGGCCAGCCCCAGCCCGGCCAGACCTTCCCGAAACTTTGTGTCGCTGCCATAAGCGGCATCCGCCAACACGACTCCCGTCGGGACGTCCTCTTCCACCGCCCGGCGGATCAGCCCGAGCGCGATCTCCGGCTTGGTCTCGAACTCGATCTCCTCCGGAACACCTGCCCGGCGCCGCCGCTCGCGGTCGCGCGCCCACTCCTCGGGCAGGGACAGCCGCCACCCGATCGGCAGGCTCGCCTCGCCCGTGGCTGCGCTCAGACTCACCGCCACCTGGCAGTTTTCCTGCTTGCCCAGCTGGCCGTAGTCCTGCCGCGCCACGCCGACTGAGTGCCGCCCCTTCTTCGGAATCCCGGTGTCGTCGGCGATCCAGGCCACGATCGGCCCCCGCTGCTGCATCACCGGCAGCACGTGGCGGCGGACTTCCCGCAGCACGGCCTCGTTGTCCCGGGGAGCTTTCGCCACCAGATGGTGCAACGACTGCCGGCCCGCCTGCACGCGGCCGGGATGGAGCCGGGCGGCCATGGGCTCGATGCTTTTGCGCTCGCTAGGAAGCAGCAGGCCCTTACAGTAGTCTTTCAACGGCTCGTGACGATCAGCATGCCCGGCGGCGTGGGCCAAGCCTTCCAGATAGGCCGCCAGGCGTTTTTCCTGCGGGCTTGGCCCCGAAGATCGGGGAGGCACGAAACAATTTTATCAGAAAATGTTCCGTTTGTGACCCAGTAGTACTAGCAGGTAGCTGAACTGTCTTCACAGCATTCCCCCACCAGGCAGCCCGACGACGAAGATCGCTCGAAGGACGACCGATGCCCGGCTGAAAAATGCGCTATGTGGAGCGCTCGATCAATTGCGCTCACACCGGAGAACTGTTGCGTCCGGATACTTCCTCCAGACGGTCCAGCGCCTCCTGGTGAGACCAAGGTGCTCCAGAACCATCTCCTCCGTCTCGCCGACAGCGTCATGCACGATGACGTAAAACTCAGAGCCTTCACATCCCCCGACCTTCTCCGCGCCAGCCCCACCGTGTCGGCGCATGTAATAGTTCACAGTGAGAGTTGGCACTATCGTGCCGCCAACGCACCGGCCGCTCACTCGAGTCATTCCGAGATCTCTGGCTATCGCCTTGGCAGACAGCAAAGCTCCGGTCTCGAGAGACTCGGCGATGTAGCTGCTGTTCCAAACTTTCACCCCCAAAAGTATCCCGAGCACGCAAGCAGTCCAACTGCAAATCCTGAGATCCACAGCTCTCTGTTGACGCGCCTCCCAGAAGGACCATGCCTGGGTCAAGACGATTGCGACCGCACAGAGCAAGAAAGGAAGCAGGAAGAAATATACACGGGCGAAGGGAACCATGCGTCGCAGAAGAATAAGGAGTGCGGTTGCAAAAATCAACCATGCCAACAATCGGGCGTTGGCGGACCTTCGCCAGAATGCCACGAGATAGACTAAGACCAACAAAAGGAAAAGCCATTGCGCACCGGGAAACCACAACCTACGCCATTCCATCAAAGCGAGGTATAGTTCCGCCTGATTGCCCTCAAGAAATGCCGTCAACGACCTGCCAGAAACGTACTTGTTCTGTGCGAGGCTCTCCCAGCCGCTGTAAATTATTGCCGGCAGATATGACATGCTAGTGGCAATGCTCACAACTGCCGCAGAACAAAGATATCTGGAAAGCATCGTTTTCCGAGCAAATCGCCTCTTTACCGCTACTTCCATAACGAACCAGATCGATATGCCTACGAAGAAGAACATCGTCGTTGGCAGAGTCCAAAATGCTAACCAGCAACACAATGCGAAAATGGCAAACTTCCGGATACCTCCGTCGCTGAGCGCCGACAGAAGCACCGCCGCTCCGACTGTTACCAAGAGCGCCTGCAGCGTGTAGCCACGCCCATTCACAGACAAGTCCACCGCCCTCGGAGAGACCGCAACAAGCCAAGCGGCGACAATGGCCGCCGACCTGCCCGCCGCGACCCTGGCCAGTAAAAATGTTGCTGCAATCAGAAGCACTCCCGCAGAAAATGCAGGAAAACGGATCGACCATTCCGCGTCACCCAAAAAAGAAGTAGTTGTTTTTACAAGAATGGTATGAAGAATGTGATTATTCGGATAGGCGTAATTTGAGATGGCAATGTACCAGGGCCGCTCAGCAAGTCGGATGAAAGTATAGGCTTCGTCAAAGTGGATCGGCCTGTCTATGAAATGGAGCCGAAGAATACCCCCAAACAGGCAGGGTGCAGCTACGAGATAAATATCGTCGCGAAAGCCGTGCCTCGACACTTCTTTCCAAAGCTGGTTAAATTCGCGTTTTACGATACACCATAACTTGAGAGTGAGCGCCGAGTATGCCAGTGGTTTGATACACGCCAGCCCGCCCAGGCCTATAGCGGATACACCGCCCAAAGCCAACGTGACAAACAGCCTGTGTTGCACTTCGGGCAATAACCGGCTCAATAGGCTGCAGGCTCCAGCGCTCCATGGAAATTGGAGCGGCATCTCGGCCGAAAGCAGGCAGCATGCAATTGTGAACAGGAATACGCCTGAAAGAATCGCCAAGACGCCGGCGAGTATGAATCCGGGAATAAGTTGTTGGCTCTGGGAATTTTTGGATGTGCTGCCCGATTTATGCGAGCCAGCCATATGGGAGTCAAGTCGGTCCTGATTCCTTCGTAGGTTTTCTGTATTATCGCTAGCCCAAAGGTGTGGGGGCAAGGGGCAGAGACGGGTCTGGGGAAGGGAGAGGAAGTGGGCTGATCAACCTGGCGCTGCCTCGCCTTGCGTTGGAGAAGTTCGTCAGGGTCTTGAGCCGACATCTGATACGACTGGGTCCCACATGGGGCAGTTTCGGATAGAACTGTTTCGTGCCTCCCCGATCTTTCGGGGCCGAGCCCGCAGGACAAACGCCTGGCGGCCTTTCTGGGCGGCTTAGCTCACGCCGCCGGGCATGCTGACCGCCACGAGCCGTCAAAAGACTACAGCAAGGAGCTGCTGCTGCCGGGCGAGCGCAAGAGCATCGAGCCCATGGCCGCGCGGCTCCAACCCGACCGCGTGTAGGCGACCCGGCAGTCGCTGCACCATTTGGTGGACCGGGCGCCTTGGAGCGACGAGGCCGAGCTCGCTGAAGTTCGCCTTCGCGTGCTGCCCGCTATGCAGCAGCGCGGGCCGATCGTGGCCTGGATCGCCGACGACACCGGGATTCCGAAGAAGGGCCGGCACTCAGCCGGCGTGGCGCGGCAGTCCTGAGGCCAGCTGGGCAAGCAGGAAAACTGCCAGGCGGCAGTTAGCCTGAGCCTGAGCTTGGGCGAGGCGAGCCTGCCGAGCGGCTGGCGGCTGTCCCTGCCGGAGGAGTGGGCCCAAGAGCGCGAGCGGCGGCACCGGGCGCGTGTGCCGGAGAGGTCACATTCCAGACCGGGCCGGAGACCGCGCTCGGGCTGATCCACCGGGCGGTGGAAGAGGACGTCCCGATGGAGTCGTGCTGGCGGATGCCGCTCATGGCAGCGACACGAGGTTTCGGAAAGGTCTGGCCGGCCTGGGGCTGGCCTAGGTGGTGGGCGTACAGTCGAGCCTCAGCATGTGGCTGCCGGGAGAGGCTCCGATGCCGCCGAAACCGCTGCCGCGGAGTGCGGAGCAGAAGCCGGTGTCGGTGCGTGAGCTGGTGCGCGACGCTGGACACCAGGCGTTCCAGACGGTGCGCTGGCGGGAAGGAGGGCGAGGGTGGCTTGCGTTCCGATTCTGGGCGGTGCGGGTGCGGACGGTGCACCGGCATATTGGCGCACCGAACCTCACGCCGAGCACTGGCTGCTGGCAGAGTGGCCACGAGGGGCGGAAGAGCCGACGAAATACTGGCTGTTAAATCTGTCTGCAAGCACACTGTTGAAGACGCTGCTCGAGTTGGCGAAACACCGCTGGATTGTCGAGCTGGACTACCTGGAGCAGAAGCGGGAACTCGGACTGGGCCATTTCGGGGGCCGTGCTTCGAGTGCGTTTCAGCATCACGCCACACTATGCATTGCGGCGTATGGGTTACAGGCGGTAGACATGAGCCGTTTTCCCCCTCGGCCCAAGGCAGGAGGCTCGAGCTCAGCGTGCCCCGCAGCCGGACAGCTACCAGCCACGGGACGGCGCCGGGCGAAGGCCGCCGGGCTGCCCCGCACTCGATCCCGAGCCTGCGGCAGAAGGCGCAGAGGGCCCTTCTTGGCCACTTTTCCGGCTACCCTTTTTGCGGTGCCAGGCACCTATGACCCAGTAACATGAGCGGGCCGGGACGTAATGTTCCAGCGCCCGTCCGCCGATGGTAAGGACATGAACCCCCAGGGGGTTGGCCGGGCTTACGTCCGGCTGGTCATCGTTGTTGCGGCGGCGCTGACGGTTCCTGCGCTGCTCACCTGGCGCGCCAGCGAACCGTTGCAGTTCGTCTCCTATCTCCTTCTGTCGGTGCTGGCCAGCTACTGGCAGGTGGGGATGAGGCAGGGGGAGCATCTGCTGCCGGCGAGCCTGCTGTTCGTCATGATCGGGCTGCGGGCGCTGGGAGCGGAGCAGGCGATCGTGCTGGGAGCGCTGAACGGGGCGGCGCTCGAGCTGGGCGCGCGGCGGAAGGAGCGCAGATCGGCGGAGAGGATTCTGTTTTCAGTGGCGCTGTGGAGCCTGGCGATGGCGGCGGGCGATTACGCGCTACGGGGGGTCGCGCCGGCTTCGTCCCGGCCGGAGCTGGCCACGGCTGTCAGCGCAGTTTTGGCCGGCGTGGCCGTGTTCCTCACCCTGTCCTTTCCCGACGCCGTGCAGAACGCGCTGGACGAGGGCGTGCGGCTCGGCCGGATCTGGAAATACCGCTACTTCTGGATGATGCCGTACTTTGTGGCGGCGTCACTGCTGTCGGCGCTGTTCGACCTGGCCCGGATCCATTTCGGCTGGCAGATCCCGCTGCTGCTGCTGCTGGCGCTCTATCTTCCCTACCGCGCCTACCTTCTGTATCTGGAGAAAGTGGAGGAGGGGCTGCGGCACGCCGAGGAGATGGCCGCGCTTCACCTGCGGACGATCGAGGCCCTGGCGCTGGCCATCGACGCCAAGGACGAAACCACGCAGGAGCACCTGCAGCGCGTGCAGGTCTATGCGATGGAAATCGGCAAAGACCTGGGGCTGAGCCCGGAGGAGCTGGAAGCCCTGAGGGCAGCGTCGCTGCTGCACGATATCGGCAAGCTGGCGGTGCCCGAGCACATCATCTCCAAGCCGGGCAAGCTGACGCCGGAAGAGTTCGAGCGGATGAAAATCCATCCTGTGGTGGGGGCGCAGATCCTTGAGAGGGTGCGCTTCCCGTATCCGGTGGCGCCGATTGTCCGCTCCCACCATGAGAGATGGGACGGCAACGGCTACCCCGACAGGCTGAAAGGCGAGGAGATTCCGATCGGTGCGCGGATCCTGAGCGTGGTGGACACGCTCGACGCGCTGGCCACGGACCGGCAATACCGCAAGGCGCTGCCGCTGGATGAGGCCGTGGGCGTCATTCTGGCCGAGGCGGGCAAGGCATTCGATCCAAGGGTGGTCGAAGTGCTCGCCCGGCGGTACCGCGACCTCGAAAAGATGGCCCGCGCTCGGCAGGTGGAAGAGCTCAAGCTGGACAAGAACTTCGACATCCGCGGCGGCGAATCTCCCGCGGCCGGCTTCCAGAAGAGCGCCGAGCCGGCCAAGGATCAGCCGGAATTCCTCAACCAGATTGCGGCCGCCCGGCAGGAGGCCCACGAACTGTTCGAGCTGGCGCATGATCTGGGAACGTCGCTGAGCCTCGACGAGACGCTTTCGGTCCTGAGCGTCCGGCTGAAGCGGATCGTGCCCTTCGACGCCATGGCCGTGTATCTGGTGAAGGAGAAGGTGCTGGAGCCGGCGTTCGTGGTGGGCGAGAATGCGAGGCTGTTTTCGTCGCTGCGCATCCCGCTGGGGCAGGGTCTGTCTGGCTGGGTCGCCGAGACGGGGCGGGAGATTCTGAACGGCAACCCCAACGTGGAACCGGGCTATCTGAACGACGAGTCGAGGTTCACGACCCTGCAGTCGGCGCTGGCAGTGCCGCTGGAGGGAATCAACGGCGTCGTCGGAGTGGTGACTTTGTACCGCGCCGACCGGAACGCTTTCAGCCGGGATCACATGAGGATCCTGCTGGCGATCAGTTCCAAGCTGGCGCTCGCCGTGGAGAACGCGCTGCGCTACCGGCAGGCGGAGAGTTCGGCGACGACGGATTTTCTGACAGGGCTGCCGAATGCGCGGTCGCTGTTTCTGCATCTGGACAGCGAGCTGTCGCGGGCGCGGCGCACGGGCGATCCGGTCAGCGTGGCTGTCTGCGACGTGGACAACTTCAAGCTGATCAACGACCAGTGCGGCCACTTCGAGGGCAACCGCCTGCTGCGGGTTTTGGGCGAGGCCCTGAAGGCGCGATGCCGGGAATACGATTACGTGGCGCGCATGGGCGGGGACGAGTTCGTGCTGGTCTTCAGCGGGCTCAGCCGGGACCTGGCGCCGCTGCGGCTGGGCCAGTTCAGGAGCGCGGTGGAAGAGGACGTGCGGAACCGCACGGGCTACGATCTGATTCTGTCCATGGGGTGGGCCTCGTTCCCGGAGGACGGCAAAGACGCCGAAGATCTGCTCTCCCTGGCCGACCGGGAGATGTACAGGGCGAAGGAGAGCAGCGAGTCGCGCCAGAAGACGCGCGCCCGGTGGCGGCAGTGGGCGCATCCGCTGGAAGGCTCGGCCATTCAGTAACACCCCGCCTCAGGCCCGCAGCTTCGGCAGCACGCGGTAGCGGTAGACCAGAGCGCCGGAGATCAGCGTCAAAGCCGCCGCCGCTGAGATGACGGGCGCGAAACGCAGCCCGGCGATCACCAGCCACAGCCCCGGCAGAACGAACAGCATCGGCACGAGCGGCCAGGCGAAGCTCACCGCCGGCAGCTTCTGCCAGTCCGGACGTTTTCTCAGCCACAGCAGGCTGGCCACGGCCAGCATCGCGAACAGGTTGAGCAGGTAGCCGATGTAGGTCATCAGGTTGCCGAAGTTGACGAGCGTCATCAGCATGGCGCAGGCGCCCTGGAAGAGGATCGCCGGCACCGGCGTGCGCCACTTCGGGTGGATCCAGGCCGCAGAGGGCAGGAAGGCGCCGTTTTTCGCCATGGCATAGTATAGGCGCGGGCCGATCGTCACCATCGCATTGACCGTGGACATCAGGCTGACGGCGAGCAGACCGCTGAAGACTCCGGCGGCTTCCGGACCGAACAGCGCGTTCGCCGTGACGCTGCCGATGGCGAGGATGCCCTTCATCTGCTCGAGCGGCATGGCGTAGATGAAGACGACGTTGAACAGGATGTACAGGATGCCCACGGTGATCGTTCCGATGGCCAGCGCCATGGGCAGGGTCCGCTCCGGCCTTTTCAGCTCCTCGGCGATGTAGGTGGCCGCATTCCAGCCGCTGTAGCCGACGTAGATCCAGAACAGGCTGAGCGCGAACTGCGCCGCCAGCGGCGTCGTGGACGTCCGTTCGGCCGTCTGCGCCAGATGCGACCAGTCGCCTTGCCCGACCGCGAGGCCAAAGGCGATGAAGGCGACCATGACGAGCACCTTGATCGACGTCAGGGCATTCTGGATGCGGGCGATGAACTCCACGCCGAACAGGTTCAGGATGGTGAAGACCAGGATCAGCGCCGCCGCCGCCAGCTGCGCGCCTCCCGCCTCGATGCCGATCTCGCCCCAGGAGCGGCGGAACCAGACGTTTTCCTGCCGCAGGGCCGGGAAGAAATACCCGAGGTAATTCGAGAAGGCCAGAGCCGCCGTCGCCACGGGCGCGCTGAACCCTGCGAAGAAACTCACCCAGCCGCTCATGAAGCCGAGCGTCGGCCCGTAGGCGCGGGTCAGGTACACATACTCGCCGCCGGAAGCGGGAAAGTTGACGCCCAGCTCGGAGTAGGAGAGCGCGCCGGCCAGCGCCACAATGCCGCCGACGAGCCAGATGACGAGCACGAGCCACGGTTCACCCAGGTCGCCTGCCAGGAACCCCGTGGAGGTGAAGATCCCGGTGCCGACCATGTTGGAGATGACAAGCGCGGTGGCGCTGAACAGGCCCAGCCGCCGCAGCAGCGCGGGCGTGGAACTTGCAGCCATTGCCCTGCATTGTACTGGACAGCCGCCAGTGCGCGCCGGGCGCTTCCGCAATGACGCTGGCGGCGCGTGGCGTGGCCGGATCATTCGGCGGGCTTCACCAGTTCGACGTCGACGGCGCAGGGGCCTTTATCATTCGAGCCAAGCCTGTAGGTGACGACATCGCCCGGCTTCAGATCGTTGAAGTCGGCGCCAAGAACCGCCGAATAGTGGAAGAAAATCGTGCCGCCGCCATCCGCAGGCCAGATGAAGCCGTAGCCGGCCTTGATGCTGTGGATGGTGCCGGAGTAAGGCGGAACGCTTTCCACAACCGCAGCCGCGGAGGGCGGTTCCGGGCGGCTGGGCGCCTCGGCGGCTTCCGGCGAAGCGGCGCGCGCCTCCCGGGCGGTCATGAAGAGCCCGCTGATCAGCGGATCGGAGGCGGACGCTTCGTCATCGATCAGCTCGCTCATCTTGAACGGATACGTTGCCTCCTCGAGAAGGACCTGAGCCGTCTTGGTCTCGCGCTCGACCTCGTTCTGGTCGACCCAGCGGAAATCCCAGGCCAGCAGCATCACACGCGTGCCGAGGCTGCACAGCTTGCGCACGAGCGGGAGAAAATCGCCATCGCAGACGACGAGAGCGACGGCGTCGAACCTCTTGAATACGGCCCTTTCGAAGGCCTCGAGGGCGAGCCAGACGTCGATTCCCTTCTCGCCGTGCGGCCCCACGGGCAGGTAATGGGTGACGATCCCCTCGCGGATCAGAACGTCCTCGAACTGCCGCTCCTTGAGAAGCATGCCCCGCTGGTCGGCGTCGGCCGCCCGCTGCCTGCCCCGGAAATAATGGGCCTCGACGATATGGCAATAGCGGAGATCGGCTCCTTCCTTTTCAGCAATCTTCGCACGGATGAATTCATGCAATCCGCGAATATTGATACGGGATCTTTTCCAGTGCACGTACTGGTAATAATTGCTGACGTGAGAAAAATAATTGCCGTCGTAAAAGACTCCGATTCGGATAATCGCGCCCGGACCGCTCATGCCACCAGCATAGCGCCGCACCGCGCGCAGGGGGATCGGGGCCGCGGGACGACCGCTCCGGTCCCGGATCCCCTTACCTTCGCCGCGCCGAGGGGTCGCCCGTGGGCGGCGGGGCGAGGTCCTCCGCCGCGGGCGGCCCAAGCAGCTCCAGAAGGTGAGGGCGGAGCATCTCAGCCCACTCCTGGTAACCAGCCAGGGCCAGGTGAAGCAGATCCTTCTCGTAGAGTTCGCTGCGGACGGCCCCATCCGGCCCGGAAAACCGCGGAGACGGATCGATGAAACGCACCCTGCCGCCGCCCAGCTTCGCCAGCCCGGAGTTGATCTCCCGAATCACGGCGACGTGGGCCGGATTGTCGCCTCTGGGCAGAACGCCCATCAGGATGATCTGCGCGCCGGGCGCCTTCTCCTCAACCGTGCTGACGATGGCGCGGACGCCCTCGACGATGGCCTCCGCGGGGTCGCGGCCCAGGTTGTTTGTGCCGGCCATCAGCACGACCACCTTTGGATTCACGCCGTCGAGTTCTCCGTTGCGGATGCGCCACAGAATATTGCGCGTGGCGTCGCCGCCCCAGCCGAAATTGGCCGCGTTCCAGCCGAAAAAGGTCTTTCTCCAATGTTCGAGAAACTGCGGATAATCGAGAGCGCCCCAGCGGCGGGTAATGGAATCTCCCAGAAAATAGAGATCGATTTTTCCCTTCTTTGTTTTCTCCAGCAGCTCGGCGTGAGCCTGAAGAGAGTTTGCGTCCAGCCGCGGCACGGGCTCGTCCGGGGGGAATTGCGGATGCGCAGGAGGCTTCCAGCCGAGCTTCCGCGAGGCCCACGGAATGAAGTATTTCCAGTTTGGCCCGTCCGTATGGCCGCCATCGTGCTGCCGCCAGGCCAGCTCGCCGTCGAGCAGTCCGTGATTCACCGGCGGCATCTTCGCCCTCCGGTAGTCTTCCGTCGCGCCGAGATCTTTGGCGCCGAGCAGGCGCCAGGCGGGTCCAGCGGCCACTGCCGCCATGAAAGAGCCCTGCTGGTCCAGCCATTTCGCGTCGCCCTTCTCCGGAATTCCGTAGCTGATAAACACGAGCCGCGGGGCGCACAGCGCCAGCAGCTGATGCGAGTCCACAGGAATATCTCCGGCGTTCCTGCTTCCGAAATCGGCCTCGGCCGCGCCATATTTGAGGAAGTTGCCGGCCATCCAATGGTATTCACCCGCACCCGTGAGATTTTCGACGGCTTCGCCGAAGTTCCGCCGGTGCGGCTTGACGCCTCCCGCGCCGGAGGATCCGATGAGAGCGACGGCGAAGCGCGGATCGAACGCCATCGTGACGAGCGCCGCCTTGCCGAAGCGGGACACACCCTCGATGCCCACGCGCTTTGCGTCGACAGAGGCGTCCGTTTCCAGATAGTCCAGAGCCCGCGACGCTCCCCACGCCCACGCCCGCAGCGCGCCCCATTCTTCGGGCTTGCGCGGGCGGCCTTTGTTTGCCAGGCCGATGATGCCTTTCGTGAGTCCCGCGCCGTTGTCTGCCTGGATGCTGGCCGGGCTCAACAGCGCATACCCCCACCCGGAGCCGATCAATTGCACGGGGGCAGGCGGATCCGGCCCGGCGAGCGCCGCGAATTTGGCAAACGCCGGCGGAACGGGATCGGAGGGAAACGCGGGGCGGCCGAACAGGATCATCAGGGGAACGGGCTGTTTGACCCAGGCAGGGGTCACGACCACCATCTGGATTTCGACTTCGATTTCAGGAAACTCGCTGTTGTCGGCACGCCCGCGCAGCTCGCGGGCCACGACAGGAAACGGCCCGGCTTTGTCTGCGGCCCTGCGCACTTCCCGCCACTCGATTTCCGGGGCGTTGGCGGGGACGCGGCCGTAGACTTCGCGCTCGAAGTCCTCGACGATTTCCGGGCGGCGCAGTTTCCACCACATTTCGGGAGAAGTGACAGGACGGCCGTCCTTCAGCCGGAGGAGTTCAGGATAATCCGGAAACGGATTGGCTTTCGACTCGTCGTAATTGGCCGCATTGGGCGCTTTTTCGTTGCCGCTCGGCCCGGGGCGCAGGGCGCGGATGCCGAGCTGCTGCATCATGTGCCGGTGGTCGTCGGCGGTGGTCCAGTTGCGCGTGTCAGGCGGGGATTGCGCCGGCAGAGTCAGCGGCTCCAGCAGCAGCCATGCAGCCATAAGAGCAAGGGCTGCGGTGCGATCGGGAGCTGAGTGCTTCATGGGTGCTCTGAACAGAAGCAGACGGCGAATCTGGCTTCCGCATACGGGATCATATCAGGACAAGTCAAAGCGGGCGGAGAAAGGCAGGGTCAAGCTCCCGCCCGGTATCCGCACCCCACGGTGGCATCAGCCGCGCAGCAGTATGGCGTGACGGCCTGCTTTCGCCAGTTTTTCGTCGAACGTGACCAGCCTGCCGCCCCGGTGGCTGGCCAGACCGAGCAGGTAAAGATCCGTCACCAGCCGGTGGCCCTCCAGGTTCAGTCCAGACAGGCGTATCGCCTCCGCCAGCGGCAGGTCCATCGGCCAGAACTCATGCCTGGCGTCTTTCGAGTTCTCCTCAAGGACTCGCAGGGCTTCCTGCGGCTGCACATGGCCGAGGGTGACTGCAGGGTTGGAGAGGAGGCGGACAAAGCCACTCTGCGTGAGGGCGCATGTAGCCCACTTCTGGCTGCGGTGGGATGCGAACCATCGCCTTGCCGCGGCATGACCCGTATGCCGGGGCCAGAACAGCGCCAGCAGAACATTGACGTCGAGCAGGTTCGCTCCGCTCACTGTTCCTCCTGCTCCAGGAGCTGGTAAACCTCGCGCGCAGTGATCCTGGGGAGATCTTCGGGCGGATCGAAAATGAGTAATCCATCCACCGTTTTCGTCGGCATCTGCGCCTGCGATGCCCTCAGAACAAGCTCGGAAACCGCTTTGCCCAGCCCGATGCGCCGGCGGCGGGCGTGTCGAAGAGCGATTCGGTAGGCGTCATCATCCAGGTGCAGTGTGGTTCTCACGGTTTCATGATACATCTTCTGGATAGTGATGCTTTCTTTATTGCCTGATGCCCAGCGGATTGCTATGGCATCTTCAGGGTGAATCTGGCAAACCGTCCGCCGAAGCGGCGGGCTTCCTCGCGGGCGGCTGGAGTGACGCCGCCGAAAGACTGCGCGCCGAGGGAGCCATAGCCGCCTTCGATGACGCCGCCGATGACGACAAAGCGCATCGAAAGCAGAGCGGCGATGATGTCGAGGCGGGCAAGGTCGGCGCCGTTGGAGGGCGAGCCTGAGGTGACAAAAACGCCTCCCGCCCTCCCTTCCCCGTATTCGGGGCCGAGGACGCGCCCCATGCGGTCGAGGAACGACTTGACGGGCGCAGCCAGCGTCTGCCAGTGGACGGGCGTGCCGATCAGGATGCCATGGGCGGCGCGGATCTCCTCATCTCGCACGTCCTCGACCCGCTTCAGGGTGACGCTGACGCCTTCCGTTGCCGCCGCGCCTTCGCGCACGGCGGCGGCCAGGGCGGCCGTGTTGCCGGTCTCGGAGTGGAAGGCGATCAGGATGCGCTTCGGCTCCGCCCGCAGGGCCGCTGCGAGAATCAGTAGAATCAGAATTCCGCGCCTCATGTCCGCGATTGTATGGCGCGGAAGGTTCCCATGCACGGCCTTGTTCTTTTCGCGCTCACGCTTCTCCGTTTCATCCCTCTGGAAGGCGAAACCTGCCACGTCCAGGGCATTGCCGTGGACGGTGGCCGCCTGTGGGTCACCAGCGTGGACCGCACTGCGCGGAAGGGGTGGCTGTTCGAGTACGAACTGGAAACGGGCAGGCGGTTGCGGGCTGCCGAGGTGCAGCAGGGAGAGATGGTCCACCCTGGCGGCTTCGACCACGACGGGGAATCGCTGTGGATTCCGGTGGCAGAATACCGCCCGGGCGGGAAGACGGTGATTCAGCGCCGGTCGAAAGCCACGCTGGAACTGATGTCGTCGTTCGAGGCGCCCGATCACATCGGAGCGCTCGCCGTGCTGCCCGAGGGGCTGCTGGGCGCCAACTGGGACGCGCGACAGTTCCATTTCTTCTCACTGGACGGGAAGTTGCTGTGGTCACGCGCGAATCCTCAGCCAGCCCGGTACCAGGACATGAAGCGGCGCTATGGCGCCATCGTGGCCGCAGGCCTGCTGGGCAGGGGGGCGGATGCGCGGGCCGTGGTGGACTGGCTGGATCCGGAGACTTTCATGCTGCTGAGCCGAGAGACGCTGGGGCGCACGGACCGCGGGGTGCCCTTCACGAACGAAGGCATGGATCTGCGCGACGGGCTGCTGTATCTGCTGCCGGAGGACGCCCCTTCGCGCCTGTTCGTCTTCCGCGTCGAATATTGACGCGGTGCGGACTCGCATCTCGGGCGTGCCTTCCGCGCGCGGCGACTACAATGAAGAATCAAGGCCTGCATGATCACGGAGACTCAGTACGTCCAGTTTGATGCGCTGGATCTCGACTGCGGAGAAACGCTGCGCAATCTCCAGGTCGCTTACGAAACCTATGGCCGGCTGAATGAGCAGAAGAACAACGCGATCCTGATCCTGCACGCCTTCACCGGCGACGCGCACGCCGCAGGCATCGACCACAACGGGAAGCAGGGCTGGTGGGACAACATGATCGGTCCGGGCAAGGCGTTCGACACGAACCGCTATTTCGTCATCTGCTCGAACGTGCTGGGGGGATGCCGGGGCACGACGGGGCCGAGTTCGATCGATCCCGCCACAGGCCGCCGTTACGGACTGCGCTTTCCGGTGATCACGATCGCCGACATGGTCCGTTTGCAGAAGAAGCTGGTGGATCACCTGGGCATTCGCCGCCTGCTGGCGGTGTCGGGCGGATCCATGGGCGGAATGCAGGCGCTCGAATGGGCCGTGTCCTATCCCGAGGCCGTGGAAGCCTGCATCCCCATCGCCGCCACGGCGCGCCACAGCGCCCAGCAGATCGCCTTCAACGAAACGGGCCGTCAGGCGATCATGATGGACCCGGATTTCCTGAACGGCGATTATCCCGATGACCGGCCTCCGGCCCGCGGCCTGGCCGTGGCGCGCATGATCGGCCATATCACATACATGTCGGACGAGTCGATGCGCGAGAAATTCGGCCGCCGCCTGCGCAACCGGGAGGCGTTCAGCTTCGGGTTCGACATCGACTTCGAGGTCGAAAGCTATCTGCGGTACCGGGGCCAGCAGTTCGTGGGGCGGTTCGACGCGAACTCCTACCTCTACATCACGAAGGCGATGGATTATTTCGACCTGACGCTGGGCTACCCGTCGCTGGCGGCTTCGCTGGAGCGCGCGACCGCGCGGTTCCTGGTGATCAGCTTCACGTCGGACTGGCTGTATCCTTCCTATCAGTCGCTGGAGATCGTGAACGCGCTGCGGAGCCGGAATCATGATGTCACCTACTGCGAACTGACATCCAATTACGGACATGATGCGTTTCTCGTGGACATCGCCGAGCAGACGGAGGTGATCCGCGGATTCCTGGACCGCTGCCAGAGGGAATTCCGGGAGGCGCGGGCATGAAGGTCCGCGATGTGCTGGGCCGCGGCGATTACGCACTGATCAGCAGCCTGATTCCCGAGGGCGCGCGCGTGCTGGACCTCGGCTGCGGAGACGGGGCGCTGCTGGCGTGGCTGAGGGAGAACAGGCGCATCGAGGGCCGGGGCATTGAAGTGCGGCCGGAGCTGGCGCAGCGGGCTGCGTCGCGCGGGGTGCCGGTGTATCAGGGCGACCTGGAGTCCAGCCTCGGCGAATACCCCGATGGCGCGTTCGACTATGTGATTCTGAGCCAGACGCTGCAGGAGCTGCGCCGTCCGCTCGACGTGCTGGAGCAGATGCTGCGCATCGGGAAGCATGCGGTGGTCGCTTTTCCGAATTTCGGCCACTGGCGCGTGCGGTTCAACCATCTGTTGAGCGGGCGCGCGCCGCGGACGCCGCTGTTTCCGCACGCCTGGCACAGCTCGCCGAACATCCATTTCCTCACCGTGCTGGACTTCGAGGAGACGCTCGTGGAGAAAGGCTGGCGGGTGGAGAGCCGCCTGTTCCTGTCCGGGCATTCCCAGATCCGCTTCGCTCCCAACTGGCGCGCGGAAATCGCCGTGTACATGATCCGCAGATAGGCGGACGGGGCCGCGGACGCCGGTGCGTTGTAGCATGGCGCTATGGCCGGCTTTCTGTGCGTGGACCGGGGGGTGGCGCTGCCGCTGGGCGCGACGCCGATCGAGGATGGCATCAATTTCGCGGTGTTCAGCAAGCACGCAACGCATGCCGTGCTCAGCCTGTTCCGCCCCGGCAGAGAACAGCCGTTCCACGAAATCCCGCTGGACCCGGGCGCAAACCGCACGGGACAGATCTGGCACATCTGGCTAAGCGGCCTGCCGCGCGATGTGCTGTACGCCTGGCGCATGGACATGCGGCCCAATCCGAACCCGGCGATCCACCGTTTCGATCCTTCGGCGTATCTGCTGGACCCATACGCCCGCGTGCTGGCGGGCGGAGAAAAGTGGGGCGTGGCGGCAAGGCGGCTGTGCGGGCTGCCGCACGACCATTTCGACTGGCGGGGAGACCGGCCGCTGAACACTCCGCTGGCAGAAACGGTGATCTACGAGCTTCACGTGCGGGCGTTCACGCGCCATCCTTCGTCCGGAGTCAGCGCGCCCGGCACGTATCTCGGGCTCGCGGAGAAAATTCCCTACCTGAAGGAACTCGGCGTCACGGCGGTGGAGCTCATGCCCGTCTATGAGTTCGAAGAGGCCGACACCGACCGCGTGAATCCGCTGACGGGAGAACGGCTGCTGAATCTGTGGGGCTATCACCCGATCGGATTCTTCGCGCCGAATTCCGCCTACGGTTCGCGGCAGGAGCCAGGATCATCACTGAACGAATTCAAGGAAATGGTGCGGGCCTTTCACGATGCGGGCATCGAAGTGATCCTCGACGTCGTGTTCAATCACACGGCGGAAGGCGACGAGCGTGGCCCGACGCTTTCGTTCCGCGGGCTCGACAATTCCGTTTATTATCTGCTGGATCCGAACGGGCGCTACCTGAATTTTTCCGGCTGCGGCAACACGCTGAACTGCAATCATCCGGTCGTGCGCACGCTGATCGGCGACTGCCTCCATTACTGGGTCATGGAGATGCACATCGACGGATTCCGCTTCGATCTGGCGAGCATCCTCGGACGGGGCAAGACGGGCGAGCCTTTGCCTGATCCGCCGCTGCTCGAGCGGCTCGCATACGATCCCGTCCTCGCCAACACGAAGCTGATCGCTGAAGCCTGGGACGCGGCGGGGCTTTACCAGGTTGGCACGTTCCCGGCGTGGGGGCGCTGGGCGGAGTGGAACGGGCGGTACCGCGACGACATCCGGCGGTTCGTGCGGAGCGATGCCGGGCTCGCGCCCGCGCTCGCCGAAAGGCTGAAGGGGAGCCCGGACCTGTACGCGCGCAGCGGGCGGCAGGCGCAGCACAGCATCAATTTCGTCACCTGCCATGACGGCTTCACTCTGGCCGATCTCGTCAGCTACAACCACAAGCACAATGAAGCCAACGGCGAAGACAACCGGGACGGCGCGAACGAGAATTTCAGCTGGAATTGCGGCGCGGAGGGGCCGACCGGCGATCCGGAAATCCTGGCGTTGCGGCGCAGGCAGATGCGGAATTTCCTGATCCTTCTGTTCGCGAGCGGCGGAGTGCCGATGGTGCTCGCCGGCGACGAGTTCGGACGCACGCAGCGCGGAAATAATAACGCGTACTGCCAGGACAACGAAATCGGCTGGGTGGACTGGCGGCAGGCGGAAACGAACAAGGATCTGCTCGAATTCGTGCGGTCCCTGATCCACTTCCGGAAGGGGCGCAGGCTGTTTTCGCGGATCGACTGGGAGCCTTCGCCGGGCGCCGGGCAGACGGAGATTCTTTTTCACGGCACTCGGCTGCATCAGCCGGACTGGAGCTTCGATTCCCGCTCGCTGGCGATGGAGGCGCGCTGGCGCAACGAGCGCGTGTTCCTGATCGCGAATGCATACTGGGAGCCGCTGGAGTTCGAGCTGCCGCCGGATGCCGGGTGGAAGGCGGCTTTCTATTCGGGCGGGACGGTTCCGCAGATTGGCGCGAAGGTCCGCATGGAACCGCGTTCGACGCTGCTGCTGGAAGCAGAGTGAAGGCAATCCCGGAGTCCGGGCGGGTCATGCGGCTGTAGAGGAGCTGCGGCGGGCGCTGCGCTGCGAACAATGGTGGCGTCAGCCGCCAATCGTGCGCGGTCAGCCGCATCACGCCCGCAGTCCGCGCGGCTGCTGCGCGAAGAGCGATTTTGAGCGCGGCGGTCAGTTTGTGATGTCGTGCGTGTAGGAGTAGCCGCGCACCGGGAGATAGATCTTCTCGGCCCAGGCGCGGTGCGCGGGGTGATCCTCGTAAGCCTTGAAAGCGGCTTCGTTCTCGAACTCCATCACGAAGGCGTCCGTCATGGGGCGCATGCGGAAGCTGCCGTCCGGCTGCCGTTCGGCGCGGGTGCCCTGCACCTTCATCGGCTTCAGCCAGATGTTGCGGATGCCGGGGATTTCGGCGGCCATCTTCTCGACGCCTTCGAGCACAGCCTGCTTCTGCTCCTCTGTCGTGCCGTCGCGGTAGTACAGCGTGACAACGTGCAGGATCGTTTTCGGCTTGGAGTATTTATTGACCGCCGCCTGCGTCGCTGCGCCCAGCGCCAGCAACAGCGCAGCCGCCGCCCAGCCTCTCCATCCCGGGTTCCTGAATCGCATCCTTCGGCTCCTTCCTGATCTGAATGCCCGGCAGTCCGGACCACTCTTCGCACAGAATGATCGAGTTGGCGGGATTGCGCGGGTCGTACTTGACGTTCGCGACTCCGGCCAGACGCGCTGGATCTTCCGGCAGCAGGTGCCGCAGCGCGGAGACATCCTGCGAGGCGGAATAGGCCACGCCGCGAAGCTCGTACTGGTAGTGGATCAGATCCGGTCCGGCGTCCAGCACGAGCCCCTCGACCGTGCGCTGCCAGCGGTTCAGCGCCAGGCGGCGGCGGCGCTCTTTCTCCTGCGGCGTCAGACGCCGCTGGTAGACGATCCAGACGGCGAGCGCCAGAAGCGCCATTCCAATCACGATGCCGCCGGTGAATCGCGGATCGGCCCAAACCACGTCCATATAAGGATGTTTTACACCTTTCCTGCCGGTCCTGTTTCGGCTTCGATGCGGTTCTCGAGCAGGCCGACGCCGGCGATCTCGACGGTCACCGCGTCGCCCGGCTGGAGCACGCCCACGCCCGGAGGCGTGCCTGTGGCGATCAGATCCCCCGGCTCCAGGGTCATGAAAGACGTGATGTGTGCGATCAGGCGCGGCACGGAGAAAATCATTCCCGTGACGGGCGCATCCTGCCGGACCTCGCCATTGACGCGCGTCACAATGCGCAGGTCTTCAAACCGCACCTGCTCCCTCGGAACCCAGCAGGGGCCCACGGGGCAGAACGTGTCGCTGCCCTTGGCGCGCGTCCACTGGCCGTCTTTCTTCTGCCAGTCCCGGGCCGTGATGTCGTTGAGAACGGTGAAGCCGGCCACGCAGCTCCATGCCTCGGATTCGCTGATGCCGCGCGCGCGGCGGCCGATCACGAGAGCGAGTTCACCCTCGTAGGAAAGCGTCTCCACGCCGCGGGGCCGGACCACCGGCGCACGGTGGCCGTTGAGCGAAGAAGGCGGCTTGAGAAACAGGAGCGGCTCGGCAGGCACTTCGTTGCCGAGCTCTTTCGCATGCTCGGCATAGTTGCGGCCGACGCAGACGATTTTCGAGGGATGCACGGGCGGCAGGAACCTGACCTGTTCGAGCGGCAGAAGAGTACCTGCAGCCGTGACGAACAGGCCGTTCTCGATGCGGCCGCGGAGGACGCCCGGGTGATGATCGGGCGCATCCATGGGCACGGCGGAGTCTCGGGCGATTCTGGCGTAACTGGGCATCACTTTCATGGTGCGACGATTTCGACCGGCTCGCACGACCGGCTCTCGTTGCCGTTCGCGTCGAGGGCGGAGACCGCATAGCGGTAGCGCCGCCCGGAGACGGCCGTGGCATCGGTGAAGCTGGACGAGACGCCCGGCTCTCCCAACTTCTCCAGCGGACCGCCGCCCTCGGCCCGCCAGACCTGATAGGCGCGCAGATCCGGCTCGGTGTTGCGGTCCCAGTTGAGCTCGACAGCGCCAGCGGCGGCCAGTGCGCGCAGCCCTGACGGGGGTGCCGGCGGGAACGTGTCCCGGTATTCGACTCGCACCGGAGCGGACGGCTCGCTGACTGCCGGCGCCGTGCCCGTGATGACCATCTGCTCGACGGCGTATTCGTACGTCTGGCCGAACTGCGCCTCGCGGTCCAGCCAGCGGCGTTCCTCGACTTCGCCCGCCGGCGCCATGCCATTCTGATTCCTGCGGAAGATACGCCACCGGCTGCCCTCGCCCTCCCAGGTCAGGAGCACGCCTTCGGGCGAGCCTTCCGCGCGCAGCTTGGCCGGCGGGCGCGGGGGCTCGACGACACGCAGTGCAAGAAGGTTGGACCAGGCGGAGACTTTGCCTTTCGGCCCTGCCGTGCGGACAGCGAACACGATCTCTTTGCCCGCCCAGTCCCCGATGGGCACCGTCAACCGTGCCACGCCGTCCAGGATCTCCGGTTGCGGCAGCCGGCGGCTTCCCGCCAGCCAGGCGTTCATGTCGAAGGGCGCGGGAACGTTGGGCCCCGCCCGCATTTCGATCGACGGCGGCGCCTTCAGCAGCAGGTCTTCGGTCGTTTTCTGAGGAACCGTGAATTCCAGCAGAATCCCGCCGCCGCGCTGATGTCCGCGCAGATCCTCCACCATCTGAGGAATCATCAGCGCTGGCGGCAGCGGATCTCCCGTGTAGCCGCAGCCGGCGAGCGCCGCAGCGGCGAGAAACACTGCAAAATGCCGGGAAAAGCTCACAGGATATAACGGCTCAGATCCTGGTCTTCGACAATGTCTTTCAGTTGCCGGCGAACGTATTCCGCGTCGATGACCACTTTCTTTTTCCGCAGATCGGGCCCCTCGAAACTGATCTCTTCGAGCACTTTTTCCATGATCGTATGCAGGCGGCGCGCGCCGATGTTCTCGCTCGTTTCGTTCACAATCCGGGCGAACCGGGCCATCTCCCGGATTGAATCGGGCGTAAAGGAGAGCTTGATGCCTTCCGTCTCCATCAGCGCCGAGTACTGGCGCGTCAGCGCGTTCCGGGGCTCCGTGAGGATCCGCACGAAATCGTCTTCGGTCAGCGACTTCAGCTCCACGCGGATCGGGAAGCGCCCCTGCAGCTCAGGGATCAGATCGCTGGGCTTCGACACGTGAAAAGCCCCGGCGGCGATGAACAGGATGTGGTCGGTGCGCACGAAGCCGTACCGCGTGTTCACCGTGGTGCCTTCGACGATGGGGAGAATGTCGCGCTGCACGCCCTCGCGGCTGACGTCGGGGCCGTGGCCGGATTCGCGCCCGGCGATCTTGTCGATCTCGTCGAGGAAGATGATGCCGCTGCGCTCGACGCGCTCGATGGCCGTGCGCGTCACCTGGTCCATGTCGATGAGCTTGTTCTCTTCTTCCTGCACGAGGTAATCGAAGGCTTCATAGACGCGCATGGAGCGCCGGGTGGTGCGCTGCCCGAACAGTTGCGGGAGGAATTCCCGCAGGTTCATGTCCATTTCTTCGCTGCCGGTGTTGCCGAAGATTTCGAACGTGGGACCGCGCTCCTTCACGTCGATTTCGACCATGCGGTCGTCGAGCCGCCCGGCGCGGAGCCGTTCGCGGAGCTTTTCCCGCGTGCGCTCGGCTGATTCGCTCGGCTCGGGAGAGGCGGGCATCAGCGCGTCGAGCAGCCTTTCCTCGGCCAGCTCTTCGGCGCGGTCGGCCACTTCGTCGAGCTTCTGCTCGCGCACCATGTCGATGGCGACCTCGACCAGATCGCGGATCATGGAGTCGACGTCGCGTCCGATGTAGCCGACCTCGGTGAACTTCGACGCTTCCACTTTCAGGAAGGGCGAATTGGAGAGCTTGGCCAGCCGCCGCGCGAGTTCCGTCTTGCCGACGCCGGTTGGGCCGATCATGAGGATGTTCTTGGGCATCACATCCTCGGCGATTTCGGCTTCCAGCTTCTGGCGGCGGATGCGATTACGGAGCGCGATGGCGATGGCGCGCTTGGCCTCAGCCTGGCCGATGACATACTTGTCCAGCTCGGCGACGATCTGGCGCGGCGTCAGTTCGTCCAGCAGCGGCTCGTCGCGATTGGCGTCCCCTGGCAGGTACAGCACCATGATCAGCCGATCTCCTGGATCTGGAAATTGTGGTTGGTGTAGATGCAGATGTCGGCGGCAATGGCCATGGCCTTTTCGACGATCGTACGCGCATCGAGATCCGTGTTTTCCAGCAGGGCGCGCGCCGCCGCCTGCGCCACGGTGCCGCCGCTGCCGATGGCGGCGCAATCGGAGTCGGGCTCGATGACGTCGCCGTTGCCGCTGAGCAGGTAGATGTGCTCGCCGTCGGTGACCAGCAGGAGCGCCTCCAGATGCCGCAACACACGGTCCGTGCGCCAGTCTTTGGCCAGCTCGACGACGCTGCGCGGCAGGTTTCCGTTGAACTGCTCCAGCTTCGACTCGAACCGCGCGAACAGCGCAAACGCATCCGCCGTGGATCCCGCGAAGCCGGCGAGGATGCGGTCCTTGTGCAGGCGGCGAAGCTTGTTGGCGCGGGCTTTCAGCACTTCCGTGCCGAGCGTCACCTGGCCGTCGCCGGCCATGACCGTCTTTCCGTTGCGGCGCACGACCAGAATGGTGGTT
>Ga0101944_10002494_pt1 | contig 29524 bp, 26 predicted proteins | sample DewCreD2012metaG_FD_75245 | JGI IMG/M metagenome (GOLD analysis project Ga0101944, IMG submission 75245) | Hot spring sediment bacterial and archeal communities from British Columbia, Canada, to study Microbial Dark Matter (Phase II) - Dewar... ... | reverse complement strand
TGGTCATGAGTGACGCCTGTTATGGAGACAGTGCAGAGGTTCTCCCTAAAGGGAGATCAGCGATTTTCATCGAGGGCAAATTCTACTTCCCGGTGGACGAAAGATACGGCCCTGATGGAGACGAGGAAAAGATTGCCCAGGATTTCAATGCCGTCCTTAACAGTACGGTGTTTCCTGATCTGAGTAATCTGGAAGCGGCCTTAGGCCTTCCTCCAGGATTCGCAAATATCGGGCGAAGCGTTGTTTCCTACGAATATGATTTCAATATTATCGAATTCAATTACGCCTACGGGATTACGGACAAACTTAGCATGGGTATCAAGATTCCGTACTGGGACGTAAAGAACAACGTGGAGGCATCCCTTGATGCGACAGGCGCCACCGTTGGGAAAAACCCGTTCTTCGGGCTTGCTCCTCCTCCCCTTGGAGCGGCTCCCCTGGTTCCGGTCGTGCCACTGGGCCCCGGGGTCAAGCTGACCAGTCAGGATGCACAAAACCTCATCGGCAAAGGACTCGATGTCAACGGGGATGGGAAAATCGATATCCAGGGATATGGCTTCGATCCCATTAAGAGCTGGTCCAGGCGAGGAATTTCGGACATAGAAGGCATGCTGAGATATCAGTACTACAAATCGGAGAATTGGCGGCTTGCGGTCACCGGGGGAGTTCGGTTTCCGACGGGGAGGGAGGATGATCCGGACAGCCTTGTGGACTATCCCCTTGGAACAGGGGCCTGGGCAGGACTCCTTCGGGTTCACCAGGATTACATCGGGGCAAAAAATCTTCTGCTCAGCGCGACCTTGAAGTATGATCTGTATTTACCGGACCACAAAGTCATGAGGGTCCCGGATGAGGTGAATCAACCGCTCACTACGAACAAGGAGAAGGTGGACAGGGACATCGGAGACTTCTTTGAGTTGGAATTGTCGGGGACCTATGAGTTCTATCAAGGCTTCAGTTTCTTGCTTTTGTACAAATTCGGTTACAAGTGGAGAGACGATATTACAGGGGACATGGGTTTTGCCTATAATACGCTTGAGGCCGAATCGAATGCGAAGGAGCACGTATACATTATAGGCATGCAATACTCGACGATTAAATCGTACCTGGAAAAGAAATTTCCGATTCCCCTCATTGCGTTTATCGGATACAGGGACCGCTTTGCAGGGGAAAACGTTCTGAAGTCAGATTACTTGAATGTTTTGCTTACTGTTTACTTCTAATTGCCCGGTCGGTCTCTCGAAGCTGAGTTTCTTCTGAATGAAATCATGTGGCAGATCAATGTGTTGATCGGAAGGGCTCCGCAGGCTGACAAATTGACTGTTGTCACGATAAGCGTCCAATAAAGAAAGAGGGGGGACATCCTATAGACCTCCTGTCAAGAACAAAATGGGTGGCGAACCGTAGCACATGCTTTTATGCTTTTCTGACCTGGAATGGGAGGTGGGTTTTGCTTGAGCCTGCGCAGCGTGTGAGCCGCGTGTAACCCATTCTACATTTTTACAAAGCCTGGATTCCGGACTTGTCGGGCGAAGCCTCTGCGAAGGCGGATCGCCTCCGGCGTCCTTGTGTTTGGTGGATGCCGTTTCCTGACAGGTGATCGTGAGAAAAGGGAATGGATGAACTACTCGCCCTGACTCAGATTTCTCATCGCAGTTACAAAACCTTCACTCTTTTCAAGAATCTCCTTCACCTGTTCAATATCAAAGTTTACCAGGGGCCGGTAGTCTGCTTTCTGCCGGTTGTCAAACAGCCAGTCATAGTGTTTCCCCCATTCGACGGCCAGCTTTTTCCCTTTGACGTAATCTCTGTGGAGAATAGATCTGACCTCGCTGTGTTTTCTGAAGGTTTTCCCGGCCCTTATTAACACCGCTGAAAAGGAATGGAAGCAGGCGAAATATGCATCCCTCACAGAATTCTGAAGTCGGCCTGCTGATAGATTTTCTTTGCCTGATGCAAGATCCTGGGTTGCCTTCTCAAGCCAATAGGCTATGATCTCTTGCTGCGTCACGTTATGATCGCTCCGTCACGGAGTATTTCCGCGTAGATTGGGAATTGCGCGAATAACCCACCCTGCCACTCTTCCTTTGAGGCAAAGAGAGGAGTGAAAATGACGTCATGGGTCATCCCAATATCAAACAGGGTTTCCACGATTGCTTTTTCCTCTCTCCAATGAAGAGGTGTAGTCGTGACCACCAGGATATCGATGTCGGAAAAAACATCATGATCTCCGCGGGCCTTCGAACCGAATAGAATGATTTCTTCAACAGGGTATTGACTCTTAAGTGTCCGGGCGACTGCTTCAAGTGCCTTTTCTTCTCTTTGTTCAAGGCTCTTCTCTTTTTTGACTTTCATGGTCAGCACCCCTCATGGACAGTTAGGATGGGGATTCAGTTTTGAAGGTTACTTCAAATTGCGGCTAAAAGCAATTCGCTTGTCTTGAACGCATCTTTTTAAGCCAGAAGACGCCCATGATTTTATATTTTTCTTGGCTCGCAACCGAGACGTCAACAGAAAAACAGAAATAGCTCCAGGAACTCCCTTTGGCAAAGAGGCATGAGCTGTTCAGACATTTCGATTATTTCTTGACTTCTTCTTGTTTCGTACTACGATGTCTTACTATGGAAACACTCACCATCAGATTGCCCAACGAGCTAAAGGATCATTTGCAGAAGCTCAGCGAGGAGCAGAACAAACCGGTAAGCGACATCGTGCGGGAATCCATTCGACGCTACGTCGCTGTCGAAAGGTTTCGAGCGCTTCGGAAAAAGGTTCTGCCCTTTGCCGAGGCCCAAGGCTTTCTTACCGATGAGGACATCTTCAAGGAAATCTCATGAGGATTGTCCTCGACGCCAACGTGATCGTTGCTGCCTTCGGCGCCCGTGGCCTCTGCGAATCGGTCATGGAGGTTTGCCTCAGTGAACACGAGATTGTGGTCTCTGAGGAGCTATTAGATGAAATTTCGGAAAACCTGCTGAAAAAAATCAAGCTGCCCCCAGGAGTCGTTGACGGTATTGGCGAACTCTTGCGCGAACACGCGACCATGGTTCATTCAATCCCTATCGCTGCGTCAGCGTGCCGAGATTCGGACGACGTCAAAGTGTTGGGCGTGGCAGTAGCCTCCAAAGCCGACTACATTGTCACCGGCGACAAGGACCTGCTGGTCCTAAAGAAGTATGAGGGCATCCCAATTCTCAGTCCAAGATCCTTTTCTGACATGCTGCACGAGCCAGAGCCGTGATCATGTCTCAGGCACGCTCCTGATTTCGTGAAATTCCTGGTCCTGGCGAGATGGGCTCTAAGGCGTTGGGACCTGGATTCTTGATCGCGTCCATCTGCGGTGGACTTGTCCGGAATCAGGTAAGAGAAGGCACGGGGATGCCATGTTGCATTGCGGACGGGAATTCTGACGAAATTTTGTTGACAAATAAAGGGGTTTCGATTATTGAATTTCAATAATTGTACTTCCATAATGCTGCCTTATGGGAAACCCATTCTATCTGCAGGAAATCCCTGTCGATGCGCCGTTTTGCGACAGGGAAAAGGAGCTTAAGGAACTCCAGTCTTACGCTGAAGCCAGGGCTAATGTTGTCCTTTTTTCTCCAAGGCGCTTCGGGAAGACTTCTCTTGTAAAGCGGGTCCAGAGCCTTTTGGCTGCCAAAAGCGCGGTTGTCATCTTTGCGGATTTTTTCGGCGTAGGCTCTGTTGAGGACGTAGCTGCCAGGCTGGCCAAAGCCGTATATGGGTTCACCCATGGAAAGCCCTCGCTCTGGAAAAAGGCCCTTCGCACGTTGTTGTCCTTCCGTCCTGTGCTAAAGCCGGACCCAACCGGCGGAATCTCATTGAGCGTGGAACCTGCCACCTCCGGAAGAAGCGGTGTTGATCTTCTCGAGGAGACCATTGATTCCCTTCACCGCTTCATAGTGGACTCCGAGCGGCTTGTGCAGATTGCCTTAGACGAATTCCAAGAAATCGTTACGCTCAAGGAGGCTCTAAAGATTGAGGCCATCCTCAGGACCCATATCCAGCGCCAGAAGGCGTCCTATTTCTTCATAGGTAGCCGGAGGCGGGTCCTGCTGGGGATTTTTAATGAACGGCAACGGCCTTTTTTCCAGAGCGCGATCAATTACCCTTTGGGGCCCCTTCCACCGGCAGAGTTGAGCAAGTTCATTTCCTGGCAGTTTAAAGAGCACGGCAAGTCGTGTACCAAGGACATGGGTCTTAGACTGTGTTCATCAGTGGACTGTCATCCCTATTACTCAGAGAAACTTGGCTTTTTCGTTTATGAGATGTCAGAAACGGTCACCGAGGAGACCATCCAGGCTGGTCTCCAGAAACTGATCGTTTCGGAGAAGCCTGTCTTTGAGGCGATCCTCCAGGGGTTGTCTCCTCATCAGCGGCTTTTGCTGAAAGCTCTAGCATTGGAGCCTCCCAAGAAGATCCTTGCGGGCAGTTATATCCAAAGGCACGGTCTCGGGTCCACCGGAGGGGTGCAACACTCAACCAAACAACTGGAGGACCTTGATCTGATCGAGAGGAAGGGCGATTCGGAACAGTGGCAGTTGGTTGACCCGGTCTTGGCCATGTGGCTTAGGGGTACAGGGTAGTGCCCGAAAAACATAAAGTGGACAAAGCGGTTGAAGAATACCAACAAAGGTGTTATGCGAGAGATCAGCTACTGTCACCATTCTTGTCTCACCATCAGAGGAGACGGCCATGGATTCCTCTTCAACGTACCTCTTTAAGGGGCTGAGTGAAGGCCAGATGAAAAAAATCCTGGCGGCCGGCAAAGAAATCCCGGTGAAGAAGGGCCAGCTGATCATCAAGGAGGGCCAGGCGGCAAACGGGGTCTACATTTTGAGGTCAGGCGCTGTAGAGCTGATGACCACGGTTGAAAAGGATTTTGACCTGCCTATATCAATTTTGCGCGACCCTGGAGACGTGTTTGGGACCTCCGCTCTGGTGCCGCCTTATCGATACAGCCTGACGGCTCGCTGTGTGGAGGATGGGGTGCTCTTCTGCATGGAAACCTGTGCGGTACGAGAGCTGGCGGCCCAAGACAGGGAAATAGGATGCCAGATGATGACCAATCTGGCCGCCCATTTTCTGGAGAGATTGAAAGAGACACGGCAGGAGGTGAAGATCCACTTCAAGACTCTTCTGAGCAGCACGAGATCATAGCAGCAGAGAGCGTAGAGCAAAGAGCAACCTCAGGAGACTGGGGGGAAGTGCCTCGGACAAAAGGAGCACCGAAGAAATCATGAGTATGACACGGGCTAAAGGCTCCACTTGCCGGGGGAAGCAGATGTCAATGGTTATAAGGCAAGGTAAGGGTGAGGGATAGACCAATTGGATCCTGCTAGATGGAGATAAATTAAATAATGATGAGAATGGAAGAAATCAAGAATGCGGTGGTCTCATTGCCGGAAGACGAGTACCGTCGATTCCGGGATTGGTTCCTGGAAAGTGACTGGACGCACTGGGATAAACAGATCCAGGCGGACTCGGATTCAGGGAAACTGGATTTCTTGGTAAAGGAAGCAATGGATGAGAAGAGCCGCGGCAAGTTGAGGAACCTTTGAATCATCGCACGATCGGCCGGTTTTGGGAGTGTTACTGGTCCTTACCGGCGCAGATAAGAGAAGTGGCTGACAAAGCATTTCGTCTTTTGCGCGAAGACCCACGACATCCTTCGCTTCATTTCAAGAAGATCGGAAAGGTATGGTCTGCAAGGGTAGGCTCTGGCCATCGAGCTTTGGCTGTCCCGGACGGCCGGGATTTTATCTGGGTTTGGATTGGGACGCACGCGGAGTATGAAAGACTGATAAGAGGTCGCTGAGGTCGGGCTAGGGATAGGGGTCGAAAATTTGCACCACAAATCCAAGATTTCGTGAAACCATTTCTGCTTGCTTACCGACATGCCTTGCGGGCTCGATGAGACGAGCCTGAATAAAGGTCGGGTTTTTGAGGGGGCTTTTTCGGATAACTGATTTCGGGGTGATCCGATGGAAAAGGAAATCCGCGATAAGCCGAGAAATCTTACCGATGAGCTCGACCGGCAGCTCTTCCATCTCAAAACCCTTTACGACGTGAGCCATGAACTTCTGGGCCTGGCCGACGTCAACACCATCCTCAAGACCTTCCTTCTCATGACCATGGGGAACTTCGGCGCCATCCAGGGTTTCATCATGACCGAGGACATGACTCACCATGAAAGAACCTGCTTCGAACCCATAGGGTTCTATGAAGACGACTACCTCCTGCTTGAAGAGCTGGCGAACCAACTCCTGATGAAGAGCCGTCCGGAAAAGGTGGAAATGCTCAAGGATGTGCTGCGAGGACCGATATCCACTATGCCGGAGATGGTCTGCGTGGCTGCCTTCAAGGTCGACGAGGAGTGTTCCGGGCTGCTGGGATTAGGCAAGAAACTCATCGGGGAAGAGTATTCGAGCGACGACAAAGAGCTTCTGTCGACTCTTGTCAATAATCTGGTTACATCCTTAAAGAACGCTCGATACTCGGAAGCGCTTCTCAAGGCTCTTGAAGAGGTCAGGGCCCTGAACAATGCCAAGGATAAGGCGATTGCCCATCTTTCGCATGAACTGATGACACCGGTCGCCCTGGTGGGCGGTTCTTTGACACAACTGGAACGACGTCTTCAAAGTCTCCCCCTCGAAACGTGGGAAAAGACCCTAGGCAGGGCAAAGCGGGCGGTTCAGCTACTCTCCGAAATTCAGTATGAAGTCACGGATATTGTAAAAGGCAAGAACATGAAAACACACCCGTTTGTCTCCAGGGTGCTCGATCAGTGTGCAAGCGAAATCGAGCTGATTCTTGAAGAAGAGACTGGAAAGAACCTGATCGCAGAAAGGGTAAGGCAACGCATCGACGAGCTTTTTGGAGTAAAGGGTCAGGAACCTGTTGAGGTCCGTCTGGACCGATTTGTAGCTGAGAAAGTGGAGGGGCTGCGTTCATTCAGCGACCAACGCACGATCGAGATGATCGTCCAGTTCGAAGAGACGCCCGTGGTGAGCATCCCGCTCGATCCCTTGGAAAAGGTCGTGAAGGGCCTGATTAGGAACGCCATTGAAAACACGCCGGACGAAGGCCGGATCGAAGTCGTGGTTGGAAATGCGGGGAACCAGGTCGAACTGATTGTCAGGGACTGCGGCGTCGGCATAGCTCAGGAGGATCAGGCCCGGATCTTTGAAGGATTCTATCATACCCAGGATACCATGCAGTATGGATCCAAGAAGCCTTTCGAGTTCAATGCGGGCGGCAGGGGCGCCGACCTGCTAAGGATGAAGATTTTTTCGGAACAATACGGGTTCAAGCTTTCCATGACCTCTACAAGGTGCCGGCACATTCCTCTCTCTAAAGATGTCTGCCCGGGCCGCATCAGCGCGTGCGGCTTTTGCAAGAGCGCGGAGGACTGCCATCGGTCGGGGGGTACGACGTTTTGCGTCGTTTTTCCGGTTCAATGAGGCATGCACCGCAGGTGCGGGGAGTATTAGCCACAGACCCACACAGACAAATCCTGATAGGTTGGGGGAGTATCAGCCACAGACCCGCCACAGCGACGGTGGGCAAGCCCACACAGCGCGGCGTAGCCGCAACCAAATCCGAAGCACGAAATCCGAAAATCGAAATTCACCCGCCTGAGGCGGGCTTTGCCCGCCTCGGGTGGGTTTACGTTCGCCCGCTGGAGGGGATAAAGCCCTCCCCTAAGGGTGTATTTTCACGGTAAAAGGTAACTCGGAGGCAGGCGCGGTGGCCTGCCCTACAACACCTCAAACACCTCTACCTCTTCGGATACGTTTTTCAGCTTGTGCTTGCCTCTAGGAATCAGAGGGAAAAGCCCGGCGACAAGCTCTGCCGTATCTTTGGACAAGAATATGCTTCCCCTGGTGGCTAGAGCGCCCAGCCTGGCAGCCACATTGACGACGGAGCCTCTTGCGGTATAGGTCCAGCGAGAGCCGGCGATACTCTCAAACTTCGCAGCTCCTACGAGTACAGAACCGGAATTGATTCCGATATTGATGTCTAAGGGGCGGTAGAGGATACTGAACTGATCCTTGATCTTCACGGAGCTCTGCTTGATGGACAAAGCCGCTCTGACGGCGTTGGCCGCATTGGTTTGCTCATCGTCACTCATAAAGAGAACCATGAGCGCATCTCCGGCCGTTTCATTCACATCCCCTTTGTGGGCAAAGATGGTCTCCACAAACACCGAAAAGTGCTTCTCGATGATTTCATGGACAAGGGTGTAGCCCAGTCTCTCACACAATCCCGTATATCCTTCGATATCCAGGAAGAGAACCGAGAGATGACGCTCTTCCAGTTGAGGGACTTCTCCGCTCGGCGATTTTTCGATCAGTTGGCTGAGCGTGGCAGGCACGAATTTCTTCAGGTTGGCTTTAATGCTCTCCAACAATTCGATCTTCCGGATGGAGGACTTGAGCTCGGTGTTTCTAGCCTCCAGGTCTTGGTTGAGCCGCTGAATCTCCTCAAAGGATCTCGCGTTTTTTACGGCGACGGCCAGGTTGTTGAGAAGTGTATAGAGAAGTTCCTTATCATCCTGGCTATAACCATCCCCGGCCAGCTTGGACCCAAGAGCGAGAAGAACCAGGGTGTTGTCATCAAGAACAAAAGGAAGCGTAAGGGTGATCGGGGAGAGGAAAGAATTGGAATCCGAGATGGATCGAAGTTTGGTCAGCGACTGGTAGAAACCGTTTTCGTTCAGAAGGTGCTGGCAGACTTCCCTGAAGGAGTAGGAATCGCTGTCCTGAATTCCAAGTTGATTGAGCTCCTCGATCTTCATAGAGTTGACATTGGCCAGCAAAACGAAACCTGTATCGACTCCGAAGTTGCCCATCGACATGAGAAGGAAATTTTTGAGGATTGTTGGGGTCTCAACACTGCCGTAGATGTCTTTGCTGACGTCGTAAAGGGTCTTAAGATGGAAAATGCGGCGGTCCAGCTCGGCACGCACTTCTTCTGCCTGCTTCAAAGAAGCGATGAGTTGTTCGAGTTGGCCTTGGAGGTCTTCTTCGCTCATTAGCGTCCCTAGGCGGAACTAGGGCCTATTTTTGATTACCGAAGTCTATATGGCGGACGAGATTCAACCTAGTGAGGACTCTCGGCAATCCCATTACAGGCGTGTCATTTCGAGCGAATGCGAGAAATCTTGTGATACTCAGGGTTTAATAGGATCTCTCCCTTTGGTCGAGATGACAAGCTACTCTTGATAGACTCGTAAGAAGTGCCTCAGATCGTCACTCCCGCTGAATGAAGCCTGTCCCCGCGCAGGCGGGGAGCGGGAGTCAAGAATGCCTTGAAATGACTGGATTCCCGCCTGCGCGGGAATGACAGAAAAAGGCGTTTTTTGACTTTTGCCGAAGGCATCACTATTGAGACGCTACAGTAGAGAGTACAAGAGAGATCGTGCGCTATGACATTGAAGACATGGCACTCAACGCGTCCTGCTGAGTCGGGTAAATCGTCGCAAACTTGGTAATTCCAACCATATTGAAGACCTTCTTGAAATGATCGGACAGGCCGGTGATACCGATTTTCTGGTTATTGCGTCGGGTTTGGGCGAGAACTTGAATGAGAACTGCAATGCCGCCGCTGTTGATGTAGGCGGACTCTTCGAAGTTGAGAATGATCTTCTTGGGACCGGATTCTTTTGCACTGGTGTAGGCGCTGTTGAGCGAAGGTTCGGAGAAGGCGGTCACGTCACCGCGAATATCCAGCAAGATGATATCGCCATGGCTCTCGATCTTTATTTCATTCGGACGCTGGTTCATAACGTTTCTTCCTTCTTGGACCTTAGGGGGGATGCCGGTTGGAAAAAGCTCTTAAGCTTAGGACTGGTCACCCCGTCAACTTCATCGTCATTCTCACCTCGTGCAGATGGTTCGACCTCTTGTTGAACTCGACTTCGTCCATTAGGCGCTTCATCAAGAAAACGCCAAAACCGACAGGAGGGTCCAAATTGTCAATGATCCTTTCTATGTTTGGATCTTTCAGTTCAGCTTTGAACCCACCCCCCTCATCGAAGACCGAAATGAAGAGGGTGTTTTCCTTGAAAGTGATTGCCAAAAGGACGCGGGCATCCGGCTTTCCCTTGTTGCCGTGTTGCACCGCATTGATGCAGGCTTCTGCGACGGAAGTCTTCAGATCCTCGATTCGCGGCGGAGAAAAGCCGACACTCTTTGCAAACTCAGCCACGCCGCCGATGGCAATCCGCTCGTAGCCGATCTTGCTGGGCAGGTTGAGCTCTACTGTTTGATCGTCCGGCACTATGTTTGCAGCCCTCAATTCACGTATTGTAAAATTGATACACTCTTATAGAGTCTATTTTACATGTCATTTCGAGCGAAGCGAGAAATCTTGCGTTTATGATATATCCAACCGATTAGATTTCTCCCTACGGTCGAAATGACAGGTCCTGCGACACCTTCCACTCTTTATGAGTTCATCAAGATCGCTCGGGAACTACCCTAAAAAAATATAGAAAAAGAAACCGGATGTCAAGCCAATAAATTCAATGAGTTAGTTTATTGTTTCCCCACTGGATGTGATAAAAATGCTGGCCTCTAGGCGAACATTTCGGCTTGATACCTGCGCCACAATGGAGGCACAAAGGTTCAAAGGCACATAGGCACAAAGCGGAAAGGCATCGACAGAGGAGGTGGATATCGAATATCATATATCGGACTTGAGAGGAGGTGTTTGCAGAAATGCTGTATGGAGCCATGAATTCGCCGCTGCGCCCTGTGCTGGAGGAGATCAAGGTCCTTGCGGACCTGGAATTCGATTACCTGGAACTCGCTATGGATCCTCCTTGTTGCGACGCCCGCAACCTCAGAAGGCGGAAGCATGATATTCTGCGGAGCCTGAAGGAGTGCAATCTCCGGCTGATCTTTCACCTGCCGACCTTTCTCTCCACGGCGGATCTCACGGAGAGGATCAGGAAGGCCTCCATCCAGGAGACTCTTGCTTCGCTTGAGGTTGCGGCGGAGATGAAACCCCTAAAGGTCGTCCTTCACCCCAGCTACATGATGGGACTGGCGACCTTTGCGCCTGACTTGGCCAAAGCCCATGCCATGGAGAGCCTTGAGATCATCGTCGGAAAAGCCCAGTCTCTGGGGTTGCGCCTTTGCCTTGAGAACATGTTTCCCCGGACACAATGGCTGATCCATCCTGAGGAGTTTGTAGATATCCTGGCAAGGTTTCCGACGCTCAATCTGTTGCTTGACGTGGGTCACGCCCACCTTGAAGATGCGGGGGGGAAAAAGTGCCTTCGCTTTATTGAGATGTTTGCAGGCCGCCTCAAGCACCTTCACGTGAGCGACAATTTCGGGAAGGAAGATCAGCACCTTCCCATAGGAGCCGGAATCATCGACTTCCCCAAGGTGGTGAAAGCCCTTAAAGGGATCGGCTACAATGACACGGTCACGCTGGAGGTTTTCTCAAGAGACAGGGACTATCTGAAGATGAGCAAGAAGAAGATCCAAGACATGTTTGAAAAATAAAATACAGAATACGCTAGACAGAAGACAGGATGAAAAAAAATAGAACCAATCACGAAAGCACGAAACTTGGAAAGCACGAAAAAGGACGTGCTTTTGTATACCGCCAAATTAACAGTGGGCAAGCCCTCCACAGGGCCGGCGGGCAAGCCTCAAGTTCTCGCGCTGAGCTGTTGGCTTTTATTCTGACTCCTGTCTTCTGTATTCCGTCTTCTGTATTCTTCTCTTAGATTGCCACATTTACCGGAGTCGGGTTCAAAACCCTTTTCAAAACCTCCGGTGACATTTCTGCAAGCAGGCCTCTTTTTCCCGCATTGATGTAAATCTTGGGAAGATCGAGAATGGAAGCCTCCACGTACACTTTCAGAGGTTTTCTTGTGCCGAAGGGAGAGATCCCTCCTACCATGTATCCCGTGTGCCTGTGAGCGGTTTCAGGATCGCAGGGCTCGACGCTCTTCACCCCCAGAACTCTGGCAAGGTTCTTTGTGGAGACCTGCTTGTCTCCATGCATCAGGATCAGCAAAGGATTCCTGTGATCATCCTCCATCACCAGCGTCTTGATCACCTGATGTTCGTCCACTCCCAGTTCTCGGGAGGCTACAGGGGTTCCTCCCTTCTCTTCGTATTTGTAAGTGCGGAGGGTGAAGTCCACACCGTTCTCTTTGAGCGTGCGAACAGCCTGGGTGGTGGGAACTTTGTCTTTGGACATCTGCAAAATCCTTTGGTTTCACCACAGAGGCGCAGAGAGCACAGAGGGGGATCTATTTTTTGGGCTATCGGGAGATACCGATAGCCAAAAATAACCCGTGACAGGATCGGGACAGGCGATGGCCTGATTACAGGATTCTCTTGGAGCAGAACATTTTCATTTTTCGGTACCTCCCTAAAAACGAAAACTCTTTTCTGTGTGCTCTGACACTCTGCGGTGAAAAATGCTTTACATTGCTCCGGCTATTTCCCGGGCCAGGTCGAGCATTTCCTGCATCGTGGGCCTCACTTCGTTTTCAGGGGAAGGATCGGGAAAGATCCGGGCAAAATAATTGCCCTGGGTGAATAAGACGAGCCCCTTGTCCGCCCATGCAGCAGTTCCGATACCGCGAACAATCGATCCTTGTTCCCGGGAATATTCTTTAAGAATGCCGGCAGCCCCCTCCGGGGAGCTCATGTCATAGAGCTCCAGGACCATGCGGCTGTCCGTTTTTTCGCTTCCATAAAGGCTCACGTAAAGGAGTCGAAATCCAAAAGGCAGATAAGCCTCTGCCTCTCCATTCATGTAATCGAAGAGATTGATCCGGTTGTAAACGGTGAGGGCGCTGACCTGTTCGAATCCCTTGAGCTTGGGACCTTCGAGGAGGGGATTTGGCTTCGGGAGGGAGCAGGAGAGGACAACTAGGCAGAGGCCTAACGTGGAAAACCATCGCAAGAATGAAGGGCGCATCCTAAACATCAAGTCCCCAAGTCCCCCTCCCCTAAGCCCTCCCACGCCGGGGAGGGGAATAACTATAAGAAATAAACAAGATTCTGCAGATCAGATTTCCAGAATTTTGCCGCCGTTGGGCAGATCCGCCTCGGTATAGCCGAACTCTGTGAGAAAATGGCCCACGGCATCCACGTCGGGCTCCCAGCCCATTTTTTCCCCTCGGAATCTTGTCGCGATCACGTAATCCAAGATCGGAGACATCACGCCCATGGCCAGGAAATTGGGCTGATGCGTGGGATTTCCGCCCGGACCCGGCTTGCTCGCCCAGAGCGCATCGATGAGGCAGAGCTGCTGGCGAGGGTAAAGGACGTTTCCTGTCTTTTTGTCCATGGGGCCAAGAATCTCTTCGGTCTTGTTTATGGCCAGGAGATATTCCAGGGCCTGGTCCTGATGGCCGGGCCAAGGAGAAAAGGTTCCGAAATGGTTTTTCATGGTCATGGTGAAGCCGCCGTAAGTCCTGCTGTGGCCTTTGCACATGGAAATGTTGACAAGGATGTCTACGGATCCGTCCACGAGATGTTTGAGGCACTTGGCCTTGTCGTTTCCATCTCTCCAGGGAGCAGGGACAAGGGTGCTCGTGCTGCTTCCTCCCCATTTGTCCTCAATTCTCACGCCTTCGGGAAGACCTCGAAAAGGCGTCTCCTGGGACAGGTCACTTCCGTGGCAGGCGTCATAGATGTGGATGTTGGAGCCTTTCACGCCCAGGACATCGGTAAAGACATGACAGATCCTGGACATGACCGCGCTCCGGGTGTGCTGTCGGGCGATGTGATTGGTCTTGACGGCAATGACCGCATCGGACCAGGCTTTTCGGGGAGGCTTGAGGAAGATGCTCCGCCATGCCTGCTCAGGGCTCTGGAGGTCGGTGAGAGCGCAGGCCAGCCGGTCGAGGTTCTCCCAGACGGGCTTTTGCACGACCAGCTCTTCCTGCCGCACCCAGTCGATTCCAACTTCCAGCGCCTTGGTCATGGAGGGATCCGTGACGCCGACGACGCGAAGGTTGTTCACATTTGGATGAATCAAGGTCCTCTTTGCATAAGAGGCGCGCGCCTTGGGGACGAAAATCATGGGAGATGCGGCAAATGCAGTCCCGGCAATGGCCGCGCTCTTGATAAAAGCTCTCCTTGAGATTTTTTTCATGGACGATCCTTTCTCTTCTCCTCCTCGCCCTGCAAGGGCCTGTGAGTTCGATAAACGGGATCAGTGGGGCATTGGTATCTTTTCTTTCGTTCCAAGGCCGCCAGCGGCGGCCTAGTCTCCCGGCCTGCTCATTTCAAGAAGTTACGGACGGGTGATGCCCGCCCGCTTCGCCTCACGGCTCGCGAACCAGCGGGCACGGCCTTCCCCCTCGCTGTTCCCCTCGCTAGCGCTCGGGGCCATCGGGTCCCCCATTCCGTAACTCCATGAAATGAGGAAGGCCTCCCGCCAGTCACTACAGAAAAGACACCAATGCCCCAGCAAGACCCCTACGCATCATTCCGAAACAAGAACACACTTACCCTCTCAGGGGGCTCGGAGAGATGACGAAAATTATAATGGTATAAACTAAGGTCTCTAAGACGAAATGTCAAAGATGGCGCTGTGGAATTTGGCGCTCCAATCGCTCCCTGCTCTATGCTCCCTCGTTTTTCGTTGACAGGCGTTTTCTGAAGAGGACACAAAGAACCAAGCAGGCGGCAGTGATCAGAAAGAGAAGGGAGAAAGCGTTTCCGTAACCCTCGGGTGCGTAGAGGTCGCCCACCTTGCCCGCTCGCTCGACGATCGCCCCCGTCACTCCCTGCATGACCGCCATGCCCAGCAGAGGGAAGGGGTTCATCAGCCCGGACATGAGCCCCATGACGGAAGGAGGGGTCTTGGCTTGAGCCGTGGCCCAGAGAGTGGTGCCGATCCCTCCTGAGAGGGCTCCAATAGCCCCATAGAGAGCCATGACGCCACCGATACCAACTTGTCGGGGGAAAAAAGTGAGAGTCAACCATGAGAAAGTCAAAAGAGCGAGAAGAAAAAGAAGCAAGTGCACTCTGTCGCCAAAGACACGGTCGCCCAATCGACCGAAGAAAGGAGCCCCGAGCATGTATCCGATCGGAAGGGCCAGGTTGACCATGCTCGCGTGATCACGGTCGAGGTTGAACAGCGACATGAGAAAGGGGGTTGCCCAGAGGCCCTGAAGAGAAACCGTGCCGCCGAATACTCCGAAGAAGAGGGCGGCCAACAACCAGAACCAGGAGGAGCGGATAATCTGGAAGGAGGAGGCCGTTAAAGGCTTTTCAACGGACCTTGCCTTTGGAGAGGATGCGTTTTTATCGCTGTAGTCGTGTACGAAGAAGAAACCAATACAGGCCAGAAAAACGGTCAAAGCGCCGATCGCGAAAAAAGTGCTTCTCCACCCCCACGAGGCGGCCATCCAGGCAAGGGGAGTCGTGGCCACGATCGCCCCCAGGTTCCCGGAGCCGATGAGCATTCCCGTCATGGTGCCGAGATCCTTTCGGGCGAACCACTGGGAGATCGCCTTGAGACCCGGGACATAGACCCCGCCCACGCCAAACCCAATGAGAGCGCGGCCTAAAGAAGCCCATGTGATGGAAGGGGCCAACCCGAAAACGACGCAACCCAATGCAGCGACAAGCGACCAATAGACCACGACCCGCCGAGGGCCCAGGCGGTCGGAAAGGTAGCCGACCAGGGGCTGTTCAAAGGCATAGAGGTAAAAATACATAGAGGACATGAACCCGAGCGCGGCGGCGTTGGTCTGAAAGGCGGCGAGCAGGTCTGTGGCGATGACGGAGGTGGAGACACGATGGAAATAGACAAGGATGTACACCGAACAAATGACGCCGAAAACGACCCAGCGATGGGAGTCCAAGGCTTCTGATTTCGCTTCAGTTTGCATCGAGAATGTCCTAAAATACATGACATCATCATCCAGAATGGAGTTGAAAAGCAATTTCAAAAAACAAAATGAAAGCCCTTGCCTTCAACTGCAGCCCTAAGGCTGAGAAAGCCAATACCTCACTCATTCTCAATCCCTTCTTGAAAGGCCTGGCGAATGGGGGTGCCCAAGTCGAGCTTTATTACACCCGGAAGCTCAAGATCAGGCCCTGTTCAGGCGATCTTCACTGCTGGTTCAAAAAGCCGGGCATTTGCATCCACAAGGACGACATGCAGGGCCTATACCCGAAGCTGAGGGAAGCCGATCTCTGGGTGTTCGGGACGCCCGTGTACTTTGATGGGGTGAGCGGCACCATGAAAAACCTCATGGACCGGTTGGTGCCGCTCATTCTGCCGTTTGTGGAGCTTCGCGGAGGCCATTGCGCCCATGCACGGCGGGAAGGGACAAGGGCGGGCAAGGTGGTCCTTGTTTCAAACTGCGGCTTCTGGGAAAGGGATAACTTCGACCCCCTCCTGGTGCACATGAAAGCCTTTTGCCGCACGATCGGCCGGGAATTCGCGGGCGCTCTGATCCGCCCCTGCGGGGACACCTTCAAGGGGATGCTGGACCTGAACAGGCCTGTCCACGACATTGTGGCGGCGGCAGAAGCCGCGGGCCTGCAAATGGCTCAACACGGAGAAATGTCCCAGGAGACCCTCAGCGTTGTCAGCCGGGAGATCACGTCTCTGGATCGTTTCGTGAACGCGTCCAACAAGATCTGCCGGCAGTATTTGGACGCCTTGGAAAAGAAGACGGATATTGAGGGTGAAATAGAAAAGGGACTCTCAAAAACCGGCGCGTGAGGCTGGACCAGACTCAGGAGCTTTCTTGAAGTTCGTTCACACCGCAGACACGCATCTTGGATTTGAAGTGCTCAAGGTCGCCGCGTCGGACAGCAAAGGACGGCAGAGAAGGGCGGACTTTATTCTCGAGAATTTCCTGAAGGTCATCGACTACGCGCTTGAGAACGGGGCGGATCTGTTTATCCACAGCGGTGATCTTTTCAACAAGTTTTACATTCCAAGGGAGAGAGTGGATGATCTCATCCAGCCCTTCAGAGGGCTTTCCAAGGCCGGTATCCCCGTCGTGATCATTCCGGGAAATCACGAGCGCTCCGAGTTCCCCTTCGACCTTTTTCACGGCTTGCACGGGATCTACGTTTTTGACCGGCCCAAATCCCTGCTCCTTCACCTTGACGGATATGCAGTTGGGGTGGCGGGGTTCCCTTTTATCCGGGAGGACTCCAAGAGAAACTTTCTCAAGGCACTCGATGACACGGAGTATGAAGAGCTTCGATGTGACGTGAACATCCTGGTCGTCCATCAGACTTTTGATGAGGCGACGGTGGGGCCTGGAGACTACACCTTCAGGGTGGGACGGCCGGATACGGTTGCCAGAGACACGGTTCCAACGGATTTCGCCTACATTGCGGCAGGTCACATCCACCGCTATCAGATCCTTCCCCATCCTCTGAAACCGCAGATCAGTTTTGTCTATCCGGGATCAACCCAGCGAATGAGCTTTGCCGAGATGGACGAGGAAAAAGGATTCGTAGAGGGAGAAATCCTTGACGGCAGGGTGGTCACGCGGTTTGTGCCTCTGCCGTCGTGGGACATGGAAATCGTGGAGATCCAGGCTGCAGGCATGAGCGCCTCAGAGCTGGAGCAGGCCATCCAAAGCCAGTTCTGGCGTTTCAGCGAAGATTTGGTGATTCGCTTCAACCTGACTGGCGGAGCGACCCAAAAGGACTATCCGCAGATCGACTTTGAAAGACTCAGGGCGGAGATGCCGCCGGTTCTCGAATGCCAGTTCGCCCTCAGGGCGGCCAAGAGGTGGATTGCTAAATAACAGGCACCAAGGTTTAGAAAAAAAGACGGAAAGATAGGGGCGACGGAAGAGAACGAAAAACCTATTATTTCCGTTTGAGGGATTCGTTTTCCTTGACCAACTCTTCAAGAAGATCTCTCAAGAGCCAGTTTTCCGATACAGGCGTTAAGGTCGCCCACATCTGAGCCGGAAGACCGGCCCGCCGGTAGGCAGACATGATCCTGTGGACTTCACTCTGCGTAAAACCGGACATGATGACGGCCCTTGGGAACTCTGCAGCCTCCCCCATTCCCGATCCTGAGGTGAGGCAGAGCACTTCTTTCAAGGTTCTTCCTGCATCTTCGTTTGTGGGGAAGATGACCGGCCTGTCGCTGAACCCGGCCTTCTCCATGAATAGGGCGAAGAAGCGGTGTTCCGGAGGAGGATAGCCGCAGACGAGAATGCCCTTTGGGCCGTACATTCTTTCATCCGAATCCTGGATTTTTTCGAATTTTCCCTGAGTCATGGGGTCACCTCATCAGGCCTCTGTGCGTAACACAGTTGAACAGGATTTGCAAGAGATGGGGAAGGAGTCACTCCAGAAAAGACACCAATGCCCCAAGGATGCAGTTCCCTTGCGGTTTGAGACCGGTGTTTGGGGAGGAAGCGTCCGGGGTTGTATCTCCTGAAAGAGTGCTTACTTTTCGGCATCAGGAGATGGTCTATGATGACTCTTGAAGATATCCGTAGCGACAGAGCGCTGCTGAATTCCATTGACTGGAGCATGACCCCTGAAGAGGCTGTGACGCTTTATCTCGAGTGGGGGAACAACTCGGCTCACGGCCGAAAAATGGTGAAGTCCAAGAAGGACGTGTCCTATTATTTCGTGGTAAACACCTGGGATGAGCCCCCGAAAATCTATCTGGTTCGGCGCAACTCCGATGAAGCTGTGGACCTGGCGGTGATCGACATGCCCCGTCACCTCAGAAATCGTTTTCTGGAAACCGTGGCCCGAAGAAAGAGCGTTTACGGGCTGACTCCGGAAGTGAGGGAGTGGCTAAAACGGGAGACCGAAAAAAAGGGAAAAAGCCTCACCGGCTCAGATAGTCCACAATCGCCTTGAACTGCCCTTCACCGTCCAGCTCCGCCTCAGCCATAACCATGGAGGCCTGGCCGCTGCCCAGGAAGCGTCCTTTTCTGAAAGGATGGAGGGACATCCTGCGACCCCGTTCAGAGCAAACCCATCGATACAGGGTAGGGATCGTAAATCCCGTAATGCCCAGCGCTTCTGAGGACAGGCGGGCAGGGAAGATCCGCTCCTGTTCCGTCTCCGGCAACAGGTCAAAGAGTTCGGCACTGGCCACATAGTAGACATCGAGATCAATGCCCTTGTGCTTCAGAAGGGGCAAGGTCTGTTCGACAAAGGCATATGCCACTTCACTGCCTTGGAGAACCAGTGTGCCGTCCCCCCTGCCTTCGGCCGCCTTCAGGAGATAGACCCCGGAAGACGCGGCTGTGGCGGGGGCAAGCCCCAGGGCCTGCCGGTCAAGGACTTTTTCGCTCGGCCGGGTCACAAAGGGCGCAATCACGGCAGATCTTCTGGCCAGCGCCGCGGACACGAGAAACCACATCTCCTGGGGATCCCAGGGGGTCAGGGTAATCATGGTTCCCCTGGGAAAGTTCTCCTGGAGCAACTGAAGCGGCTGCGGATCCGCATGGGTCGGGCCGTCTTCGCCGGTCTTGACCCCTGCATGGGCGCAGGTCACGATCATAGGCCTGTAAGGCTCTTTGGCAATGGCCTGGCGGGCCTGGTTGCCGATGGCATGCAATCGGGCGGCAATGTGGCTCAGGGGGGCGATGAAGGCGCCATAGGAAGAGGCCACCCCGATGTGATGCCCAAAGGTCACCAGGCCGGAAAGAATGCCTGCCATGGCGTCTTCGCAAATGCCGCCCACAGAGAGGGTGCGAGCTTTGGGATTGGTGGCTCCGTTGAAATAGCCCTCGGGAAAGCCTGACGCTGCGATGTTGACGCTTGTGGAACCGAGGAGATCGGCGGCAGCCACCAGGACAGCGCCTTCGCTCAATCGGTTGTAGTACTGCAGCACGCGGCCCAGTTCGCCTCTGAGGGTCGTTGAAGAGCCGGGCGCCAACCGGAGGGCTTCCGGAATGCGGAGTCCTTCCTTTTCAGCGATGGCATAAATCACACTGACCTGAGGCGGATTCTTGCGGGGCCGGCGCTTCTTGCGGTTCAGCCGCCGGCGGGCTTGAACCAGCCGCCCGGCCAGGGTTTTCACGAGGTCTTTGTTCCCTTCGATGACGCCGCGCACCGTGGTCAGGGCTTTCCAGAAGCACTCCTCGATCACCACGCTTTCTGCCCCGGCGTTGCAGCGTTGCTCATTTTGGCACTTAGGCAGGGTGATGTGGGCAGAGCGGATCAGAGGCTCCAGAGAGGTGAAAAAGCCGGCACTGCAGAGCGCGTGGCCCGCGCCGTGCGATCCTCGGCCTTCAATGCCGTATTTCCAGCCCTTGGTGGTGCGGTACACAAGGGCGGTAGGCTGGCTGTTTTCCATTTCGGCCGCCAGGCGTTGAGCGGCCACAATCTGCTGAAAGTCCATGCCCCGAGGAACATAGATGACGTTCCAGTCATGCATGTAAGCCAGCTCCATGGGCGTCCACTGCACATAATCCCCGGGCGCATCACCTTCCCGGCACACTCGATTGGAGTCAATGGAGGCCTGGTTCCAATCCACATGAAGAACCGCGTTCCTGAGAGAGGCGGTCCCTGCCGCAGCCAGGGCTTCGCTCACGCGGCCCGGGGTCAGGCCGCCTTCTCCTTCCAGAATGTGCACGCGAGGCGCACGGCTCCCGTAATAGTCCAAAGCGCCGTAAGCCAGGCCAAGGGAAGAGGCCATCCCCACCCCCGAGGCCCCGGTAGAAAGACGAACAAAAGGCGTGGCCGGGGTGGGATGGCCGTCCAGGGGTTTTGAACGAAATTTCACAAACAAGGGCGTCTCAGTCACCGGATTTCGCCTGAACCCCAGGAGATCTTCCAGCCTGAGCTGCAAGGCTTCATCGGCGGGCAGAAGGTCAGGAGCTCCGATGCGCACCACCTCGTTTCTCAAGGCCCACAGACTGTAAAGGCCCAGGGCCTTGTGGCCGGCTGCGTAAGAGATCAGGTCCGCATCCTCGCGGTCAGGGTCAGACACGTCGTAGTCCAGGGCGTCAAACACAATTGCCTGGGCCATGCGACCTGAAGAAATCGAGCCACCCGGGTGTCCGGAGAGCGGTACGTAGTTGAAAAGCAGGGCGCAAAGGGAACGGTAGATCAGGTCAAAATCCTCAAAGGCCTGCAGCTCCCTGTCGGAGAGCGGTTTTTCCCGGCCCTTGAGCTCTTTGCTGATGTCGATGTAGACGCCTCTTCTGGGTCCGAATTTTAGCGTCATAACTTTATCCCCTCTATTCTTGCTATTCCCTGGGAATGGGAAATCCCGGTTGTTTCTTGCACTCGGAGATCAGGCACAGAGGGACAAAGGCACAAAGCAAAAAAAACCATTATACCCCTTTGCGCCTGTGTGCCTTTGTCCCTCGAGCGGTCGGCTTCAGCCGACAGGTCATTCCATGGCTTCAAACACCAACTCCGTCAGATCCTTGACCACGAGATCCACCTTGTCCCGGCGGGCCCTGGTCGCGATGGTCCTGAGGCACTGCTGGCAAGAGGAGACGACCATGTCGGCCCCTGTGTCCCCGATTTCCTGGAGCTTCATCCGGGCGACTTTGGCGGAGAGATCGGGGTTGACCATTTCGACGTTCCCGCCGCCGCCACAACACATGGACAGCTGGCGGTTATGGGCCAATTCCACGAGCCGAAGGCCTGGGATTGCCTTGAGAACCTGGCGCGGCTCTTCAAAGATCCCGCTGTTTCTGCCCAGATCACAGGGGTCATGATAGGTCACGGTGACGTTCATTTCCTTGAGGGGAATCTTCTTGTCCAGGATCATCCGTTGAAGTATTTGGCTTGAATGATAAAGTTCCACACCGGGCAAGCGGTAAAGATGCTTCCAGGTGTGGTAGCAGGAGGGGCAGGTGAAGACCACTTTCCTCGCACCGACCTCCTCGACCTTCCGGATGTTGTGCTCCATCAAGGCCTTCACCTTTTCGGGCATTCCCGTACCGACAAGGGGAAAGCCGCAGCACCACTCCTCGCCCCCGAGGATCGTGAAGTCCACTTTGGTTCGGTCCATGATTCGCGCCATGTTGACGGGAATCTTTTGGGCCAAGGGAAAAAAGGAGGCCACGCATCCCACGAAAAAGATCACTTCAGCCCGCTTTTTTTCAAAGGCGCCTTCGGGCAAATTATTTATCAGCTCTTTCCACTCGGCGCGTTCCGTATTGTCGTCGTCGGAAATGTTGTGCTTTTGTTCCAGGAAGTGAAGCACCGAATCGGCGATCTTCGGGTACAGCCCCTGGCCCACCAGGCATTCCCGGTCTCGAAACACGAGATCCTTGGTCTGGACCTTGGGAAAACATGCAGCAGTGCATGCCCCGCACCCCAGGCAGGAGAATATGGATTTCTCGATTTCCGGGCTCCATTCGAGCCGGCCTTCGATGACGGCACGGGTGATGGCGTTCCTTCCTCGGGGGGCTGAAGACTCTTTTCCTTCAACCAGGTAGATCGGGCAGTTGGGCAAGCAGAAGCCGCACTTGTTGCACTTGGCGACTTCATCGTAGGACAACTTGCGGAGTTGAGTGAGATTCATGGGCGATCCTCTAGGTCTTGATGTGAATTTTGGAAATCTCCGGGAGTTTAGCGATATGCCTCAATGATCCATTTCCAGGAATGTCATTTCGAGCGGAAGCGAGAAATCTTTCGTTACTCCTGGGAGATCAAGATCTCTCCCTTCGGTCGAGATGACATGCTGTGGTTGACACACTGCACCAGGTTCAGTCAATGTACACAACGGTGCAAGGCGAAAAAGCCTGTGATGTTTCTTTTTCGTGTCCCTTGCAAATTGCACCGTGCACCTTGTACCGTGTTCCATTTCACAACCCTCCCACAAAACGGCCCGGGTTCATGAGGTTCAACGGATCGATTTCCGCCTTGATCCTTTTCATCAGGAGCAAATCCGGCCCCGGTGCCCCCCAAAGGGGAAGATCTTTCTTGAGATCCGCTGGGGCTTTCTGAACAACCAGGTTTCCTCCCACGTTGCGGCACTCGGTGAGCAGGGACCCGACCGCATCTACCAAAGAACGCTCCTCAATCTCCGGCGAAGCCGGGAGAAGGTTGATCAGGGTTAAACCGGCTCCTGCATGACAGAGCATGGTGTAATTGAAGCGTGCCTGGGATAAAGTCCTGTCGGCGATTTCAAAGAGCGTCTTCCAAGCCGAGAGAGGATAGTTGAGCTGAAGCGCAACAAGACTCGGGAAACGCCGGGAGGCGGTTGCTTGCAGTTCCCCCAGGGTCAACCAGAAGAGCCGGTGCTTGTCTTCCTGAGCAAGAGCGTGTCCCTTGGATTTGAAATGGGGGGCCATGGCGAGCAGTTCCTTGCGCATCCGGTCCACGGCTTCTTCAAAAGCCTCCAGAGCTACCATGACGACGTAAGAGCCCGGGCTGAACTCCAGGGATCCCCGCAAATCCATGTTCTCGAAGACGGCTTTGGTTCCCACTTCTACGGCAGCCGGCAGGAGCTTGGTTCCAAGAACAGCCCCTGCGAAGGCGGCGGCGTCGGAAAAGGAATCAAAGGAGAAGAGGAGGGTTTCCATCTTCTCCGGAAGGGGGAGAAGCCTCAACGTCATTTCGCAGAGAATTCCCAAGGAACCAAGAGACCCGATCATCAGCTTGGAGATGTCATAGCCGGAGACATTTTTCACTGTTTTACCTCCGGCCCCGATGATCTCGCCCTTGGACGTCACAAAACGAACACCCAGGAGCAGATCCCTGGGCAGACCATAGAGCAGGCGTCGGGGACCGGTGCTGTTGGCGGCCACGATGCCCCCCATGGTCGCTCTCTCGCTGAAGGGCGGATCCAGGGGAAGGAAACACCCGGAGTGGGACCGGTCGGAACAGATGAATTCCCCTGCTTCTGTCTTGAGGTCTTCCAGGGGCAGATAGCAGCGGTCTTCCTCTGTGGCCAGCCTGGCCTGCACATCCCTGAATTTGACGCCTGCCTCGACCGTGATGGTCAGATTGGCCGTGTCCACATCGAGCATGTGGTTCATTCGGGCCGTGCACACCACGAGGTCCAGGCGTTTCGGCGGATATCCCATGGCCATTTTCGTGCCGCCTCCCCAGGGAACCATGGCCAGACGGTTGCGGTAGGCGCACTGAACAATGGCCGCCGCCGTCCTTGTGTCTTTAGGAAAAAGCACCGCTTTGGGCACCCAGCCATCTACGGCATACTGGGCGGTGGCGTCGGGATCGGTCTTGATCCGATCCGGTCCGGCGATGCCGGCGAGCTCATCGAGAATCTGTTTTCGTTCGACCACGGTAGGACTCCTTTTTCTTTGCACGGCGCACGTTGCAGGTTGCCTGTTGCAGGTCGTTCTTTGAGTCTTAGCCCTTTTTCAGAATTGCCGTCGCAAACCCCTATTCACCGCAGAGACACTGAGAACGCAGAGAGGAGAGTTTTTCCCATTCGCGGGAGATACCGCGAATGGGATAGATCCTCGTCCGCCTTCGGCGGAGGCTAATCCACGGCATCGGCTTGCTTTTTCTCTCCATAGAATCCTTGAGTGGTTCGATCTTCCAATTCCAAGCAGTTTGCCGCAGACAGAGTCACACTTTTCATTTGCCGGTCTCCCGCCAAATGAAAAATTGATTTTCTCTGTGCCCTCTGCGCCTCTGTGGTGAGTAGATACACGTCGTTACATCAGCCTGCACTATGCTTGCGCCGGCGGGATCACCTTGCCCGGATTCCACAGGTCATGGGGGTCCAAGGCCCTCTTGAGGGACCGCATGAATTCAAAGTCGCTTTCCGAGAAGATGAAGGACATCTCCTTGATCTTTTCGGTTCCGATGCCGTGCTCCCCGCTGATGGTTCCCCCGGCTTCCACGCAGATCTTCAGGATCTCCGTGGCCGCCTGGTGGACCTTTTGAAGCATCTCCTTGTCCCTCTCGTCAAAGAGGATGAGGGGATGGAGATTGCCGTCCCCGGCGTGGAACACGTTGCCGATGGGAAGGTCATATTTTCTTCCCACCTCCAGAACCCCGGCCAGGACTTCAGGCAGCTTGGTTCTGGGAACGGTGCCGTCGCAGACAAGGTAGCTGGGCCTCAATCGCGCGACCGCGCCGAAAGCCCCTTTGCGTCCGGCCCACAACTCGGCCCGCTCCGCCTCGCTCTTGGCCAGGCGCACCTCCCGCACCTTGTGGCGCTTGCAGATTTCCATGATTTTTTCCGCCTGCCGGTCCATGCCGTCTTCCATGCCGTCCAGCTCAATGATCAAGACCGCTGCAGCGTCCAGAGGATACCCGGCGTGAACGGATTCCTCCACGGCCTTGAGAACCAGCTTGTCCATCATCTCCAGTGTGGCAGGCACGATGCCCTCGGAAATGATGGCGGAGACAGTGTTGCTCGCATCCTCTATGGTGTCATAGATGGCCAGCATGGTTTTAATTTTTTCCGGGGCCGGGATCAGCTTGAGCAGGATCTTGGTGGCGATGCCCAGCGTGCCTTCACTCCCGACCAGAAGCCCTGTGAGGTCATAGCCCGGATTGTCCTGGGATTTGCCGCCTGTCCAGATCACCGTGCCGTCGTAAAGCACCAGTTCCGCCCCCAGAACATGGTTCGTGGTCACCCCGTACTTGAGGCAGTGAGGCCCTCCGGAGTTTTCTCCGAAATTGCCGCCCAGGGTGGAGACCTTCTGGCTGGCAGGATCCGGGGCATAGAGAAAGCCTTTCTTGGCGAGCGTGTTCTGCAGATCCAGGGTGATGACCCCCGGTTCCACGGTCACGGTGCGGTTAGGCAGGTCGACTTCCAGGACCCGGTTCATGCGGGAGAAATGGATGACGATGCCCCCCTTGACGGGAATCGTTCCTCCGCTCAGGTTCGTCCCCGAGCCCCGGCCGATGATGGGCGTTTTCTCCTCATAGGCCAGCCGAACCACCCTGGCCACCTCTTCCGTACTGTCGGGGAGAACCACCACATCCGGCCTGCCCCTTTCAAGAGAGGCGTCATAGCCGTAAAGCGTAAGGTCCATGTCCGAATGAAGGACATAGTCTTGGCCGATCGCTTCTTTCAGTTTGTCGATGAGCTGTTGCTTTTCCATACGAGCTCCTTTGCTTCTTGTTGACTGATTGCCAAGAGGGATTGCCTCCGCCGCCTGCATCCGGGGCGCGGAAGGTTCCTATCAATTCACAGTTGAAGCGAAAAATCAAGAGCTTGGTTTATCGCTCCGGCAATTCCAATGATCCATGTGAGACGAGCCGGTTTCTTCATCCTTGACCGGCCGGAGGGCGTTTCGTATACTTCGCGGTAAAAAAGCCAGGAGTTCTGAAATGAAACCGGTGGTTTTAGTGACCCGCAAATTGCCGGCTGCGGTGGAACATCGTCTCCAACGCGACTTCCAGGCCCGGCTCAATCCCGATGACCACCTCTTCTCCAGCGAGGATCTGATCAAGAGCGCCTCCGGTGCCGATGCCATCCTTGCCTGTCACACGGAGCGATTCTCAGCAAGCGTGATCGAGCGGCTTCCTCGGAGCGTTCGCATCATCGCCAACTACTCCGTGGGATTCGACCATGTAGACATCGAGGCGGCCAAGCGGCGCGGACTGGCGGTGACCAACACTCCCGAGGTTCTTTCCGATGCCACCGCCGAGGTGGCCATTCTGCTCATGCTGGGGGCAGCCAGGCGCGCGGCGGAAGGGGAGCGCCTCGTGCGAACCGGAACCTGGCGGGATTGGAGCCCCAGCTTCATGGTGGGCACCCAGATGACCGGCAAGCGGCTCGGCATCGTGGGTCTGGGGCGTGTTGGCCGGGTCACGGCACGGCGAGCCAGGGGCTTTGATATGACCATCCACTATCACAACCGCCGCCGTCTTCCCCCGGATCAAGAAGAGGGCGCGATTTTCCACCCCACACCGGAAGATCTCATGCCACACTGCGACTTCCTGGCGCTCCATTGCGTATCCACGCTCCAGACGCAGCGGATGCTCAATGCCGAGCGGATCGCCCTGCTCCCGGACGGTGCCATTGTAGTCAATGCCAGCCGCGGCGCGGTCGTGGACGACGAGGCGCTGATCGCCGCATTGAAGTCCGGCAAGGTGGCCGCCGCCGGTCTTGACGTCTACAACGGGGAGCCCGATATCCATCCGGGATATCGAGAGCTGGCCAACACCTTCTTGATGCCTCATATCGGCAGTGCGACCAAGGAGACCCGTGATGCCATGGGGTTCCGGGCCCTGGACAACCTGGATGCATTCTTTGCAGGTAAAGAACCACGCGATCGGGTGGCGTGAATTCTGAGAGCCTCCCTCTTTGCAGGGGGCGGGTGTGGGAGTATTGTTCAGGGTAGTCCATCCCCCCACCCTTGCCCTCCCCCGTCGAGGGGGAGGGGAGTCTTTTTGGGAGAGGCTTGCGGTGAGGGGGATAGGGATTTGGGGGTTGGCTGCCAAGAAGGCATGCGAAAAAACAATGGCCGGGGCGTGGCGTAAAGCTGGAATCGATTGGCAATCAATGTGCATCAGATTGGAGGAGGTTTTATGGGCACAAAAGAGGTTTTGTTGAAAGGCAAGAAGATCCTGATCGTGGATGATGAACCGGATGTCCTGGACACTCTCCAAGATCTGCTGTCCATGTGCGAGGTGGTCAAAGCAGGAAGCTTTGAGGAAGCCAAGAAGCATTTGGAGACTCAACGCTTTGATATGGCCATCCTGGACATTATGGGGGTGGACGGCTACGAACTTCTCGAATTGTCTGTTGCCAAGAAGGTCACCGCCGTGATGCTGACAGCCCATGCCCTCAGCCCAGAAGACACCATCAAATCCTTCAGGGGCGGGGCGGCCTTCTATGTGCCTAAGGACAAGATGTCCGAAATGCCTGCGATTCTCGCGAATATCCTCGAAGCAAAGAACAAGGGAAAAAGCACCTGGATGCCTTTCGTGGGTTGGGCCGAGGCCTATTACAACGCCAAATTCGGCCCCAAGTGGGAAAAGAGCAAGAAGGAGTTGGAGGAAAAGATCAAGTAGAACGTATCCGGAAACTCCTGCTCCCGAATTTGTCTTAACGGCGGTGGGCCCTCCGTCGTCATCAGAAATGCCGACCCTATCCTCTCAATTGCCGTAGGCTATGGAGGGGAGCCACAAGCCGATTTGCGGGAAGACGTAGAGCAGAACGATCGCTATCAGCTGGATGGCCATATAGGGCATCATCCCAAGGAAGATCTGGTTCAGCGACACGTGCGGCGGCGACACGCCTTTCAGGTAGAAAGCAGCCATGGCGACAGGCGGTGAGAGAAAGGCGGTTTGCAGGTTGAGCGCCACCAGCAAACCGAAAAAAAGCGGATCGATGTTGAAGTGAGGCAGGAGCGGCAGGAAAATGGGCATGAAAATAATGATAATCTCGGTCCACTCCAAAGGCCAGCCCAGCAAAAAGATGATGACTTGCGCCAGGATCATGAACTGAAGCGGACTTATGTCGAGCGACGTCACCCAATCGTTGACGATCTCCTGCCCACCCAAAAGCGCGAAGGCTGCGGCGAAAATGCCTGAGCCCACGAACAGCCAGCACACCATGGCGCTGGTTTTTGCGCAAAGGAACACCGATTCCTTGAGCACTCGCCAGTTCAACTGCTTGTAGGCCGCCGCCAGGATGAAACCTCCGAAGGCTCCCATGGCCGCCGCCTCAGAAGGCGTTGCCAATCCTACCACGATGGTTCCGAGAACACCCAGGATGATCAGGGCGAGGGGGAAGAAGGAACTGAGCAGCATTTTGAAAATTTCGAGCCGTACAAAGGTGAGAATCGAATAAAGGATCACCAGCAGACCTGCGAAAATTGCCGAGGTGATCCACCACCATTTGGGGATCGGAGCTCGTCCGGCTGGAGCCGCGGACTTCTCCTTCTCCGGCTTTGCCTCGGTCACCGCCTGAGTCTGCTCTGCGGCTTGCTCTGTTTTGTCGACTTCGGTTGACTGGCCTTCTTCTTCATCGGAGGCTTCCGGCTCCTGCAACCCGCCGCTTTGAACTTCCGCTTCCTCGGTCGCGGTTGCTGCAAACCCCATGGCCTGTACCCCTTCGGGCACAGGTTCTTCAGGAGCCGTTGCCAGGAGATAGAGGGCACCCAGCAACACGGCGGTTGCCATCCCGGGCAGCAGCGCTATGAAGAGGTTCGTGAGCAGGGTGCGCATGGGGACATCAACGTTGCGCTTGCCCTTGATGGCGCGGACTATGCCGATCAGGACATTTTTGCCCTTGGTCTGACAAATAATCTCCGCGAACTTCGGCAGATAGACGCACTGGTCTTCCTCGGGCAGGGGAGGCGCAGACCGGGGGCTCAATTTTGCATAGAGAATGACGTAGAGGACATAAAGGAAAGCCAGCATCAAACCGGGGAAGAAGGCGCCGGCGTAAAGCTGCACCACGGATACGCTGGCCGTTGCCCCGTAGAGGATCAGCAGGACCGACGGGGGGATCAAGATGCCTAGAGTGCCTCCTGCGGTCACGGAGCCGGCTGCGAGCTTGACGCTGTACCCGGCCTTGAGCATGGCCGGAAAGGCAAGCAGCCCCATGACGGTCACCACGGCGCCGATGATGCCGGAAGCGGTTGCGAAGATCGCACAGGTCA
>Ga0101944_10002493_pt1 | contig 29548 bp, 23 predicted proteins | sample DewCreD2012metaG_FD_75245 | JGI IMG/M metagenome (GOLD analysis project Ga0101944, IMG submission 75245) | Hot spring sediment bacterial and archeal communities from British Columbia, Canada, to study Microbial Dark Matter (Phase II) - Dewar... ... | reverse complement strand
ATGCGGGTTTACCGTTTTCGTCAATCTGCTAAGGCAACTGGGAGAGCCACTGACAGGCAGGAGCAACCAGAATGGACTGCCCCGCGTTGGAAAAGAGACGGTAGCCTTCAGCCTCTTCGTTGAGCTGCACTGCGGGGATGCGGAGCGCCGACTGAAACTTCCGCAAAGGAGCTGCGGGTGTGGTCTCCGAAAGTTTCGCTTCGACCAGCAGGAACGGTTTGCGGTTATTGGCTATAAGGAAGTCGACTTCCTGTTTCTCCTTGTTCTTGATGAAATGCAGAGAAAACTGTCCGTGCCCGAGATCATTCCAGTTGGTGACGGCCCGCCAAAGTTCCAAAGCGATCATGTTTTCGAACCGAGCACCGGAGTCCTCAACTCGTGGGGTATCGAACAAATAGACCTTGCGCTCTTTCTGGATGGCCCGTGAGATTTTCTTCGACCAGGGACTTATGCTGAAGGTGAGAAAAAAACGCTCAAACACCGACAGCCAATTCTGAACGGTGTTGTAGGACACCTTTAGGTCCGCGGCCAAGCAAGGGACTGAAAGAGGGCTTCCCACTTTAGAGGGCAAAAGGAAATAGCATGTCTCGATTTCGCCTATTGACCGGATCGCTGTCAGATCCCGTATGTCTTCGCGTATCAACTGATTGCAATAGGTCGCCGCCCAGCGGCGGTAAGTGGTGACACGGTTTGCGAGATAAGGTTCTGGAAATCCGCTCAGGGTCGAAAGGCGTTTCCATGTCTCCAGCAGAGGCTTGCTTTCTGCTGAAGGCATGCCGAGAGGATTCCTAAGAAAAATTCCGATCTCTTTGCGATCACCTTCCAATTCCGCAATGGTGAAAGGCCACAGGTGAAACAGAAAGTAGCGGCCGGCGAGAGAGTCCCCCCCCCTTTGATAGAGGTCCAGTCGCCCGCTTCCGGACACCAGGAACCGGTACCCTGAATGGAATCCGTCATAGACTCCTTTGAGGTAGTTTTTCCAGTCTTTATACTTGTGGATCTCATCGAATATGATGAGGGGAGACGAAGCGTCCTTTCGGACCATCTCTTCAAAAAAGAAGGGATTTTCTAAAAGACGCGATCTGTCCCGAGGATCATCCCAGTTGAAATACAATTTGTTAGTGTAGGATTCGGCAATGATCTTCGAAAGGGTGGTCTTGCCGACCTGCCGGGGGCCGACACAGAAGACCATGCTTTTCTCCCGGGCAAGTTCCTGCCACGTCTTGACATAAGGATCCCTTGTTTCCATGGTTGACTATTATTCATAGAACTGAAAAATAGTCAAGACTATTTTTCAGTTCTATGAATAATAGTCAATACGCTTCATAGAAGCTTTTTCCTCTGGCAGTGATGTCTATGAGTGTAGAGGATAGGCTTCGGTCTGTTGAAGGGAGAGATGCGCAAAACCGCCCTTTGCTCAGCCTACTAAAGGATTCCTGACTTTCAGCCCTGGAAATCGGCCGAAGTCTCTGTCTGCCGACCAGAGCTCGCTCACTCCGTGCTGCCGGCACAGAGCAGCAACCCGTGCGTCGTGCACCTGCGGGCCGGACACGCGTCCAGTCTGAAGGATGGTTCGGAGTTCCACCCAGTACTCCTCGGATTCCGAAAGCAGAACAAGGCTCGGCGATTCAAGCCAGGCATCCACCTGGTCCACGGCTTTTTCTAGCGGGGTTGGAGGAGCATAGATCCGGGGATGCGTCACAATGGCAAGGAATTCGTGAATACACGGCCGTGGGATTGCCCACGCCGTGCGTCCCTCAGCCAACTGGACGATCCGGTCAAAGGCGGGAGCGTGCCAAGGAGAATCTTCACGGTGTGCGTAAACCAAAAGGTTGCTGTCGACACCGATCATCCGCCCCGCCCCTCATAGCTCATCTCGCGAATCTGATCCCAGGAAGCGCCGGCGAGCGGGGGCTGCAGACCTTTCCCTTTGAAGGTCGCCTTTCTGAGCCGGAACCCATTGTGCCGCTTGTGCTGGGAAACAATCCGGCGAAGTCCCTCTTCGATAAGGGCTTTCAAGGTGGTCCGCTCTCGGTTGGCTACCTTGCGGGCCTCTTCAAAAAGGCTATCGGGTATCTGTACGGTCGTTTTCATATGGCTAACCGTACCATGCCGCATTCGGAGATGTCAAGGCCCTATGTCGTGACCTGTTGCGCGACCATAGCCCTGTGTCATTTTCTCTCGCAGATCTCCACCAGCACCCCATTGGTCTCCTTGGGATGGATGAAGGCGATTTTGGCGCCGCCGGCACCTTTGCGGGGTTTTTCATCGATCAGGCGAACCCCCTTGGCCTTGAGCTCGGCCAGGGCTTCCTCGATGTTTTCCACCCGATAGGCGATGTGCTGAACTCCCTCCCCCTTGGCTTCGATGTATTTGGCCACGGGTCCGTCCTCGTGGGTGGATTGGAGCAGTTCCACCTCGCTGTCCGTGATGGGCAGAAAGGCCACGTTGACCTTTTGGTCAGCCACGTTTTCGATATCCATGATTTTGAGCCCCAGGACATCGGTGTAAAATTTCCCCGCCTGCTCAATGGATTTCACCGCAATGCCGATGTGGTCGATGTGCTTTATTTTCATGCCGAATTCCTCCCACGAAAGAGTTGCGTTATTGGAAATTAGATATTATTTTTTGCGACATATCAGAAGACAGAATACAGGAGACAGGAGACGGAATAAAGGACAAAAAATACGATAGCGAAGCTCGAGGGTCTCGTAAATGCTCATGACCGACTTATCGACCGCCCCCACGCATGAATGCGCCGAAGGCGCACAAGAATGTAGGGGAGCGCTTTATGCCCTCCCGCAAAAGGGCGGGAGTAAATCCCGCCCCTACGAGGGCATTTTCACGGTAAAAAGTCCCATTTTCATGTCATTTCGAGCGAAGCGAGAAATCCAACGCGGAGCGTTGTCCCGAACAAAGAGAGGGATCTGTCCATAAATAATAGATCCTTCGCTTTGCTCAGGATGACTTGCCAAGGCGAGTCAGATTTCTCCCTACGGTCGAAATGACAGATTCACTCCGCAGGACTTTTTACGACTTCATAAAGTTTGATTTCATGCTGTATTCTGTCTCCTGTCTTCTGTATTCTTGATTCATCGCGAGGTCAAAGCCATGATGAATGGACCGTGGGATAGAACGAGCGGGCCGCCGAAAAAGAACACCGATCAGTTCAAGGACTTCGAGGCCATGGAGCTCTACTGCGCCAAGTGCAGGCGGGCTGTTCCGGTTCGGAAGCGGCTTCTTCTGGTCCTGCCCGAGGGAGACAAGTACGAGTACCGTTGCGCTCTTTGCGGCAATACGGTGGGCGACAAGCTGGACAAGACAGGGCAGTATTTTGGAATACTAAAAAAATAAGAATACAGAAGAGAGTAGACAGAATACAGGAGGAAGACAAAAGCCAAAGGGAACGAGCTCCATTATTCTGAATTCTGTCTTCTGTCTCCTGTATTACGGGTTTTATTCAAACCACATGATCCGGCCTTTCCCTTCAGTGACGTTCAGGATTTCTCCTCCGTCGCCCCCCACATAAAGCGTCTTGTCGTAAACGGCCATGTCGGTCAGGCAATGCTTGATCTTTCCGCTTTTGTAAGCCTGCACAAGATCGCCTCCCTCGGTCTTGAGGGCGATGATAATCCCGTCGTAGTAAAGAACGAAATCGATCTTCCCGACCACGGGGTTGTTCGCGACCACAAGGACCTCTTTCTTGCCGTCGTTGTCCACGTCCATCACGGCAATTTTGCCGTTGATGATGTTCGCAGGAGGCTGGTCGCCGGGATTTGTCTTTCCAGACCGGATGTAGTTGTTGCTGCCTCCCAGGTTTTCATTCACCCTGGCCACCTGGTTTCCCTCCAGGCTCCAGACTATCAAGGGAGCGCTGTGATCCAGGTTGGGCTCGCCAAGCCCCAAGAATTCGGATTTCCCGCTACGGTCATAGTCAAACACGGTGAGGGTGTAGAACTGGGCGCCCTTCATGTCCGGCAGGGCATCTGTTCTTACCAGTTTTCCCCCTTCGTACCTCATGCTCCAGATTTTTCCTGAGTAAAAGGCGTCAAGGCTGGAATTCTGAAAGATCAGCTCGGGCCGGCCGCCGCTCTGGTTCTTGAGCACGTGCAAGTGGCCGTTCTGCCGGTCCAGCTTCTTGGTCAGTTTGCCGGGCCATTCCCAGACCGAAGTCTGGGCCCTCTTCCCGTAGAAACCCACGAGGTAGATTTCAGGTCTCCCGTTACCGTCGATATCTGCGGCGCTCACCTTCAGCAGCTCTTCGCTTCGCTCGGCACGCAAGGTCTCCTTGAGCACCAGGGCCTTGTCTTTTCGGTTGTAAATCATGAGCGCTTCACGGCTCACCGCGAGGATCTCGGGCTGGCCGTCCCCGTCCAGATCGGCGACGTCAAGGGAAATAACGCCGCCCTTGACAGGGACCCTTCCCGAGGGCCGGAACCCGGAGGATTCGTCCGTGCGCTTGAGGAAAAGCCCTTTCCTTTCTTCTTCAGGCCCAGGGCCTGGGCCGGCACTCCGTTGCTTTCGAATATCCACTCCTGCGGCAATGGCACGGAAATCATAAACGATGTCCGATAGCTTCGGGATGAGCTGGTCTTCCGTGACGCCTTCCGAGACCTTGGTGACCTCGGGTTTATCTTTGGTCAGATCCATGAAAGACAGGTCCAGGCTGTACCCTGTCCCAACGCTCGTGACGCTGCCGAAGACGGCGTAGTCCGCCTTCAGGAGCCTGGCGATCTCCTCGGCCCTCTGCTCGGAGACGACCCCCTGCTTGTCCGCCTCTCTCAAAACCGAATCCGGAGTGATCACCTCCAGACCCTCCCCTGAAAGGCGGGATGCGAGCATGGTCTTGATCCCCTGGCCGAGGTACGCTTTGCTCGGATCGGCGAAGAGCTGCAAAGGAAGGAGGGCCACGGTCTTGTTGGCGGCAAGGACGTGAGAGGACAGAAAAGAAAGAACGATGACTAAACCCAAAAGGATGAACTCGCGACAAGCCGATAAACGCTCTTTTCTGTCATTCCCGTGGAGGCGGGAATCCAGTGTCTCCGTGGTCTTCTGGACTCCCGCCTTCGCGGGAGTGACGGCGGAAGGATCATTAACGAGGGTGTCAAGAACAAGGACTCTTGCTTTTGGAATGCGGTGGTACGGCATAGTTTACTCCCGGAGGATCTTGTTTGCACGGATCATAGAGAAGGGGTCTTTCATTGTCAAACAGGATTCGGGGAAGGGAATAAAAAAACCCGGGGCTTGAGGCCCCGGGTTCTCGGAGGTCAATCAGTCGAAGTAAAACTAGCTTAGAAGTTGATCTGCCACTTGATCCCGAACCAGGTCAATTTTCCGTATTCGACATCATTCTGGCCGCTGACTTCGAGCTTGTTGTAGTCGATGATGCCGAACTCGGGAACGATGAACACGTTCTTTGCCGGGCTCCATCCGAAGCCGATGTAGTAGCTCCAGGTGTCCTGTGACCAAGAACGGCCAGCTACGGTCACATCGTCCACTTCACCACTCTGCCAGATAATACCGCCTTCGATCTGCAGGTTGTCCATGACCTTGAAGCCGAGAATGAGCTGGGCAGCAATGTACTCGGCATCTTCAGATCTGTCCGTGGCGCTGTTGTACAGGTTTACGCTGGGATACAGTGTAAACCAGGGGCCGGCAGCATTGTTCGGGTTCTCGCCATACTGAAAGGTGGCGTTTACGTAGAAAGGACCGAAAGCCATCTTGGTACCGGCGCCGAGCAACCAACCGTCAACATCATGCTCACGATCAGCACCGGCAACAGTGAAGTGCTGGGTGTAGCTGTTGTAGGTACCGCCCACGAAAATCTGGGCAGGACCAAGGTTAAAGGTGTAGCTGGCAGCCAGCCTCGGCAGAGTCTGGTCGCGGTCGGTCTGAACATTGCCCGTCGCAACGGCAGTAATGGACTGAACCGCCCCAGTGCCTGCGGGATAAGCAAAGGTGAAGCTATTCTGCAGTTCGGGTCTTTCAATGGCAAGTTGGAGGCCGCCCATGATCAACTTGATCTGAGGGGTCCTGCCGGTGTATATGGAGCCGAACCCGATGCCGTTACACTCAGCACCACCGGGACCGCAGAGGCCGCTGACCAGGTAAAAGTAGGGGCCGTAATCCTGGCCGAGCAGCAGGGTGCCTGCGCCAAAGTTCCAGGTGCCGTAAAGCAGCCTGAGGTTCACGGTCGAGGTATGGCCGTACTCGAACCGGCCGCCGATGTTGCCCCACTTCACGTTCGCGCCTATGCGGCTGTTGCTCTGGAGAAGGTAAGCCATTTCATCGTCATCTAGGGCTAAGCCGCCGACGTTCCGGGCAATGGCCGCAGAGCTGGCTACCGGGAAGAAGCCTGCGTTGGAGAGCTGGGGAGGCGTGTCGTTGTCCACAGACTCCCAGGCTGTCCACATTCTGACACTGCCGTAGAAAGACCAGTCTGCTTTGTCCTGGGCAAACGCCGGTGCGGCCGCAAAAGCCATGACAAGCGCTAGAACAAGAATGAACATTTTCTTCATAACTCTTTCCTCCTAAAGAAAGTCGTTAGTGTAAATGTTACTTGTTAATGTTAAAAGGTTAACCAAGAGACCAAGCTTCTAAGTGACTGATTTCACCTCCTTGACGCTGAAATCCCCTTGCCCGAAGACACCTCTGCCAGGGCAAAGATTGCGTAATTCTTTCAAGTTAAAAACGGAAAGTCAAGTTTTTTCTTACGGCATGACACTTCGGGCCCTGAAAAGAACCCGGGGATCACCACGGCCGCCCGGCACATGCACGAAATGCGAGGTCCGGCCGTTACAAGAAAATCACTGGACTTGATAAATCCGAGCCTTATAATAGAGCAAACGTCCGCGGAGAGCGGAGGATTTAAGCGAGGAGGATATACCATGACCAGAAAATGGATCCTATTACTGGCGATTGTTGCCGCAATATCCCTGATCTCAGTTGCCTTTCACGAGATCTTTGCGGCCGAAAGAACGATTAAAGTCAGAATTCCCCAGTGCGTCTGCGATGACACGGACATGACAGTTCGGCATACCCTGGCAAAAGCAAAGGGCGTCAAGAAGGTGGATTCCAATCCGGAAGGGCAGTCTGCCATCATCGTGTTTGATGATTCCGTCATCACATTTGAGGAAATCCGTGCCCTCCTGCAGCGCGAAAGGGTCAACGTCCTTGGGAAGCCGCAATATCTGGATTGACATGGATTTCATCCGGCAGGGGAGATGATCAATCCCCTGCCTTGACTTTTATCCGGCCTGCGAAAAGGAGCGAAACGGTGGTGCCTTAAGCGGGTCGCTATAGACCTTCTTTATCCCCTGAGACACATTCCGAAAATGCAGCGCAACCGCCTCCTTTTTGAGTCCAGCCAAAATCGCCGAATCTCCCTTTCCCTCCGCCTTGTCCCCTTCAACCAAGGGAGGGGAGAATCGTTACCGCGGGCGTCATGATTTTGTTGACAAGCGAAAAATTTGTTCTATAAGTCAACCAGCCCTGGTAATCCGGAGAAGGCCATGAGATCAATCCTTGTGGTGACCAAAGACAAGGATGACTACCGCATCATCCGAAAATGCCATCGTTCGGCCTACCGCGTTGATCTGGCTCCCACCGGAGACACCGCCCTCAACATGCTCCATCAAAGGCGCTACGACTACCTCTTCATGGATATCGACCTCCTGAGGGCTTCTCAGCCCGGGGGCTGTAAGGCGGCGCTACAGGCCCTCTGGCAAGTGTTCCCCACCCTTGAAATCGTCGTCCTCTGCCCCCAGGAGGAAATCAGGGATGCGGTCATGGCCGTCAAGGCCGGCGCGAGCAACTATCTGACCTATCCCCTGAATCCCGCGGAAGTGAAGTATGTGACGGAGAGCATCGACGAGACCGTGCTCATGCAGTCGGAACTCGACTATCTGAGGGACAAGTTCTGGCAGGCGGATTCGTTGGAGCTCATCCAGACCAAGAGCGACGGGATGAAGGCGGTATTCGACAAAATCCGGTCCGTGGCCCCCACCAAGAGCACAGTCCTTCTGGTCGGAGAAACCGGAACCGGCAAGGGCGTGCTGGCCAGCCTGATCCACAAGCACAGCAACCGCAGCGACGCCCAGTTCATCAGCGTCCACTGCGGGGCAATCCCGGACACCCTTGTGGAGAGCGAGCTTTTCGGTCACGAAAAAGGAGCCTTTACAGGAGCTATCCGGAGAAAGCTGGGCAAGTTTGAAATCGCCAAGGGGGGGACGATCTTTCTGGACGAGATCGGCACGATCACCCCGTCGGCCCAGATCAAACTTCTTCAGATCCTTCAGGACGGCACGTTCCAGAGGGTGGGAGGAGAAGAGACGATCGAGGCGAATGTGAGGGTGATCGCGGCGACCAACACGGACCTCAAAAAAATGTGCGAAGAAGGACTGTTCCGCAAAGACCTCTATTACCGGCTGAATGTCTTTCCCATCGAAGTCCCGCCTCTGCGGAAGAGAAAAGAAGACATCCGGCATTTTGTAGAGGTCTTTCTTCGCCGAATGAACAAGTTCAACGCCAAAGCCATCCACCATGTGCACCCCTCGGTGCTGGAGGCCTTTGAGCAGTATGAATGGCCCGGAAACATCCGGGAACTGGAGAACTTGATCGAAAGGGCCTATATCCTGGAGACATCGCCCGTTCTCATGCCGGAGAGCTTTCCCAGTGAGCTTTTTGAAGACGAGGGTCTGACCCCCAGTTTGGCTGTGGATGCCAGACTCACTCTCTCAGAGGTGCGAAAGGAAGGACTGAAAGTCATTGAAAGGAACTACATCAAGGAGCAGCTGGTTCAGCACAGGGGTAAAATAAAAGATTCCGCAAAAGCAGCCGGTGTGACCACCCGGCAGCTCCACAAGTTGATGAAGAAGTACGCCATACGGAAGGAGGATTTCAAACATTCCGTGAACTGATGCGAACGTGGAACCTCCGCGTGGGAACAAACAATCTCCCCTCCCCTGGTGCTGGAGGAGGGACACATTTTTTACTGGACACAAGGCTCATGGGCGTGTAATTTAGCGCCATGATGACCATACACCATTTGGAGTTTACTGAAGCGCTCGTGGCAAAGATCACCCACAGCATTGCAGAACAACCCCGCATCTCCAGACGGCAGCTGTCCCGGGACATCTGTACATGGATGAATTGGCGCAGCCCCAATGGCAAACTCAGGGAAGTGACCTGCCGTAAGGCTCTGGTGGAACTTCACCGCCGCAAGCTGATCAAATTGCCGGACTGTGAAGAGTATGCCTTTCGTGCTCGTAGAGTGCGGCCCCCGGAGCTTCCTTCGCTGTTTGCTCTGGATTGCTCTCTTGCCGAGCTTGGCCCAGTGGACCTGGTGCCCATCCATAGCGCATCCAGCAAAAACTCTCGGATCTGGAACGCTCTGTTCGACGCCTTCCACTATCTTCGAAGCGGTCCGCTGTGCGGAGCCCAGTTGCGTTACCTGGTCTTTAGTGAACGCTTTGGCTATCTGGGCGGGCTGAGCTTCAGCGCCTCGGCCTGGCGGGTGCGCTGTCGCGATGAGTTCATCGGCTGGGGCGAAGAGGCCCGTAAAGATAACCTGCAACGGGTGGTCAACAACAGCCGGTTTCTGATCGTCCCGATGGTCAAGGTGCCGGGGCTGGCCTCCCATGTCCTGGCTCAGTGCTGCAAGCGGCTCGCTGAGGACTGGCAGCAGCGCTATTCCTACCGTCCCGTGCTGGTGGAGACCTTTGTTGAACGGGGTCGCTTTGCCGCAACGTGCTATCGCGCTGCCAACTGGCAATATGTGGGGGCCACGACCGGGCGAGGCCGGCAGGGAAACGGCGCCACGACCAAAGATGTCTATCTTTATCCCCTCCATGAAGACTGGAAAGCCTCTTTGTGCTCCCTGCCGGATGGAACCCTTTCCACCCGTCCCCGAAAGCCTCAACGCGAGCCTGCGGACTGGATGGAGGAGGAGTTCGGATCGGCAGCTTTGGGAGACAAACGTTTGGTAGAGCGCTTGATGCAACTGGGGGAAGCTTTTTTCGCAATGCCCACGGCCAATATCCCCCAGGCATGTGCCACCAAGGCCGCCACGAAAGCGGCCTACCGATTCTTCGATAATGACCAGGTCCATATGGAGGCCATTTTGCATCCCCATTTTGAGGCCACCGAGCAGCGCATCGGCAACCACCCGATCGTCTTGGTGGCTCAGGACACCAGCACCCTCAATTACACCCATCATCCCATGACCGAGGGCTTGGGACCCATCAATACGATCAAAGATAAAAACATCGGGCTGATGCTCCACGACACCATGGCCTTTACCCCCCAGGGCACCCCGTTGGGCCTGCTTGATGTGCAGTGCTGGGCCAGAGACCCAGCCGAGGCAGGCAAACGGCATCAACGTCACGACAAAACCATTGAAGAAAAAGAAAGTTACAAGTGGCTCAAGAGCTATCGCAACGTTTGTGCTGTGCAGGCACGATGCCCCAGCACTCAACTCATCGTGATGGCCGACCGCGAAGCCGATATCCATGAGCTGTTTGCCGAATACCTCCAAACCCGCAAAAGGGCCGAGTTGCTCATCCGCGCCGAGAAGTCGCGCAACCGAAACGTCGCCGATGAGGAGCAGCAGATCCAGCGCTTGTGGCCCTACATGCAGGCCATGAACTCGGCTGGCACCGTAGAACTCATGGTCCCTCCACGCCAGGGCCGGCCTTCGCGATTGGCCATCCTTGAACTGCGTTTTGCTCCGGTCACCCTCCAGGCGCCTCGCCGCAAATCCACGATGCCCGAGGTAGCAATCCATGCGGTGTATGCCAAAGAGATGGATGCCCCGGCCGACGTTGAAGAGCCCATCGAATGGATGCTGCTCTCCACCCTGGAGGTAACCACTTTCCAGGAGGCTCAAATAGCCCTCGCCCGCTATGCCCGGCGCTGGGGAATTGAAATTTATCACCGCGTCCTCAAAAGCGGTTGCCGTATCGAGGATCGGCAGTTGGGCGCTGCCAGGCGTCTGGAAAACTGCCTGGCCATTGATATGGTGGTGGCCTGGCGCATTCATCATCTCACATGGCTGGGCCGTGAAACTCCGGATATGCCCTGTACCGTCTTCTTTGACGATGCAGAATGGAAAGCCCTTGTCGGTTTTATGCATCAAACTCCTGTAGCTCCAGCCAAACCGCCCACACTGAAGGAAGCCATCAACATGGTAGCGTCCCTGGGCGGTTTTCTCAACCGCAAATCCGACGGGGAACCAGGAACCGAAACCATTTGGCGTGGATTGCAGCGCCTGGATGACATTACCAAGGCCTATATCGCGTTTGTCTTACGCCCTCAATCAGCTCCCCCTGCGGTCTCATCCAAACCGGGTTATGGGTAAAGATGAGCGCCAAGGGAGGGGAAGTATTCGAGATACAAAGAGGTTCCTCCCCCTTGACGGGGGAGGACAGGTGGGGGTGGCAGGGTGGCCCTTGTTAAGGAACTATTGAGATGAGACACTGACTGATAGGGCTCCGCCTGGCCCTCAGGGTTTCTCAGCCCTATAGACCTTACAAAAGAACCCCCTGAACGTCACGCTTCCCATCTCATGGGCATAGGGAGGACTGTTGCTGGTGATCGCATTGATGCAGGATTCCGCGAACCCATGCAGGTCTTCGTCCACACCCTTCTCCGGGTACCACCAGCCGTGATCGCCCACCACCACCTTGGGGTGAAGACTTTTGCTGTACTTGGCCCTGTGAGTGATCCTGCCGCGCCTGTTCTCGATATAGACCCAGTCCCCGTTACGGATTCCCAGGCCCTTGGCTGTAGCAGGATGAATGTTGAGGATCGGATCCGGACGCCTGGCCCTCAGGCTCTTGATATGCCTCAGGTTGGCGTGCCTGAAAACGGCCGGCTTCCTCGTGGTCAGAATCAGGGGGTACTCATCGGCCGCCCCCGGTTCGCTGTACAGGGTCTCGGGTGGTTCACGATAGACGGGCAGCGGATCACATCCCGCTTCCCTGAGCGCTTCCGAATAAAGTTCGAGCTTTCCCGAAGGGGTGGGAAAGCCGCCCCTCTCATAGTGCCTGTACTGTCTGACGCACTGAAGGATGTGGACTTTTCTGAACTCCTCCAGAGTAATGCCCGCAGGTTTGAGCATTTCCCGCATGAAGTCGGTTTCATCCTTCCAGAAATATTCTCCAAGCCCGAGCTTGCGGGAGAGTTCGATGTAGATCTGGGTGTCTGACTTGCAATCCCCGGGATCGAGCACTTTCTGCTGGATCTGCGCCAGAAACGGAAGATCCCCTGACTGGCGGAGGGCATCGTACTCAAGAAAGTGCGCTACAGGCAGGACCACATCGCACATTTGGACCGTGGGGGTCAGAAACAGGTCAGAAGCTGCGATGAAGTCCAGTTTCTTGAAGGCTTCCAGGGTCTCCCTGGAATTGGCCCAGGTGCACAGCAGGTTTCCTCCCTGGATGAAAGCCACGCGTGGCCTGTAGGGCTGACCGGAGATCAGCGCCTTGACCACGCTCTGCGGCAAAGCATAGTGGACAAAAGGCGGCAGATGCTCGGCTCCCAATCTCCTTTGGCGCCTTTCCTTGGGGATGTGGTCCTGAAGGGTGAATTCGGGAGCGGCTCTGGACAGGATGGGAGGATTGGTCCACTGGACTTTGCCGCCCGGCACCCCCACGTTGCCGCATACACCTTCCAACATGTAAATCGCTCGCTGCGTCTGCATGGAAAGCACGATGTTCTCGTTCGCATTCCCCACCAGAACGGCTGCAGGCCTGTGGGCGGCATAGAATCTCGCCGCCTCCACCACCGCCTCCGCCGGCACCCAGCAGATCTCAGCGACTCTTTGCGGAGGATAGTCCTGGACATGGGCTTTGAGTTCATCGAAGCCCTTTGTCCAGTTCTCCACAAAACTCCTGTCGTACAATCCTTCATGGATGATCACGTAAATCATCCCAAGGGCCAGGGCCATATCCGTCGCAGGCCTGGGCCTTATCCACCGATCGGCTTTGGCCGCCAGGGTGGTTTCAAAGGGGTCGATCACCATCAACTTGGCCCCACGGGCCACGGCTCTTTTGAGGGGCTCGTAGTTCGGAGTGGATGTGGACGCCGGGTCCATGCCCCAAACGACGACAAGGGCCGAGGCATTGGTGTGATCCTCCATGAGAAACGACCCAAAAGTGAAACGCATGGCTGTCACATGAGGGAAATAACAGATCGATGCCATGGAAGTGATATTCGGGGACCCAAACACATTTGCAAGACGGGTGAAGACATTGTCCTGAATGCCTTTGGCTGCGCCCCTCAGCCAGCACACCGACTCAGGGCCGTACTTCTCCTTGGCCTTGTTCATTTCATCGGCGATCCTGCCGAGGGCGTCGTCCCAGGAAACTTCCTGCCATTTCCCTTGCCCCCGCTCCCCTTTCCGCATCAAGGGATGCCTGATGCGCTTAGGATGATCGCGAATCTCCATGGATGCCTGAGCCTTCACGCAGAGGGCCCCCATGTTGAGCGGCGCATCGGGATCCCCCTCGATCTTGACGACCTCGCCGTCCTTGACGTGCACCAACATGCCGCAATCCTGCAGGCAGATGGCACACGTCGTCCTTATGATCTCAGTCCCCATTGCTCTTTTCCTTCCTTTTCCGGCGCAAACCAGCGAAACATCATTTCAAGGCATCCGCCGCGTACTCCAGACCAAGTTCTGCGAGTTTCTTGCGCGATGGGGCGCCTGTCTGAAGATCCCAGCCCCGTTCCGTGTAATATTCATCCAGCATTTTTTTCAGGTCCTCTTTGCTGATGAAGTGTCCCTTGGAGGCGCCTGCCTTCAAAGGTTCGGTCATCAATCGCTCAGGCAGAGTGTCATCCTTCCGCGTAAACCCTTCTCGCGCATTGAAGGCCCTGGCCAGGTTATTGATCCGTTCCCCGACAGCCTGCACCTCTTCAGGAGTGAACTTGAGGTCCGTGACCGCCTCCATCAAATTGGCCGTGTTTTGGGTCGCGATGGCAGGGACGGCCATGTCCAAAAGAAAGGCGCACATCGTGGCCGCGTCACAGGTTGCACAGCGTACATCCTGGTTCCACTTGGTGAGCTTTCCTTTCATGTCCGTAGAAAACCGATCCACCGCATAAGGGACCGGGATGCCGAAAATCTCCTGAAAGGCATAACCCCGGTTGTGGTCCGCGCCCGTGTAGGAGGTGGCAAAGTTGAGTCCGTGAGCCTTGGCTCCCCGGACGTCGTAGGCCGGAAGTTCCAATCCCTTGACGTGGATGGCGTACTTTTCAGAGCCCTTGCCTATCTTCGCTGCTGCTGCCTTGGTGCCGTCAGCGAGCAAGCCGCCGATTCCCTCGCGGTAGGCCATGAGGCGGAGCAGCGTGAGCATGGCGCCATCATTCCCGAAGTTGAGTTTCAGGCCGCCGGTATCCTTGTCGGTGAGAATCCCCTTTTCGTACAACTCCATGGCAAAGCCGATGGTGACGCCCGCAGAAATGGTATCCAGCCCAAGCTCGTCTGCCAGCCGGTCGGCAGCAATGATCGCATCGATGTTGTCGACCCCCGTTTCCCCTCCAAAGGAAAAGAACGTCTCATACTCGGGACCCTCGGTCATGATGCCTTCGTAAGCGCCTGTCTTCGCGACCTTGACCTGGCTGCACCCGACCGGGCACCCGTAGCAGTGCTCGCTTCCCACATTTCGTGTGTTCTGCGCTTCAACCCCGATTTTGTCGGCCGGAGCAAATTCCCCTGTGGCTGAGAAGTTCTTGGTAGGAAAGATCCCGATGGCACAGGCATGATCAACCACCATGGGAGTTCCCAGTTTTGAAAATTGGGGATAAAGAACAGGGCTTTCTTTCATGGCTTTCGCGAATTCATCTCTTGCCTTCTTGTATTTCTCTTTGTCGGCGATGGCGACTTCTCCGCTGCCTCTGATCGCGATGGCCTTCAGGTTTTTCGATCCCATGACCGCGCCGAGTCCTTTGCGTCCCGCGGCTCTCAGCTCATTGATGATGCAGGCCATTTTGCTCAGGTTCTCGCCGGCCGGCCCGATACAGGCAATCCTCACGTTCTGGTCGTTCAATTCGTTCTTGATGATCTGCTGACAGTCTGTGGTTTTCATGCTCCACACCTTTTTGGCGCTGCGAAACTGGACCTTTCCATCCTTGATCCAGACGTAGGTCGGCTTTTCCGCCTTTCCCTCGATGATCAAGACATCACAGCCTGCAAATTTCAGCTCCACAGGAAAGTATCCTCCTGTCAGGGCCATGCCGACGGCGCCGGTGAGAGGGGATTTTGCCGTAACCGACATTCGGCTCGCGCAGGGGATCGTGGTTCCTGAGAAGGGTCCGGAAGCGAAAATCAGCTTGTTCTCCGGGCCGAGGGGATCCGCCCCTGCTTTGACTTCGTCGAAAAGGTATTTAATCCCAAATCCTGCGCCTCCGATGAAGTCTTTTGCGACTTTCAAGGGCAGGGCCTCCTCTTTTGCGCTCTGATCCGTGAGATTGATCCGCAAAATCTTGCCTGTGTATCCACCTTTGTACATGTCACACCTCCCTGTTTAGAGTTGCCAGACTGTTCGGTAAAATGTTACCCATCCCTCAATTCTTGTGTTTCTGTTCAGGAAAAGAGCAGTGGTTCGGTTTGCTCATCCCCCGGAGACAGGGGGCAGGATCAGGACCTCGTCTCCATCTTGAAGCACTGTTTCCATCCCTTTCAGAAACGCAATGTCCCTGCCGTTCACCATGAGGCGAATGTAAGGGCGTAGATTCTCGCTGTTTGGCTCGTAGAGGTAAGAGGCCAGTTCATCTCCGCATCGGTCTACCAGGGTCGAGATGAGTTGCCCCAGGGTGCTTCCCTCCGGAAAGGGAACCTCGATTTCTCCGCTGCCCAGGATGGTCTTCAGGGCCAGAATCGTCCGAACCTTCAACGTGATCATGATGTTAAACCAATTCCGGAAGGTTGGGGTTATGCTGACAATTTAAAGGAAGACTGGATTGTTTTGGCACTATAGAACGATAGAACTTCTTGAGCAAGATGTCTAGTTTCATTTATCCTTTTCATCCTTGGTCTTTGACCTTGACGGATTGAGTCAAACTCTCTAGACTTCTCGCCTCAGAATGAGATTCCGCCCTCTTCGATGAGTCACACGCAAGGGCAGGGGGTTGCGTTGGATCTGATGAAGATTATGATTCTTCCAGGGAGAAGGGGTTGAAGCGATGTTTTTTCCTGTAGCGGGCATCGAAGTCTCGGCTTGGGTTCCCCTGGCAGCGGGTTTTGCCGTGGCCTTAGTGTGCAGCATAGGGGGAGTTTCCGGCGCCAATCTTCTCCTGCCTTTTCAAGTCAGCGTACTGGGATTCACCACTCCGGCAGTGAGCGCCACCAATCACCTCTTCAATATCGTAGCCATACCGAGCGGGGTGTACCGCTTCATACGGGAAGGGCGCATGGTCTGGCCCTTGACGTGGGTGGTCATCGCCGGGACTGTCCCGGGCGTACTTCTTGGCGTGGTCATGCGGGTGCGCTATCTTCCGGACCCGACCCATTTCCGTTTGTTTGCCGGCCTCGTGTTGCTCTACATCGGGCTGACCATGGTCAGGTCCCTGCTCAAAAAACCGGAGCCGGGGGCCGACAAGGCATCCGCCGAACGCCGCTTCCAGGAACTGGTCAGCAATTTCCGCAAAAAGGAAGCCTCCCTGCAGGAACCCCTCCCTGCGGTGCAGATGAAGCGATTCAGCCTCTCCGCCGTGGAGTATTCTTTTTATGGAGAGTCCTTTCGTGCGAATACCATTGGGGTCTTCATCCTGAGTGCTGTCGTGGGAGTGGTAGGGGGCATGTACGGCATCGGCGGCGGCGCCATTATCGCCCCATTTTTTGTGGCTGTTTTTCACCTGCCCGTCTACACGATTGCCGGAGCGTGCCTGATGGGCACCTTCATCACCTCTGTGGTGGCGACTGTTTTTTACCAGGCTATTGCTCCTCTGTACCCCAAGATGGCCGTAGCCCCGGACTGGATGCTGGGGATCATGATGGGCGTCGGTGGAATGATCGGCATGTACTGTGGAGCGCGAATGCAGAAGTTTGTCCCTGCTGAGGTCATCAAATGGATCCTGGCCCTTCTCCTCTGCTTCACCGGTGGTCGTTATGTTTTCAGTTTTCTTTTTTGACCCTGCTCCCTTGTTCCTCAGGCGCGGCGGCCCTTTTGTCTTGAAAGCCGCTTGACAGTCTTCCCTTTTTCCTTTACAAAAAGTAACCAGGATCGGCAATGGAGTCTGCCAAAAACCGCCCACGGTGTAGGGGATGATGACTCCTACTTCAGGTTCCACCTTGGGGTAGGGGTTCTTTTTTGAGGCTTACCCTAACTGGCATGCTGTTTGATGACCTGCCAGGTGCTTATTTCTGAATGCCCTGCAAGGTGAAATCCTGGCAGGGCATTCTTTTTGTTGAAAGTCCGGAGATTAGGATTGAAGGGGGTTAAGGACGAGATTCTGGCTTTCGTCATGGCCCGTTGGCAGGACTCGGGCGGTTTTGGGCTGACACCCATGCTTCCTGCAAGCGTGGAGGATACGTATCATGCTCTGCGTATCCTCGAAACAATGCTTCCGGGCTCCGAGCCCTTCACAGAAACTGTCAGGAACCCGCGCCTGAAAGATTTCCTCTCAAGGGCGGAGGGCAAAGAGACGTGGTCGCTCCGAACAGCCTATCAGTATCTTTTCTCGTGTGGTCTATGTGAATTGCAGCCCGAGCCTGGCTGGCTTAAGCGCTTTCTCAGTGAAAAATACAAAGGAACTCTTTCACTCTTCGACCGCTACTATTTTATGAAGATTCTGAACGCTCGCCATGATGCACCGCCCATAGATCGGGATGCTCTTGTGAACGGGCTGGACACCAGGAGGTGGAGAACGGCTCGAGAGCTCGGGATGTGCCTGTACCTTCAGGAGGGTTCCCTCGAAGCCCTTAAGACCACGAAAGAAGCGATCACCAGATGGCTCCAAGAATGTCAGAACCCGGATGGAGGATTCGGGTTTTTCCCCGGAACCACATCGTTCATTGAGAACGGGCACTCCTGTCTCGCGGTGCTCGCCTCGCTAGGAGAGAAACCGCCGTCCCCGGAGGCCGCATGGAATTTTATCCTTCGGTGCAAGACAGCAGGGGGTGGTTTTGCCCGCAAGCATGGCGGAGCTCCCTTTCTTTATGCAACCTGGCATGCTGTCGCCCAATGGGATATCCTTTGCAAAATGCCCCATGCAGACCCATGGCCGCAAACAAAGCCTGCTTGAGCACACGACGGGGGGTGTAGAATTGAGGCGGCTCCTCGGCTACAAGGAAACGATGTTTGTCTCAATGGGCTTTATCCTGTTCTTTATCGACTCGATCTCAGCAAGGTGAGAGCTTATCGCGGCTTTCGCTTTTTCTGTTTCCTCGGCACTCTTTTTCTTGAGGTCCAGGGCCTTGTCTATGGACGCGCGAATTCCTTGCTCGACCGCATCGATCTTGAGGTTAAGATCCCAACGGAATTTCAAGAAACTTCGCTTCATCCGGTCCATGAAATCCCAGCGCAGTCTGCCGCAGTTCTGGTCGACCTTTTCGGGAAGCGTATTCAGGATGTCCTTCAGGATCATCGCTTTGGACAGCTTCCGAGGCAGGATTTTCTGGGAAAAGAAATCCAAGGCCCCGTCCAAATTGAAGAATTTAGGAGGATCTCCGATCATGTAGTAAAAGCTGCTGTCGGAGGAAATCTCTTCGTCACTCACGAACCGGTCCAGTTTGAGATCGAAAAGTTCTGCCGAAGCAGTCACGATGCTGTCGATAATTGCGTTCGTCCTTTCCGAGTAGCGCCTGGAGACCTGGGCATATTCCTTGTTCAACCGGTCCTCTTCCTGAGAGCCCCATTCGTCAAAGAACTTCATAAGGCTCGAATAGAGGTTCGATTCGAGGGCCTTCGCGTAATCCGCGACACTTTTCTGCTCGGAATTCTCGGCCGTTTCCTTGAGCTCTTTGGTCAGCTTCGGAATCACGGTATCCTTCAGGTTTTGGAGGTCTCTGTCCAAAAGGTCCACCAGCCGCTGGATCTCCCCTTCAAAGTAATAGCGAATGTCTTCTCGATCCCTACGAATCGCTGTCATCTTATCCTGAAAAATCCCGATTTTCTTTTCCAGCGCTTCGAGCGGAGTCGCAATCGCCTGGGCCTCCAGGTTAACAGACATCTCTTCGTCGGAGAGAAGGCGCCTCAGACCGTTCAGGGCTGAACGGAGCACGGTTTTGCCTTTTGCTTTGACAAGGAATTCTCCAAGGATATTGTCGAACTCGGGCAGCCGGCTCTTGAGGATCATCCCGTTATCCTGAGCGAGCTTCCCTTCCAAAGCCAGCTTTGCGGAGAAGGGGTAAATCCGGATCCCGTCCGTGCCAAGACCCTCCTCGATGACCCTTTTGGAAAAGGCCATGGATTCTTCGCGATCCTCATCGCTCAAGTAATCAATCTTATTTTGAATGAAAAATATTTTCTCCACATACTTTTTCACGTCCTTGAGAAACAGGATCTCCGCTTGACTGATCGGCGGATCCACGGCAAGCAAGAAAAAAGCGGCATCCACCTTGGGCAGGTAGTTATAGGTCATCTCGGTGTTGTTTTCGAAGGTCGACCCCACCCCGGGAGTGTCGGCAAGGATCACTCCGTCCTTGAGGTAGGCGGAAGGAAACCTGATTTCAACCTGTTTGACCTTTTTGGCATTCGCAGGATTGCCTTTTTCAGTCCCATAATCGACAAGCTCGTTTCTGGCGATCTGTTTGCGATTTCCGCCTTCGAAAATCACCTCGATCTTTTCGGTATCCCCGTATTTAAGAAGAGTCACGATAGAGGTCAGTGGAACCACGGAGGTCGGGAGCAGACGGGCCCCGATGAGGCTATTGATGAAGGTGGATTTACCCCGTTTAAACTGTCCCAGCACCACAAGATTGAACTGGTTTCGGGTGAGTTTTTCTTCAATTTCCTTCAAGTTCTCACTGATCTTCAGGCTTCCCCGAAGCCGAGATAAGCTCTCCAGTTTTTCTACGGCGCTTATGAGTTGCATCCTAAGTTCTTTGAAACGATCCAGCATACATCCCTCCAACAAAAAAGCCTTGCCAGGTGGGCACCTCGCAGGGCTTCAAAGAGAAATCCCACCTGTCTTTCCAGGTGGGGTAGGCATCTATTGGACTCCTACCCCCCATCCCTCCGCGAGGTAGAAGTCATCATCCCCATAGTCGACATGGGGCAGTTGGAGGCGGACCTCATCGCCTTAACGTGCATTAAAGCACTGTCCCTTGACCGTGTCAAATTTATTCGTTATCCCAGATTTCCGTTGACAGGGCCGATAGAGTTTATTATTTTTTTGCGTTGTGTGGGGATGGAGTCCCCCTGAAATCGTCCTAAACGGGCTGATGACTCCTACCAGATAGGGTTCTCTGGCGGGAGTCAAGCCTTGAAGATTATGTAATGTAAGAGCTCCCGCCCTCTCCTCAGGAGGCGGGGGCTTTTTGTTTGGCTGTTTTGTGCCGTCCTGTTCGGGACGGAATTCAAGTACTGATGGCGCTCAGTGCAGAGGGACACGGAACATGGGAGAAAAGATCGTTTTCAATCTCATTCAACTCCTGGTGGTGATGCTTTTTTCACCGCTCATCAAGGGCCTCATTGACCGGCTGAAGGAGCTCATCCAATCCAAGAAAGGGCCGAGCATCTTTCAGCCTTACAGGGACATCTGGAAGCTCTTCCATAAAGATGAAGTGGTCTCAGAGCAAAGCTCCTGGATCTTCCGGTTCACACCCTACGTCTATTTCATCGCGCCCATGTTTGTCGCCCTGCTTATCCCGGTGCTCACAGACTACCCACTCTTTTTTGCCTTCATGGCGGACATGCTGGGCGGCGGGTTCGTGCTGGCCCTGGGAGGGTTCTTTGCCACCCTGGCGGCCGTGGACACGGGAAACCCCTATGGGCCCATGGGAGCCAGTCGAACACGGATGGTGGGATTTCTGGCTGAACCGGTTTTCATGATCGTGTTTTTCACGGTTTCTTTTGTCGCCGGTTCGACGATTCCTTACATTGTGCAAAAGGTCTGGATCACCCCTCTTGCCAACTTCTTCGAACCTTCCCACGTGTTGGTGATGCTGGCTTTTCTTATGCTCATTCTGGCTGAAAATGGACGGATCCCTGTGGATAACCCATCGGGTCACTTCGAGCTTGCCATGATCGATGAATCCAAGGGGCTTGAGTATTCCGGCCGGGGGGCGGCGCTCATGAAATGGGGCGGATACATGAAGTTCTTTGTGCTCCTGTGCATCTTTCTGAACGTTCTCGTCACCCCTTGGGGACTCGCCTCCAGCGGCAGCGTTTGGGAAGTGCTTCTCGCGGTGCCTTTGATTCTCCTGAAAATGATCTTCTTCATCATTGTCTTGGTTATCATCGAGTCTTCCCTGGCCAAATTGAGGCTCTATCGTATCACCGAATTCATGGGAGCCGCCTTCATCACCTGCGTAGCGGCCCTGCTTCTCCAACTTCTACAGTTACAGGGATAATCATGACACAGTTCAATGCCCTCATGGGCGGGTTGTTCATCCTAACGGCTTTTGGAATCGTTGGCCTCCGTCAGATCCTTGGGTCTCTCAGGCTCTTTGTCGCCCAATCCCTGCTCTTGGCAGCCTCGGCGATCATCCTTGGGGTAAACCATGCCTCCATTCATCTTTTCATCGTCGCCGGGATTGTCCTTATCGTGAAGGCCCTTTTCATCCCATGGCTTCTTTACAGGGTGCTCAGCCACGAGCTTCACGCGAAGCGGGAGGTTGAACAGGCTCTGGATGTCCCCACATCCCTTTTGTTGGCAGCGGGATTGACCGTCATCGCCTATTTCCTTGTAAACCCCCTTTTGACAGCCGCCCCTGACCCGTTCATCAGGATCAATCTCCCCGTGGGGATGGCCGGGGTTCTCCTGGGCGCCTATGCGGTCGCGGTCCGGCGTGAGGCCTTGCCTCAGCTCCTGGGAATCCTGACCATGGAAAACGGAGCCTTCTTTGCCGGAATATCGATCGCTTCAGACCTTCCCCTCTTGACGGAACTGGCCGCGGCTTTTGACGTGTTGATCATTGCCGTTGTTGTTGGACTTCTCACCCGCAGGATCCAAAAACAGGTGGGCACAACGCTCGTAGGAGAAATGGCAAAATTGAAGGAGGAATGACCTTTGATGGTGCTCTTCGTCATCCTTTTGATCCCTTTACTCGTTGCGGGTCTTTCTATGATCCCGGCAAAGAACGCGAGGGTATCCGCGCTGGCGACGATCGTAGGCGCAGCAGCGGTCTTCGTCCTATCCCTCTTTTCGGCGCTGGGCATCGACACCGGTCATCCGGTGGGCGCCCCGATCTTCTCTTCCTGGTTCTCCATGGACGGGCTGAGCGTTTTGGTCCTGCTGCTCGTCTCTTTCGTGGGGTTTGCGGCTTCGCTGTTTTCCCTGGGCTATATCGGCCGAACCGTCCCCGAAAATCAGCAGGACAGGATTCGGCGATACTACCGGCGGTTTAACCTGTTCTTGCTCTCCATGCTGGCGGTTCCTCTTCTTTCCCAGGTCGCCATGGTGTGGATCGCCGTGGAACTGACCACCCTTCTGTCCGTTTTTCTTGTGGGCTTTGAGAATACGCCTGAATCCCTCGAAGCCGCGTGGAAGTACGTCGTCCTGACCTGCATGGGAGCGGCCCTGGCGCTCATGGGCGTGCTGATCCTCTACTGGGGCCTTTCCCTCTCAGGGGGAGGGGAGTTTACGTGGTCTTTTCTGAAAACCACTTCCCCAAAGATCCCCCCCGTCTTTGTCACGACGGCATTTATTTTCTTCCTGGTGGGATTCGGCACCAAGGCAGGTCTGGTGCCTCTTCACACATGGCTTCCGGATGCCCACAGCCAAGCCCCCTCGCCGGTTTGCGCCCTTCTTTCAGGGGTCGAAACAACCACCGCCCTCTATGTGATCCTGAGGTTTCTGCCCATGGTCGGCGGCTTGCCTGAAAGCGCATTGACTGCATGGTTTCTGGTCTTTGGGCTGATCTCCGTGGGGGTGTCCGCGTTCCTGTTGATCCAGGTGAAGGACTACAAACGGCTTTTTGCCTATTCCACGATCGAGCATATGGGCATCATCCTCGTGGCGGCCGGGTTGAGCAACGGGACAGGAACCGTTGGTGCTGTGTACCTGATCATGGCTCATGCCTTGGCCAAGTCCTTCTGCTTTTTCTCTGCAGGCGCAATGCTTCTGGTGACCAAGACGCGAGAGATCGCCTCGGTGCGTGGCCTGATCCGCCTCTCCCCTCTGACCGGCGTCTCCCTGATGATTGGAGGGTTGGCCATTGCCGGTGCACCCCCCTTTGCCGTCTTCCTCGGTGAATTCTCGATCATCAGGGCCGGTCTTGCGCAAGGGCAGTATGGGGTTATCGGAGCGCTCACCATCTTCATCGGCATCGCCTTTTGCGGGATCCTGTATCAGGTGAACCGGATGGTTTTCGGCAAAGCATCCAATCCAGGGCAGCCCCTCCCCCTTCCTTGGAGCTGCGCGGCAACCCTCGTCGTGGCAGCCGTCCCCGTTGTTCTTCTCGGGCTGTTTGTTCCGGATTCCTTGAACCATCTTCTGCGGCTTGCCGCTCTTTCTCTCGGGAGGTGAAACAGCATGAGTCTTGCTCCGACCAACGGGTTTCGATGGCTGGATCTTCCTAAGGCTGTAGCAGGTCTTTGGCAAGGTCGCATCGAGAGCAGCGTGGATGAAAGCAAATCCACCGTTTCCTTTGAATGCCCGCCCAAGCACTTGCAGGAGCTCTGTACCTACCTTTTTTCTACAGAGGGTTACAGCTTTGCCACGCTCGTGGCGGAGGATGAGACCTTCGAATGGGTGCTGCGATACATCTTCTACGGAGGCCCTGGGGCCGGGCAGGTTCATGTGATCTGTCGCTCCCCTTTGTCTGAGCCCTGTATTCCCAGCATCAGCCCTCAGATCCATGCTGCGGACTGGCAGGAGAGAGAAGCAGAGGATCTCTTCGGCCTGGTCTTCGAGGGGCATCCCCGGCTGGGCGATTTTGTCCTCCATGAAGAATGGCCTGACGGGGTGAACCCCATGAGGAAGTCTTTTGACGCCACCAGGCCTTACGCTCACAGGGAACGGGATCCCAAGTGGCAACCGGAGTCCATCCTTGAAGCTCGTGGTGCTTTTATGATGCCCATCGGCCCTGTTTTTTCCGACCATGCCGAATCGGCCCATTTCCTGCTGGAGACCGTGGGAGAGGACGTTCTGCGAAGCATCCCCCGCTTCTTCTACAAGTACCGAGGGGTTGAAAAGATCGCAGAGGGGAAAAAGGTTGACGACGCCTTACTGCTTGCAGAGAGGTTCTCAGGCACCTCGGCCTTTGCTCACTCCATGGCGTTTTGCCAGGCTGTGGAAAGTCTCTGCGGGACGGAGGCTCCGGCACGGGCAAAGGCCCTCAGAGTGCTGCTGGCAGAGCTTGAGCGCTTTCGCCACCACGTGGCGGCGATTGCCGGAATTTGCTCTTCCACGGCCCTCGCGGTTGCTGCCAGCAGCGCCGGCATCCTCGAGGAAGAGACCCTGCGCTTGACCGGAAGGTTCTTGGGACACCGCTATCTCTTCGGCCTGAACACGCCGGGAGGCCTGATGACGGATTTTACGGATGAGCAATGCCGCGAAGTCAATCAGGGGTTGTGGCGCCTGCTGGAGAACCTGAGAACGCTTCAGGACATGCTCCGTTTCACCAGCTCTTTTCTGGATCGGCTCGAGGAGGTGGGAATGGTATCCCAAGAAAAAGCTCGATCCTACGGGCTGGTCGGCCCGGTGGCCAGGGCCTCCGGCATCTCAAGGGATTTGCGCATCTCACAGCCCTACGGTCATTATGATGGACGATTCAAGTTCCATGTGCCCCGCGAAGAGGAAGGGGACGGGTATGCCCGGCTCCGGATCCTTTTCAGCGAAGCGGAACAGTCGGTCAATCTCGTGAATCAGGTGGTCTCCTCCTTGCCCCCCGGCCCGGTCCGGGTTCCCCTTTCCTTTTCAGCCGGATCTGCGCTTGGTTGGATTGAAGCGCCAAGAGGAGCGGCTTTTCACTGGATCCGACTGGGTCCGGACGGCAGAGTGCTTCGCTACAGGGTGATGACCCCCTCTTTTGTGAACTGGCATGGATTTCACCTTGCAGCCGAGGATTTCGCCTTTCAGGACTTCCCCATCATTATGGCCACTTTCGGGCTATCCAACGCAGAGTGTGATCGTTAAGGAGAGCGCGGCATGTTGAAATGGGTTCGAAAAGGAATTCAAACGGGAATTAAGACAACGGCTTACCCTCCAGGGGCTGAAACAGCTCCCGGGGTTTCTCCCGGAAGGCCCAAGGTGCAGAAGTGGGGGGAGGCAGATACTACCCATCCCCTGATCGAGGTGTGCCCCACAGGGGCGCTCACAGGGGCGGACCATCGAATTTCTGTTGACTATGCTCGATGCATTCACTGCTACCGGTGCAGGCGACAAACCCCAACCCCCATGTTCTGGGATGAAAGCTTTGAATGGGCTGAAAGCACTGAGAGGAACGAGGCGCTCCAGAGCCCTTTTTCGCGATCCCTACACATCCGGTTCGTCGACGCAGGAGCGTGCGGCGCATGCTTGAGCGAAATCAAGCAGCTCAACAATCCCTTCTATAACATCCACCGCCTCGGCTTCTTTTTCACGCCCACCCCCCGATCCGCAGACGTGCTGCTGGTGGCAGGCCCTGTGACCGACCACATGCGCCTGGCCCTGAAGAAGACCTATGAAGCCATGCCCACGCCCAAGCGCATTGTTGCCGTTGGAACCTGTGCCCTTTCCGGCGGTGTTTTCGGTCCCAGCTTCGCATCGGCCGGCGGGGTAAACGAGATTCTGCCTGTGGACGTCGAGGTGCCCGGCTGCCCTCCCCCTCCCCTGGCCCTGCTTCACGCGCTTCTTGTCGTGTCCGGGAAGGCGCAGCCCCATGGCCCGAGGGTCTCACCGGATCGAGATGAAAGTGAGGACAGAAGATGATCGGAACGGACGTTCTTTTATTGCTTTTCTTTCTGACCTGCCTCGCCGGCATCGTCCTGGGGGCCTTGGTCCCTGATCGCAAAACCCCTCCGGTGTTGGCAACCCTATCCTCTGTCGCCTCCCTGTTCCTTGTGTGGTTGAGCGTGAGAGGAATCTTCTCTTCAACCCCCCTCTCGGTCTCGCTCTGGGTTTTGGGGCCTTTTGGCAAACTCGTGATTGAAATCGATCGCCTCTCGTCTTTTTTTCTCCTCATCACGGGAGTGGTCTATCTGGCGGTGTCGATCTATTCGGAGGGGTATCTGCGCAGGTATCAGGGGATATATAGTCTCAAATCCTTTTCGCTTTTCCACTACCTGCTCTACGCTTCCATTGTCCTGACGCTCACTGCGGGAGACCTCTTGCTCTTTTTCATGGCCTGGGAAGCCATGTCCATTCTCTGTTATCTCCTGGTCAACTATGAGCATGAACATGAAAACGTCACGCGCTCAGGATTTCTCATGCTCGCCATGAGCGAGGCGGGAACCCTTGCCGCCCTCGTGGCCTTCATGATCCTGGCCGCGGCATCCGGAGACCTTGCTTTTGGATCACTTCGTTCTGTCTCCGGTCGCATCGGCCTCGGCGCTTCCTGGGCGATCTTTCTTTTTTCCTTTTTCGGGTTTGGTCTGAAGGCGGGGCTTGTCCCCCTCGGAAGCTGGCTTCCCAAGGCTCACCCCTCGGCACCGGCCAATGTCTCTGCCCTCCTCTCCGGCGTGATCCTCAATCTTGGAATTTATGGGATCCTGCGGGTCAATGCGGATTTCCTTCCCCTCAACCATGTCAGCAAAGGCCTCATCGTCCTGGGGTTTGGAGCCCTCTCCGCCCTGATCGGCATTCTCTACGCCACCATGAGAAACAACATCAAAACCATGTTGGCCCACAGCTCCATAGAAAACATGGGCATCATCGTGGCAGGCCTTGGGGCGGGGTTCGTATTCCTCTCTTCAGGTCACGGCGCACTCGCGGGAATCGCCTTTATCGCGGCCTTCTATCATCTGGCGAATCATTCCCTTTACAAGGCCCTTCTCTTTCTGGCGGCCGGCGCCGTGGACGCCCAGACAGGAATTCGCGATATGGACTCCATGGGAGGCCTGATCCGTAAAATGCCCTGGACAAGCTTTTTCTTTCTCATCGGGTGCCTTTCCATTGTCGCCCTGCCTCCGTTCAACGGCTTTGTGAGCGAATGGCTCACTCTCCAGACCCTGCTCCAGTCTTCCATTTTGACGTCAAAAGCGACAAAGATCATCTTTGCCCTCTGCGGAGCCGGGCTTGCGTTGACCGCCGGCCTGGCGGTCACCTGCTTTGCCAAGGCTTTTTCCATGGGGTTTCTGGGCATAGCCCGCTCTCAGGAAGTCGAAAAGGCCGTTGAGGTCAAGCGCACCATGACCTTTCCCCTGGGCCTCCTCGCTCTCTTCTGCCTTCTCCTCGGGATTTTGCCGACCTATGTCCTTCCGGTGATCGATCGCATCACCACGCCCATCGTTCGTCAAAGTGCGATGGACGATTTGGTACCCCCGTTTTTCCTGGTGACCAAGAAAGGCAACGATAGGTTCCCCGAGCCCTTCATCGCCGAGTTCAATGCCCTCGGCGCCCAAGTCGGTAAGGAGGCTTTGCCGGGACGCGGGCTTGTGGTCATGCATCGGGGCGGCGAAAGAAATCCGGTGATCTATGCCATGGCGCCGTCCTATGGCCTGGTGATGCTCCTTTTGCTTCTAGGCCTGGTTTTTTTCACGGTGCGTTTCTTCACCCGTGGCCGCGCAACCCTGCGCAAGCCCGCATGGGACGGTGGAGTGAGAAAGCTGCTTCCCCAGATGACTTACACCGCAACGGGGTTCTCCAATCCGGTCCGCGTTGTTTTCGGCGGGATCTTCCGGCCTATCATGATCCGCGATGCCAGGGAAACCATTGCGGAGCATTTCTTGAGCGCCGTCAAGAAAGACAGGCAGGATGTGCATGTGGCTGACCGCTTCCTGACCACGCCGTTGCTGCACTTCGGGAGGTCTGTTGCAGCCGCGTTGGCCCGAATGCACTCAGGCCGTGTCAATAGCTACGCAACCTATGTCTTGCTTTGCCTTCTCGTTGTCTTCTTGATCCGTTCGTTGGCATGACCGCAGGTCATCTCCCTTTATGGAGGAACTCATGGAAAAATCACCCGGCCAAGGAGCGAGCAACCAAAGATCGGCCATGATGTTTATCATCCTGATGGGCATCGTGAGTCTCTTTGCCGATATGACCCACGAGGGGGCCCGGAGCGTCACCGGCCCCTTTATGGCTCTCCTGGGTGCAAATGCCACGGTCGTCGGAATGGTCGCGGGATTCGGGGAACTGGTGGGATATCTCCTCCGGCTTCCAGCAGGCTTTATGGCCGATCGGACGGGGAGATATTGGGCCGTAACGATCCTGGGTTATATCATCAACATGGCTGCTGTGCCCCTCCTGGCTCTGGCAGGCCGATGGGAACTGGCCGCCTTTCTCATCATCCTGGAGCGGGCGGGAAAGGCGATCCGAAACCCTGCGCGGGATGCCATGCTTTCCCACGCGACCCTGAAGGTCGGCCGAGGATGGGGTTTTGGACTGCATGAGGCCATGGACCAAATCGGCGCCATGCTTGGACCCTTGATCGTCGCCGGCGTGCTTTACTTTAAAGGGACCTATCAGACCGGCTTCGCCATTCTTCTGATCCCCGCGGTCCTCACCATCTGCGTTCTTCTGGCCGCATGGCGCCTCTACCCCCACCCGCGGGAACTTGAACGCGCGGCTCCGGAGCTGAAAACCAAGGGGCTCTCCCGCGTGTACTGGCTTTATCTCGCGGCAATGGCGCTCACGGCAGCCGGGTATGCGGATTTCCCCCTCATCGGCTACCATTTTCAAAAAGCCTCTACGGTTTCAACGGACTGGATTCCTGTGTTTTACGCGGTCGCCATGGGGGTGGACGCTGTCGCAGCGCTCTTCTTCGGCCGATGGTTTGATCGCAAGGGGTTGTCTGTGCTGATGGTCTCGGTGCTGATCTCCGCCTTTTTCGCTCCCCTGGTGTTTTTCGGAGGCTTCTATGGGAGCCTTGCGGGCATGGCCTTGTGGGGCGTGGGCATGGGAGCGCAGGAGTCCATCATGAGGGCGGCCATTGCAGGAATGGTTTCAAGCAACAAGAGAGGAACGGCCTATGGCGTTTTCAACACGGGTTATGGGGTGTTCTGGTTCGTGGGCAGTGCCCTGATGGGGATCTTCTATGATTTTTCGATTCCAGCTCTTGTCGCCTTCTCAATGGTAACCCAATTCGTGTCAATGGCTTTGCTGTCCCAGGTGAAAAGGATGTCCAAGCCCGTATCGTGATGCTTGGCAGGATAAGGCTTTTTGGGAATACCGGTTTTTCGAAATGGCATAGAACGTACCAGTTTAGCTCTTTGAAATAAGAACAAAAAAAGGCCATGGAAGTCTCTCTAAAAACAGAACAACGAAGACGCCACACCTCAATGGCAAGCTCTAGGCCGTGGGT
>Ga0101944_10002492_pt1 | contig 29552 bp, 31 predicted proteins | sample DewCreD2012metaG_FD_75245 | JGI IMG/M metagenome (GOLD analysis project Ga0101944, IMG submission 75245) | Hot spring sediment bacterial and archeal communities from British Columbia, Canada, to study Microbial Dark Matter (Phase II) - Dewar... ... | reverse complement strand
CCGCCACTTGCTCCAAGAGCGGCCCCAACAACCGCTCCATGTCGGCCAGCGAGGTCTTCAAATCCGGACCGTCTTCGCCGAAGGACCTCTTCGAAAGAATCTCCCCCATCTGCTGAGCCCAGCGCTTCCATTCCTCAGATTTTCCATGAGCCGCAGCCAACGATCCCATGTCTCTGTCCTCCCTGACCTTCCATCACGCCGATCCATCGGCGCGCCCAACGATCATGTACCAACTCTCGCGAACCGCGCGAATTTCCGTAATGCACCCCACCGACCCTCGTTGACGCCGCTGCAATTGACCCCTTGGGTGGCTTTGCTACAATCCCAGTTCTTGCGGATGGTTCGTGAACACCGCAAGCGGGATGTAGCTCAGCTTGGCTAGAGCGCTACGTTCGGGACGTAGAGGTCGCAGGTTCAAATCCTGTCATCCCGACCTGATTTTCAGAAACCCCCTGAAAACAGGGGGTTTTTTGATGTCCTTGTTCTCGGTGCGCCTCAAAATCACTCCCTGCGCGCACTGCGCGCGTCGTTTTGCGCGTCGTCCTCTGTGTGCTCGGATCGGGGTCTACCAAGGCGGCTTGGAAGTGGGCTTCCGTGGTCATCAGGTAATGGGCCTCGGCGATGGCGGCGGTGTGTCCCAGCCACTCGGAGCAGACATGGGCGGGGAACCTTTGGGCCAGGTCGGTCGCGGCGCTCCCCCGCAGGTTGTGGTACAACTTCGGCCACGGCGGGATACCGGCCTTGGCCAAGTAATCCATCAGCCGCTTCCGCAGGTTCAGGCTTCCCCAGAACCCACGTTCCGCGGCACGCATGGAGTCTCGCTGCCGCAGCCGATGCAGGATGAACTTCGACCCCTCCTCGGCGGCATCGTAGACGGCTTCCAGGTGCGGCCGCACCCTCGGCAGGATCGGCACCACGCGGAACGGCTTGGCATGGGTCGCCGTCTTCGGCGACGGCACGCGCAGCCGGCCGCGTTCCCAGTCCACGCAATCCCACGTCAGGGAGAACGGCTCGCTCGGCACGCGCAGCCCAAGGTAGCGGGCCATGACAAGCAGCAAGCGAAATTCCGGGTCGGGAATGACATCCAGTAGGGCCTCGATCGTCTCGGCGGGAACGTAGCGTTGCCGCTCGCGGTTCGTCGCCGGCGGCAGCTTCAACCCCGCGAAGGGGTTCTCGTCGATCAACTTCCGCCGCTGGGCGTCCCGGAAGATGGCGGACGCGCGTTGCAAGCGCTTCCCGACCGTCGCGGGGGCCAGCCCTCCTCGGCCGTGGCGTCCGCGACCGTCGGTCGCCAGCCAGCGTTGAAAGTCCTCCGCGTCGCCGGCGGTCACCACGTTGATGCGGCAGTCGCGGAAGTAGTCCCGCAGATTGCGGACGGCATGGCGGACAACCAACCGGGTCGACGGCTTCAGGTCGGTTCGCTTTCGCAAGTACTCCTCGGCGAACTCGCTGACCGTCGGCACGGACGCCTTGCGGTTCTCCCTCGGCGGCACCAGCCCAGCCTTTTCCAGCTTGCCGTGCCACTCGTCGGACAAGCTCCCCAGCCACGCGGCCGTGGTCGCGTCGAGGGGCACGCCGGCCGCGGCCGCCGCGATGATGGCGTCGACGTGGCGGGCCACTTCGCGCACCACGCGCAGCGCCGTCTTGCCGCAGTGAATCGCCCGCCGCTGACCGTCCAGCCCAACGAACAGAATCCGCCGGGTCTGATTGCGTCGATTGGTGGTGATGCTGGCCATGTCATGGAACCTTTCGGAAAGCGCCCCGCCGGGCGGCGGACGCGCGTGGCCGAGTCCTCCGGCGACCGCGTCACCTGGACCTACGACCCCACCAGCCAACTGACCGGCGAGTACCGCAGCGGGGCCAACGGCTACCGAACCTCGTTCGTGTACGATCCGTCCGGCAATCGCCTCGTCGAGATTTCTGATGGCGACCGCACGACGAGCGTGTATGATGGCGCCAACCGCCTGCTGAAGGCGACCTCGCTCTCTGGCATCACGACCTACAGCTACGACGCGGCGGGGAACCGCCGGTCGCTTCAGACGCCGTCCGGCGACCGCACCACCTACACCTGGAACGGCGAGAACCAGCTCACGCAGGTCGAACTGCCGACCGGCGACGTGGTCACCTATGTCTGGGATCCGGTCAACAAGCTCTCCGAGGAGCGGGTCGTCACCCGCGACGACGGCGTGACCCCACTCACGTATCTCTGGGACAACAACAACGTCCTCCGCGAGACCGACGATGTCGGCACGGTCGAGGCGGAATACACTTACCAGCCGGAGCCCTACGGCGATTTGGTGAGCCAGCGCCGCGACGCGGACTCGAGGTTCTACTGGTTCGACGCGCTGGGGAGCACCACGGCACTGACAGATGCCGATGGTGTAATTGTCGCCGAAGACCGTTATACAGCTTTTGGCCAGTCATTGACTTCTATGACCATCGGCGGAGCGCCGTACACCTGGTTAGGCAAGATCGGGTACCGCTCAGACGCGCCTACTGCTCTCTTTGTACTTCGAGCTCGGTTTTATGATCCATACCGTGGCACGTGTCTGTCGTTAGATCCGATGGGTCTAGAGACGGGTGCTACCACCTTTTATTGGTATGTACAAAACAATCCAGTTAATGAAACGGATCCCTCAGGACTCTTTTCATTATCCCCACAAGCACTGATTGGACCAACGCTGTGCGGAGCTCCACCCGCGGCTCCCGTACCTCCTGCCTCAATTTGCAGACCTCTAACCACAGGTCGACTCGCGGCGATCGTGCGCGCAAAGGGATGGTGTGCTGGCGTCGGACTTCCATTCAACCGCTGCGTCGGCGAGATCTTTCAAGAATCAGTACTGAGGGCTATTCGACAACCCTGAACTGCATTAACTTTGGTTCCCCCGTTCGGAGTGCTCTAACTGGAGGCACAATTCGATCGGTGCGACCCGATGCTGTGGCCGCTGTGTGGACGACTCGCGGAAGTTGGCTTGGCGGGGAACTGTTCCTTATTTCCTAGCGAATAGCGCCTTCATCGAGGCCAAGGCAGTCACAGGTCAAATCAATCTCAGCCACAGCCGGTGGCAGACGATTGGATTTCTGGACGCTCTTTCACGCAGTCCAGCCGGGATTCGTGGCCCAGCCGGTGCACGGCCATTGCTTGGTTACATCACTACGTCTAATACCACGATTTCTGCTGCAACAATTGCACGTGCAAATGGGCTGCGGATGTGCCTCACTCAGAGCATCGTTTGCGAGTGGGTGCCTCCAAAGGGAGGCAAGGATATCCAAGTCCAGCCAGCAGTAATTCTGAGTGCGCACTGTCCCAAGGGGATAATCATCGCCCCTGCCTTTGATGGCACTCTGATTCCACCGGCAGCGTTCGGTGCAGTAGGCGACCCCGATCCACCAATCGTCATGTAATCTTTTCGAATGAGAGGCATATGATGTCTCGAGTACGAGTAAAGCCTCTATCCCGACGAGCGGCCCGAGAGCTCATCGATTCACTATCGGGACGGCTCGACGATGCCCTCACGCGCAGACTGTTGGTTGATGCGTACATTCTTTCGGATGGCCGTGTCGTTTTGGTCGACTGGGAGTCTCCGCAGGGGACGCTCTATCCTGACATCGAGTCCTTACAGGCCATTTTGAGCGACACTTCCACTGAATCGAGACACATCTTGGCCGACGTGTTACCCAATGGGAAAGGTTTTCCAGATGCGGCTGAATCATTGATTTGAGGATGTTTGAAGCACTTTCGGTTGAGCGATACCGACTGGCCACGCGACCGAAAACTCGTGCGATTACTCGATCAGCTGCTCCTCTCGGAGCTTCGCCGGCAAAACTGGTGGTCAGTAACTTGGGTACCGCGATTGGTTGCGTGTTCTGGGTCGGTCGTGTTGACGGTCGTAGGAGGCAAATGGCGAATGCGCCAGTCGGAAGTCGATCCGGCGGTGTGGGAGCCGTGGATTCAGATCGGGGATGGTACAGCGCTGCAGACGTTTAGTGCATTGTACGACTTGTGGGAGGATGGCGTATTGTCGCAACCGGGTGTGACGAAGGGGCCTATTGAGCTGAGCTCTAAAGGATTCGTTTATCGTCTGCGTAACCGTTCACACCCCGGCCAGCAGTGAAGGCGGTTGTTGGCCGGCGAAGTGGGCCTGCACGGCGGACGTGATGGACTCGAAGCGGTTGCGAGATGGCCGATGGCAGGTGTCGACGACCGTCAGGATCGTCTCCACGAAGCGGCTGCCCGACGCGCTCTGCGTCCCGAAGCTGAGCTTCCGCCAGATCACCGCCGGACGCAACGCGCGCTCGCTGGCGTTGTTGGTCGGCTCGACTCCTTCCACGTCCAGGAACGTCCAGAGCCAGTCGCGATGGTCGTACAACTCGTCGCACATGCCGACCAGCTTCGGGTTGCCGCTGAACACACCGCGCAGTACGAGGCCGTCGATCTGCCGGCGGATCGGTTGTATCAGCCGCTCGAATCCGCGGCGGGTGATGGTTCCGTCGCGGCAGCGCGACCAGTTCCGGAACAGTTCCCTGGTGGGCCGCATCAGGTCGCGGCCGAGGCGTTTGACCTGGTGGTCCGGGTGGTCGATCAGCGCCTGAAAGTCCCGCTTCAGATGCGCCCAGCACCACTGCGGCCGGCCGATCTTCCAATACATCTTCGCCCGGTCGCAGTTCACGACGCCACAGAAGGAGTCGGTGAGCAGTTCCTGCCGCACCCTGGCGGCCCGCGTGGTCCGCAGCGCAAAGACCGTATCCGCGTCGGCGACGAACGTCCACAGCCAGCTCTTCAGCCGGCCTTCCTTCGTCGGCGATTCGTCGATGCCGAGCACCTCTTCGGTCGGCAGTTGCGTGGCCGCTTCGTCCTACACCGGTCGCAGCGCGGCGGTCCCCTGATGCTGCGGCTTGACCACCCACCCCGGCGAACAGGGCTGATTCAGGACTTGTTCCAGAAACAGCGCCACGCGGCGCTTGCTCTGCCGGAAGCAGCCCATCAGCAGGACGACGAGCGCCACCAGCCGCGGCCCGGCCTGCCCCGTCATCACGCCGGGCGGCAGTTCGCCGCACGTGGTCTCGCCGCAACAGGGACACGTCAGCCGGTGTCGCTGATATTCGGTGACGATCGGTTGGATCTCGGGCAGTTCCCACACCTGATGGCGCAGCGGGGTGGGGTCGTCTCCCGTCAGCTTCTGTCCACAACCGCGGCAGGTCTTCGGTCTGCAGGAGATCATCGCCTGGCAGTCTTCCGTCGGGAGCAGCGCCCGCTCGTGCTTGGGATGACCGGGCTGGCCGCCCGGCTTCCGGCCCGACTTGGGCTGCTCGAGAACCGGCCTGGCGTGCGGATGCTCGCTCGACGGCGGCAGCGAGGCGTCTTGTTCAACCGGGCCTCGAGTTCCGCCACGCGCGCATCGAGTTCGGCAATCCTCGCCAGCAACGCCCGGATGATGGCCTGCGCCTCCGGCGGCTGCCGGGCAATCACCTCTTTCGTGACCAGCGGCTCCTGCGACATGCCCCAGATCTCGCCGAAAACGCCCTTTTCGTACAGATCAGTTTCCCGGCGGCGTCCAGTCCGAGGTGTGAACGGTTACCCTGACAAGCGGCCCGTTCTCCTGCTGAAAATGTTTGTAAAAAATCTTTCAGAAATCCGCGGGACGCGGCGGCACGATTTCCGCTATTGTCTGAGGATACACGCCGTTTCAAAGTGCCCCGGGAATGTCCGAATCGATCTCAAGAGTTCTGTGGCACCAGGCAAAGCAGGGGGACAGGTCGGCCTACGAACAGCTGTTCGCCCTGCACGTCGATCAGTTGCTGGTGTTCATTAGGGTCCGGCTGGGGGCCGGCCTGGCCGCGAAAATTGAACTCGAAGACGTGCTGCAAGAGACTTACCTGGCGGCTCATCGCAGCTTTGATCAGTTCGAGTACACCGAAGATGGAGCGTTCCTCAAATGGCTCTGCCGGATCGTCGAGAACCGTCTCCGCGACTGGCACGACCACTTTGCGGCACAGAAACGGCAGCCGGTCGACGTGCCGCGGTCCAGTCCCACGGGGCCGGCGACGGCGCTGGGGCGCGTGGAGGACCGCGAGCGGATTGAACAGGCGCTGCAGCGGCTGGAACCGGATCATCGGCTGGTGCTGCTGTTGCGTTACTTTGAAGGTTTGTCGGCCGAAGAGACGGCGGAACGAATGGCACGCTCACCGGGTGCGGTGCGCAAACTGGCGGCCCGCGCCCTTATAGAACTGGGGAAACAGCTATGACGCAAGCACCGCTCGAACTGGAAGACCTGCTGGCAGCCCATCTGGCCGGTGAGTCGGTCAGCGTGCCTCGGGAACTGCAAGCAGACTTCCATCGGGCGCTCGCCGGCCACCAGGCGCTGCAGGGGTTGCTCGCCGAGACGGCGCTCGCGGCCGATTCCGTGCCCGATCGTCCGCCGCCCACGCTGCCGGCCGACTACCAGATCGAGCGCGAGATCGGCCGCGGCGGCATGGGGGTGGTGTATCTGGTGCGGCAGCAGTCGCTCGGACGCCGCGTGGCGCTGAAGGTGCTGCGTCCCGGAGAACGCACGTTCGGACCGCTGGTGCAGCGGTTTCTGGAAGAAGCCCGGCATCTGGCTCGGCTGCGGCATCCGCACATCGTGTCGATCCACGAGGTCGGCGACGCCGCCGGCGAACCGTACTTCACGATGGACTACGTGGAAGGCGAACCGCTGTCGGCGAAGCTGAAGCAGGGCCCGTTGCCGCCCTCGCAGGCCGTCGACGTGCTGAAGCAGGTGGCCGCGGCGGTGCAACACGCGCATCGGCACGGGATCATTCACCGCGACTTGAAGCCGGCCAACGTTCTGCTCGACGATGCAGGGCAGGCTTTCGTGACCGATTTCGGACTGGCCCGCGATCTCTCGCAGGCGCCGAACCTCACACGCTCGGGCGAGCTGCTGGGTACGCCGCAATACATGGCGCCAGAGCAGGCCCGCGGCGAAACTGCACTCATCGGCGAGGCCACTGACATTCATGCCCTCGGCATGATCCTCTACGAGCTGCTGGTCGGCAGAACTCCCTATGTCGCCGCCTCGGCCGCTGAAACGCTGGTGCGTTTGCTGCATCAGGAACCGCAACCGCTACGTGAACTCGATCGCCGTATTTCGCGCGACCTGGAAACCATCTGTCTGAAAATGTTGAACAAACAACCCTCGGCACGGTATTCCAGCGTCAGCGCTCTGCTGGAAGACCTGCGTCGGTACGAAGCCGGTGAACCGCTGGTGGCGCGACGACCGTCGCAACTGGCGACGCTTTGGCGCTGGTGCCGATTGCACTGGAAATCCGCAGTGACTGTCGCAGTCACGGCCGTCGTGGTGCTGGCGTTGGCCGCCTGGCTGTTCGACAAATCGTACGAAGAGCTGGTGGCCTGGGGCGATGAGGAAGTGGCGCGCGGCCGCCCGGAAATCGCGGCGCAGGTGTATCTGCGGGCGCTCGATCGGGCCGATGCCAGCCAGCAGGCGGTCCTCGCCGACCGCATGGTGCGCGTCGCCCGCACGCTGGACGACCCCAGGCTCGCGGTCGAAGTTGCTGACCGGATTGTCCCGCTGTTGCCCGAGGCATCGTTCGGCAAGTACGACTACCTGGTGGCCCAGTCGCTGGTGTCCAAGGTTCGGCTCAAGTCTCGTTCCGGCGCTATCGACATCTGGCAAACCACGCCGTCACCCGAACTGCAACTGGTCAAGCAGCGTCTGGAACAGGCGCTGGTGGGTTCGCTCACCGAGACACAGCGCGAAGAGATCGTGCAGACGCTGGAAGCGGTCAATCTTGCGCTATCGCAAGACAAATCCTGGGCCCGCATCGCACCCGACCGGCTGCACACGTTGCCCAGCGGGAATGAGGCTGAACTCAACGCGATCGTTCAGGATGCTGAACAGGCCGCCTGGAACCGCGGCAAAGCGGCGATCGCCCTGGGGCGACTGCAGGAACAACAGCGCCAGCGCACCGCGGCGCTGGCGAGCTATCGCCGCGCTTACGAACTCATTCGCAGCGTGTATCCGATGTACGGCGGCGTGAAAGCTGCAATGGGCGCAAGGCCGTCGCGCGTGGATGCCCCCGACGCCGAAGAGTGCCTGCTGGTTCGCGACCTGGTGGACCGCCTGCATCGGCTGGCGCCGGCAGAGTTCAGCGCACCGCGCGGCGGGCTGGTCTTTTCGGTGGAAGGTTTCAGAATGCCGCCCTCCATTGGCATAGAGCTGACGATCGTAATGTGCGACCCGGCCATCGACGACCCGCATCACGGGTTGCCCTACAACCTGCCGCGATTGGTGCCGCTGCGGCAAGACCAACCGATCGAGCTGCCGGTTCTCGATGGCACGTATCGGCTGGAGATCCGGGGGCACCATAGCCGCTGGGAACCAGACGCCGATCGCAACAGCCGACTGCTGCAGGTCGACACCGAAGGCTGGCCGAAACAGGTGGAAATCCGCGGCGGACTGGTGCCGTTGCCTCCCGTGCGATTGCGTCTGGCAGACGAGATTCGACTGACCGCCCCGGCCAATCGCGTGGCCCTTGCGCTGCACGATGCGGAACTGACCTGGCAACCGATCGCCGGGGCCGACCGTTACACGCTGCAGTTGTCGTACACCACGGAAATGCCAACCCCCACATACTCGTACTTTCTGTTTCCGTCGACGAAAGAACCGCGGCTGCGGTTTGCCGATCTGCCCGAGTTCGAGAAATCGCGACTCCGGGAAAACTACCTGCCGGGCCGCACCGGAGGCTGGCGCGTCGACGCCTACGACGCCCACGGCCGCAAAGTCGGGCTGTCGCTGGAAGAACGGCGATTCCTGGTCGCCGCCGGCCTGAACGATTCACCGTAATGCGGCAATCGCTCGGCTGAATCTGCAATGTCCCGCCACGTTCGAGAGCGGAACTGTTCCGCTCTCGATGTTCCTCCGCTCGCCGTGCGCGCCGAACGCGCCGCGGCGCTCCACTCTTCAGGAGACCGGTTCGATGCTCCGCTTCGTGTTTCTTGCCTATGGCGTCGCCTGCCATCTGTTGTTTCTCGCCACGTTTGGCTACATGGCCGGATTCGTTGGCAACCTTGCGGTGCCGAAGTCGATCGATGCACCGGTTGCCACTCCGGCCGGCATGGCGTTGATCGTCAACCTGCTGCTGGTGGCGGCGTTCGCGCTGCAGCATTCGGTAATGGCGCGGCCGGCGTTCAAGCGCTGGTGGACCCGCGTGGTTCCCGAACCGATCGAACGCAGCACCTACGTGCTGGCATCGTGTCTCGTCTGCTGGCTGTTGATGGTATACTGGCAACCCATGACCGCTGTGGTGTGGAACGTCACCCATCCGCTGGGACGCGCCGTGTTGTGGGGGCTGTTTTCCGCCGGCTGGCTCGCCGTGCCGCTGGTCAGCCTGATGATCAACCACTTCGACCTGTTCGGCACGCGGCAGGTGTGGCTGCACTGGCGTGGTCGAAGTTACACGCCGTTGGCATTCCGCGTTCCGCTGTTCTACCGGTTCGTGCGGCACCCGCTGTATCTGGGCTGGGCGCTGGCGTTCTGGGCGACGCCGACCATGACGCTGGGACACCTGCTGTTCGCCGGCAGCCTCACGGCATACATGGGCCTTGCCGCTCTCATTGAAGAACGCGACCTGTTGCGCCACTTCGGCCGCCAGTACGCCGAGTATCAGCAGCGCGTGCCGATGTTCGTTCCGCGCTTCCCGAAAGCGTGGCTGGCCGCCCGAACCAAACCGGTTCGGACGACGCGGTCACTGGTCGAACTCTCTGAGACGCGGTAAATGTCGCCGGCGCGCAGGGGCTGCGGGCCACAATGAGCGGCCGATGCGTCTGGAGCCGGCGGGCGGTGGTGGGGACCGGCTTCACCTGCCCTCCGGACGTCTCGCCGTGGCCGGACCTGCGGCCGTGGCTGCCGCCGGACCTGTCCCTGCCGCAAGACGAGGAGCGCGTCCTGCACACGGCCAACGAAGTCCTGCGGAACCTCGACGCGCCGCTGCTCGATCGTCTGGGTCAACTCTATGGCGAAGTGGATGCGACGTTCCTGACCACCTTTCCTGAACTCGACCACTACGGCCCACGCCTGGGAGCCCGGTACTGGGGCACCTAGTATGACACGGCCGGTGCCAACCCTGCCTGGCCGCAAGGGTAACCGTTCACACCTCGGACTGGACGCCGCCGGGAAACTGATCTGTACGAAAAGGGCGTTTTCGGCGACATCTGGGGCATGTCGCAGGAGCCGCTGGTCACGAAAGAGGTGATTGCCCGGCAGCCGTCGGAGGTGCAGGCCATCATCCGGACGTTGGTGGCGAGGATTGCCGAACTCGATGCACGCGTGGCGGAACTCGAGGCCCGGCTGAACAAGACGCCCCGCAATTCGTCGCTGCCGCCGTCGAGCGAGCATCCGCACGCCAGGCCGGTTCTCGAGCAGCCCAAGTCGGGCCGGAAGCCAGGCGGCCAGCCCGGCCTCCCAAGCACGAGCGGGCGCTGCTCCCGACGGAAGACTGCCAGGCGATGATCTCCTGCAGACCGAAGACCTGCCGCGGTTGTGGACAGAAGCTGACGGGAGACGACCCCGCCCCGTGGCGACAATTTGCGCCACCGCGCGAAGACGAATTCACCACCAGCGCGACATTTCGGTATGAACGGTTACCAGTCGATCTTGCACTGCGGCAATGCTTTTTGCAGCCGTTCGATGCCGGCGGCGGTGACCTTCGTCTGGCGCAGGTCGAGCGCTTCGAGGTTCGTCAGCCCTTCGAGGTGCTGGATTCCCGCGTCGCCGAGGCTGCTGCCGGCCAGCGACAGCCGCTTAAGCTGCTTCAGCTCGGCGAGGTTTTTCGCCAACAGATCGGTCAGGGTCGGGCAGTTCAGTGACAGCTCGACGAGTGCAGGCTGCTCGCTGAGAGCCGCCAGACCGCGGCCGCGAATCTCGTTGCCATCGAGCACCAGCCGTTTCAGGGCCGGCAGCTTCGGCAGTTGGCCCAGCGACACGTCGTTCAGCCCGGCATTGGCCAGCGACAGCTCCTCCAAGCCGGCGATGGGCGTCAGAAAGCCGTAATTCAGCCCGGTGATGCCCGACAAGTCCAGCTTTTCCAGCCGGTCGAAGTCGTCGAAACGCAGCAGAGATAGCAAGTCGGGCAGGTTGTCGAGTGGCTTGTTGACGCCAGCGAGCGACACCCGGCGAACCTGGAACAGCTCCTTCGTCAGGTCCTCGACTGCCTTGACAGGCCATGCCGGCTGGCCCTTGAAGCCGATCTCGACCGTCCCGCCCAGGGCCAACACGCGCTCGGCGACGCTGCGGTTCGGCTCGGACCAGTCGATGTTGCACCTGGGCATCGCGGTCTTGAGCTGCTCGTAGCCGAGGAGCGAAATCCGGGTGCTGGGAATGCTTAAGGTGCTCAGCCTCAACTGGCCACTGATCCAGGGAAGGGACTCGTCCGTCACCCGCGTATCTTCTAGGGTGAGGTGCGTCAGGCCCTTGCAGTCCTGGAAGTGGGCCAGGCCGGCGTCTGTCACCTGGGTCCAGCCCAAGTAGACGTGCATCAGGCCCTTGCAGTCCTGGAAGTGGGCCAGCCCCGCGTCCGTCACCTGCGTGCCCCCCAGTTGGAGAGCCGTCAGGCCCTTGCAGTCCTTGAAGTGGGCCAGCCCCGCGTCTGTGACCCGCGTGTTGTACAGGATTAGGTGCGTCAGGCCCTTACAGTCCTGGAAGTGGGCCAGCCCCGCGTCCGTCACCTTCGTGTACTCCAGGCGGAGTTGCAACAGGCCCTTGCAGTCCTTGAAGTGGGCCAGCCCCGCGTCGGTCACCTTTTCATTGCTTTGAAGGTTCACCGCCGTGAGCCGGAACGGCTCTTTCGGCAGCGTGGGGGCGTTGATCCATTCGTTCTTGTCGTTGAGCTGCACCTGCCCGCCGATGGACAGCACATACTCGGCGGCGCGGCGGTCGGGGTCGCCGCCGATGATCTTGATGTCCGGGTCTTTCTTCGGCGGAGTCGTGGCTGGATCCGATTTCGGCGTGTGCTTCTCCACGATCTCGACCCGGTCGCCCGGCTTCAGCTCGATGTCGCGAGTCTTGCCCTCCTTGTCGGTGATGCGGAGGAAGATTTGCTGGAGCAGCAGGCCGCCGCCGAGAAAGGCGAAGAGCAAACCGACGACGACGAGCGGCCAGCGACGGCGCGACCCCGCACCGCGACCGCCAGGGAGCGGTTCCGGCTGGACGATGGTGTCGCTCTCCGGCGCGTCGCTGTTTGCCGGCGGACTGGCTGCTGCCACCGGCACCCGCAGGGTCAGGCTCACGGTTGCGCCTGCCTGTTGCAGCCCTTGCAGTTCCTGCATGACCTGGCGTGCAGAGGCGGGGCGGGCGTCGCGATCTTTGGCCAACAGCCGCATGATGAGGGCCGACAACTCGGCCGGCACTTCGGAATTGACTTCGTGCGCGGGCCGGGGTGTCTCGGTCCCCAGGGCCATGAGCATGCTCATGGTGTCCTTGCCCTTGAGGGGCAATTCGCCGGTCGCCAGGCGGTAGAGGACGACCCCCAGGCTGTACAGGTCGGCGCGGGCATCGACCTTGTCGCCCTTGGCCTGCTCGGGGGCCATGTAGGCGGGAGTGCCCAGGATCGTGCCGGATTGCGTCAGGCCGGTGTCGGTCTCGCTGGAGCGGGCCAGGCCAAAGTCGAGGATTTTCACGCGCCCGCCGGCGGTCGGGTCGATCCAGAGATTGCCCGGCTTGATGTCGCGGTGGATCAGCCCCTTGTCGTGGGCGGCGGCCAGTCCGGCGGCGATCTGGATGCCCAACCGGATTACCTGCGCAGGCGCCAGCTTCGGGTTGCGCCCGATCAAGTCTTCGAGGCTCTGCCCCTTGAGGAACGGCATGGCCAGGTAGGGGGTGCCGTCCGCCTCGCCGACGTGGTAGATCGAGCAGATGTGGTCGTGTTCCAGGGCAGCCGCTAAACGGGCTTCCCGCAGGAAGCGTTCCTTGGCGCCGGGCTTGGCGGCCAGATCGGGCCGCATCGTCTTGAGGGCGACCTTGCGGCCCAGGCGGGTATCCTCGGCCAGGTAGACCGCCCCCATGCCCCCCTGGCCGAGCAGCTTGAGGATGCGGAAGTGCTCCAGCCGTTCGGGGATCGGCGTGGCGGGGGCATCCGTCGAGGAGGCTCCCGATGCGGTCATCTCAGTGGCCAGGGCCTGGACCGCCGCGACCGCGCGCCGGCAGGCCGATTCCTCCTCGAACGGGTCGGGCGGCAGCGGCTGCTTCAGGCTTTCGGCCAGCGTTTCCAGCTCCGCGTGCAGGACACGCACCGTGGCATCGACGGGGGCGTCCGGATGCTGGGCCAGATGGGCGAGTTGACCGACAAGTTGTTCATGATCGTCATGCGGTTGAGCGGGCATGATCGGCTCCCGGCTGGAGGGGTGGGTGCTGCTCTAATGGTAAGATGCGCGGCCCTTACGCGATTCCTGGCGCGGCATCAAACCAGCCCGTCCAGCTCTTGCCGCAAGCGACTGAGGACGCGGTAGCGGGCCTGATGAACAGCGTTGGCGTTGCTGCGAAGTGCGGCCGCAACCTCCTGACACGACTCCCCTTGCAGCGTGGTGCGGACGAAGATCTGACAGGTTTGTTCGTTGAAATCACCCCGCACCAGGTCCAGGGCCCGGCGAACGATCCGCCGCCGCGTCGTCTCGGCGTCTGGTTCACCATCCACCGAAGATGGCGATTCCGGATGGGGAACCTCTCCGTCCTGGCTGCCCAGAGCGCTTGGCCGGTGCTTCGTCCGCCGGAAGTGCAGGCGAACCTGTTTGGCGGTGATCGTCCACAGCCAGGCGTGAAAGACGCCCCCGTCTCCCAGGAATTGCCTGAGGTTTAGAAAGACGGCACGGAAGACTTCCTGCACGACATCGGCGGCGTCGCTTTCCTGCAAGCCGCTCCGCCGGCACCAGCCATGCACGATCGGCCCGTACAGCGCGCACAGCCGTTACCATGCCGCTGGTTCGAGGCGGACGGCTCGCTGCAACAAACTGAGCGAAGTCGTGAGCATTAGCCGCCGTCGATGTGGTGATCGCTAGTTGACCTTGGGCAAGCGAGATCTCCCCGCTTCCCCGGGTCTCGACAAAATAGCTTACCCGGCTTACACCAACAAGAACAAGAAGCGACTCCGTCTGGCTGGCGGATGCGGTGCTCCTCGGGTACAAGTTACGAGGTGCCGCAGTTAGTGGGGCAGGAGGTTTGCGAACTCCACTTCCAATATCCTATCGGTGAGTTGATCCCCCCAGACGCCGAAGCCAGTTCTGCACCGGCCCCGGCCACGTGAGTTGTTCGCAGTAGCTCATCCGCTTGTTTCACTCGCGCATTGGTTGCGTGGCCGGGCCGGTGAGCTTGGGTCGTTCGGCGACGGAGGCGAACCGATGGCGGATGCTGATGCAGAGGCTGCTCACCAGTGGTACGACGTCAAGTCGGCGCTGATGGAAGAGATGCTCGGCAAGCAGCATGACATGGTCATGCATGCCTTCATCCCCTACGCCATCGGTGGCGGCCTCGACTTGTACTATTACCCGAACGCGGTGCGGGCACGGCCATCGCCACCAAAGAGCTTTCCGAGCTTCCGGGAGAAGGCTCCTCGAACGACGTCTACAAGCGGTACGAGTTAGTCATGTTCACTAAGCATTCGCTCGATCTGGACGCCGCCCAGAAAAGCGACACGCCCTTCGGGCAAGCACACTCCGTCATCAACGCAATCCTTAACCATATCGCCAGGTACAGTGCCCTGGCCACCCTCAACCCGAACGAGACGTGCGAGTTCCCGAATGACATGCCGACGGTCGGTGGGCGGTGTCTGATCTTCGACGGCTATCCGTCGTACCCGGACGATGAACCGGCTGAGTTCGGGCTTCTGGCCGTTATCGAGGTGTTCCGGTCGGAGATGGACTACGCGCGGAAGCACGGTGGGGCGAAATCACTCAAACGTCTCAAGGCCAAGGGGCACTATCCCTACTCCGACATGGACCGCGAGCCGGTCGCATAGCAAAGGCACGCCGAGCAAAGCGTTTCACCTGACCCCGGCGGCATGAAGGTTTCTCCTGGTTTGTCGTCTCACCCGCCACCGGGGAGGTGATCGCCGTCCCTCAGCAGCAGAGAGCAGAGAGTTTCATGAAGGCTCGCTTTTCCCATCAATTTCTGGCGATTGCTTGCGTGTACGTGGGGATGTCGTCCCCGGTCATCGCTGCCGATGCGTCGAATCCTGACCGCGTCTTTATCCCCGCCGATGCCGGGCTAGTGAATGTCCGCGATCACGGGCTTAAGGGTGACGGAAAGACCGACGACACCGCCGCTCTCGTCGAATTGGTCCGGCGCAATCTAAACCAGCATAAGACGCTGTTCTTCCCCTCGGGCACGTACATCCTCTCCGACTCGATCCTCTGGGCCAATGAGCAGGGGGAGTTCTGGCCGTGGCTGACCTGGCAGGGCGAGGGACGGGGCAGGACCGTGTTGCGGCTGCGGGACCGTTCGCCCGGATTTGGCGACGCGACCAAGCCAAAGCCTGTCGTCAAGACGGGCTGCTATGACGGCGAGACGCGGCAGAACGCGGCGTTCAACTGCTATTTCTTCGACCTCACGATCAACACCGGCCGCGGCAATCCCGGCGCAATCGCACTCGACTATTGCTCACACAATAACGGCGGGGTGGTGCGGGTCGATCTGGTGTCGGAAGACGGAGCGGGGGTTGCCGGCCTGTCAATGACTCGCGACTCGCCAGGACCGGCGCTGATCCAACACGTGAACATTCGCGGGTTCGACACCGGCATCGCCCTGAAGCATCTGTTGTTCGGCGTCACCTTCGAGTCCGTTCGACTGGAAAAGCAGAACGGCGTGGGCATGCTCGTGGACGGGAACGCGGCCGCGATCCGCGGGTTGACCAGCGTCAACTAGGTCCCCGCCTTGCGAGCCACGGGCTGGGCTACGTCAGTCGTGCTGCTCGACTCGGAACTGACCGGCGGAAGCCCCGACACGGCAGCCGTGGAGGCGAACGACGCTCCCACACTATTGCTTCGAAATGTGCGCACCACTGGCTATCAGTACGCGGCGCGTGTGTCGAGGCGGAAAACGGAGGAGACGGTTCTGGGCGGGCTGGTGGACGAATTTCTCGACGGCGAGCGTTTCGCTCTGTTCGCCGATCCTGCGAAAGGGCGGACACTGAACCTGCCAATCAAGGACGCTCCGGCGTATTTTGGCGGGGATGCCGATTGGGTGAGCGTCAAAGCCTTCGGAGCAAAGGCCGACGGCACGACGGACGACTCGGCGGCGGTCCAGAAGGCCATCGATTCGGGCAAAGCGGTGGTCTGCTTCCCAACCGGGGAGTATCGCCTCGCGTCCCCGGTAGTAATCCGCGGCGCGGTGCGACGAGTGATCGGGTTCTCCTCGCGGTTTACCCAAGCTCAAGGCACCACGCTGTTCCGGTTCGAAAACACGGACCACCCGGCCAGTTTGGAGCGATTCTGTTTTTTCAATGGCGGTCGGGTTGAACACGCGGCCACCCAGCCGGTTATTCTACGACACACGACTGGCCCGGAAAAGATCATCACGATCGGGTCCGGTCGCCAGTGGTTCTTCGAGGATGTCTGCACCAGCCAGTTCGACTTGCCCCAGCGAACCGCGCTGTACGCCCGTCAGTTCAACTGCGAGCCTGCTCCTCCGACGCCCGGGTTCATCAACGACGGTGGGTTGGTGTGGATCCTCGGCCTGAAGACCGAGTGGGGCAATACCATCGGAGTCACTCGAAACCAGGGTCGAACCGAAGTCTTGAATGGCTTGATGCTGCCGGCGCAGGGATTTCAGGACAAGCATACGCCAGCGTTCATTGTGGAAGACGCCGACTTCTCGGCTACGTGGAATGAAATTTCGTTTGGAACCGGCAACTATTGGGTGGCGGTTCGCGAGACGCGGAAAGGAAAGATGCTGGAATTAAACCCGAAGGGGGAGGGTACTCAACGCGCGTGGTCCCTGTACACAACGCGCGAGCGATGATCCAGCAGTATCCTGTCCTCAGGAAGTCGAATCATCCGCTCCAGCGGACGGCGGGGGCATGTAGGCTTCTCGAAGTTCGTGGCTCACTCGGCCCCCGCCGTGGCTGAGCTTTATTGACCATGAAGCCGTGGGGATCGTCAAGTACAGTCAGTGCGCTTCGTACTGTCAGCGACCCATGGCTTGTGTTCCGCGGCATCAGGGAAGATGGCGAGCGGGGTCCAGGGGACGGCAATGAGTCCCCTGGTCGGGCTGATGACTTTGAAATCCCTGATTCTCGACGGCTGCCGACTCACGGATCAAGAGCCTGCTGATTTGCACGATGTGACCAACTTGTCGGAGCTTTCCCTGGGCTGGAGTCAGATCAACGAGACGGGGTTTGTCCAACTTCACGGGCAGCGGAACCGACGGCTGTTGTCGCTGTCGGCCATCAGCCCGCCCCACGTCAACCTTACATATCTCTCGACGCTGCCAGAACGGAAACGGCTGGTCGTTCATCAAACGCCGGTTACCGGCGAGAACATCCCGAGGTCGGTGACCTGGCGGGGTGGGAAGGTCGTGCGTCTCCAGAGGCTTCACGCCGTCAAGCGCGGAGTTGCCGCCGCATCTGAAGGCCAACCCGGCGCTGGAGTAAATCGCCCTCGACATCCCCTGGACCGACGTCGACCTGGCCCATCCGGCGACGAACGCACGGCCGGCGCGGATACCTTGGGACGCAGCCATCAGCGGTCACCTCGGGGGAACGTTTCTCGGTCCACAAACACGGTCTTGAGCACGGAGATGTCGGCTTTCGGTGGTGCGGGTGGCTTGGGGGATGGTTTGCGGTGCGGGTGAAAGTCGATTGGTTTGAGGGGCCGAGTCTTTTTGGGATCGCGATGGGCATTGGCCAGCAGCGCCATCAGGGACGCGGTGTGCTGCCAGCGGTCGCGGGACGCGGCGTCGGCCATCCAGCAAAGTTGCCGCAGCGTGAAGGGGCCGGGATCGATCCGCAGCAGGCCTGCCAGTTCGTAGATCAGCCGCCAGGTGTCGGCGCGGCGAGGGCGGTCTCCAGCGACTGATCGAACTCCGGACTCTCGACCTTCTGCAGCGCCGTGTTGAGCGTTGTCGCGCGACGGTGTTGAGCGGCCTGGGTCACCTTCGCGAACGCCCGCTTCAGGAGCATCCGCTTCCCTTCCTGGAAAAAATCGATGGCCGCCTCGATCAGCGCCACGGCCGCCTTGTCGGCGGACTCCTCATCGAGCGACTCGCCGAACTGCTCCGCCGTCATCTCTTTGGCTTCGAGTTGCGGCCGGAGCAATTCCGCCAGCACATCGAACAACACGAACAGATCACCTGCCAGCTTGGGAAACACATCCGCCTGGCGATCGACGAGTTTGGTGAGATCAAGCCCCGTCACGGCGCGGACGCGCTGCAGCGACGCAACATTGATCTCGATCGTCCAGGTCTGGCCTTTGGCGTCGGCGAAAGATTTCATGTGTGATTCCGTGCGTGGTGTTCGTCTCGTGGCTCATGTCCCTGGGTCGGCTTCCGGCACCACCATCCACTCGGGCGCGTGGTCGCTGTAGGTCGGTTTCGCGGTGACGCTGACGGTGATCGCTTCTTCGAGCGGCTCGTTGCGGCTGAACTTGGTAATGGCCATCGAGGCCCGCAGCCCCTGCGCGCCGCTGGCGTTGCTGGCCCCGTCGAGGACGGCGAACTCGATCGGCGTGTTGTTGAAGAACGCGTCCTTGATGGCGGTGAACCCGCCGTCGGCCGTGTCCCAGACCGCCGCGGGCGGATGAATCGGCACGCCAGCAACTCGTTCGACGTCAACGGTGAAGTCGCCCCGCGGCAGTCATTGCGGCAGTGCCGCTCGAACTCGATCGAACCGTCCTTGAGCGTGGCCAGGATCGCCCGCCAGCCGCCGTTGCCGCGGGTGCTGGCGTCCGCCTCGCCCGCCTCGACGTTGAGCGTCAGGTCTTTGACGTTCTTGAGTTCCTGCCAGTTCGGCGTGTCATACGTCGCCGCGTTGCGGAACAGTTTGGCGTCGAGACCGAGGCGCACCCCCATGTCGGAGACCTCTCAATTCCTGCGAAGAGACGATTCTTAATACTGGGCCGGGACAGCGTGTCCGGCGGCGACGAGGGCCTGGTTCAGGTTCACCTCGCCCGCGATCAATTCGGCCAGGTAGCGGCCGTACTTCTCCGTGACGTCCTTGTGCGTGCGGACGACCAGTTCGCGAGTATCGCCAGTCAGGTCATCCAGCAGCGATTCGAGATAGCGCGTCGCCGCGAGACCGCGCGGACGCTCGGTCCCCTTGGTCTCGGGCGCGTTGATCCCGGCCAGTCGCAGCGTGACGGTGAACCGCACGTGGAAGCCGAGGTCGATCTCGGCCTCCACCGTGTCGCCGTCGATCACCCGCACGATCCGGGCGCGGTACTCATACATGGCCGGTCAATCCTCCGTTACGCGCTCGGCGGAGGAGCGAACGATTCGGACATGCGAGCGCTCGTACCAGCGCTGACTTCCAACGTCGGTCCCGACGGCCAGCGACCGAGGACCGGCAAATGGCTGATCGGGATGCCGCTGGTGAGGACTTCCAGGTCGTCCTCGGTCGGCCATTCCTCGAGCGGCGACACGGTGTCGATCAGTTCCGTGCTCGTGAACCAGGCGGACGGGTTGTACGCCGCCAGTTGCACATCGCTCAGCGTGAAGTCGGGCTTCGACGCATCGGCCAGCGGTACGCGGAAGAGTTCCGTGGCCATCAGGCGATACACGCGCTGCACGTACTGCCCCACGAGGCCGGAGAAGGCCTCGCTGATCTCCAGCGGCTTCGCGTTCTCCTGGTGCTGGATCGCCTCGGTCAGCGACAGCAGGATCAGCCCCGCGTACTGCTTGAGCCACTGGTTCCGCACCTTGAAGTACGGCGTGGGGTAGACCAGGAACTCTTCCGGCGCGGGGAGCGCGTGCGCCGTCTCCATGTTCAGCGTGGCGGCCGGGACCGCCCGTCCGGCGAGGATCGACCGCGCCCGCGTGCAGAGCTTGTGGATGCGGGTCAGCGTGTTGATCGACGGCGGCGTCCGCAGCCTGGCATCGGGATGCCACAGGATCGCCTGCAGGTTCCGCCCGACCACGTCGGTCAGGTAGCGGATCGTGTCGTTCTGCGACTTCGTGTCGTTGGAGAAGTTGGGAATCGCGAGGCCGAACCGGCCCACTCGCCGACGTTGTACCAGAGGAACGCGTCGTTGGTCATGGTGTGTCCTGAAGGATGAAAGAGGAAAGACAACAGGGTTCAGCGGGCGGCGCTACTTCGCCGGCTTGACCCCTTTGGCGGAAAGGAACTGCGAGATCAGCCCTTTGAGCGTCTCCAGCGTCGAGACCGCGCCGGGGTACTTGCGGACCATCTCGACCTCGGCCCAGGCGAACGCTTCGGCGAACGTGTCCCGCTCGTAAGGGGCGAAGCGGGTCTCTGGGACAATCGCCTGCGGCGGCGGAGGGCTGTCGACGGTAATTACCGGAGGAGCCGTAACCGACGGCGGATCGCGGGCCGCGCGGCCCTCGCGCCGACGCCGCAGCGTGCGCCACAAAGCCAACCCGCCGAGGATCAACCCGCCCGCTCCGCCTGTCGCACCGCCCACGCCCAGCCAGGTCGCGATCGACACGGCGGTCTGGACGAGGCCGCTCAAACGGTCCAGCCGTTCGTCGACGGCCGAGGGAGTAGTCGGCGCTGTCGCGGGCGAATCGGGCGCCGTGGCAGCCGGTGCGGCATCCTCGAAGGTCGGTGCCGGCGTTGCCGGCTCAGGCTGTGTCGCTTTCTCATCAACGACATCGCGCTGGGGCGGAGGCCGTGCTGCGATCTGTTCACGGAGTCCCAACGCGGCGAGCAACTGATCCGGTCCCTCGTAACCGGTCACGCGGGTTCCACCGGGGACAAGGAACGTCGGCACCTCCGTGACACCGAACCGGCTCGCTAGGTCTGCTTGCTGGTCGACATCGACGAACTCAACGGTAAACGCCGCCTCCAGCGCCTGGCGAAGTTGCGAGTGGTTCGCGTAATCATCCTTGAACTGCCGGCACGGCCCGCAGGTTATCGAACCGAACACGTACAGCGTCGGCTTACCGGACCGCGGCGGTGACTCCGCCGCGCGGCCCGGTCGGACCGCCGCATACGCCTGGCGGACGGCGGCCGACGAGATGAACACGCTCGTCGCGCAGTCGCTGCTGTTGAGCAGGCCGCAAACTTCCCCCTTGGCATTGAGCAACGGACCGCCACTCCAACCGGGTGCGGTGACGAACCCGACGACGTTGCCATTGAACGACCCGCCCGCGTACTCGAACGTGCTCCAGCGGAGCACCGCCCCCTTGGCCCAGCGAAGTTCCCGCCGGCCGTTGAGGAGCGGATACCCGCAAGACCAGACCCGTTCTCCCACCAGGGGAGCCGTAGCAGCGACCGGCAGGAACGGATAGCCGTCCCCGTCGCAGTCGTAGACGACCGGCCCTTCCACCTCGCGGCAGACGTAGACCCGCGTGGCGGAAACGGTCCGGTCCTTGAACCGCACGGTCACCGTCGCCGGCAGGTTGCAATGCCTGGCCGTGAGCACGAGCCCTGAGGGATCGACACAGACGCCGCTGCAGCCTTCGACCATCACGACCGCTTGGTCAGGCTGAAGACTGTAGGCTGAAGACTGTAGCAAAACAAACAGTGCAGCGGTCAATACGATTGATCGTGTGGTCAAGGACGTTCTCCCCATGAATTAAGGGCAGAGCATGTGCATCTACAGCCTTCGGTCTTCAGCCTTCAGCCTGTGCCGGACCGAAGGTCTGCACGAACTGGAACGTGCCGTGACGCACGAGCTCCCGCAGCAAGCAGGCGGGGTTGAACCGGGTCGGGTTGGCGCGGTTCATCCGCCCCAACCGCATGCAGACGGCGGCCACGAGCTCGGAGCAGAACAGCTCGTTGAGATCGGCGGACGGCAGCAGCCGGGTCCGCTTGAAAAGCCGCGTCCCGGACAGAAGCGCTCCGCCCAGGTCATAGGTCACCTGCCGGCCGATGAAGTGCCGCACGAGAATGCGGGTCAGGAGATGACTCTCTTCGGTAGACAATTTCTCAATGGGAGACAGACGGTAGAGGTCGACCCGGCCGCCGGCCTGCAGGTAGTCCTGAATCCGCATCTCCGGCAGGTGGGCCTGGCAGCCGTTGATGTGCCGGGCCAGGATCACGCACGGATGTGGGCAGAGCGTGGTCGACTCGATCCACACCATCCGGCCGTGGAACTCGCAGAGGACCGCCACGTGTGAGGGGCCGATCCGCAACCGCGGCGGGGCCAGCAGTGAAGCTGTTCCCCAGCGGATCGCGTTCGCGGTGAATCCGGTGCCGTAGCAGGCGGCGATGTCGAGCGGCTCGAAGTCGAACTCGGTCATTCGCGCCCCCGCAACCGATCGAACAGTTCGTCATGCCGCGCCAGCCGGCGGCGGATGTCCTCCAGCGCGGCTCCACGCAGTTCGTTCTGCGCCCGGACCTCGGCCTTGATGGCGCTCACGTCGGCGCTCATCTGCCAGGCCCACAGGATCGCCCCCACGAAGACCACCGAGACCGTGAAGCTCAGAAACGACACGAACCACTTGGGGATGACGACGTAGCCGTTGCCGTTCATGCCCAGCGGCTGGAGGCCGTAGGCTGAAGGCTGTAGGTTTTTCTGTTGGGAGTCGCTCATGAGGGATTGCCCTTCCTTCAGCCTTCAGTCTTCCGCCTTCAGCCTTTAACCGAGTCCCGCCAGAGGGCGGGGAGTTTCGGGAGTTCCTGTTGGAAGGCCGGCCCCATGTAGGGGCGCGGCGTGATCGTCACGCGGACCGCCTCTCGTCGCCGTGTTTCGATCGTGGTCTCGCCGCCGTGCTCGAGCGTGGCGGGAGCGCCGGTGCTGCGGTTCAACAGGACCGGGCCGATCACGACCGAGCGGCGGTCGGGATCGAACACGAAGTCGATGTGCCGCTTGAGCAGCCCGGTCTGGTTGGTCGGCGACTCACCAGGCCGCGAGGGGCGCTTCCGCCGGCGGATGCGCTGCCTGGCGTCCTGGCGGACGTGCGCACCGAACTGGGAGAGCACCCGCCGTTCGGCCCGGCTGACCGCCGACTGCACCTTCTGGCGGTCGAAGAACAGGCCCTTTGAAGTCCGAAGACTGAAGGCTGAAGACTGAAGGGACATGAATTGCAGCCTCTTCCTTCAGCCTTCGGTCTACAGCCTTCAGCGTCCTATCACTCGGAACGTGAGCGTCAGGACGCTGGTGAACGTCCGCAGTTGCTCGATGTGCTCGGGGGCGTAGATCGGCTTGAACTCGGTCCTCACCCAGACCGCGTCTGGGAAGCTGTCGAGCCGCTTGCCTCGAAAGTGCTCGGCGATCTCCTCGGCCAGGGCGAGCAGCGGGTCGAGCGCCTCGTTCTGCTCCTGACCGAGTTTTTTCTGCACGGCCACGTCGATCGCCACGTCGCGCTGCGTCTGGCCGCGCGACGCGGTCGCCACGGTGACGCCGCTGGGGACCACGGTCACCCGCAGCGTCTTGAGGTCGGCCAGTTCGACGCGCGGCAGGTACGCCCGCGCGACGGCGATCGGCTGACTGAACGTCGCGGCGCTCAGTTCCGCAGCGACCGCTTCAGCGACTTGCGTGATGAGCGGCATCAAGCCTCCGTGGTTCCCACGTGCTTGGTCGTGATCCGTAGCGTCTGCCGATACGGGTCGGAGTACCGCCACTCGACGACTTCGAACTCGCGGCCGTCCTCACGGATCAGGTCGCCGCGCTCCGGTTCCGTCGGTTGGCCAGCCAGCACGAGGTCTGCGGCCCGAATCAGAAAGTCACGATCGGTGTATTCGACGCGGACCGCTGTCCCATCATCCGTCTCGAACCGAGTCCGGCCGATCGTGGCGAGGACCGTCACCTGGTCGTTGCCGCGGACGTAGGTCACTTCGCGGGTGAGGTGCTTGGTCCGCTGCGCTTCCAACCAGGCGGCCCCTTGGGCGAGCAGGTCGGCCATCGTTACTGGCTCAGGCGGACGCGGACCGTGGGATCGGTCGTGGCCGCGGCGCGGACCACCTTGCCCACCTGCTTATTCCCCGTGGCGGTCGCCGTGACGATGTTGTTGGTGTCATCCCAATAGAGGACCGTGCCGACCGTGTAGGCGACGTTGGTCGCCTTGGCGAAGTCGAAGACCCCCTCGACCACCAGCGCTCCCGGCTTATTGGCCGCGATGTCGCCTTGGGCGATCCCGATGAGGTCGCCTTGCACGACGACATCCCCCGCCGTCACGGCGCTGCCGGGCGTGTAGTCGATCGCACATCCGTCTTGCACAAACGTCGCTTGAGGCATCGGGCTGAACTCCTTGAAGGCGCGTCTTTCGGCTACACTGTTCGTAGACGGCTTGACCGTCGCGGCATTTGCACCATCAGTTCAGGAGACCGTTCCATGAAGTTTTTGATGGTGCCGGAAACACCTCATTGGCGAGGATCACCACAGCCCCCCGGCCAAAACGACGAGTTGGCGTCGTAGGGGCAACAACCCACTTGGTGATGTGGTATCGCGGCATGGCATGGCTGCCTTTGGCACATCGAGAGCCGACTCGCCCGACTGCGAGTCGGCTCTCACCCATTACAGTTCACCCTTGCTCTTGATGCCGGCCAGGTACTCGGCCAAGTCGACGCCGAAGTCGTGGTAGCCGCGGAACTGCACGCCGAGCTGGTTGAAGTCGGCCTCGGCCATGTCGATGGTCGGGTTCTGCTGGCCGTTGAGGAACGAGACCACGACCGCCGCCAGGTTGCGGGGCGCGCGGAACAGGTACCACGCGGTCGTGCTGTTGCCGGGGAAGTCCGGGTCACTCAGCCAGTCGCAGACGACCGGGCGGTACTTGCCGGCGTGGATGTTGGCGTCGGGGATCGAATCGGCCGTGGCCGCTCCGCCGGTGTTGACGGTCGTGCTCTGGAAGAGGCGCTGGGCGATGAACTCCAGTTCGGGAGGGACGAGCAGGATTTCGGGGCGACCGCCCACCACCCGCTTCTTCCCGTCGGCCGCCGGGGTGCGGAGCTTGCGGAACGCCGTGATCCCCTTCTGGAGACCGACACCGTCGAGCCCCAGCGCCGAATCGGCTCCCGTGATGTAGTTCCCCCGCTGCGCCGTGAAGAACGCGGCGTTGTCCAGGAACCGCGTCCAGAAGACGTTGTTCAGCGCCTTCGCCGCGCCGCCCCCGACACGGGTTCGCAGGTCGTCGAACGCGCTCAGGTCGTCGTTGATGATGTCGACCCGATCGAGGCTGAACATCTTGGCGTAGGTCCGCACCTGCCGCGTGTACGACTCCTCGCCGAGCCTGCCGTGCTTGATCTCGCCGTGCTTGGGAAGTTCCTCGTACTCCAGGTCGTCGAGCAGGCGGTAGCTCGTGACCTCCTTGAAGTCGCTGACCGACTTCACGATCGCGATCTCCTGCCAGGTCTGATCCTCCTCCTGATAGCCCTGCAGGAGTTCCTTGTTGGCGACGTTCCGCAGGATGCCGGGGAGGCTGAGGGTCGAAAACGACGCCTGGAGCGTGCGGGGCGGGAAGGCATACGCGAGGATCTCCTGGATATTCCCCGTGTGAATCGTCTCTCCTGGACGCGCGGGGTAGCCATGGGCGACCGCCGCCATGATGAATAGCTCCTGGAAGCCGAGGTTGCGGTACTGCCGGTCGGCCGCTTCCAGCACCTCCGGCTTGAACCGCCGTTCGACATCGGCGTGCTTCCGCGAGAGGCAGAGGGCCGCCTCGATCACCTGCGGCGAGTCATTCCAGGTGCCGGCGTGGATGGCGGGACCGCGCGGGCGATCGGCCCGCACGACTTCCAGTTCGGTCTTGGTCTCGTCCCAGCCCTCCTGGATCGCCTGGGCTTCGATGTCCGGGTGCCTGCCGCCGCACAGCTTGTGGATCGCCGCCACGCGGGCGGTCTCGGCCGCCAACTCGGCCCGCAGTTCGGCCACGGCGGCGGCCAGGACCGCCAGCGTGTACCGCCGCAGTTGGGCGAACAGGGGCAACGCCGGCGTGATATCGGGGATGCCGCGCGCCTGGCCGGGCCGATCGACTCGATACCAGTGCAGCACGGCTTCGGCCGGGATGCGGTCGTACTCGAGGAACAGCCGCCACGCCGTCTCTCCCGAATGTCGCTTGATGGGGTATGATACCGACTTACGCAGGCGAGGTCTCCGATCTTTCTGACAAGCGAGGTCCTCTGAAAATGATAAATCGTCGTGAGTTCGTTACATCGACTGTTGCTGCGGGGTTGTTGTCGAGCCTCGGCCGCGCCCCCGACCCACCGGGCAAACACATCCTGCTCCGCTCGTCGTGGCAGACAGTGAACATCGGCGACATCGCCCATACCCCGGGGATGCTCGCGCTTTTGGAGCAACACAGACCCCGAGACCGCGTGACGTTGTGGCCGGGTGAACTCTCCGTCGAGGTGGAGAAACTCCTGACAACCCGGTTTCCCAAACTCGCCATCGCCAGGACAAAGGCGGAGCAACAGGACGCTCTAAAAGCCTGTGACTTCTTCCTTCACGGGTCCGGACCCGGGCTGGTCGGGCGGAGAGAGGCGGAGGCCGCCCGCGCTGCTGGCAAGCCGTACGGCTTCGCCGGGGTGACACTCTCCGACGAGGAGTTGAAAGCCAACCGCGACCTTTTGGCCGGTGCGAAGTTTGTCTTCACCCGTGACACTGACTCGTTGAGGGCCTTTCAGAAGGCCGGCATTCAAGGGCCGAAAGCGGATTTCGGACCGGACGCGACGTTCGCTCTCGATCTGCGGGACGACCCCGCCGCCGACAAGTTGCTAAAGGAGCTCCAGCTGGAGCCGGGCGAATACCTCTGCGCGGTGCCCCGCTTGCGGTGGACGCCGTACTGGGAGATCCATCCGGAACGGGTCAAGCCGAACCCGGAGCGGAGCGCTGTGAACGAGGCCTTCGCCGACCGGGACCACGCCAAGTTGCGGACCGGTATCATTGCCTGGGTGAGGGAAACGAAGAAGAAGGTATTCCTGGTTCCGGAGATGACTTACGCCGTCCCGCGATTGAAGCCGCTGCTGTATGATCCACTTCCCGCCGAGGTGAAACGACACGTCGCCGTTCTGGAGCGTTACTGGTTGACCGCCGAGGCGGCGAGTGTGTATGCCAGGGCTGCCGCTGTCGCCAGCTTCGAGATGCACTCGCCGATCATCGCCGTCGCTAATGGCACCCCGGCTGTGCTGCTGCGGCAGCCAACGGACACGCGCAAGGGACAAATGTGGCGGGACGTGGGGCTGACCGAGTGGATCTTCGAAATCGACGACACGACGGGCGAACAAGTGGCAGCGAAACTGATGGAAATTGGCAAAGACTTACCAACCGCGCGGAGAGCCGCCGCCGCCGCCAGAGAACGGGCCCGCGCGCGGATGAAGGCGATGGTCGCTGAGATCGGTTGAGCCGATAACGTTTCTTGTCCGGGAAGGTGTCGTAGTCGATCACGTACACGGTGAAGTCGTCCTCCCAGGCACAGACCACGAAGAAGAGCAGGTTGGCCTGCACGTCGATGAACATCGTCAGGTGGTTGCAACCGATCGGCACCAACCGCCGCGGGAGACGATTGCACTTCGCGGCGATCTGGTCGGTCGTCAGCAGATCGTCGTCGGCCGTCTCTTCCGGCAGCGGTTCGTTCTGGTACTCGGCCCAGAACGCGGCCTCGTCCTGCAGCTTGAGGTTCATCGCGTGCTGAACGGCCGAGAGTTCATCGTAGTTGAACCGCTCCGGCCAGGCGATCCGCGCGCCGGCGTCCATCTCCTTCCGATGCCGGCGATAGAACTCCGTGGCGGCCACGCCGCCGTCTTCGTTCCGCAGTCCCTCCGCACGGACTTCGGCGTAGCGGTCCCACAGCGCCTTGTTAGTGGGGAAGGCATACACCATCTTCGTGCGCTCCCCTTGCCACTGCGCGTGCTTGTCCCGGTCGAGGATGCGGTCCGCCATGTCGCCGGGGCGGATCACCGTACAGGGCATGATGCCGCTGATCTTGTGCCCTGGTCCCGCCAGGCCCAGGACCGCCCCCGCGAGAATGCTCTCGCGCTGCTGGCACTGGGAGATCGACCGCGCTGACTCGTCGGTTTGGGGGTCATCGAGCACCACCAGGCTGGGCCGGACCGACTTCCCGTCGGGCCGCTTGAACTTCATTCCACGAATGCGGCCGGTCAGCCCGGCGACCTTGATGATCGCGCCGCTGGCGAGCTACCGGCCATCGTCGCGGACGAACGGACCGAGTCGCTCGTCGCGCCAGCCCTGCGGCTTCAGCGTCGGCAGCACGATGTGCTTGGCCGTCCAACCGATGTGCGTCCGCTCTCCCTGATACAACTGGCCGTTGCAGCGATTCGCAATCCCCTCCAGCGCCTGGATCGGATGGCACACCTCGGGGTAATCGGCCAGCAGCAGGTCGTTGGCGTCGAGTTCGGTCTTGATCGATTCGAGCCGGCACGGCCGGATCGAATCGCCGCGGGCCAGTCGTGGAACGACACTGACCAGCGAGTTGTTGCCGTGCCGAACTATCCGCCGCGGCGGTCCATCGCATGCCCTTCGTCCGAGCCGATCAGGCACACGAACTCCCGGTGCCCGTAGAGCACGGCCCAGATGCAGGCGCACTCGCAGATCGTGCTCTTGCCGCTGCCGCGCGGCATGGCCATCGCAAACAGGCCGCCCCGCATTACGGCTTGCTCGATCTTGGCGATGACTTTCAGGTGGTCCTTGGACCACGGCAGATGGAAGGTCAGCGGGAAGTATGCCTCGCAGAAGAACTGAAAGTCGGTTGCGGCACGAGCGCGGCGGACCGCATTGTCCACCGCGGGGAGCGCCCCGATCTCCCGCCCCTCGGCGCTCTGCTGCCGGGCGCGGAGGCCCATCCGCTCCCGGTGCTCTTCGTAGGACTGCGGTTCGCGCGGGTGGTGCCGCTCGTGGGCCAGCCACGCGGTGAGCCGAACCAAGTGGACTGTCTTTCCGTCGCCGACGAGCCAGCCCCCGGCCTGCGCGTACCGGTCGAGCTGCCGCGCGCTGGTCACCGTCCCCAGCGGCGTCGAGTTGAGCGCGCGGACCGCATCGCTCTTGCGCAGCTTCAGCGGATCAGCGGCCGCCGCGGACGGTCTATTGGGCACCCGAAACTCTCCCTCATCAGTCGACGTCCTTCGCGGCACCGGCGTCCCGAACATGGCGTCACCGACGCCCACGCTCCCGGATCAACCACGCGCAGTACGTCACCAGGTTCAACGTCCCGTCGGGGTTGATCGGCAGCCCCGCCTCGATGTCGGCACGGACTTCGGCCTCGGTCACGCGCCATCGGTTCGCGCTCCCCTTCGACAGGACGAGCGCCACCTGCTCGGGCGTGAGCGCGTTGGGGTTCATGCGGGGCGATTCGGCCACGTTCGGAATTCCTCAGGAATGGCCGCGGAACCGAGTGGATGTCGTTCCCGCGTCGAGGTAACTGATGTCACGTCGCCAGGACGATCCGAACCCCGAAAGGACCAGCCATGAACGCCGACCACGACGAACAACCCCGGGCCTT
>Ga0101944_10002491_pt1 | contig 29555 bp, 23 predicted proteins | sample DewCreD2012metaG_FD_75245 | JGI IMG/M metagenome (GOLD analysis project Ga0101944, IMG submission 75245) | Hot spring sediment bacterial and archeal communities from British Columbia, Canada, to study Microbial Dark Matter (Phase II) - Dewar... ... | reverse complement strand
CAAGGCCTCCGGGAGTCCCCACGCACGAGAATGCGGCAACATCAGGCGTTGAATGTCTCTATTGAGGGGTTTTCTAAATTCCGTTAAGTTAACGCTTATGGTATGGTGTCCCCATAATTTCCGATAAGTTAACGCTTATGGTAAGGTGTCCCTATAATTCCCTAAATTCCCTTTACCTGCTAATTATTCTAATGATAATATATATTGCAAGAACTATAATACCAGGTCGAATCGGCTGTAAGCATCCTGTAGGATCCAAGAACTCAATAAGAGTAGCTTTTAATTGTTTCTTTCCGAATTCCGATGTTATTAACAAATCGAACATAATCATTAATATTAATATGATAATAAGACTAATAATACTCATACACACAGCTGCCTTTTAATTAGCAGTCTTTACAGAATAAATGCAAAACATTGAATTTACAGCGAATGAACCTATTGTTACTATGTTCCCTGCCGTTTTTACACCAATCTTTGCAAACGGCACTAATTTTTCGCCCTTAAATATAAACGTCATCTTTGTCGCTAAAAATACATGCGATTTAGAATAAGCACTTGAAATACCCCATTGTGCGGTTGACTCTGCAGATGTAGATAATTTGGTTCTATCAGAATTAAGCTTAATAGGCAAGTTGCTTTCAACAATGCAATCTACTATGATTTCACCGTCGGTAAGAGGGCGTTGTGTCACCTCATTAACAGCTCGTCGTATTTTAATCTTGCTAATCTCTTGGGATTGGATGCTTATATCATCCATATGCTTAACAACTGAATCTAACCCCATCCCCTTAAAAGCGTTGCGCAGCAATTTTGTAAAGGCTGCTTTAAATTCGATTTCTTCATTGTACTGATGTTCAATTACTGGTCCAACGGGAGTTGTGAAAACAAGATACCAAGGTAACTGAAAGGAACTATCTTCGCTTTCGCCCAACGGATCGCTAAGTCTTAATGGATCATTTACAACATACGAATACAGATTTAATTTGAATAACGGATCCTCATTATAATATGTTCCTAAATCAGGATCATACATCCTCGCCCTGTAGTAATACAGCCTTGTTTCGCCGTCCCACTCCCTGCTGGTGTAGCGGTAGCGGTTGTAGTCCACGAGGGCGGTACGGCCTGGGCTGGCGGGGGAGCCGCATTTCTGGGCGAGGGTGCCGAAGGCGTCGTAGGCGTATTTGGCGACGATGTCGCCCGAGGCCGCGGCGGTGAGGGCGGTGATGCTGCCTAGGGCGTCGGCGTGGTAGAAGTAGGGTTCGAGGCGGCCGTCGCCGTCGGTGTCGTGCCAGATGGCCAGGGGCTGGTCCACGCCGGGGCCGTTGGTGTAGCGGGCGGTGAGTTTGGTTTTGTAGGTGGCGGCCGCGGTGTCGTAGGCGGTGGCGAAGTCCAGGCGCGCGTCGTCGCCGTCGTAGGCGAACTGCTGCGCGGCGGACGGGTTGCCCACGCGCGTGGTGAGCTTGAGGATGCGGCGGCCCAGCGGGTCGTAGGCGTATTCGGTGGTGATGCCGGATGCGCTTATGCCCGGCCGGTGCGCGACATGGCGCACGAGCTTGTTCTGGAAGTTGTAGTGGAAGTCGTCGTACAGGTGGTCCGGGTCGGCGATGCTGCTCTTGCGCACCACATTGCCGTTGTGGTCGAAGAGGTAGGTCCAAGTGCCGTCGGAGGTGAGGCGGTTGACGGGCGCGTCGTGGGTGTAGGAAACCGAGACATCTTCGCCCTGGCCCGGGCCGGGGTCTTTGAGCAGGGCAGTTCGGTTGCCGTTCTTGTCGTAGGTGAAATCCTCGTCCGGGATCATGGCGTGGGTGATTGTGCCGCCGGGCTTGTCCTGGAACGCGGAGTAGGCGGCGGCGGTGAGGCGGTCGAGGTCGTCGTAGGTGTAGGCGGCGTTGTAGTCGCGCGTGGACATGGAGGTGCGGCGTCCCGCGGCGTCGTAGCCGTAGGCGGGGCGGATTGTTTCTCCGTATTGTGCTGTGAGCGCGGCGCTTTCAGACATATTGCCAAGGATACCACATTCGATATCGCGGCGCTGATTGGAGTTTTGAAGTTTTAAAAACTGTTGCGGGACAACGGGAAATCGCGAAAGAACAAGCTGCGCCACGGCCTGCATGCGCGGCGGCTTCCCGGCGAACGCCATTGCGCGCGGCGCGGACACCGGGGGGGCAGAAAAGGTTTTGTATTGCGCGTCCATGCTCTATAACAATAGAAGCGTGAAAAATCACTTCCCGGCAGGTTCCCGGCTTGAAACCGTTTTCGCTTCTCATCAAACCCGCGTCCGCAGATTGCAACCTTCGCTGCGAATATTGCTTTTATCTGGACCGGTGCGCGCTGTATCCCCGCGAGGATGCGCACCGCATGCCGGACAGCGTGCTGCGGCGCCTGGTGCGGTCGTTCATGGAAACGGATCAGCCGCAGCACATCTTCGGGTGGCAGGGCGGCGAGCCAACGCTCATGGGCGTCGAGTTCTTTGAAAAGGTGGTGGCCCTGCAAACGCAGTACGGGCGCTCGGGCGCTGTGGTGGGCAACGGCGTGCAGACCAACGGCACGCTCATATCCGACGACATGGCGCGGCTGTTCGCGGATTACCGGTTCCTGCTGGGCGTGAGCCTGGACGGCCCCGCGGAGCTGCACGACCTGCACCGCCGCACGGCCGCGGGCGGCGGCACGCACGCCCTGGTCATGAAGGGCATCGAGCGCCTGCAAACGCACGGCGCGGAGTTCAACATCCTCACTCTGGTGAGCCGGGGCAACGCCGCGCACGGCGCCGGGGTGTACAACTATCTGACGGACCACGGATTCCTGCACCACCAGTACATTCCGTGCGTGGAACCTGGCCCCGGCGGCGCGGGCCTGGCCCCATACGCCATTGACGGCGAGGCGTGGGGCGCGTTTCTCTGCGAGGTGTTCGACGCGTGGCATGCGCGCGATGCGCGCCGGGTGTCCGTGCGCCTGTTCGACTCCATTCTGGCGCTGCTTGCGGACAACCGGCGCACCGCGTGCCACATGGGCCGCAACTGTTCGCAGTACCTGGTGGTGGAGCACAACGGCGATGTGTACCCGTGCGATTTTTTCGTGGAGCGCGATTTGCGGCTCGGCAACATCGAGCGGGATTCCTGGGAGGACTTGCTCAAGGCGCCCTTGTACCGGGAATTCGCGCGGAAAAAGCAGGAATGGAACGAGGCGTGCGAGGAGTGCCGCTGGCTGCGGTTCTGCGGGGGCGACTGCCTCAAGGACCGCGTGCCGGGCCGGGCCGCGCGGCCGCGGCATTTGAGCGCGCTGTGCGAGGGCTGGCGCAAGTTCTATGCGCACGCCATGCCCGCGTTTGAAAAGCTGGCCGCGGAGATAGTTGCGGAACGCGCCGCGGCGCGCGCGCCCGCTGGCGCCGCCAAAGACAAGCCCGGCCGCAACGACCCGTGCCCCTGCGGCAGCGGGAAAAAGTTCAAAGCCTGCTGCGGCAGGTGAAACCGCCCGTTTTTGTTTCCCGCACAATTCATATACAATTCATGCCAGCAATGGTGTTGAAAAAGCGCTGGGGGCGAAAAAGTCTTGGGGACAGGGGGCTGTTGAGAAAGCACGGCGGCCGTAAAAAACAGGTACAGGCACGCGGAAAAGCGCCGCGTTCCCAGTCCCTATTTTTTACTGCGTTCACGCCTTTATGCAGTTTATTGAGTTATTCAACAGCCGCACAAGCAACATTTTCCTTGCGGAAAACGACCCAGTCCCCGATTTTTTCGCTGCCTTGAGAATACATTTGAGGCTTCTCATCACGATGTTGAAATTTTTCAACAACTCGCCAGCAATTCTTTGCGCGGACTGACTATGAGCCGGAACATCCCGAAAACCCGGAGCGAAGGCGCGGACACGCTTTGGCTGCTTGCGGATGCGTGCGTGTATGCGCTGACGCTGTACAAGGGCGTTGATTATGCGCTGCTGCATGTGGAGGGTCTGTTGTCCGCGCCGGGGCTGTGGATGCGGCTCGGGGCGGCGCTGTGCGTTTTGGGGGCGCTGCGGTGGGCGTGGGCGCGGCGCGGCCGCGCGCGCGTGTGGCCGGAGCTTGTTGCCGAATGGCTTGTGGCCGGGGGCGCGTGCCTGGCGCTGGCGCGCTTGAGCCTCATTCAAAGGAAAGCGCAGTCGTTTTCGTGGCTGCCCCTGGAGTGGCACAAGCTGCTGGACAACCACTGGCTGCTGGCGCGGGTCACGCCCCTGTTCGCCCTGGGCATGGCCGCTCTTGTGGTTCTGGGCGTATGGCTGTTCGTGCGGAAAAAGCGCGGGCTGCTTCTGGCGATCCTCGCCGCGGCCGCGGCTCTGACATATTACCAGTGCACGATCATGGCCAAGCAGGGCACGCTGGGCGTGTATCTCGTGATGTATGTGTTTCCGCTGCTGCTGGTGGCGTTCGCGGCGGCCGCGCGCTGGCCGCGCATGGGCGCGCGCGCGCTGGTTCTGGCCGCGGCTTCGCTCATTCTCCTGTGGCACTACATCGGCTGGATGCCCCTGCTGTTCGACAGGTCGTTTGAAAAAGCGGCCGGGGTGGAGCGCGTGTATCCGCGTGCGGGGCAGGCGCCGGAGTTTCCGCTGGCGTTTTTCCGCGATTTCCAGGTGGAGCCTTCGGGGCGGTATCTGTTCACGGCCTACGGGCCAACCTCGGGCATCGTGCGCCTGGACACGCGCACGGGACGGACCGAAATCCTGCGCACCACCGCCGAACTGGTGCGCTACATTGAACTGATGCCCGAACGCAACAGCTTTCTGGCCCTTGACTGGATGAATTCGGACCTGCTCACCCTGGACATGGACACCATGAAAATCCGGGACCGCGAGAGCATGTATTTCGGTTCGCGGCAGCTTTTCGTGCCCCTGTTTTTCATCGAGGACGGGGACCGCCTTCTGGCCACCTACACGGAAAGGCCGGGCGTGGCCGAGTTCTCGATGCGGCCCCTCAAGCTCACGCGCTGGATCAACCTTCGGGAGCGCGGGCTTACGGGCTTCCGCAGCGGCGTGTGGAAGGCCGCGCTGGACCGGGAAACGAACGCGCTGTTCGTGGAAGCGGGCATGGTGAATTTGCGCAACGAATTCCTGCTGCTGCGGGTTGATCTCGAAAAATTCGCGGTCAGCGGCAAAGCCGCGCTGCCCGAGGGCGGGCTGGAACTGATTGCGATTCCGGGAAAACGCCGCATCATCGCCGCGAGCTTTTTCTCGGACCGGCTCTACGAGTTCGACATGGACACCCTGGAGCGGACGCGCGTGCTGCGGGGGCCGCGGAGCTGCCGCAACCTGGCCTACGACCCGGGGCGGAATTTGCTGATCGGCACAGGCTTTCTGGACGGCGAGCTGCGGGTCATGGATTACGCGAGCGGCCGCACCGTGAAACGCGCGATCATCGGCAACAAGGCGGCGTCCCTGTTCCTGTCCCCGGACGGGGAAATTCTGTATCTGGGTTCTTCGCGGGGCGTGTTCAAGGTGCGGATGAAACAATTCCTGGAATAGCAAGCCGCGCTGCGCGCGGCATGTGCCGCGCGCAGCGATTCTCTTTTCTTCAATGAAGCCTTTTTACTGATTGAGCAGCTCGAATTCCCCGTTGCGGATGGTGAGGAGATTCAGGGAGTCCATGCCCAGGCCGTTGTGGTCTTCGGGGGTGTAGCGGTACAGGCCGCCCGTGCCCATGAATTCCACGGATTCCACGGCTTTGCGCAGGGCTTCCTTGTCGTTGGACACGCCCGCTTTTTCCAGCGCATTCACCAGAATGTATATCGCGTCATAGGCGTGGCCGCCGAAGGTGCTGATGTCTTCCTTGTAGCGCTCCTCGTAGGCGCGGCGGTAATTCACGAGCACATTTTTCTGCGGATGATCGTCGGGCAGATCGTACGCCACGATGAGACGGCCGGCGGGGAAGATCACGCCCTCGGCCGCGCCGCCCGCGTTGCGCGCGTACTGGATGTTGCCGAACCCGTGGCTGTGGTACAGGGGGAGGTTCAGCCCGAGCTGTTTCATTTTGCTCGGCACAATAGACTGGGCCGGGAGGATGCTCCAGTTCACCACGGCCTGCAGGGAGCGGTCCGCCTTGACTTTGGTGAGCAGGGTCTCGAAGTCGCCCTCGGTGGCCGACGGCTCGTAGTGGGCGTCGTAGCCGATGGTCACGCCGAATTCGGGGGCGAACGCCTTCATCTGCCTGAACCCTTCCTGGCCGAATCCGGTGTTGCCGTACAGCATGGCGATGCGCGTGATCCCGCTGTCCTTGAGGTGCTGCAGAATGTGGCGCGCCACGAAGCTGTCCTTCTGGTACACCTTGAACACCCAGGGACTTAGAGGATCCACGATAGCCTCGGCCGCGGCGCACGAGATGAGCACGGTCTTGTTCTGGGTCATGAGGTCTTTGATGGCCATGGTGTTGCCGCTGCGCGAGGGGCCGATAATCGCCAGAACCTGATCTTCGAACAGAAGCTTTTTGGCAAGCTCCTGGGTTTTGGCCTCGTCTCCTTCGTCGTCGTAAACGATGATGTCGAGCTTCTTGCCGAGCACGCCGCCCGCGGCGTTGATCTGCTCTTCGAGCATTTCCGCGGTCTTCTTCTCGGGTTCGCCCAGATAGGACGCGCTGCCCGTGACCGAGAAGATGGCGCCGATTTTAATGGTGCCGTCGTGTGCCTGGCCGGACACGGATTTCGCGGCCTTGTCTTTGATGTCCGTTCCGGTCTGGCGCGCCTTGCGCGCGGCGTCGCAGCCGCTGAACGCCAGGACCAGGGCCAAGGCCAGCAGCAGCGCAAAGTTGCGGGGGTTCGTCATGCGGGTTCGCCTCCTGCGTGAGTATGGTTGTTCTTGCATACAACCCGCACACAGGACAGCATTATTCTTGATTTGTAGTAAGAGGAGTTTGGTCGAAGGCGCCGGCCGCGCGCGTTTGCGCGGACTGGTTTCCATTGTGTTCCGCAAAAGGGATTCATGGCATGCGCCTCCATAACATAGTTTCCAGTTCCCCGCGCCCGGCGTCAACTCTTATTGAATGCATGCGCCGCCAAGAATTTTGTTTTGCATTTTGCCCGCATACGCATATAGAATGAAATTCATACAAAATCGTGCGGTGAATGGGCGAGCCGCACAAACCGGAAGCGCGGCCCCAGGGCCGGACGCGCCCGCATTTCCGGACATTGCGCCCATACAGGAACATCTTCCGTGACGGCTCGCAGGCCCGGCGGCCTGAAACGGACGGCGTGATCAACAAGCGGAAAGGCGGCGCAATGCGGCATGCTCTCTCGTATGTTCCCATTTCTGGTCTGGTTCAAAAACTATAACGCGGCCAAGCTCAAGGCGGACGCCGTGGCGGGTCTGACCGTGGCCATGGTGCTGATCCCGCAGTCCATGGCGTATGCGCAGCTTGCGGGCCTGCCGGCCTACTATGGCCTGTACGCGGCGTTCCTGCCCCCTGCCCTGGCCGCGCTCTTCGGCTCCAGCAGCCAGCTCGCCACGGGGCCTGTGGCCGTGGTGTCCCTCATGACCAGCACGGCCCTGGCGCCCTTGGCCACGGCTGGAAGCGAGGCGTACATCGCCTACGCCATCCTCATGGCGCTCATGGTCGGCCTGTTCCAGTTCTCGCTCGGGGCGCTGCGCCTGGGCGTAGTGGTGAATTTTCTGTCCCACCCCGTGGTGAACGGCTTCACCAACGCGGCCGCCATCATCATCGCCACGAGCCAGTTGTCCAAACTGTTCGGCGTATTCGTGGACGACGCCGAGCATCATTATGAAACCATCTGGCACACGATTCTCTCGGCCATGCATTACACGCACCTGCCCACCCTGGGTATGGCCGTGCTGGCGTTCGCCATCATGATCGGCCTGCGCCGCGTGAATCCCAGGCTGCCCAATGTCCTTTTCGCAGTGGTCATCACTACGGTAATTTCCGCGGCCACGGGATTTCAAAATGATCAGGAAGCGCCGCTCCGCAGCATCAAAGCCCCGCAGGTGCGCGCGCAAATCGAGGAATTCAACAAAACTCTGGATTTCGTGGACGCGAAAAGCGCCGAGCGCGTGACGGCCAGCAAAGAGTTGGACGATGTCAAAAAACAAAAGGGCGAGCAAACGGCCGACGCCCTGAACCTCAAAAACCGGATCGCCATTCTGAATGTGGAGATCGAGCACGCCAACGAAAAAGCGCACGAGCTTCGCGAGAGCCTGCGCTGGCACAAATTCGCGCGCGCAGGCCAAGGCGCGGATGCCGCGTTCTATCTAAAGGAGGATGCGCCCCCGGGAACGCCCGGAACCGTGTGGCGCATCAAGGCCGGTTCCAAGAAATTCGACACCGAAAAGCTGAAATTCATGGGTGGCGGCGCGGTGATTGGAACCATTCCCGCGGAACTTCCCAAATTCAGTCCTCCGCGCATTGACCTGCGCATCATGACCGCGCTCCTGCCCATGGCTATCATCATTTCGCTGCTCGGATTTATGGAGGCGATTTCCATCGCCAAGGCCATGGCCGCCAAGACCGGGCAGCGCCTGGATCCGAACCAGGAGCTTATAGGCCAGGGCGTGTCCAACATCATCGGCTCGGCGTTCAGCAGCTACACGGTGTCCGGCTCGTTCTCACGGTCCGCCGTGAATCTTCAGGCGGGCGCGCAGACGGGCATGTCCAGCGTGTTCAGCAGCATCGTGGTGGGCGTGGCCCTGCTGCTTTTCACGCCCCTGCTGTATCACCTTCCCCAAGCCACGCTGGCGGCCATCATCATGATGGCGGTCGTGGGCCTGATCAATGTCAGCGGCTTCATCCACGCCTGGCAGGTGCAGAGATACGACGGCGCCATCAGCATCATCACCTTCGTGGTCACGCTGGCGTTCGCGCCGCACCTGGACAAGGGCATCATGGCCGGCGTTCTCCTGTCCATCGGCCTGTATCTGGCGCGCAACATGAAGCCGGACATCGCCCGCCTCTCCCTGCACTACGACGGCACCTTCCGGCACGCGCAGCAGTTCGGACTCGAGGAGTGCCGCCACATCGCCGTGGTCCGGTTCAACGGCTCCCTGTTTTTCGCCAATGTCAGCTATCTGGAGACCATCATTCTGGACACCATGAGCGAGCGGCCGGAACTCAAGCACATCCTGGTGGTGTGCAACGGGGTGAACGAACTGGACGCGTCGGGCGAGGAAATGCTGTCCATTATTGTGGATCGCGTGCGCGGATCCGGCCGCGACATTTCATTCAGCGGGTTCAACGACTATGTTCTCCAAGTCTTGCAGCGCACTCACTTGTATGAAAAAATCGGAGAAGATCATTTGTACCGCAGCGTGAACGATGCGCTGCGTTATATCCACAGGGACGCGCACAGCGGAACCGCCGAAGAACAATGCCCGCTGCGCACGGTTCTGCCGGTTGATACGGCGGCGCGGCGGTTCGCAGTGGCCGACGCCGTCAAAAAGAAATGGCTCGACGAACACCCGCGCCCAACGGACGCGGATTAACGGCGCGGCGGATATCGGGACACAACCAGCAGATCGGGGGATTACACAATGCCGGCAATCACAATATTCAGCGCAACCCATTGCGGGGGCGGCGAGGTGGAAAAGCGCGTGGCCGAGGCTCTGGGCTGCCGCGTGATCACGGACGCCGTTCTGGACCTTGCGGCCAAAAATTCCGGGGCGCCAAGGGACAGAATCCTGCGGGCCATGCAGGGACAGGCCTCGGTGTTCAACGCGTTCACCCGCGAGAAGGAGCGCAACATCGCGCACATTCGCGCGGCCCTGGCGGAATTGCTCAAAGAGGACAATGTCGTGTGCTCCGGCCCCGCCGCGCTCCTGGCTCCGCGCACCGCGGCGCACCTGCTGCGCGTGTGCCTCACGGCCACACCCGAGTTCCGCGCGGCTCTGGCCGTGAAACAGGGCGCGTTCGCGTCCGAGCGCGAGGCCGCCAAAGCCATCGCGCGGGACGACGCACTGGCAGCTCAATGGGCGCAGGATTTGCACGATCTCGGCCCCTGGCACAAAAGCCTCTACGACATCCGCGTGCCCATGCACGAAAAGAGCGCGGACCAGGCCGTGGAGCTGATTGTGGAAAACGCGCGCAAGCCCGCGCTGCAGGCCACAGATGTCTCGCGCCGGGCCATCGAGGATTTCGCTCTCGCCGCCCAGGTGCTTCTCGCGCTCATCAAAGAAGGCCATTCGGATGTGGATGTGGCTTGCGCGGACGGCGTGGCCACAGTCATCATCAATAAGCATGTGCTGCGCCTGGAACCGCTCGAAAAAGAACTGGCGGCCATCGCGCGCCGCGTGCCGGGCGTGCTCGAGGCCCGCGCCAAGGTGGGGCCGGATTTCTACCAGGCCGACATCTACCGCCGCCAGAGTTTCGACAAACCCCGCAAGGTGCTGCTCGTGGACGATGAAACCGAGTTTGTGCAAACTTTGAGCGAGAGGCTGCAGATGCGCGACTTCGGCACGGCCGTGGCCCACGACGGCGAATCCGCCCTGGACCTGGCGCGCAGCGACGAGCCCGAGGTCATGGTGCTCGATCTGCGCATGCCCGGCATTGACGGACTCGAAGTGCTGCGCCGCCTCAAGAAGGAAAAGCCCGCGGTCGAGGTCATTATCCTCACAGGTCACGGCACGGACACAGACCGCAAGGCCGCGCTTGAACTGGGCGCGTTCGCGTATCTCGAAAAACCCGTGGACATAGACAAGCTGTCGCAAACCATGCAGGCCGCATACGACGAGGCCCGCAGGCGCAGGGCTGCGGCGGGAGAGGAAGGCGGCTGATTCATGCGCGGGTCCTCCCTGCTCAAGAACTTGCTGCGCAAGCTCATGTACGGCACTTGGGGGGCCGCGCCCAGCGATGTCTATAAAAAAATCCATTACCGCCGTATCTGGCTTTCGTCGGTTTTTATCACCGGCGTGGTGGCCATCGCCCCGCTCGTGTTCATGACCGTCGTCAACATACACCAGTATCACAAAACCATCAAAGAAGAAGCCATGCACCCCACCAGCAGGCTCGTGTCCAGCAACAAGCGCGCCCTGGAGCATTCCCTCATCGAACGCAAAAACGCCCTCCAGTTCATCGCCAACGAAAAATCCACGGAACAGCTCGCGGACCCGCTCATTCTGCGTTCCATCATTGACAACCTTAACTCCACCTTCGAGCACTTCGTGGACCTGACCTTCATTGACGAGCGCGGAAATGTCATCAATTATGTTGGCCCCGCGCGCTACGAAAGCAAGCTGCGCGGCGTGAATTATTCGCAGGCGGGCTGGTTTCAGGAAGTGCGCGATGAAGGCGCCCACATCAGCGATGTGTTTCCGGGCTTCCGCGAGACGCCGCACTTTGTGATCGCCGTGCGCCACAGGGACCCGCACGGGGACATGCATGTGCTGCGCGCCACTCTGGACATGGCGTTGCTGACAAGCAAAATACCATCCTTCTCCAAAGACGACGGGACCGACGCGTTCATAATCAACGACCAGGGCGTGCTGCAGACCGCCAGCCGCTTCGGCCGCAAGGCTCTGGAGAAAGCGCCCGTGCCCGTTCCGCCAAAAACGGCGGCCACGGAAGTTCTGGAAAAAACGGATGACTCCGGCCGCGCCTATGTGCTGGGCTACGCCTACATCGAGGACACGCCCTTCATCTTCATCATGACTCGGCCCCTGCCCGAACTCATGCAGAGCTGGTTGTCCCTGCGCGCCACGCTGCTCGGATTCCTGGCGGGCAGCATTGTGGTCATTCTGCTTCTGACCACGACCGTGTCTTCGGTGCTGGTGGGCCGCATCCGCGACGCCGACATGCGCCACGAGATGGCCCTGCACAAGGTGGAATATACCAGCAAGATGGCGTCCATCGGCCGCCTGGCCGCGGGCGTGGCGCACGAAATCAACAACCCTTTGGCCATCATCAACGAGAAGGCCGGCCTGCTCCACGACTTCGTGGACATGACTCCGGAATTCCCGAAAAGGGATAAGTCCCTCAAGCTCATCGAGTCCATCATCGCGTCCGTGGAGCGCGGGTCGGCCATCACGCACCGGCTCCTGGGCTTTGCGCGCCACATTGACGTCAAGATTCAGCCCATAGATCTTCCCGCGCTTATCAACGAGGTGCTCGGATTCCTCGAAAAAGAAGCGCTGTTCCGCAACATCGAGGTGCAGACCTTCATCGCCGACGGCGTGCCCAGCATCATGAGCGACAGGGGCCAGCTCCAGCAGGTGTTTCTGAATCTGATCAACAACGCCTTCGAGGCTCTCAAGAAGGACGGCCGCGTTGGCATTCTCATCGAGAACAAGGGTCCGGACCAAGTGGTGGTGACGATCTCGGACAACGGCCCCGGCATACCAGAAGAAGACCTGGGCCACATCTTCGAGCCGTTTTTCACCACCAAGACCGAGGGCACGGGCCTGGGCCTGGCCATCACATACGGAATCGTGCGCAAGCTGCGCGGAGAAATCGAAGTGGAAAGCCAGGAGGGCATAGGCACCTCGTTTCATGTGGTCCTACCCAGGGTAAGAGGCGAATAGGAGACTGCCATGCCGGAATTGCGAGTGCTGCTCGTGGACGATGAAGAAGAGCTTGTGGGCACCCTGGCCGAGCGCCTGGCCCTGCGCGGCTATGATGTGACTTATCTGCTGGACGGGGCAGAGGCCGTGCGCCGCGCCGCGCAGGAGCCGTTCGATGTGCTGGTGCTGGATGTTATGATGCCCGGCATGAACGGCCTCGAAGTTCTCAAAGAGGTCAAGCGCGCGCGCCCGGAAATACCCGTGATTCTGCTCACCGGCCGCGGCAGCGAACAGGACAGCCAGACCGGTCTCGAACTCGGCGCTTTCGATTACATTATGAAACCCGTAAAAATTGACCGGCTGATCGAAATCATGCTGAAAGCCGTGGGCGCAAATGGCTGACCAAACAGATCGCGAACCCAGAGACGCGGATCAGGCTCTCCGGTTTTTCGGCCGCATGTCGGCCAGCGTATCCCATGAACTCAACAACATCATGACGATCATCCTGGAAAAGTCAGGGCTGATGACGGACCTGGCTTGGGCCATGGAAAACGGCCGCGAACTGAACCCCGAGCGCGTGCGCGAAATCGGAGAGTCCTTCTCTCGCCAAGCCCGGCGCGGCATCGAGCTTCTCAAGCATTTCAACCACTTCGCGCACAGCGTGGACGATCCGGCCGTGACTTTCGAACTCAAGGCCCTTGTAGAGAACATCGCGCGCCTGGCCGAACGCTTCGCGGCCCTCAAGAAACTCGACATGAAGACCGAGCTTGACGAGGCCGGATTGAACATTCATGGCGATCCGTTCGCAATCAGGCATATAATATTCTCGTGTCTGGAAGCAGCCATGGCGCCGCTCGCGCCCGGAGGCGTGATCACCATCTCGGCACGCGGCGCTGGCGGAGACGCCCTGGTTCACATCTCCGCAGCGCCGCCCCCGGAACCCGCGCTGCCGCGCGAAATCGTGGATTCGGCCATTAAGCAGGCGCGGACACAGGGCGCGTTTCTGGATGTGACACACGGCGCCGACGCGGTTGTGATGACGCTGACCATTCCGCGAGGCGCTTGCTGACGCCCCGCTCGAATACCCGGGCGCTGCGCCCGAACCGCTGAAAGGGTGATTCTCATGGCCGGTCAAAAAGTTTTGCTCGTGGACGACGAGGTGGAATTCACCAAAACGCTTTCAGAGCGCATGGAAGCCCGGGGCATTCATGCCCATACCGCGGCCAACGGCGCCGAAGCTCTCGAAAAACTGGACGCGGAAAAATTCGACGCCATCATTCTGGACATGCAGATGCCCGGCATGGACGGCATCGAGACCCTGCGCCGCATGCTCGAGAAAAATCCGGATTTGCAAATCATTCTGCTCACGGGCTACGCCACCGTGGGCAAAAGCGTCGAGGCCATGAAAATCGGCGCCAAGGATTTCCTCGAAAAACCCGCGAACATCGAGGAGCTGGTCGAGAAGATCAAGCTCGCGGGCAACGAGCGCATCGCCCTGGTCGAGAAGCGCGCCGAGGAATCCATCAGGGACATCCTCAAGGGCAAAAGCTGGTAAGAGGTTTTTTCCAATCTCTTACGCGGCGATTCCATGCATTTGCATTCCTCGCCTGCCGTATATATACATTTGTTTATGACTGCATGCGTGAGAACAGCGTACGCGCCGCGTGCACACGCGGCGCTTATGTTTGCGGCGCTGGCGTGCCTGGCTTGCGCGCGCGCCGCAGCCGTGCCTCCGATGGGCGCGGAGCCGCTGCTCACCGCCGCCGCGGTGCGCGATGTGACATGGCTCTCGGATTCAAGCGCTCTGGCGGTAAACACGGACCGCGCACTGGTGCTGGTCGAGGCGCACGGGCCGCGCGTGCTGTCCGGCCCGGACGCAGTTCTGTCTCCCGACGGCAAAAGCATTTTGTTCGCGGACGCGCAGGGCAGACTGCGCGCCATGGACGCCGGGAGCGGCGCCGTCACAGATTTGGGACTATATGGCGCTGCGCCGCGATGGGCGCCCGAAGGACGGCGATTCGCATACATAGCCGACGGCCGCTGCGCGCCCGGCGCGGAGGCGTGGTTCTGCCCGCCCGCGGGCCTGGTGGCCGCGGACATGAGCGCCGGGGAGCTTGTGCCCCTGGCCCAGGGCGCGGGCGCGGACGGCGGCTATGACTGGCTGCCCGGCGCTTCCGGCGTGGTGTACTACAGCCGCGGGGAACTGGGCATCGCCCGCGCGGACGCGGCCACGAATTCGCTGCTCACAAAGGTTGCTCCTTTCCCCTGCCCCGAGAGCAATCCGTGTCCGGCCTCGGTGGCCGTGGCGCGCCATGCGCCCCGCGCCGCTGTGTTTCTTTTCAACGACAGAAACGGGGATCGCGCCTGGGACGCCGGCGACGCCGCGGCCCTGTGGGCGTTCGACACGGACACCGGAGACATCGTGCACACGGAACAGCGCGCCTGGTTTCTGAACCCCGAGGAACTGCGCGCGGGCCTGCGCCCGCGCGGCATCGCCTGGCGGCCGGACGGCGGCGCAATCTGCTTCACCGGCCGCGACGAAACCGGATTCTATCTCATGTTCCACTGGTTCACCGGCGAAGCGCCACCCACCCTGCTGCGCATGCAGGGCCGCCCCGAACTGCCCCGTTGGTCCCCGGACGGCCAGGCCGTGGCTTTCGTGCTGGTGCGGCAGGACTCCAGCTCCGCGACAGGAACCATGTCCGAGCTGCGGTTGTTGCGATTCAGCGATAACGGCGCGCCCGGCGCGGCCCGGTAATCCCCGCCGCACCCTCCCTCCGCGTTTACAAATTTTTCCGCACGGGATAGCATATTAGTGTTTTATGGGACCGCGATGCGGCCCGCACCGGTTTTCCAGGGAGAATGCCATGACCGCACCAGTCAGATATTTTGCGCTCCTGATCCTTGTCGCGCTGGCAGGGCGCGGAACCGCCGCGGCCGCGCCCTGCGCGCATTGCGTGGATTACACGCCGGGCTATATCGTTCTGCCCGCCGCAACCGCGGACAACCAGGGCCTGCTCCTGGCCGCGGGCATGCTCGCGGATGCCATGGGCGAACTCTACGCCACCGCGCCGGCCATTATTCCGGACCGGGATTTCACCATGCCGCACGACGGGCGAGGCGTGGTGGTCGTGGGCGCAGCCAACAAGCTGGTCAAGGATTACGACCTCGGCGTTTATATGGAAAAACGCGCCTTGCCCCCGGAAAGCCACGGCATTGCAACCGTGGACATACCGGGCGGCAGCCCAGCCCTGCTCGTGTACGGTGCGGACATTCGCGGCGAGATGTTCGGCCTCGCTTACCTGGCAGAGCGCCTGCGCCTGGCCCCGCGCCGCGTGCTCGGCATCAAGGAGGTGCGCGAACCGCATTTCCCAATCCGCATCATGAGCGGCGACCCCGTGGAAACCGCGGTGCGGTTCGGCTACAACACTGTGTTCACGCCCCACAGCCACAACAATGTGGCCCTGCTCGAAGACTATGACAAAGATATGTTCTTCCAGCACGACAAGCAGCGCGGCTACCTCATGGAGCGCCGCGCGCAGTTCGCGGACGCCCTGGCGCGGCAGCAGGCGCTGAACATAGACTCCATCTCCAGCGGCGACGAATTCGAATTCCACAAGGCCGTGCTCAAGCGCCCCTGGGCCGCGGAAATGCTCCGCGGCGGCTCCGGGTCCTGGCTCTGTTTCTGCAATCCCAGGCTCTGGGACCTGTACGCGGCCAAGTACAGGGAAATCCTCGGAGGATTCAAGGATCTGGATTACATCATGCTCCGCCTCGGCGAAAACTACGCGGGCGGCGATTACTTCGGCAATGTCCCCGCCACAAAGGAGTTCTGGAAACAATGTCCCGCCTGCATGGGCGAGGGATATGCGGACCGCATCGCGACGCTCATCAACCGCACGCAAAAAATCGTGTCCGGCGATCACAAGCGCATGTACATCCACCGCACTTGGGACACCAACAGCGACACCTTCCACACCAGCCCGGACATGTACCGCGAGATCCTTTCCAAAGTTCAGAGCAAGGAAAATCTGTATTTTTCCGTGAAATACACAAAGACCGACTTCTGGATGTACAACGAATTCAATGAAACCATCGGACAGGACGGCGCGCCGCAGATTGTGGAATTTCAGTGCGCGCGCGAGTACGAGGGCAAGGGCGCATTTCCGAACTACATCGGCGCGCACGCTGCCGGGGGATACCGGCACGCGGCCGCGCGCGGCGCCGCGGGCGCATGGAACTGGCACCACGGCGGCGGCTGGGACGGCCCCTACCCCAAAACCGATCTGTGGAACCAGGCCAACATCTACGCCGCCGCGCACCTGGCCTGGAATCCGGACCTGGACCCCGGAGACCTGGCCCGCGAATGGGGCGCGCTTACCTTCGGCGCCGAGGATGCGGACAAAATCGCAAAACTGCTGGCCATGTCAGCCGAGGCCGTGCGCAAGCTCATTTATTTCGAGGCATACGCACAGGCCAAGGGCGACCCCTGGATGCCCAACGAAAACTGGGTGCGCGACGATGTCATCAAAGGCAGCGGCCCCCTGCGCAGAATCTACACGGCCGCCTCGGCGAGCGTGGATCACATGGTGCGTGAAAAGGAAGACGCCGTGTTGCTGATCCAGGACATGCTCGGCATCGCCAATGATTTGTCCGCGCCCGCGGATCTGCGCCAGTCCGCAATCCAGTCCGTGGAGTACGAACTGGCCCTGGCGCGGGTTCTGCGCAGCTATGCGGCCGCATATCTATACTACTGCCGCTGGAAGGAAAGCGGCGCCGAAACGGACCGCGCTAAAGCCTTTGCATACGCAAACCAGTGGGAACGCGACTGGGACACTTATACGCGCGCCATTCCCGGACTCAAATGGAGCGCGACTTTGTACCGCGACGACGGCATGGTGGAAACCATGCGCGAAGTTCTCGCGGATTTGCAGCCGCACCGCTGACGGCTCCCGTTTTAATTCGCAAAATCAGGAAATATTGCGGAACAGCGACGACGCCAGGGTGATCTGGTTTGCGCCGCGCGCCGCGCTGCGGTGCAGCGCCGCCGTGGCCGCGCTGATCAATCCGGCCATGTCGTCCGCGTCGGACGGGAATCCGGCCACCCCGATGCTGATGTTGAAGTGGAAGCTGTGTTCGGTTCCGAACTGCAGGGCCGTGATTTTGTCCCGAAGGCGCACCGCGGGCACCACGGACTTGCGCGGCTCGGTGTCCGGAAGCAGAAACGCAAACCCGTTGTTCTGGAACCGCGCCACCAGGTCCGTGTCGCGCATGGCTTTGATCACCTGCCGCGCGATGCGCCCCAGCGCCAAGTCCCTTTCGGCCACTCCGAACTTTTTCTCGTAAACCTCCAGATCGTCCACCGTGAGAATGCACAGGCTGAAGATGTACTTCTGCCGCAACCCGCGCTTGACTTCCTTGTCAATGCGGTCCCGGAAATAGCGGAAGTTGTTCAGCCCGGTGACTTCGTCCACCACCGAGCTTTTTTCGTATTTGTTCTCGATGGCGGACAGGGCGCGCTCGAGATAGCGTTCGCGTTCCTGCAGCGCCGTGAGGCGCAGGCGCAGAGACTGGATGTTCTGCCCGGCCATAGCGAAATATGCGGGCCACAGCACGGCGAACCCATACGCAAACCAGAAGGCCACGGAATAGAATCCCGGGCGGCCGGACAGGTGTTCCAGGTACCAGTGGAAAAGCATGAGCGCCACGGCGCTGAACAGGGCCACGGCGCGGCCCGAGAACAGGGCCATGGCCGCAGTCTGCGGCAGCAGCAGAAACGCCACAGGGCTGGCGTTGCCCCCGTTATGCCAGGCAATCCAGCCCAGCAGCGCAATGTCCGCGCATTGTGCGATGAACGAAAGTCCGCGCCCGAACAAGCTCAACAGCGCCGCCGACGAAAGCGCGGCCCACACAATGCCATAAATGGCCAGGGACATGGCTTCCCCTGGCGCCGCAAGCCACCCCGCGCCCACAGCCACGGCCACGCACGCCAGCATGATCCCGCGCAATGTTATATACATGATTTCTTCATTGCTGCGTTGGCCCATGGCGGCACATCCTGATATGTTTTCGGAACAGTTCTGTGATGAGTATACCCGATCCGCGCCATGACAGGCAATCCATGCAAATCAAAGTTTTTATGAGCCTTGGCGCAGACAAGAATTCTCGGCCGTGGCACTTTTCCCCCGCGGTTGTGTTTAGTATGTCAAGAGAACCGATCTATGCTGCAACTCCGGCAACGCGCCGGATACCGGGGGAGGCTATCATGAAAACTGAACGCATGCTCAAAAAAATCATGGCGGCGTCGGGCGCGCTCCTTGCCCTGGACGCGCTCTGGCTCGGCGTCGTGATGAAGGATTATTACCGGGAAAAGCTCGCCGGACTGGCGCGCGGCGACGGCGGCGCCATCGAGCCGGACTGGACTGCCGCGGCTCTGGTTTATGTGCTTCTGATCACTGGGATTCTGGCTTTTGCGGCGCGCGGCGACGGCGGTCCCGCAGCAGGGCGCGTTGGACGCGCGGCTGCGCGGGGCGCGCTGTTCGGACTGGTTTCCTATGGCATTTACGATCTTACGAACATGGCCACGCTCAAGGGCTGGACTTGGTCCCTGTCCGCCACGGACATGGCCTGGGGCGCATTCCTGTGCGCCGTGTCAGCCGCCGCAGCCGCCGCGGCCGCAAAATAAATTCCGGAGGGAATCCCATGAAGCTGAACTATATCGTGATTCCGTTGATTGCTGCGGGCGTGTCCGCCGTGGGGGGAAGTTTCACATCATCGGGCATGGACTGGTACCGCACCATCAACCTGCCGCCGTGGACGCCCCCCGGATCGATCATCGGCGTGATCTGGACCGTGATCTACATCCTCACCGCGGCATCCGCCATCATCGTGTGGAACACATGGCCCAGGCCGGCCGCGTTCCGCGCGATCATCGCCCTGTTCGCGGTCAATGCGTTTCTGAACGCGACATGGAGCTTCGTTTTCTTCGCCCGTGGCATGATCTCTGCGGCTTTCGTCCACGCGCTGGCGCTCGAAGCCACGGTCATCGCCCTGTTGCTTCTGATCCGGCCCATATCAAAAACTGCGGCCCTGCTCCTCGCGCCCTATGCCGCTTGGACCGCATTCGCTTCCTTCCTCACCCTCACCATAGCGCGCCTGAATGCCGCGTAAATACTGCCGCCGATTTGTAAACCGCGGACTTCCGCGGCCGTTGCTTCGCGCATGTAAAGAGCCGCCCCCTTCATGGAAGCGGCTCTTGTGGTGTCGCTCATGTAAACGCGCTTGCGTGAACGCCTGGCGCGCATCCGGGCCGGTCAGCCGCCGCGCGAGTAGGTCAGATCCACGATGTCCTCGCTCACGCATTCGGACAGGTCCTTCGCGCTTGCCGGGCACATGAAGATATTGCCGTGGCTGTCTTTGCGCCAGTTGATGCTCTCTTTGCGGCCGTTGAACTCATACACTTCGTCGTGGCTTTTCATCATGGTCGTGCACCTCTTTCGTCGAATTGGTTTATGGTGTGTTTCGGACTGTTCGCAACCTCGTCAGTTCATCGAACTGTACCAGTATAACCCCGCACTTCAAAGCAGGGTTTCCGGGTTCGAGGAAAAAATTGCGGGATTTTCCGGCAGGTCACATTTTGGAATAGATGGAGTCGGGCAGATGCCGCAGGACGGTTGCCACGAGCCGCCACTTGGGGGGGATGTAAGCGATGGATTTGCCGCGCTCGATGGCGTCGGCGATGTGGCGCGCGGCCACGGGCGCGGGCGTGAGCCAGAACATGCCCTTCTGCCCCTTTGTAAGGGGCGTATCCACAAACCCCGGCCGCAGGTCCGTAACGCTGATGGGCAGTTTGCGCTGGCGCGCGTTCAGGCGCAGGCATTCCAGATAATTGCTCACAAACGCTTTTGTGGCGGGATAGGCCGGGTTGCCGGGGATGCCGCGCAGCGCGGCCACGGACGACAGACCCGCGAGCCGCCCGCGCCCCTGCCCCACAAAGTGCCGGAACGCCACCCCGGCCATGGCCGCAAACCCGGTCACATTCAAATCAATGGTGGCCTTCTCCGGCGCCCACGCCAGATCCCGGTTCGGCAGGCCCGTGCCCGCGTTGATCACCGCCGTGTGCATGCCGCCCATGTCCTCGATCAGCGACTCAAACGCGGCCATGGCCTCGTCCGTCCGCGTGATGTCCATGACCTTGACGAACGCCGGCCCGGGCAGCTCCGCGCGCAGCGCTTCGAGCCGGTCCCCGCTGCGCGCGGCCAAACCCACGGCGTAACCCCGGGCGCTGAACTCCCGCGCCAGCTCCGCGCCGATCCCCTGGCTGGCTCCGATAATGATAGCCTGCGGTTTGTTTTCGCTCATGCGCAGATTATACCCCACAGACCCGGGATTAACGGAGAGCGGGAGAGAATTTGCACGACAGGCAGGATGCGCATGAGATGAATAGCGGAGATGAAAAGCAATTCATTCCAGAAACAGAATCGGCGGGGATCCCGCTCAAGCATTCAGCATTGCTGCTTTAATTTATCAAAAAGAGCGGCGCAGCCGCGCCATCCTGCCTATCTTGCCCATCCTGCCAAAATCTCTCGCCCCTCCGCTCCGGAGCAATCATTCCCGCCCCGTGCCGTGCAAATCGCTATAATGTGTTCGGTATGATACACTTGCGCGACATCACATTCGGTTATGGCGGCCGGGAACTCATGTCCGGGCTGTGCCTGCACATCAAGCCCCAGGACCGCATCGGGCTTGTGGGTCCGAACGGCGCGGGCAAAACCACACTGCTGCGCATCATCCTGGGCGACATCCGCGATTTCTCCGGAACCGTGTCCCGGCGCAAGGGCGTGACCGTGGCGCTCCTGCCACAGGAGGGCATCTACGACTCCGGACGCACGGTCATGGAAGCGGCCCTCGAAACCTTCGCCCCGCTCCTGGCGCTGGAACGGGAAATCGAAGATTTGAACACCACCGCCGCCGAGGAACAGGATGCGGCGCGGCGCGACGAACTGCTGGAGCGCCAGGGCGCTGCGCGCCTCGATTTCGAGTCCCGCGGCGGGTTCACCTTCCGCGCGCGCACGGCACAGGTGCTCACGGGCCTCGGGTTCAGCGAAGCGGACCTGCGGCGCGACATGGGCACATTCAGCGGCGGATGGCAGATGCGCGTGGCCCTGGCACGCCTCCTGCTGCAGGAACCCGATGTCCTGCTTTTGGACGAACCCACCAACCACCTGGACCTGCCGGCGCTCCTGTGGCTCGAGGAGTTTCTCCAGACCTACCCCGGCGCCGTGCTCGTCATTAGCCACGACCGCGCGTTCCTGGACCGCGCCGTGCGCCGCATCGCGGAACTGTCCCAGAAACAGCTCGCCCTGTACACCGGCGGGTATTCTGACTACGAGGTCGAGAAACAGAAGCGGCTCGAAATCCTCGCCAACCGTATCGAGAACCAGGAGCGCGAGATCCGCCAGACCGAGCGCTTCATCGAGCGCTTTCGCTATAAAGCAACCAAGGCGCGCCAGGTGCAGTCCCGCATCAAGGCCCTCGAAAAAATGGAGCGCCTGGAAATGCCGGACCAGGAGCGCACCCTGAATTTTTCGTTCCAGGTGCAGAAACCCAGCGGCAAGGAAGTGATCCGGCTTTCGGGCGTAAACAAATCCTACGGGGACAACCGCGTGCTGCGGGATGTGAAGCTGGCCCTGAACCGCGGCGACCGCATGGCCATCATCGGCGCCAACGGCCTGGGCAAAACCACCCTCATGCGCGTGCTGGCCGGCCGCACGGACTTCACCGGCGAACGCAAGGCCGGCCACAACACCGAGATCGGCTACTTCTCGCAGGACCAGTTCGAGCTGCTGAACCCGGACCGCACCGTTCTGGAGGAAGCCGCATCCGGCGGCGCGGCCGCGGGCACGGCCCTGCGCTCACTGCTCGGCGTGTTCCTGTTCAGCGGAGACGATGTGGACAAACCCGTGCGCGTGTTGAGCGGCGGCGAGAAAAGCCGCCTGCTGTTCGCCCGCATGATGGCCAGCCCCGCCAACTTCCTCATCCTCGACGAACCGACCAACCACCTCGACCCGCCCAGCCAGGCCATGCTCGCCCGCGTGCTCAACTCCTACAACGGCACCCTCTGCATCGTGTCCCACAACCGGTGGTTCATCAACCAGGTGGCCAACCGCATCGTGGAAATGACCCCCGAAGGCCTCGATGAATACCTGGGCGATTACGACGACTACAAATACCAGAAGAAGATGCGCGAACAGGCCGCGCAGCAGAACCGCGGCCCCGAAGCGGACGCCGATGAGCCGCCCGCGCCCTCACTCTCGGACCGCCGCGCACAGCGCCAGGAGCGCGCCCGTTTCGTGCAGGAACGCTCCCGCGCCCTCACCCCCATCCGCAACGCCATCGCCGGCGCCGAATCCCGCATTGACCAACTCGAAACCCGCATCGCGGAAATCGAGTCCCAGCTCGCCGACCCCGCCAGCTACAACGACACCAGGCTCATGAAATCCCTGCCCGCGGAACTCAAGCAGCGCCAGGCCGAACTCGAACAGGCCCTCCGGCAATGGGAAGAAGCCAGCGAGCAACTCGCGCTCAAGGAAAAGGAATTCGAGTGACCGCGCGCGCTTGCGCGCGGATCTCTAAAATGCCGACGCATTGCATTTCCCTTGCCAAAAACATTCACAGACACTGAAATCTGCTTGAACGGCGCAAGCGCAGCAAAATACAGGGACTGGGAACGCGGCGTTTTTCCGCGTGCCTGTCCCTGTTTTTGCGGCCACGGGCAAGCCTCTTGTGGGACTGAACAAATCGTCTCTATAAAGAAAGACGCCCTCCTGGGAGGGCAGTCGGGGATGCCTGGCAAGCCAGACAGCGCCCGCGAGCGAAAGCTCTTGCTGTGAGTTGCAGGGCAATCGTCGCTCAGGTACAATTGCTTTATAGTAACAGACCAAACAGCAACTGTCAAGGGGGCGTCTCATGAAAACTGAATACCAGAAATCCGGTTCCGTATTGGGCCTGGACATCGGGCCAACCTCCGTCGGCTGGGCGTTGATTGAAGAGAACGAACAGCAGCCATGCAGACTGATTGACATGGGGGTTCGCATCTTCGAGGCGGGCGTGGAAGGCGACATCGAATCCGGGCGCGACGAATCCCGCGCCGCAAAGCGCCGTATGGCGCGCCTGCACCGCCGCCAGCTCGAACGCGCTTCGCGCAGGCTCAAAGTCCTTGCCGAGGAATTGCAGCGCCGCAGCCTGCTCCCTCCGGGCGATGTGTCCACTCCCGACGCCAGAAAACGATTTTTCGATGAACTGGACAAACTGCTCGCCCAGGGCCTCGACAACCCCGCGCTGCTGCCTTTCATCCTGCGCGCACGCGCGCTCCATGAACGACTCGATCCGCACGAAACCGGACGCGCGCTCTATCACCTCGCGCACAAGCGGGGCTTCCTTTCCAACAGAAAATCACAGCCCAAAGAAGATGAAGAACTCAACACCATCGCCCAGGCCGTGGGCCAACTGCGCCAGGCCATGCAGGAAACCGGCGCGCAAACGCCGGGCGAACACTTCGCGGCCCTTTTGCGGAACAACGGCCGCGTGCGCGGCCACCACACTTTCCGCAACATGAACGCGCAGGAATTCGATCTGATCTGGGACACGCAGCGCGCGTTCCACCCGGATGTCCTATCGGACGAAGCGCGCAAATCCATCGGCAAAAAAATCTTCTTTCAGAGGCCCCTCAAAAGCAACAAGGGGCTGACCGGCCGCTGCGAACTCGAAGGCGCGCGCCGCGCGCCCCTGGCTCTGCTCGTATCGCAGCGCTTCCGCATGCTTCAGAAAGTCAACGACCTGCGCCTGGTCTCTCCCGACGGACTGCAGCGGGAACTCACGGCGAGCGAACGCGCTGAACTGCTGCGCCACCTGGAATTGCAGCAGAACATGAAGTTCACGGCTATCCGCAAGAAATTGAAACTTCAGGGCAAGTTCAATTTCGAAATCGGCGGCGAGGAAAGCCTGCCCGGAAACCGCACCGCCGCGCGCATGGCCTCGGTGTTCGGCCAACAGAGATGGCAGTCCATGACCCCCGGAGAGCAGGATCTGGCCGTGCAGCATGTGCGCTCCATCCGCAAACCCGAGGCCCTTGAGCGCGCCGCCGCGGATTACTGGAAACTCGACCCCAATGCCGCGCGGGACTTCGCGAAAATTCCGCTCGAAGAAGGCCATGTCATGCTGTCGCAGAAAGCCATGGTCAAGCTGCTGCCTCTCATGGAGCGCGGCATGCCCTTTGCCACGGCCAGAAAAGAACTCTACGGCGCCGCGCCGCCGCCCCGCGCCTATGACAAGCTCCCGCCCGTTCACTCGCCGGAAATGCCCGCCGTCACCAACCCCGCGGTGCGCCGCGCGCTCACCGAAATGCGCAAGGTGGTCAACGCCGTCACCGCCAAATACGGCAAGCCCGGCCTGATCCGCATCGAACTCGCCCGCGACATGAAACGGCCACGCAAAGCCCGGCAGCAGATCTCCAAGCGCATTCGCGCCAACAAGAACAAGCGCGACGCCGCCAGACAGCAACTGCTCAAAGAGGCCTCGGGAGCGCTCGGCAGCGCGTGGGAACCAAAACGGTCAGACATCGAAAAATGGCTCCTGCGCGACGAATGCGGCGGCATCTGCCCCTACACCGGAAAACCCATCAGCTTCCACTCCCTTTTCGTGGAACCCGAGTTCGACATCGAGCACATCATCCCCTTCAGCCGGTCCCTCGACAACTCGTTTCTGAACAAAACCCTGTGCTGCGCCACCGAGAACCGCATCAAAAGCAAGCGCACACCCTGGGAAGCCTACGGCGGAACGGCTCGCTGGGATGAAATCATCGGCCGCGTGAGAAAATTCACCGGCGACGCGAATGTCGCCAAACTGCAACGGTTCCAGATCCGCGACGCGGACAAGGAAATTGACGGCTTCGCGTCCCGCGAACTCAACGACACCCGTTACATCTCGCGCCTTGCGGTGCAGTACGCGGGCCTGCTCTACGGCGCGGGCGCCGATGGCGTGGACCCCTCCGGCCGCCGCCGCGTGCAGGCGGCCCGGGGCCAGATCACCGCGCACCTGCGCGATGTGTATGAACTCAATTCCTTGCTCGGAGACGGCGGCGAAAAATACCGCGGCGACCACCGCCACCACGCCGTGGACGCCCTGTGCGTGGCCCTCACCACCCCGCGCGCCGTCAAACAGTTGAGCGACGCCGCCGCCGCGGGCGAGGACCGCCGCCGCGCCTGGTACGACACCCGCCTCATCACAGACCCCTGGCCCGGATTCCTCGACGACGCGCGCAACGCCGTCAACGCCATCGTGGTTTCACACTGTCCCAGCCGCAAGGTCAACAGCGCCATGCACGACGAAACCGTGTACAGCAAACCTCACGCCGATCCCATGGGCAGGGCATGCGTGCATGTGCGCAAACCCCTGGCCGCGCTCACGGATAAAATGGTGGACAACATCGTGGACGATCGCGTGCGCGAAAAAGTCCGGCAGGCGCTCAATGGCCGCGCACCCAAAGACGCTTTCAAGGACAGCGCCTCACTCCCGTTTTTTGAAACCCGCGACCACAGACGCATCCCCATAAAAACCGCGCGCATCCGCGTGTACCAGTCCGTGAATTCCCTGGGCCGGAACGCCGCCGCGCGCAATGTTGTGCCCGGCTCCAACCACCATGTCGAAATCTTCGCCGTGGAGCAGGAAAAGGGCGGCGTGAAGTGGGAAGGCCGCATGGTCACCACCATCGAGGCCATGGCCCGCCTGCACCCCAAAAGCAGAATCCCCGTGGTAAACCGCGCGCACGAGAACGGAGGCAAATTCCTGTTCTCCCTGTCGCCCGGCGACACAGTGCGCGTGACCCTGGACGGCGAGCAAAAGCTGTTACGATTAAGAACCATTTCGAAAAACAATCAGGGACGATTGAGACTTGATGCCGTTTGCATCCGCGAGGCAAGAAAGAAGGCGGAAATTATGCAAGACAAAAAATGGATAATTTTCCCGACCTTACACGCATTGGCGGACATGCAATTTCAAAAAGTCACCGTAACGCCTCTGGGCGAGGTGTTTCCCTGCAATGACTGACCGGGTGCTGGATATTTCCGAAACCGCGGCGCGCCTGCACGCGCGCGGCAGCCTGCTCGCCATCGCCAGAATGGACGCGCCCGAAAAACCGCCGGTGCGCGGCGCGCGGCGGCACGATCCGGATCTGGGCGAACCCGCCGAATTCACCATCCCGTTCGCCGAGATCGCCGCAGTCGTGGCCGCGCACCCGCAGGTCTCTTTCTCGCGCGCAGCCGTGGCAGGCCTGGCGCACGCAGGCGGCATTCTGGTGGTTTGCGACGACAAGTTTCAGCCCGCGGCCATGTTCCTGCCCCTCACAGGACACCACCTGCAATCCGAACGCTTCCGCATCCAGGCCCAGGCGCCAAAACCCCTGCAAAAACAGATCTGGAAACAGATCGTGTGCGCCAAAATCACGGCGCAGGCGCGCGCGCTCGAAAGCGAGTGCGGCAGCAAAGGCAATCTGGCGCGCCTGTGCGAGCGCGTGAAATCCGGCGACCCCGAGAACATCGAGGGACAGGCCGCGCGAATCTACTGGCGCAGGATTTTCCATGACGAGGCGTTCGTGCGCGACCCGGACGGCGAACCGCCCAACAACCTGCTCAACTACGGCTACGCCGTGCTGCGCGCCGTGACCGCGCGCGCCATCTGCGCCGCGGGCCTGCACCCGGCGCTGGGCGTGCATCACCACAACCGCTACGACCCGTTCTGTCTGGCGTCCGACCTCATGGAACCCCTGCGCCCGCTTGTGGACCGCGCCGTGTGCGCCCTGGTCCGCGAGCGCGGCCTGAACATTGAACTGGATCGGGAAACCCGCGGCCTCATGATCGCCGCGCTCACGCAGAAACTTGATTTCAACGGCGAGCGGCGCTCCGTGTTCGACATTCTCAACCGCATGGCGGCCAGCCTGTTCCAGGCTTTCGAGTCCAACAAGCCCGCCATCGCGCTGCCGGATTTTTAGCGCCTGCGCCGCTTGTTTACAACGCGAGTCATTCCGGCCGGAGCGCCGGAATCCAGGGGGGCGGGGCGGGATGCATGGGTTGTTGAAAAAGTCCGGCGGCCGTAAAAAACGGGTACAGGCACGCGGAAAACCGCCGCGTTCCCAGTCCCCATTTTTTACTGCGTTCGCGCCTTTCGAGGGAGCGCACCGGAGGTAGGGGCCGCCCATGATGCGCAGACCCGTGGCCTCGGGATACAAAACCATGTGGCTCTTCGCCATGTTCGATCTGCCTGTGGACACAAAGGAAGCCAAGCGCGAATATGTGCGCTTCCGGTCCATGCTTCTGGACGAGGGGTTCACCATGATGCAGTTTTCCGTGTACTCGCGATTCTGCGCAAGCGAGGAACTCTCGAAGAAATACATAAAGAAAATCAAGTCCGCGCTCCCGCCCCAAGGCGAGGTGCGAATCCTCTCAATCACGGACAGGCAGTTCGGGAAAATGCAGGTTTTCTACGGCAAAAAACGCGCGGAAACCGAAAAGCCTCCCGAGCAGATGATGCTTTTTTAGCCAAAAAAATTCGAAAAAGCCCCCTTTTGAGGGGGCTTTTTCAACATACATTGTACCTGAGCGACGATTCCCCGCAAACCACAGTTTGTTGCTTTGGCGTTTGGCATTTTTACCAATTGTACCTGAGCGACGATTCCCCGCAAACCACAGTCAAATCTCCCGTCACGGTGCCGCCAGCCAAAATTGTACCTGAGCGACGATTCCCCGCAAACCACAGTTGTTCCGTGTCGATGCGCACGGCCTTGAGATTGTACCTGAGCGACGATTCCCCGCAAACCACAGTATCGTTCCATCTCCCCAGATTAGATTAGATATTGTACCTGAGCGACGATTCCCCGCAAACCACAGTGAAAAGGTGAGAGGCTTGAAAAGGCTTCCAATTGTACCTGAGCGACGATTCCCCGCAAACCACAGTGAGCGCGCCTTTAGGTAATTATTCCACGCGATTGTACCTGAGCGACGATTCCCCGCAAACCACAGTTTTGGCGTAGATCGCCACAAATTTAGCTATAATTGTACCTGAGCGACGATTCCCCGCAAACCACAGTCCTGTGACGCATTTTTAAGCGCTGACTGTAATTGTACCTGAGCGACGATTCCCCGCAAACCACAGTATGCATGTCCCAATACGGGCAGGCAGGGTGATTGTACCTGAGCGACGATTCCCCGCAAACCACAGTCCTGATCGGCTAGATCTGATCCATGTTTCAATTGTACCTGAGCGACGATTCCCCGCAAACCACAGTTCGTTGTTCTCCCTATATTAGGATCGTTTGATTGTACCTGAGCGACGATTCCCCGCAAACCACAGTAGATCACCGAGCACGACGGGTTCCGGCTGGATTGTACCTGAGCGACGATTCCCCGCAAACCACAGTACAATGTCTGCGCGCTCGTGGTGATCTATCATTGTACCTGAGCGACGATTCCCCGCAAACCACAGTCGTCGAGCCGTACTGCATAGCTTGCGTCTTATTGTACCTGAGCGACGATTCCCCGCAAACCACAGTTAATTAAAAATCTAGCGCGCGGATCCAATTATTGTACCTGAGCGACGATTCCCCGCAAACCACAGTCTTTCCCAACCGTGGCCGTTCCGGCATCCGATTGTACCTGAGCGACGATTCCCCGCAAACCACAGTTGAACATCAAGTCGTAGTACCGGGCGCGGAATTGTACCTGAGCGACGATTCCCCGCAAACCACAGTCCGAGCGGTCAGCATAGGCCTGCGCGGAGATTGTACCTGAGCGACGATTCCCCGCAAACCACAGTAACAGCGGTGAGTTGGAGCTGTTCATGTCGATTGTACCTGAGCGACGATTCCCCGCAAACCACAGTAAGGCCGGGATGCGATACGATGTTGACCCGATTGTACCTGAGCGACGATTCCCCGCAAACCACAGTACCTTCGGAAGTTCGCCTTCGAGATTTCAAATTGTACCTGAGCGACGATTCCCCGCAAACCACAGTTATTTCATTAACCTTGATTGCCATGTATGGATTGT
>Ga0101944_10002490_pt1 | contig 29562 bp, 22 predicted proteins | sample DewCreD2012metaG_FD_75245 | JGI IMG/M metagenome (GOLD analysis project Ga0101944, IMG submission 75245) | Hot spring sediment bacterial and archeal communities from British Columbia, Canada, to study Microbial Dark Matter (Phase II) - Dewar... ... | reverse complement strand
TAAATTAAATTATGAAAATAAAAACAAAAGAAAGTGGTGAGATCTCAATTATTGAACTAAAAGGGAATGTGCTGGGTGGTCCGGATGCAACTGCTTTGAACGATCTTGTTCATAAATTAGTAGATAACAAAAGAAAAAAAATTATTGTTGATATCTCCGGTGTACAGACGATGAATAGTTCTGGATTGAGCATGCTCATCGGCGCTCTTACAACTATAAGGAATGCCGGTGGAGACATGAAAATTTCGGGACCATCAAAAAAAATAGAGAGCCTGCTTGTAATTACCAAATTAACAAAAGTTTTTGAAATTTACCCCACGCTTCGTAAAGCGATTGGCAGTTTTACATAATCAATAATGAAGGGCCAGATTCAGACAACTCCGATTGCGCAAAAAAGCATCGGAGTTTTTTATTAAATAAAAAATTTATGCCAGTACAAATAATAGTTGGTGCCCAATGGGGCGATGAAGGCAAAGGCAAGATCGTCGATCACCTCAGCGAAAAAGTTGATATTGTTGCAAGATATCAAGGTGGTGCAAACGCAGGACATACGATTGTAATCGGCGATAAACAGCACGTTCTTCACTTAATACCTGCAGGAATTTTTCACCCGCATGTAAAATGCGTTATTGGCAATGGCGTAGTACTGGACCCCATAGCATTACTCGATGAGATTAAACAGTTACAGGAACTTAATGTCGATATTAAAGGTCGACTCCTCATCAGTCATAATGCTCACCTTATCATGCCCTATCACAAATTACTTGACACAATCCGTGAACAAACCAGCGAAAAAATCGGCACAACCGGACGCGGAATTGGTCCTGCTTATATAGATAAGTTTATGAGAGTCGGGATAAAAATTGTTGACCTTTTAGATAGAGACACTTTTATATCTAAACTAAAAAGAAACATTGATGAAAAAAATCAGATACTTAAAAATGTTTATGGTAATCCAGAAATTGATATTGATGCCACTGTAGCACAATATGAGGAATTCGATAAGCAAATAGATGAATACATAACTGATACAGCGCTCTATCTTAACAATGCACTAAAAGACGGAAAGAAAATTTTAGCTGAGGGAGCACAAGGAGCATTACTCGATGTTGACCATGGAACATATCCGTTTGTGACTTCCTCCAATCCCACAAGCGGAGGAGCATGCACAGGGCTTGGTATTCCACCTACTTCCATAGAGTCTATACTGGGCGTGGTAAAAGCATACACAACCCGTGTTGGTAATGGCCCATTTCCAACTGAGGAAACATCGGAAATCGGAGAAAAACTGCGTCAAAATGGAGGCGAATTTGGTGCAACAACAGGTCGACCGCGACGATGCGGTTGGTTTGATGCTGTAAGCGTCCGGTATTCAACGATGATAAACGGTATTGAAGAAATTGCAATTACCAAACTCGATGTTCTTGATGATTTTGATAAAATTAAAATTTGTATCGGTTACCAGAAAAACGGGAAACTCTTGAAATCTTTTCCAACCGACGTGCAAACCCTGGAAAAAATTGTTCCTGTTTACGAAACATTCGATGGCTGGAAAACAAAAATTTCAGGAATTACTTCATATAATTCTCTCCCGATAAAAGCCCGAACATATATAGAAGCAATAAGTTCATTCACGAGAACAAAAGTCCGTATGATTTCAGTCGGCGCACGCCGCGATCAGACGATAATTATTCCGTGATTCAAGATGGCCGTCCCAAAATCAGCAAATATAAAATTATTTTTACTTTTAATTGCCGTACTGATAGTTGTTATTATTCTTTTATATACACAATTCATAATTAGCGAATTACTTCAGAAGGAAAGAAAAGTAGCAGATCTGTATGCAAAATCACTTGAATTTATTGTATCCATGCCGGCAGATCAATCAGACTATAGTTTTATTTTTAACGAAGTAATTCAATCCATAGATTTCCCGATGGTGCTTTCAGACGATAAAAATGAACCACTAAGGGAATACTGGTTAAACTCGAGAAATGTAAATCTCGATTCGACCTTACCTGTAGATCAGCAGAGAGAATTCCTGGTTAAAACAATTAAAACTCTTGACGAACAAAATACACCTATAAAAGTTCTCTTAAAGACCTCACCATCAGATTCACTTGTACAACTTCTGCATTATGGAGAATCAAAATTAATCACAAAATTACGGTGGCTTCCGTTTATTGAAATTGCAGTCGCTGCTATGTTCATTTTAATCGGATATATCAGTTTCAGTTATATTAAACGGGTTGAACAAAGTAATATCTGGGTTGGCATGGCAAAAGAAACGGCTCACCAGCTGGGAACACCACTCTCAAGCTTGATGGGATGGCTTGAAATGATGAAAGAGCACGCCACAGATGATCCAAAGCAACTTGCAACTATTGCTGAAATGGAACGTGACCTCCACCGACTGGAAAAAGTAACAGAAAGATTTTCTAAAATCGGCTCAAAACCGAATCTGAAAGATGAAAACCTGAATGAGGTAATTGATTCCGTGATACATTATTTAAGTCAACGCCTCCCCTCTCGGTTCGGACATGGCAAACACATTGAAATCAGGATAGAAACCGCTGAGCAAATACATGCAAAAATAAATAGAGAATTGTTTGAATGGGTAATTGAAAATCTTATTAAAAATGCTGTTGACGCAATGGAAAATTCAGAAGGATTAATAACATTCTCTTTATTTAGCAGGGGTAATAATGTAATAATCGATGTAAAAGATACCGGAAAAGGAATCGATTTAAAATATAAAAAGGATATATTCCGCCCTGGCTTTAGCACAAAAAAACGGGGATGGGGGCTCGGTCTAAGTTTATCAAAAAGAATTATCGAGAGTTACCACCGCGGTAAGTTTTTCATAAAAGAAACAAAATTGGGTAAGGGAACCACATTCAGAATTAAATTAAAAACCTGATTTCACTTCAAACACAAGATCTTCGTCATATATTTCCCATATCCCCTTCGCGATTTCCTCTTTGCCTTTCAATAATATCCAGGAAGCATCATAAGGTAAAAGTTTTGCTGGAACATCGAAACCAAACGGTGCAATCCATATAAGAAGTCCATTTTCAAGATAAGGATTATCAATTACCTGAATAAAAGTAAGTGAAACATCAGATACCTCTTCACCATTAATGATTAAAGAATCACCTTGAAATTTGAACGGGAATTTACCCTGATTTGACTCCACAAGTTGATTCTGTACTGGTGTTCCATATAAAAAAACATAACTCCGTTGCAGGTCGGATAGTGTTGCCGATGTATCTGTAATAATCCTTATCACCCAGCCGGCCAGAGTCATCTCTACGGAATCTCGTTCGGCAAATTTTCGGAGGCTATCATAATTATTTTTTGTTCCAATGATCATTGTACCGCTTGATGGTTCTCTCAAATCAGATAACTTAGGAGGCAATTTCCTGAACTTAAGAATATTATTTAATGGATCTAAAATTATCCGTTGCGGTTTTTCATACATTTCAATTCGAAAAGGGGTATCATTATTGTACCGACCTTCGATATCAGTTCCTATGAAGACAGTATCTTCTTTGTAACTATTTTTACCCTCTGCTCTAACTGTTGCAAAAGTCGAAAATTTCTCATATCCAAGCAATCTAACTCTTCCTTCACAAATCCAGATATTGCCATTCAGTTTTAACTTTACATTATAAATTTTCAACCGCGGAATGTTCGTTCGATTTAACCACTGGTCAAAGAACCAATCAAGTTTTTTCCCTGCGAGGGATTCTGCAATGGTAATAAAATCGTAAATATTGGTTTTTTTCTCATAAAACTTTTGAGCATATAATTTATAAAGCATTTCTGCTTTTCTCTCATCTATTATATCCTGAAGCATGTGATGAATATAGGCTCCCTTTAAATAGTGCGTCTGCGAATACCTCATGTCTTTTTTTTGTCGGAGCGGTGTATCCTCTCCACGTAAAATTTTCAGAAGTAACGGACGGAGCAATGGATGGTTACCCAGGGAATCCCTTCCCGATTCCTGTCCTGAAAATTTATTATACCATCGTGCAGAATGTTCACATAAGCCCTCGGACAGGAATGGCAAATCTTCATCATATAGAAAGACAGTCAGTGGCCACCATTGATGTGCTATTTCATGAGCAAGGATTGATTCAACACGATTAAATTTATCCTCCGTTGTAAAAGCAAACTTTTTGACCATTACGAATCCTGGAGAAGCAATTGCCAGAACAGAATTTCCGGCAACCCAGTTATCCACTTCAACAACTGTAAAATTTTTAAAGCGGTATGGGACAAATTTTTCACCAAAATATTGTATCACATTGCCGGAAAGTTTGGCAATTTGACTTGAAAATACTGAGTCATCTGCAAAAAGTAGAGTAGTAAACAGTATACCTTTATTTTCGTGTTGAAAACGACTATATTCAGCCGCACAGACCCAACCAAGCATGGGTATAGGTTTGTCACACTGCCATATACTGATATGGTTATTTTGATCCACCGTATCATAAACCATTTCACCGGGTCCGACCGATTCCCAATTTGATGGAATTACCAGAGTAACCCTTACAAATTTATAATTAATTATTGTTGATGGAATAATTTCCTCAAGTCTTATAATTGCTTGATTTCTGGCAATTCTTGAAAATTCAGTCCCTTCACCCAATTCACCAGCACATTCAAAAATTATTTCGTTTTCTTCTTTGGAGAAATTATCTTTTACAAAAACTTTTTCCCTTTCACGTGAAAATTCAAGTGGTTCATCATTGTGAGAGATGCTTTTTATGGTTACGATCGGTGAAATCTTTAAACACAACCGACCGTTATTATTCGAGATATTTTTTAATTTTACCGTATCGCAATATGAGAAGAAACCTACCGGATTGATAATAATTTTTACTTTATGTGAGATAACAGTCTGGAGAGAATCGCAATCATTTAAATCATCTGCAAATACAAAACACAAAGAGGTGATCCATAATAAGGACCACCTCATAAACAAGTAGAAGTTTATTTTTTGCATCATGAAAACATATCATTAAACCAATAACCCATATATTCAATAACACATAGATTACTAAATAACGGGTGGTTGTGGCATTGGTGGAGGCATTGCGCTTTTCTTTGGTTTATAAACACTATATCCTATAAGTCCACCCACCAGACCGAACAACGTATCAATTATCAGATTTGCTATCAACTGAAAAATTATAGAGAAAGCTGAAATTCCAGCGGACATTGATTGTTCCATTGCTTCCATTGCTTCTGAAGGAATATCGACATTAAAACTCCTCATCATTTCTAACAAATATTCTATCCAGAAATTTCCAAAAAGTGCCATTACTGCAAACGACAAAATTGTACCGAACACTGCACCAAAAACCCCGGCAAGCGCGCCAACGCCCATACAGTCGCCTGATGTGTATGTCAGCGTTGAATCGGGAGGGAAATTATTTTTATAAAAAAATACTGCCAGGAATCCACCCAGCATAACACCCGCACAGCATAAACAATTTACAAAATTAATGAATGGTATAGCAGATATGAGTGCCATGATTGCACCGCCATACACTGCAGGTATCAATTTATCAGGTTTTTGATTCATTTGTAACTCCTTTATGATGATACAGTTGTGATAATAATTTGGATATAGCTTCGATTGCAGAAGGTAAAATAATACTTATACTTCCTGCTCCAAAGAAAGCACCTGTTAGTATTCGAATTAAATTGGAACTGGTAAACATACCAAAAGTATTCAGGAAAACATCAATTAACATTGGTAGGGTAATTATTATCCAGAGTAATCGGACGGGCAAGTTCCTGCCAGGTTTTAAAAAAGGAAAAAGAAGCGCACCCAGAAGTGCGCCGAAATATATTCCACTGCATCTTCCACAAACAGCAAGTTTATGTCCGAATATTATGAGCGATCTTGATTCATGCTGATGACAAATGTTTGAGAAGCAACGGTATGCGTATGATGAAACACTTTTTGATGGTTCTTCAAAATATGCAATAATCGGGGGGATAAAGATTAAAAAACACCAGAGCATAATTGAAGCTATAATAACCCAATATGCATACTTTTGAAATTTGTCCATAATATTGCCAAAAGTTATGATAAAAAGATAATATAGTCAAGTCCAACTTATTGCATTTCGTACAATATTCGATTATATTTCTCTTCAAATTATCGACAAATATAACTGGAATAGCGTATGAATATAAACACTCTTGAATCCAGAGAAAATTTCCTGGGAATAGAAGAACCTGAATATTATTCATTTAATGAAGCAAAAGTGGCTATATTTCCTGTTCCCTACGAACATACCGTCAGTTACGGGGAAGGAACACGTAATGGTCCGCACGCACTTCTCGATGCATCGCGATATCTCGAATTTTTTGATGAAGAAACAAAGCGGGAGGTATTTCGCGAATTAGGAATTGCAACATTAGAATATTTAGATTGCGAAAATGCAGCTGACGAAGAAATACTCGAACGGATTTACAGAACTGTTCAGACACTTATACACAATAAAAAATTCATGGTAATGATTGGAGGAGAACATACAATTACTCAAGCCGCTGTTGCTGCATATGCCGAGCAGTATCGTGATCTTTCCGTACTACAATTTGATGCGCACTCTGATTTACGCACAGAATACAAAGGATCAAAATTTTCTCATGCATCAGTTATGGCAAGGATATGTGAATTCCTCGACCCGCAGAGGATTGTGCAGGTTGGAATTCGCGCACAATGCATAGAAGAAGCCGAATTCATCGAACAAAGGGGAATTACAACTTTATATGCTCATGAGATCAGAAGCGGGAAATATACAAAATTACTGAAATACTGGGAAGATTATCCGATTGAAAAACTTTCGGACCATGTTTATGTAACTTTTGATGTTGATGCATTTGACCCTTCAATTATGCCATCAACAGGAACTCCTGAACCAAACGGGCTTCTCTGGTCTGAAACAATGTCATTACTCAAGAAACTTGGACGCAGGAAAAAAGTTGTGGGATGCGATGTGGTTGAACTTGCACCAATACGCGGATTACACCATGCTGATCTCACAGCAGCCAGACTCGTTTCCAAAATGATCAATTATTTTGTAAGATGAATTATTACTTAATTTAATAGAGGACCTGATGAATCAGAATACAGATATGGGTAAAAAAGATCCGACGGTTACGGAAGAGATGGTCTATAATGTGCTCAGGCAATGTAATGATCCGGAAATTCCAATCAACGTTGTTGATTTAGGTTTGATATACGGAGTAAAAATTACGGGAGACCACGTGGAAGTGATAATGACGCTAACGACACAGGGTTGCGGAATGGGTGGTTATATTGCAAACCAGATTCGGGAAAAATTAATAACCATCCCGGGTGTTTATGATGCAGAAGTAAAAATTGTGTGGGAGCCAAAATGGGATAAATCAAGGATTGATCCTGAGGCGAGGAAAAAACTTGGTCTGGATATTTAAATTTTAAACATGAAATCTAAAGAGAATCACATCTCCATCTTCTACTACATAATCATGACCATGTATTGCGAAAAGTCCTCGTTCCTTTATAGCATGTTCGGACCCGCATGAGAGAAGATCTTTATACTTTACCACCTCTGCACGAATAAATCCTTTTTCAAAATCGCTGTGAATGACACCTGCAGCTTGGGGTGCTTTTGTTCCTTTTACTATTGTCCAGGCGCGGACTTCTTTCTCATTATGAGTGAAAAATGTAATAAGATGGAGCAAATTGTAACCTTCACGTATTACGGTATCCAGGCCGGATTCCGATAAACCTAAATCATGAAGAAATTCTTCTCTTTCCTCATAAGTCATGGAGGCAATTTCAGCTTCCATTTCAGCATCAATCAGAGCGAACGCAGCGCCTGACCGTCCGGCTATTTCCTTTACCCTGTTAATATATTCATTTCCTTTTACCAGACCGTTTTCATCCACATTTGCGACAAACATAACAGGTTTTTTAGTAAGCAAATGGAGATTATGGAACATTTCCTTCTCATCTTCGTGAAGATTGAAGGAATTAGCACTCTTACCAGTAGAAATATGATCTTTTAGTCTTGAGTAAAAATCAACCTCCTGTTTCAGTTTCTTTTCTCCGCTTTTTGCCTTTTTTTCAACCTCCTGCAATTTCTTAACTATTGTTTCCAAATCTTTGAGAAGGAGTTCTGTTTCAACAATTTCAATATCTCTTACAGGATCGACGTCCCCTTCCACGTGAATTACATCATCGTTCTTAAAACAGCGGACAACATGAATAATTGCATCCACTTCACGGATATGAGCGAGGAATTGATTCCCAAGTCCTTCCCCTTTGCTCGCATTTCTCACCAGGCCTGCGATATCGACAAATTCGATAGTTGTTGGTATTGCGGCGGGTGTTTTAAAAATTTTGTGCAATTCTTTTAAACGAACATCGGGAACGGTGACAACCCCCGTCTGTGGCTCGATAGTGGTAAAAGGGTAATTCGCCACACGCGCTCCGACAGAGGTAATTGCGTTAAAAAGCGTCGACTTCCCCACGTTTGGAAGTCCGACTATGCCACATCGAAAACCCATTTTATTATAAAAAATGTTTGAAAATATTTTATGGAAGGAATCTAACTAAATTCCCGATATGATACAACTATAAAAAAATATCGAAGATGTAAATTGAATTAAAAAGACGAAATTGTTGTCGGATTTATGCCTGAATAAGCACTCAACCCTCCATTCAATTTCCTTTTAATTGTCGTGAGAGCTTTCAACTGAACATCGAGTTTATCCAGATGATTGATTAATAACCTGAGATAAACATCCTTTTTCTCATTCGGGATTTCCACCCTGCTAAGGTTATAAATTGCAAGGCGTACAACACTCAGAGGGTTATTGATATCATGCAACAGGGATGCGAGAGATTTATTTATATTGACTACGCGGTTACGAAGGACATCATACTCATGCGCTTTACGCTTGCGTAATGTATGCTCTATGATGCTCATAAATGTCCATGCTGAAAGAGGTGTCTCAAGTTCAATTCTGTTGACCACCCCATCCACTCCGGCATCTCTCATCTTACGCGATATCCGGGGTTCGCTAATTTTAGAAAGAAGAAAAATCGGAGTGATTTTACTTATTGATCTGAACTCACGCGTTAAACGTATTATTGTAGCAGGTGATATTGTTTCGTTAATAAGTAATATATCAATCTGATTTGCGACATCCTGAAAGGTGATTTCAGCATCTTTAACCCCGACAGGTGTAACGACAAATTTTGCAGTTGATAAGTTTTGAAGTTTATTTTTAATTCTGAATGCATTATTTTCAGAAGTATCAACTAATAGTACTCGGAAGCATTTCATGGTGGATTATGAGAAATTTTTATTAATTAACAGAAGTAAGAGACTTTTTAACATGCTTTGGTGGTACTGCACTGTTCATCAGGGATTTCAGTGATTGGCGAAGTTCATTCAGACTCTTTCCTTTCTCCCATACCTGATCGGTAACTGAATTTGCCAACTTGTGCCGGACATCTTCATCTATATAACCTGATACGACAACTATTTTCATATGGGCATCTTTTTTTCTTGCTTTAAGAAGTTCCAGGACCTGAAATCCATCAATCTTTGGCATTCGAAGGTCCAGCAAAACAACATTTGGCTTTTTCTCGCCAATCAGCAGGAGTGCCTCATACCCGTCGTCGGTAATGATAACATTACTGTTTGGATATTCGAGGTATATCGCCTCTTTTAAAAAGTGTGCAAAGATAGGGTCATCATCAACAATCAGGAATGATGTTTGTCGTTCATCCACACAATTGAAAGGAACATCAAGTCCTGATTTTTGAATAAAATCCTTTAGATCACCGGGCCAGATCCTATAATGCCCACCGTAAGTTGTGAATGCCTTTAACGCATCACGATATATCCAGTTTAAAACTGTCTTTTTGCTGACCTGGCAGATCTTCGCCACAAGACCAACATTGAGCGGTTTACGATAAACCGTTGCACTTTTTAAACCCGAAGGACTTTGACGATATTCAACCATGGTATTACCTTTTATTGTGAGACTTACTATTCTAAATGTAATAACTTGAAAAAAATTAGTAAGTGATTATCGTCACGTTGGGCATTTACGAGGTGAACAGGATAAATTTGGGTATTTTAAATTTTTTTATAGATTTTTTATTACCCGTATAACTTTCCAGACGAATTCTACATCACGTTTTCTAACAGTGACCGGTTCAAAACTGGTATTAAGTGGGATCAAATGTATATATTCGTTATCAATTTTTACTTTTTTTAAGACATCCTCCCCATTTACGCGAATAACACAAATATCGCCATTATGCACCTCCTGCTGAGGGCTAACAACAACAATATCACCATCTTCAATACGGGGTGCCATGCTTTTACCACGCACAACTAAAGCAAAAGCATTATTATCTTTAATATTGTCCACAGTAATATATTTTTCAACATATTCGGGATGGAATAATAGCGCCGTTTTACCCGCTGGAACAGAGGAAAGCAACGGTATTTTCACAAGCGATACCTTCCGGAGGAGCATATCAGTATCAATTGGAATTACCTTTCCATGAATTTGAGGATCAGGATACATTTTTCCTTCACCAGTAAGTATCCATTCCGGCCTGACACCCGTAATTCTCGCTATTTTTAAAAGACAATTACTATCTGGAACCTGCTCCCCCTTTTCCCACCGCTGCAATGTTCTCACCACAACCCCAATTTTACCGGCAAGTGTTTTTTGATCTAAATTTTTATTTTCTCTTGCGGTACGGATTCTCTCGGCAAATTGCGGTTTTGTCATAAATTCAACTTTATCACGTCATTAATGTCATAATTTTATTTTTCAAACGACATTTATGTCATTTTTAGAATATACATAATTTTCTCCCTCATGTCAAGTGTTTACGGATTATTTTCAGGATGGAAGGATTATACCTCTGGAGGTAAGTGATTTCCTGATAATATCCACGGCATCGCCAAGCGGCATCTCGAGTCGAATCCGTGAATGACGAATAATATTTTCTATCGAATCATCTTTATTTTCTAACCATTTCAGTAAAGAATACGCAAGGCGTACTCTGTCATTAGGTTCACGTGTTGCGATTGATTCGACAGCATCATAAACAATTTTTTCAATGGCTGTTGAGGGATAAGGTCGTATTTTTGCCGGCGGTTTTGTAGTCATATAAATGACAAATCTTATATTTTACATAATATTGATTCTGTAAATTAATTTGAAATTATTAAAAGGAAAGGAAAAATACAAATATGTAAAACGTTATCCGATTATCTTCTGGTGTGAAATTCTATCCACTGTTATTCACCTGCAGCAAGGGTTTTTACATCTTTACTTGCAGCCGGGAAAATACGAAGGTAATACTCTCCCTCCTTCGCCTCCTCAGCAAGCAATCCAATATCCCGATCCATAACCTGATACTCGTATACAAGTCGGGCTATTTCATTCACAAGTATATCTGTCATATGAATGCCCACATATCTGCTTTTCCCGCCATTATATGCACTGCTGAGAAGCGGTATCAAGAATTTAGGCAAACTTTTTTGTTGGTCGGGCTGGGGAGAATCAGATTGAAATTCAAAAACGGGTATTGACGGTTGAATTTTCCCGGAAACTATTCCTTCCCATCGAAATGGAGTCATATTTGATGAATATTGATTTGCATACGTCTGTCTGATAACAGGACGGAGAGGAATCCGGTGCACCTGAATTGGCTCTTCCAATCCATCATCGTCATCGGTTGTTTGTCCTGAATCAGGAACAACATTTTGCCTATATTTGGCATCTTCCTTCAAATCGAGAGGTTGCTCCACAATTCGAGTTAAAACCATATCTTTCTTCCCTTTACGTTTCGCCGTAGGATTTTTAATAACGGCGGCAGTTAAAGAGTCGTATAATTGAACTGATGTAATCTGATTTTGTTTATTAAGAAGATCGAGCCAATTCCCGACCCTCAGGTCAATAGTATCATTGGTTTTTTTCTTATCATCAAATGCAACAATTTTGTAAATATTATTACTATTGGGAGGGAAAAATAGGCGGTGAACTGAATCTACCTTAATGACTCTTGGTGAAACCAGACCGAATCCGCGGTTTACGTAATGGGATACTTTTTTGCCGGTGATATCGAGCGCTTTTTCAAACGCCCTGAACAATTTCGGATATTCTTTTGGATTTTCTCTTACTTTCCTGGATAATTCTACATACAACCAATGGCCAAAACCGATACTATCGTTAGAAAATATACCCTGATGATTCCACCCGCCTGAAAGTCGGGCATAACCTGAATCATACATCGCCAGTCCGCATGTATATCCTTCCATTCTCATTGTATCTCTGAAACCGAGACTTAGTTGTGATATCCCCCACTGATCATCTGTAGTTCTTCCATTACTCACAATAATATCTGTCAGACTTATAGGAAATGGATACCGATCCTGATCATAACTATGCAGAGAAATCGCCACGTGAGTCAGGCTGGATATCAACTCATGCCATCTCTGGAACATACTTGATGGTACTCTTCCGATATCTGCAACAAATTTCCTGGGTACGGCATTTTTACTGGTTCCTGCGATGAGGAGCCATTCTGCATTAAGGTTGAGAAATAATTTTGTGCCAATATATAAGGCATGAGGATCATCAAGAGGATGATTTATATGAATATGCAACCTTTTCCGCCAATCACGATTATATATAAAAGTCCCCCACCCCTTACTGACAGGATATTTCTCCTTGATAACATCAAAGGTCCCCCCTTTTGAATCTTTATAAGTCATTAGCTCATAATTATATCTTTCCAAAATTATGTTACAACTATCAAAAAGATTTTTTTTAAACAACTGATATACTTTTGTAAAACTTCTGAACGCATCAGAATCAGGGACTTCATAGATTCCGCTCTGGGCTTTCGGTGCCGAGGTCATCCAGGAAAAAATAAACTGAGTAAAAGATTCCCCTTTAACTCTCGATGCGTCATTATTTTGAGCCAGAGTTATAGTAAAGAGAAAAATATATAATATCGAGATATTTAAGGCTCGATTCAGCATAAAAACTTTATTAATTAACTTTTTTAGGAGTGTTTATTTTGCCTGTATGTTTACAAATTAATACATAATATTACCAAAGTCAATAATCCAAATCACAAATATTCAGTGTCTTTATAAATAAACAGAATTGAGGTCAAAAATAGACAAAAAGTACACATTTTACCCGTTTTTCTGTAAAATTTTAACCTTCTTCAATCTGGCACTTAATTTGATGTTTTTTGATATAGAGTTTAAATTAAAGAAAGGAAAAAGCCATGAAACGCTTACTTATAATAGCAATCATACTTTGCGGATTTTCAATGAACGCAAAGGCAGCCGGACATTTCCAGGTCTCTGTTGGATTCAGTTATTTCTACAATTCGTTATCACCTTACGGTGAATGGATTGAATCCGATTTCGGATATGCATGGCGACCTTTACATATTTCCCATGGATGGAGGCCATATCTTCACGGCAGGTGGGTATGGACGCATTATGGGTGGTACTGGGTTTCAAGAGAACCATTTGGTTGGGCGACTTTCCATTACGGGCGATGGTACTATGATGATTATTATGGTTGGATCTGGATACCGGATTATGATTGGGGTCCCGGGTGGGTTGAGTGGTGTTATAATGACAATTACATAGGCTGGGCGCCATTGTCACCTTATGCACACTTCAGCATTAACATCGGTGTTACATTTATTAATAACTGGATAACTCCCGTGCATTACTGGAATTTTATTCCTTATCGTCACTTTACATCAACAAAAATAGTCAATTACGTTCAACCAATAGAACGAAATCGTCATATTATAGGAAACACCCGTTCGGGCGGTAGTATCAGGTCAAGGGATAATATGATAATTAACAATGGAATTGAAGTTGACAGAATTGAGAGAGCGACACGAACCAAGATTCAGCCGGTTGAAGTTGTTGAAAGGGATAGAGGACATGAAGAACGGTTTGTGAGAGAAGGTGGTCGTGAGAGAATTGAGGTTTACAAACCACGAATAGAGAGAGATGCACGCGATGCGCAATTAACACCGCAGGTAAAAAGAAGTAAGCCCGAGCGGTCACCTGCAATTATTCAGAGAGATCAAAATAAGGAAGGGACACGCATGCCGGCAGGTGAACTTCCTGATAGGCGGCCGAATCGAAGTATAGAGAGGGTGGTTCCAGAAAATAAGGAAAATAGAGCTACACAAAGCAGAACAGACATCAGAGAACGAAAAGAAATACAAAGGCAGGAATCTCAGCAAAGGCAGGAAAAACAGAGAGAAACTTTTGATCGGCGTAATACTGAACAACGGAATCGAAGTGAAATTCAAAGTCGGAAAATCCCGAAGTACGAGCGTGTAGTACCACCTCCAAATGAAAGGCGAAATACGGAGCAGAAGCCTGCAAGGCAGCCAGAACAAAGGAGTGGAAAGAGGCCTGGAAGGTAGTAAACCGATCAACGGTTAATTTATATTTTCTCTTCATTTTTTTAATTTTTCGAATGGTGTCAGGGCAAATCCTGACACCATTTTTAGTATATTATTGATGAATTTAAAGTGATTTTCACTCCATTTCATACCTACGGTAAATATTTTATTGTAAAATTGGACAGAATAGAGGATGAAAATATCGAATATACACGTAGTGGAATATAATACTTCTTTAAGAGAACCTGTTTGAATATTAGGATAGATAGTAGGAGCCGGTTGTTTTTATTGCCTTGTGTCTTGATATTTGAAATTTAAATTTCTACATTGACCTGCAATTCAGGATTTGCTGTCTGAAAACTTTTTGACAGAACTTAAATAAATTCAACTATTTCACCTTAACTGGAGGGATTATGCAAAACCTGCTTACCTTCGTGCTTACCACTTGCACACTCGTTGCAATTCTGAACAATCAGTTAGATGCACAGGATTTAAACAATAAAACAGATGGTATGGTGTTGAATAATATTCGCTCGATTTCAAGACCGTGGGAAAATAAGAAAAGATTCATGAGAGAAAAACACACTCATCCCATGAATACAATAAGAGGTACTACCATTCCCAACGATACAATTCTACCTGAATGGGTTAATATTTACAGTTCTGAACTTATCAATTCTGATGATATCCCACGAGATATGGCCATCGACGATGATGGAAATATTTACATTACCGGAAGTAGTGATTCGACCTTTACAGGCAGAGATTATATCACGATAAAATATAATTCTCTGGGAGAAAAAATATGGACGGCACGTTATAACGGGCCGGGGTATTCCCACGATGAGGCCTTCGCTATTGCAGTGGACAAATACGGAAACATTTATGTTACAGGACAAAGTTATGGGGAATACTCATGTCCAGATCTTGCGACAATCAAGTATAATTCATCCGGCACGATAGTGTGGATCTCAAGACACAACGATGCTGACGACTTCTCTTACAATGCGCGGGACATTGCTGTTGATGATTCAGGTAATGTTTACGTCACAGGTGACTTCACGGGTTCAACTTCATATCACGATTATGTCACAATTAAATACAATTCCAACGGCGTGGAACAATGGGTTGCGACCTTCAACGGCGCGGGGAATGCCGACGATTTCGTTAGAGGTATCACACTCGATAATTTTGGAAATGCATATGTCGCGGGTTACAGCGAGGGAATCGGGACAAACTATGATTATGCTACAATCAAATACAATTCCTCGGGGGAAGAAGAGTGGGTAGCGATTTACCAGGGTCCGAACAATTCCGCCGACTTCGCGAACGCGATTACAACAGACGAATCTGGGAATGTTTATGTGACCGGCGGCAGTGATACTGTCGGGAGGCATGCCGATTATACAACAATCAAATATAACTCTTATGGAATGGCTGAGTGGATAGTAAGATATAACGGACCAATAAATTCAATGGACGCAGCCACTGCCATCGCAGTTGATGCATCCGGCAATGTTTTCGTTACAGGTTTCAGTGAAGGAGTAACTACAAAATATGATTACGCCACAGTAAAATATAACTCCACCGGAGTAGAGCAATGGGTTTCGAGATATAATGGTCCGGGTAACGGTGATGACAGAGCATCAGAAATCACTGTTGACGATTATGGAAATGTATTTGTTTCGGGATACAGCCGGGCGAATTCTGTATGGCCTTTCAACGAGGATTACGCAACGATCAAATACGACAGTGCCGGCGTAGAGCAGTGGGTCAACAGGTACGACGGGCCTGCGACAGATTATGATTACCCTGTTAAAATAGGTCTAGATAAAGATGGAAATATAATCGTCACCGGTTACAGCAGTGGCATCGACTATAGTCGGGATTTTGCTACGATCAAGTACAATTCATCGGGAGCGGTACGGTGGGTTGAACAATATGATGGATCTGGATTTTCCTATGGTTGGTCTATAGGAGTCGTAGCCGATCAGGCGGGGAATATATATGTAGCCGGCCCCATTTACAGTTCAACCACTGGCAACGACTTTCTGCTGATTAAATATAATTCTGCCGGGATTCAACAATGGACCGCCCGATATAATGGTACGGCGAACGACGACGATTACCCTTGGGCAATTGCATTGGACAGTTCTGGAAATATATACATAACTGGAGCTACTTATGATGCAGCCACATTATATGATTTTGCTACTGTTAAATACAACTCCCAGGGTGTTGAACAGTGGGTTGCAATATACAACAGCCCCGGAAATTATGATAATCAGGCAAACGCAATCGCGATCGACGCGGCCGAAAATCTTTATGTGACAGGGACAAGCAACGACTCGATATCAGGTTACAATTTTACTACGGTAAAATACAACTCCTCCGGGATCGAACAGTGGGTGGCTAATTATAATGGTTCCGGGAATGGTGAAGATTATCCTGTCGCCGTCGCTGTCGACGCAACTGGTAACGTGTATGTGACCGGCATGAGTGAAGGATCAGGTACCGACTATGATTATTGTACGGTCAAATATAACTCCGCGGGTGAAGAACAGTGGGTGGCAAGGTATGATGGTCCAGTGAGTTCTGCTGACTCTCCATGTGCAATGGTAATTGACGGATCGGGAAACACCTATGTCACGGGGCAGAGCATAGGATCAGGCACCGGTGGTGACTATGCCACAATCAAATATGATTCACTTGGAACCGAGCAGTGGGTGGCAAGATATGATGGACCGTCAAATAATGAGGAAAGTCCAGCCGCGATGGCGATAGATAACAAGGGAAACATATATGTCGTCGGATCTAGTGAAAGTGACAGTACAAGCGACGATTTTTGTACAATCAAATATAATTCATCAGGTGTACAACAATGGATCGCTGCGTATAACGGTCCGGCTAATTCTAGCGATGGTGCATGTGCGATAGCGATCGACGGTGTGGACAATATATACGTAACGGGCACGAGTGAAGGTGAATCAGGAAAAAGTAATTTTTTCACTATAAAATATGATACTTCAGGAACAGAACTGTGGACCGCGAGACACGACGGACCGGGTAATTGCTATAATTTTCCAAATTCGATAGCTCTTGATAACCAGGGAAATGTTATCTTGACAGGATACAGTGGAAAGGAACAGTGGAGTGTTTTTACGACAATAAAGTATCCTTCCACACTTGTTTCTGTCAAGGAAAACAAAAACTTTCTTGCTGACCGCTATTATTTATATCAGAACTACCCGAATCCATTCAATCCGAATACCAACATAAGGTACCAGCTTCCATCAGCCGGCTGGGTAACGCTGAAAGTGTATAATCTACTTGGTCAGGAAGTTAAGACGCTTGTGAATGAATTTCAGATAGCTGGAGACAAATCAATTGAATGGAATGCAAACAATTTACCGAGTGGAGTTTACACATACCGACTTACGGCCAGCGGATATATATTGAGTAGAAAGATGGTGTTATTAAAATAATGTGACAACATTCAAAGTAATTTGACGAATGAGTGATGCAGTACATCCCGCCGTCTTCAGGCGGGACCTATAACATATGGTGTGATCCAAATCCGAGAAGAATAGTAGTGGGCCCTGTAGGACTCGAACTTCCAAAATGACTTATGTTAGCGAATCACGCCGAAGGCGGGATGAAGCTAACATAAATGTCATTTTGAGAATCCCGCCATCTTCAGGCGGGACCTATAGCATACGATGTGAACCAAATACGGGAAGAATAGTAGTGGGCCCTGTAGGACTCGAACCTACGACCCGCAGATTATGAGTCTGCTGCTCTAACCGACTGAGCTAAGGGCCCGTGGAAATACGGGCTGTTTTGGCCGATTATTTCCTTCTTAAAACTAATTTCGGTGGTAAAATTCATCTCAAGGGCAACCACTTGGGCAACCACTCGAATTCAACTCACCATGCTATTGATATCAAGCGGACACAAGTCCTGAGCTTCTTGTGCTCGATATCTATTTAAAATTGGATTTATTCAGGAACGTGTCACTTTATCCGTATAAATATAAGAATTTTTATACGTTTTCACAACACACTTGACCCCTTAATTTTTTTATAAAATTTATTTTCCCACGCCAAAATAAACCACCGAATGGCAAACCTTAAAATTCCGTTTCCTAATTCAAGGCTAAAAATTGTAGTGCATTGTGGGTGGATAAATCCAACATAAAGGCATACCCCCCTTCGCGGGGTCTCGCTTCCGAAAATGGTTGAGATTTTCAATTTCGTTTTGATCCCCTCTCCCGACAGAAAGTGATCAGTTACGATGTGTGTGCTTAAACCGTATGTCAATCCTTCAGGCACCGGATGCTAAAACCGTATAATTTATTCGTGTAATAATTCAAAAATATATCACTGTTATCGTACGTTAGATACATAAAGTACGCCGAAATTGAATTCAGTTCTGTTGAACTCCAAAAGTACGCGTAGTATGATAAATAATAATACAGGCCCATATAATCTCGACCTCCTGCAAGTAAAGCACTAAAGCCGCTTGTGTTTGTCCCTTCTCCAGGAGGAATCCCTTGCCCCGTCTCCTTCAATGCATTTCCATCTCCCCCTACAGCATTGCTTAATGTCACAAATTCCGCTAAGGTGGGTATATGCCACCCGGGCGGACAGATTCCTTTTGCACCAGGTGTTGTTGTATATTGAATTGCTTCTTCCCATTGGTACAAAGCACCGTAAATGTCACAATTGTAAGAGATATCGCTGTAACAATATTTCTCAATCGTTCCATTATCACTGGCATTCTGGTTATTATTAATTCTTACACCTACATTTAAATTTTCTCTCAACCAGCATTGTGTATCGATAAGGATGGTATTATAAGTTTTACCGTCGTATTCTATGGGATTACCGCATGCCCATTCAACCCCGCTTTCAAATATCAATACTCCACCTTCGCTCATTTTTATCCAATACCCCCTACCCTTCTTCAGCGTATCATTTGGTACATAACCATAACCTGGATTATAAGAATAAAATTGTGAAACAATAATGCCTGCAGGCCAGGTTCTTACTATATCTATTGCACGCCCGTTGTATAAAGCACCTATCATGTTCCATCCGGCACCGACTTCTATTGTGTCCTCAATTATCTGAGCGTTAATTGGAGATATGATTATTAATAATGATGTGAATAATTTCAAATTCCTCATAATTTACCCCCATTATTGTACACTATTTTTCTGCAGGTATTGCCAGTTTCTCATTCAAAGTAAGAATTAATGGACTAACATTCAACATTTATATAATCTTAAGTCCCTCCACTCCACTATCTGCCATATAAAAATAGAACGAGTATAACAAAGAGGAAAGTTTTAATGCGAAGTTGGCAACAGAGACTTTGCTCAGTGAGGCAGTATGGTGTGATATAAACCGAGAAGGATTTAATCTTATCTTTTCTCTCAGTGCTATGACCTGACACAGCTAAACAAAAAAATGCATGAATGTGAATTGAAATATTTGGAAAGAGGCGCCATCCCAAGCGGAGTCCGTGTCCACCTCTGGCGGGGAAGTGTGACGCTGAATATCAGTTATCACCATCATGGTTCGTTCCTGAGACAAGCTCAGGAGAGCCTCCGCTCAGTGTGACGGCTGGTTCGATCCTGAAACAAGTTCAGGAAAACCTCCACTCACCATTACGGCAGGTTTTTTCTTTAGCTGATTCTGAGTGTATCTAAGGTTAAAAAGAAATGAGAGTTGGTAAAGATAAACGTCATCCCGAGCGGAGTCGAGGGATGACGCTGAATGTTAAATATCACCGTCACACTTCGACTCCGCTCAGTGTGACGGCTGGTTCGATCCTGAAACAAGTTCAGGAGAACCTCTGCTCAGCGTGACATTTATATGATGATCTTATTTCTTTATACTTTTCCTACTCTTTATAAAATTCTTCACTTTCTCACCAGCATTCTCAAAAACAATATATATAACAGGCACCACAATCAGTGTAAGGACGGTGGTAGCTGTTAATCCCCCTATTACCGCCCTGGCTAATGGCGACCATGTTTCCGAACCTGTACCCAGCTCAATCGCAAGCGGTACCATCCCAAGAATTGTGGTTGATGCAGTCATCAGCACAGGTCTCATTCTTGCCTTACAACCAAACTCAACTGCCTGATACAACTCCATCCCTTTATGTCTTTGCTGGTTAATATAATCAACAAGCACAATTCCGTTATTTACGGAAATACCGACCAGCATGACAACTCCCACCAATGCCATCACACTAAACGAAGTTCCGGTTATCGCAAGGAAAAATATTACACCGATTATCGAAAGCGGAACAGTAAACATGATAATCAGTGGGTCCACTAACGACTCAAATAACGAAGCCATTATCATATAAACAAGTAATATAGCAGCAATAAATGCCAGCCCAAGGTAAAAGAATGCTTCCTGCTGATCTTCGGCTGTTCCACCCAAAACAACCTGGTATTCAGATGGAATAGGTGTTTCGGCAATTATCTGTTTTATCTTACTGACAGCTGATGAAAGGTCTATTCCTGATAATCCGCAACCGACAGAAACAAACCTGCTCTGATTTTCTCTAAATATGGTGGGGATTGATTGCTCCTCTACAATTTCTGCTACATCTTTAAGCCTTATCCTTCCACCTGCAGGAAGAGGGAGTTCTATCTGCTCAACTGATTCCTTTTTGTTCCTGTATTCTTTGGCAAACTGGACAAATATATTGTACTCATCACCCTTTTCACGTAACTGAGATGCAACCCTGCCCTGTATTGCCGTGGAGATATTGGCGGCAACCTGATAAGCAGGTAAATTATAATGATTCAATAAATCTTTATTAAGATGAATTTGTAATTCAGAGGTTGTTTCTTTTGTATTCAAAGAAATGTCAACAAGTCCTTTTACCTTCTCCATCTTGGATAATAATTCACTTGCAATATTTTTTGCTCCATCAACATCAAAACCGGTCACCTTGACTTCAATATCCTTCTCAGTAGAAAATGAAGCGCTCTCCATAAATGTATAAGTGACGCCGGGTATTTTATTTAATTTTTCCCTCAACCTATCTTGAATTTCAAATTGAGAATATTTTCTTTTATTTCTGGGAGTCAGTTTTATCATGATTTCGATTGTACTTGATGTTGTACCAAATGCACCCCATCCTTCTCTCTCACCGTAGAAAATAGCTATCGATTCATATTCATCCTGTCCGACTGACTCTTTTATCATATCTTCAATATCGTATGCATATCTTCTTGTTTGTTCTATTGGAGTACCTGAAGGCGATTCCATCAATATATCGATCATACCCTGATCTGTTTTCGGTAAAAACTCGCCACCAAGTAACGCAGCCAGACCCAGCGAGAGAATAAAGAGGACTCCAACAGAAATCAGAATTGTTTTCTTATGGTAAATCGACCAGTGCAACCATTTACTATATTTTTGAGATAAATTTTCAATCCACACACCGAATATATCTTTAAATCTAGAAAACCTGCTATTTTTCTTGTTTGTATCAAATTTGAGGAGATTTGCCGACATCATCGGGACAAGCGACAGGGCAACGATTAGAGAGACCACCAGACTGAATGTAATTGTCAGGACCATATCCTTGAATAGTTGACCGGTGATATTTGGAACAAACAGAACCGGAAGAAATACCGCAATAGTGGTTAGGGTGGATGTTGTAATAGCCATTCCTACCTCTTTAGAACCGGTTTCGGCGGCTTCCATGAGGTTTTTATTCATCTCCCTGTGACGGTAAATATTTTCCAGAACTACTATAGAATTGTCGACTAACATCCCGATTGCAAGCGCAAGACCTGCCATGGATATGATATTGAGTGTAACATTTGCCGAATACATTACCGCAAATGTGGCTATTGCAGATACAGGAATAGATATTCCCATTATTATACTACCGCGGAGATTTCTCAGGAAAAAGTAGATTACAAAGAACGTCAGAAAAAATGCTAACACCGCCGTGTTTCTAAGATTTCCCACCGCCCGTAATATAAAATCTGCCTGATCCCAGAGTGGGGTGAATTTTGTTCCCTGGGGCAACCGTGAAATAATATCAGGAATCGCGGCTTTAACTTTTCTGCTTGTCAGCACTGTATTTGCATCTGATTGCTTCATCAGTACGAGTAAAACACCTTCACCGAAATCGGCTCTCACCTCATTGGTATTTTCTCTATATCCATCCTCGACATTTGCAACATCGCTCACATAAACAGGTAAGCCATTTTTATATGTCAGGATTGTCTTTTTAATTTGATCAACGTTTGTATATTCGCTGAGAACACGGAGATTATAATTTTTTATTCGTGTCTGTACAGTACCTGATGGCTGCAGGCCACTGCCAAACTGAATTGCCTGCAATACGTCCTGTGGTGATAGATTATAGGATGCAAGCAAAACGGGATTGATATCAACGTTAATCTGTCGCTGCTGTCCGCCCATTGTTTGAACTGAGGCTACACCCTCAACTCTTTCAAGTAGCGGCTCTATTTTATCCTCTGCCAATTTTCTCAACTCGGCAGGACCAAGATATTGGGAGCTGACACTGAAATAACTTATCGGCATCATTGAAGGATCGAAAACAAAAACAATTGGTGAGGAAGCATCCTGTGGTAAATAGTCTCTGATATAATCCAGATTTTTCCTTATATCATTTTCCGCTTTTGCCATGTCCGTCCCGTATTTAAACTCGAGGGTGACGATTGAATTACCTTTAGATGATTGAGAATTTATTTTTTCAATATTTTTCACTGACGATACCGCTTCTTCAACTGGCCTGGTTATAAGATTTTCAATATCATCGGGACCCACACCTGAATAACTTGTAATTATTCCGGCAAATGGAAATGTTATATCTGGAAAGAAATCTATTTTTAATTGAGAAAATGAAAATAAACTGAAAAAAATTATCACCGCATAAATCATTATCAGTGTAATTTGCCTTTTTAGAGAAAACTTAGTAATCAGCATGTATAATTATTTCCTTATTCAATTACAATAACAGTTTGGCCTTCCTTAACAATGTTCTGCCCGACCACAATGACGGAATCACCAGGATTAAGTCCTGCGGTAATTTCTACCTGCCCATCATTTGCTATCCCCGTTTTTACTTCCTTTAACTTTGCTCGGTTATTTTCAATAACAAAGATAAAATATTTTTTCAATGTGCTCTGTAATCCTGTCGTTCTGTCTATTTTTATTTCGGTCTGTGGTAAAAGCGCCAGTTCCGGGACAACCAGGCTGTTTGGATTATGTTTTACTTCAATAAAATATTCTCCGAAAATACCTGATTTAACATTTTTATCTCTCGTAAGAAGAACAATTTCCACTTCCAAAGATTTTGATGTTTTATCTATTGCGGTATTAATTTTACTCACTCTTCCCTCATATTTTTTATCGGGGATGGTTGGAAATTTTATAACCACCTTCTGCCCGATTTTGACATTGTATATATCATCACCGGTCAGATATACTTTTGCTTTCATTTTTGAAGGTGAAACTATCTGAACAACCGGTTGCCCGAAACCGATAGTTTGATTTTTTTCAACAAAGAGTGCGGCCACTATGCCATCAAAAGGTGCTTTTATATAACTATTTTCATACTGTTCTTTTGCCTGTTCATACATTGATTTTGCCTGCACCAGTGCATGTTCAGCCGTTTCGTATGCCAGCCTTGCCTGGTCATACTGCTGTTGACTTATTGCTTTTTCAGAGAAAAGTTTACTCATTCGCTCAAAATCAGCGGCGGCAAGTTTTGCCTGAGATTCAGCGGATTTCATTGCGGCGTTTGCTATCTCCATCCCCTGATAGAGGATAGAATTTTCCTGCTCAACGAGAACCTGATTTTCTGTTACTGCCTGTCCAGGAAAAACATTCACAGATTTCACACGATCAGCCACCTTGCTGTAAAGTATTACATCCTCATCCGCTTCGACTGTCCCGGTTACATGAATATATTGAGAAATGGATTCTGACCTTACCAGGAAAATTTTTACAGGTATGGATTTATCGTTGCTCTCATTATCTTTCTGTGAGCATCCGGTAAAAAAAACGATTAAAAGTAAAATAATCAATAATTGTCTATAATTCATTTTATCCTCAAAAAATTAGTCCCATATTTTATCTAACAGACCAACCGATTTTAATAAAGATAGTTGACTGACGTTATAATTGTAAATTCCCTGCAAATATTCCGTTTTACTTTTTGTATAAAGCAGTTGTGCATTTAAAACATCAAGTTGATTACTCATACCCTGTGAGTAAAGCAAATTGGAAATTCTATAACTTTCCCTGTACTGGTCAAGTGCGTCTTTCAGACTTTTAAGACTTTTTGATGTTTCCATAAAACTATAATAATTTTGCTCTACATCCAGATCTGCGCCATATTGAGCATCCTTGTAAAATACTTCCATCTGTCTACTTTTAATCCTTGCTATCTGATAATCAAGCACTCTCCTACCTCCTTCAAATAGAGGAAAGTTTACCGACAAAGTAACAGATTTTGATCTGATATAGTCCGACCAACTTACCTTTGAGTTATCCATTGGTGCCGCATGATCAACACTTGCACTAATGAGAACAGTCGGAGTAAACCTTCCCAGAGCAATTTTTTCGCCATCTTCAACAGCATCTTTTTGATAATGCAGTGCATTTATGTCGTGCCGGTATTTTTTCGACATTTGTTTTAACTCATCCAGCGTCATATTTGAATATTCATTGAGAAATTCTTTTTGATCAAGCGTATCATTTACAACAAGTGAATCGGTTAATGGAATATTCAACAAGCTCTTCAATCTTTGAATTGAAAGTTGTTTGTTTGCACGGGCAGATTCGAGTACAGGTAAAGTCGAGGAATATTGCGCTCGGGCTCTCTGATAATCCAATTCTGTGGCAGTTCCTGCATTATAAAATTTCTTAACCTGCTCCAGATTTTGCAACGCCACATTTACCGCTTCCTCACTCGCTTTCAGCAGTTCATCTGAAAGAATTACTGCGTAATATGCACGCAATGAATTAAAAACCGTCTCTTCTTCTTTTCCTTTCAATTCCTCACCAAGTGATTTTTTTATACTATTTTGTATTTTGTGATTGAACCATCTGCTACCACCTGTAAATAATGGCATTGTAAGACTCAATGAGTGTTGAAATGTATATGGTGTTCCAACAACAAATCTTTGACCCATAAAAACGAAAACAGGTAATTCAATATTTTTTTGTGCTACCCCCTGATAATTTAACGAGGGTAAAAAGTTGGACAGAGATTTCCAGACTTCCAATTTCTGAGCATCATATTCGAGCGATTTTGACTTGAGTGAAAGATTTTCCTGAAGTGATATATCAACCACATTCTGCCATGATAAATAAATTACATTCTTGACCGGCTGTCCTTGTGAGACGTTCCATAATAAAGTTGAGAATAAAACTGTAAAAAATAAGATCCTTATTTTAATCATAAAACTGACCTTTTTAATATACTCCGAATTTCTTAATTTATAAATAAAATAAATGAATACCTAAAGTTGTTATTTACTTAATACGCATCACCCTCATAATTGTTACCAATGTTTTTCTTTGCTCCTGAAAAAATAGTAAAATGCTCCGTTTAAAAGTCCTGTTTCTTTTACAATTTCATTTAATGTAACTTCTTCGAAACACTTCTGCAGAAATATTATAAAGGCAGGTGTTAACAATTTATTCTCTGAAATTTATCGTAGACCGACCGTTTGGTATATTAAAACAAAACAATAATCAAATATTCATCTCATAATGGGCTGTAATAGACTCAGTTTATTACCTTCAGTGTCCATTATTGAAACATATTTTCCTATTCCAGGAATCTCTACAGGTTCTCCAAGAATTTTACCGCCTTCATTTTTAACTTTATTCATCGCTTCCACAATATCATCTACTGCGACTACAAAAGAGGGATACAGGATAGATCTATTGTCTGTTTTTGGAAAAAATCCACCGTTGATCGCACCAGGCTTTTTTATCATTCCTTTTTCATCGGTTTCAGATGTTGAAGCAGTAATATAATCACCCATATCTTTTCCAAGTTGGTGCATCTCCCATCCAAATACCTTTGTATAGAATTTGATCAGTCGTTCATGATCTTCATAAGGCATTTCAAAATGTACTACAGGATTCATCTTTTTCATGTTTTTTCCTATTTTTAAATTATCGAAATTTGAATTTTTATTTTATCATAATTTTCGTATGGATTTATTTATTAAATCACACTTAAACTATTATTTTATCTTATCAATACAAATTTCCCGATCTGTTTTCCTAAATCTGATTCGACGGAAAAAATGTAGACACCACTTGCGAGTGCTCTGTTGCTTTCACTGAGGAGATCCCATGTTATTTCACCTCTCATATTATCGTAATTTCCAATCCATTTACCACCCATAGCATATCCATTCGCTTCACTATTTGAAATTGTGGTGATCAAATCCCCTGCTAATGAAAATATTCTTACCGTCCATTCCCCTTTTGGCAAATGAATGAACTTGATTACCCGCTTATTCTCATCCCAGTTTCTCGCATAACCTTCCCAGCCGCCGCTTTCATAGGTATATTCCATGTCAACCCGATATGGATTGGGAACCACCATTACTTCTCCTAAATTTTCCGAAGGTGAAAAAGGAAGGTCGATTCTGATCCAGTTTTCCCTAAGTGACGATTCGCTGTTTTCTGAATAAAGTGTATCATATCTGACTGTACCATCCTGAAGAGGTATCGGGAGAACAGTGATGTCAGGTAATCCGAATGCTGTTACCGCATACCAGTATCTCTTCCCACGAACGAGATTAGAATCCACAAAGACTGAATCGAGATTGTTTAACGACCATTCTGTGGCAGTATCCGGTATCGAGTATTCCTTTAATAAGACAAAACTATTTACCTGAGGTTCAGATCCGATATCTTCGCTCCGGTACAGACGAAATCCTGAAAATATTCTACCACCAGGTAATCTGCCGAGTGAGTCGCATTTATGCCCGCCGCATTCACCCACCGATTCACCGCATGGCGGATTTCTTCGGCGCCAGTGGTCTTCGGGATAAGCTTCAGCAAGTTTGTTTGAATCGTCCCATACCTCAAACGGAGATGAATAACTTCCCATTGCACTTTTATGAGGATACCAGGTCAGTTTAACACGTTTGAATCCTATTTCTGCTTCTAATTCTGGAGATGCAGGAATGATTGGTGCTACATAGCCGCGGCTATATAGTTTTATTGCCTTCTGAGCATTTTCCACAAGACTATTTGTACCCTCGAACACTCCATATCCCGAAACAAGTGCGACAGATATTTTCAAAGTATCGCCCACCCTAAATTGTTCAAATGGTCCGAATGAGAAGAAAAATCTGGTATTCGACGGTAGAGTCGGTAATTGGTCAGGTGCTATTGGCTGACCTGGAAAAGCACTCCCATCCATCCATGAATAAATAACAGAATCCTGAATACCAGGATCAGGTCTGGTTGAAAAATCAGACCATTGGAAAATAAATTTAAGTTCGCTCAACGGTTTATTTGCACCCAGAAATGTGATCCCTGCAGGTGTAGAACCCCGGTCTATGGGGTTATGTGAATAAGCTGTTCGGAGTGACTCAATATATGCGGAATAATTGCGTTCCCAGTAATCTGTCGGACCGCTTGGTCCAATATCCATGTCTGCAAAAAAGCCGACATATACATCTTCAATTGTTTTTCTTCCTAAATTTATGAACGAATAATCAAAGGGCATTACACTTTCAAAAAATTTTCCGTCCCAGGCATACGACTTCTGGATACATTTAATTCCCATTGGAATATGGCCGATAAAAACGGGAACCGCGAATGTATCTATTGCGGAACAATACAGGTCATTCTCAGAAACGGCGCTATAATCTTCATCAACATTTGGTTCTCCATGATCAGGCAATCCGTTTTTTTCTGTCCATCTATCACGATTATTTTTATACGGCAAACCTCCATCTGGATTTGGATGGCATTTATCGCGGACGCCCGGGTCATAGTTATCCCCTGCCGGATCGGGATTAACAATTTGATCGTAAGGTATGCCGTCGCAACTTATTTCAGATGGATCAGCGAGGCCATCCGAACCGACATCATCGGTCAGAGGGTTCCAATCACCGTCGTTGTCAGTACCGTCGAGGTCATCTTCATCGATCAGACCGTCGCCGTCGTCATCGCATCCTTTTTTATTTGGAGCGTCGGTGTCGCGAATAGATGCTCTCCAGAAACGCTCACGGGGAAGGTGTTTGAATTCGGGTTGAAATTCGTTTCGTCCATCGTAACCGTTATACCCTTCATCGACGTAAATGACTCCATCAATTTTACCACCAATGCGGGGTCCTGCACCATACAGATGTTCGATTCGTGAGCCGGCGGGATATTCCATACCAAATTTTGGTTCAACGGGTATGAGCCATTCATCTGAGACATCCCATGCTCGGACGCCCATAGTCATCTGGTTACTCAGCCACACACGCATATTAAATCCCTGAACGATGCGTTCCGCGAAATTTGAATTAACTTTTTTTATCTTTTTTAATCTTTCACCTTCTGATGCAACGAAAACTTGCGAGAAAAAAACAATGCTTAACAATATTATGATAATTTCTCTACGCATGTTGAAAATTCAGAAATCTTGAAATAATTACTCAGGATATTTTTTAAAAGGTAGTCGGTTTTAAAATGAAAATCAAATAAAATAAGAGATAGTTGAATATCCGGAGATTTTAAAATTTTTTAAAAAAAGGTCTATAATAAGGTAATAGAGAATATTTAAAAAAAGGTAAATTTAACGGCAAGATTATCAAATCAGGCAGGGAAAAATGAAATTTTTTCTAATAAATATTGACGGTTGTACGCCAGGAGGGAGTCGAACCCCCAACTTCCAATTCGACATCAGTTAGCTGAATATTTTGTGGGAGGGCTAACTGATTAGTCGAATTGAGAATCCCGCTCATTCTTTTTGAGCGGGACCTCTGATCTGTAGTCTGATACTCCCTTTTCTGTTTTTTAAAACTTGTA